>Ga0181521_10000879_pt1 | contig 37363 bp, 21 predicted proteins | sample PEATcosm2014_Bin_32_FD_119764 | JGI IMG/M metagenome (GOLD analysis project Ga0181521, IMG submission 119764) | Peatland microbial communities from MTU Mesocosm Facility, Houghton, MI, USA - PEATcosm2014_Bin02_60_metaG | ecosystem: Environmental > Terrestrial > Soil > Wetlands > Peat | place...
TCGGCGTAGAAAAAAGAATCCGAAATCTGCAGTTGGTTATCGCCAAAGTCCGGATTCGGCACGGCCCCCACGTTGAGATAACTGGTCAGCACGGTGCCCGGCACGGTGGCGATCACCCAGTCCCTGTCCTGGAATCCCGGCTGCGAGATCGCTTCCCCTTCGGCCTTGACGAGTGAATCGCGCTGCAAGCGCCAGGCGCCGCCGGCGAGGGGAAGCCGGCCCCCGGACTGCGCAACCGGGGCGGGCTTTGGCTTCGGCACTGGACCGCCGCGGCCGTAGACCTCCATCTCGCTCAGAATGTAACCCTCCGGCGAAGCGGCTTTCGCCATGAGCACGCGCACGTACCGCCCGTGTTCGGGCCGCGCCAGCTTGAGATCGTCGCTGGCCGCCGGCAGCGCCTGGATGGTCCGCCATGTCCTGGCGTCGTCCGAGGCCTGGATGGCTCCCTCCGCCGGCCGCCTGATCCAGGCAAACGCCAGACGGTCGAACGTGCACGGCGCGCCCAAATCCACGTACACCCATTCCTCGCCGCTGCCCGCGCTCATCCACGCGCTGGCGAAGTGAAACGGTCCGCCCATTCTCACTCGCTCGCTTCCGTCGAACAACCTCACTTCGGCCACCTGCCACGACCGGACGCTCGCGGCCTCGAAATCCAGTCGGTAGTACCGGCTGCGCGAGGGGGCGGCGAACGTGATCGACGGGACGAAGGTCGGTCCCGGACGGTCCGTCCCGGCGGCGCGTCCGAGTTCCTTCCAGGTCAAACGGTCATCGGAGCCCGACACGGTACAGATCCAGCCCGCGGGTTGCTGCTGGTCGGCTTGCGCGCGCGCGATCACCGCGATCCGGTCCACCTCCAGTGCGCTGTCTCCTCCCTCCAGCCCAAACTGGAGCCATGCCTTGCCGCCCGGCAGCGCAAGTGCGGAGGTGGTGTTGTCGTCCATGAAGATCTCGCGATTGGCTTTGGTGGGCGCCACATCGCTGGTGGCGGTCACCAGCCACCGCGGCAAGACGGTCTCCTTGATCCCGTCCGTCACCAGTTGCGCCGTTAGGTTGTAGTCGTAGCTGCTCGAATGGTAGGCCGGCCTGTGCAGCGCCAGGTTGCGATAAGTGGTTCGGTCGATGACCAGGGTTGGCCCGAAGTCCTCCTTCGGATCCCCGGGGTAGACGCCGATGCCGCGGGTATACTGTTGCGCCCCGGCCACGCACACCGTCAAGCCCAGCAAAAGAACTCGCATCATATTATGAAGCCGAATCGTACCGCCCTTGCCCGGCAAATGAAAAGCGGGTTCCGATCGGCCGGAACGAGCTACCCTTAACCCGGATGACTGGGTAGCCTGGGAAGTCAAGGAGGGAAGCCGACTTGTCGTTCAGGATCTGGCCAACTTCCGCCGGCCTGCCGTACGTCTTGCATCGCTTGGCCGCGCCATGGGAAGACACGGCTGCAACCATCGGATACAGGCCGACTTCACAGGACGCGTCCAGCGCCAACCGGCGCTGCCCGCTTCCTCTCCATCGCAACCCGTCCATTTGATAACCTTGCGTTTGCAGCCACACCCAGCCCGCTTGTCATTTCCGGCCGCGCCACGCTTATCCAAGAGGAAGCTCACACCATGAAGAACCACCTGCTAGACCTGTTCTGTCTTTCCGTCCTTGTGCTCGCTCCCGCCGTTGCGCAACAACCTCGTTATCCCTTCTCCGATCCGAACCTCCCCGCGGAGAGGCGCATCGGCAATCTTCTCTCGCTCATGACCACGGACGAGAAGATCAACTGTCTCGGCACGCGCACCGGCGTCCCCCGGCTCGGCGTTCCCAATATCGGCAGTTCCGAGGGCATTCACGGCGTCGTGCAGCGCGAAGCACGCGGCCCGCTCCAGCCCATCACCACCACGCAGTTCCCGCAACCTCCCGGGATGGGCGAGACGTGGGACCCCGATCTCGTGCGTCAGGCCGCCGCCGTCGAGGGCTATGAAGCCCGCTTCATCACCCAAACTCCGAAATACAACCGCCAGATACTGATGCTCTGGGGTCCACAGTCCGACCTTGCGCGCGACCCACGTTGGGGCCGCAGCGAAGAAGTGTATGGCGAAGACCCATTCTTCAACGGGACGATGGCTGTTGCGTTTATCAAGGGCCTCCAGGGCGACGACGCGAAATACTGGCAGGCCGCGGCGCTCCTCAAGCACTTCCTCGCCAACAGCAATGAAGACCACCGCAACTCTTCGTCTTCCAATTTCGATGAGCGCCTGTTCTGGGAGTATTACTCCGTTCCTTTCCGGATGGGCTTCCTCGAGGGTGGCGCGAAAGCGGTCATGGCCTCTTACAACGCCTGGAACGGCACGGCTATGGCTGTCAATCCCATCCTTCGCACCACCGTTCGTGACCAATGGGGCGTCGACGTCATCTCCAGCGATGGCGGAGCCGTTAAGCTCCTCGTCGATCCGCGCCATCTGTTCCCAAACCAGGAAGCGGCGGTTGTCGCATGCCTGAAAGCCGGCATCAATCAGTTCCTCGAGAGGTATGCCGACGAAGCCAAAGCCGCTCTCAAAGACGGCTCCCTCACCGAGGCCGACCTAGACGCAGCGCTCCACCCCAAGTTCCGCATCGCCATCAAGCTTGGGCTGCTCGACCCGCCGGACATGGTCCCGTTCTCCAAGATCAAAGACTCGCCCGAGCCCTGGAACACCGACAAGGATCGCGCCGTTTCCCTTCAGATCGCCCTGAAATCCGTCGTCCTTCTCAAAAACGAAAAGGGCTTACTCCCGCTCGACAAGAAGTCCCTCAAGTCCATTGCCGTTATCGGCCCGCTTGCCGACTCCGTCCACTGGGACTGGTATGGTGGCACGCCTCCTTATGCGGTCACACCTTTGCAGGGCATCAAGGAGGAACTTGGCCCCAATGTCACCGTCAACTACGCTGCCGAAGAACTGGGCAACGCCGCGGTGAACGCAGCGCGCAAGTCCGATGTCGCCGTCGTAGTGGTCGGTAACGACCCCACCTGCGGTCCTGATATGCCGCATGACTGGTACAGCGACTCCGAGGGCGGCGGCGTCACGTTGCCCTGCAGCGTGCCCAGCGACGGCCGCGAAGGCCGTGACCGCGAAACGATTGACCTGTATCAGGAACAGCTCATCAAGCAGGTCTACATCGCCAATCCGAAAACAGTCGTCATTCTCGTTTCCAGCTTCCCGTTCGCCATCAACTGGACTCAGGCCAATATTCCCGCCATTCTTCACATGACTCACGCCTCTCAAGATGAAGGGACTGCGCTGGCTAAGGTCCTGTTCGGCGACTACACGCCGGGCGGCCACCTCGTCGAAACCTGGCCCAAATCTCTCGATCAATTGCCGGCAATGATGGACTACAACATCCGCGACGGCCGCACCTACATGTACTTCAAGGGCGAGCCGCTTTACCCGTTCGGATTCGGCCTCAGCTACACGACGTTCAAATTCTCGAATCTGAGGACGAATTTCCAGCAAGTCGCCAAAGACGGAACCGTGAGTATCAGTGTCAATGTGACCAACACCGGCAGCCGTACCGGCGACGAAGTCGTCCAACTCTATGTGAAGCACCTGGGCTCAAAAGTCGAGCGCCCCCGCGAACAACTCGCCGGATTCCAGCGCGTGACGGTGCCGCCCAATGAGACAAAGACGGTTGAGATCGACCTTCCGGCTTCGCGGCTGGCGTACTGGGATGTAAAACTCCAGGCCTTCCGCGTCGAGAAGGAACCTGTCAGCCTCATGATCGGCGATTCGTCAGCCGCCATCGCGCTCAGCGCCACCGTGCAGGTGCAGTAGGCAACGGAGAATCTGAGCCCATGCCCACGCGATCAACGGGGCGCCGATAGTCGATGCTGACACTTGGTCGTATCACGCCCAACCGCGGATCTGGTCTCCCTGGCGCGGTGCTAGCGATATTCACTGTTAACGCTTCGTGCCTCGGTGGCCAGAAGCCATTCAGTCGCATAGCGGCGGAGGTCTTATAATCTAGAATGTGTGGGTCCATGCCAACCCTTTTCTGCTTCTCGCCGCATTTTCAGTCCTCTCCGCCGCCGACCACGATTGGCCCGCTTACGGCGGCGGACCCGCGGGCATCCGCTACTCCGATCTCAAGCAGATCACCCGCGCCAATGTGAAACGACTCGCCGTCGCCTGGACTTACGACACCGCCGATGGCGACGGCGATCCGCAAACTCAGCCCATACTCGTCGGCGGCGTTCTCTATGGCCTGACGCCCCGCCACAAGGCCATCGCGCTCGATGGCATCACCGGAAAGTTGCTGTGGACGTTCGATTCCGGCATCGCCGGCCACGGGCCGAATCGCTCCGTGGTTTACTGGACCGATGGCAAAGCACCGCGCCTTTTCGCAGCGGTGCAAAGCTATCTCTACGCCCTCGACGCCCGCACGGGTAAGCCAATCCCCGATTTCGGCAATGCTGGGCGGATCGACCTCCGCGAAGGCCTCGGCCGCGATCCCGAGAAGCAATCGATCGTTCTCACCAGTCCCGGCATTATCTACAAAGACCTGCTGATCGTCGGCGACCGGACCCCTGAGGCTCTGCCGGCCCCCACCGGCGATATCCGCGCCTTCGACGTTCGCACCGGCAAGCTCCGCTGGAGTTTCCACACGATTCCCCACCCCGGCGAGTTTGGCTACGACACTTGGCCCAAGGACGCCTGGACCTACACTGGCGCAGCCAACAACTGGGCCGGCATGGCGGTAGACCGGAAGCGCGGCATCCTCTATGTCCCCACCGGCTCAGCAGCCAGCGATTTCTACGGCGCAGACCGCATTGGCGATGACCTCTTCGCCAACACCCTGCTGGCGCTGAAAGCCGACACCGGCGAGCGGATCTGGCACTTTCAGGGAGTCCGCCACGATCTCTGGGATCGCGACTTTCCCACCCCGCCCTGCCTCGTCACCGTCAAACACGACGGCAAAACGGTGGACGCGGTGGCGCAAGCCACCAAGCAGGGTTGGGTCTACCTTTTCGATCGGGTCAACGGCAAGCCGCTGTTCCCCATTGAGTACCGCCGCTACCCTGCCAGCGACGTCCCCGGCGAAGTCGCCGCCGATACCCAGCCGCTGCCCACTAAGCCTGCGCCTTTCGCCCGCCAGCAGCTCACGGAGGACGTCCTCACCACCCGCACGCCTGCCGCGCATGCCTGGGCAGTGGAGCAGTTCCGCAAACTCCGCGGCGGCGGCCAGTTCGTGCCGCTCGCGGTCGGCCAGGACACGGTGGTCTTCCCGGGCTTCGACGGCGGCGCCGAATGGGGCGGCCAGGCATTCGACCCGGAAACCGGCCTCTTCTACGTAAATGCCAACGATCTGGCATGGACCGGCAGTCTGGAGGAGACCAACGAGGGTAACTCCGCCCGCCGGACTTACCAGAACAATTGCGCCAACTGTCACGGCGACAACCGCGTCGGCGCACCTCCGCAAATTCCCGCACTTACAAACCTAAGTGGCCGAAAGACCGCGCAGGAGATCGCCGCTATCATCCGCCAGGGCGCCGGACGCATGCCGTCGTTCCCGAATCTGAGCGCCGCCGCCGTAACCGCCGTCACGCAGTACCTCCTGAGCGGCGAGAACAAGGAATTGGCCGCCGCGGACGACCCTAACACCCCCGCCAGATACCGCTTCACCGGCTATCGCCGCCTGCTCGATCCCGATGGATACCCGGCCGTGCAGCCGCCCTGGGGCACTCTCAGCGCCATCAATCTGAATACCGGCGAATATGCCTGGAAAGTGCCGCTGGGCGAGTATCCAGCGCTGGTGGCGCAAGGCATGAGAGAGACCGGCAGCGAGAATTACGGCGGACCGATTGTAACTGCCGGCGGCCTGGTCTTCATTGCAGCTACTAACTTCGACCATAAGTTCCGCGCCTTCGACAAGTCCACGGGAGCGCTCCTGTGGGAAGCGACATTGCCGTTTTCCGGCAATGCCACGCCGATCACTTACCAGCTTGCTGGCCGCGAGTATGTTGTCATCTACGCCACCGGAGGCAAAGCTCCGCGCGGCAACCCCACCGGCGGCGCTTATGTGGCCTTTGCCCTGCCGCCCGGCAAGTAGCGCTAAGGACGTTGGAACGCGATGGAACACTCATGCCGCGCACCGCTCAAGCCGACTTGGGACATGGTTGTGCAGTGGAAGCCGGGTGAGCTTTAGCTCCTCTTGGGCGGCTCGTCACACCAGGACTGCATGCAGAGCCGGAAGCTACCGATAACCCCCGTGGGCGGCCTGTGGCCGTTCCTGCGGTACGCCACGCATTCAACCTGCTATCGTAGAACTTGCGGAGGACAAGCATGCGAACCATTGCCGAGGTCTTGAGAATCTCAACCGTCTCGTGCCTGGCACCTCTTCTGGCCGGCGCGTTCGTTTCCCGGGTAGATGCCGCCGACGTTCGCGTCGACGCGATTGTGGTAAAGCCCGCGAGTCCCGGTCCATCAGCCCTCTGCGAGCTCAAGGTGCGCTTGAAGAACACTGGCAGCCGAAGCGCCTCCTATTTCAGATTCAACGTGAAGATCAACGGCCAGGATGTGCCCGTGTACAAGCAGTCCATGTACGCGATCAATATCGACCCCGGTACGGCTGGCGAAGTGGCCCTCAACAATTTCAACAGCCCGGCGGGGACAAAAGCCTTCGAGGTCCAGGTGACACTCGTTGAGGCTCAGTGGATGGAGGTCAAGAAGGACGGGACAAGCACCACGACTACCCCTTCCGGTGCCGTCGCCGGGCTGCCCATAGGCACCTCTCTCTCCGTGACCGTGTCGCCCCCGGGGAGTTGAGTACCCGTCAGGTGTTGGCTGAAGGGCGGGACTCCCGCCTACGGATGCTCCATAGCAGGCGTCATGCGCGAACCGGTTTAGGGTTCGGGAGATTTGCACCTGCAAATACGCTGCCGATATCTCCACTTGAACGTGGAGCCTGCTCAGTACAGTTCACCAGAGCGTATCCTAAACCGGCCCAACTTCAGCGCGAGCACGCCGATCGCTCTTACTGGATCCCTGGTGTCGGGGGAGAAGCGATCGATGATATGGTACTGCCCGTTCTTCACGCCTTCGACGATCCATTGCGATCCGTCTAGGTTAACGATGCCTTCGTTCGTCACTGGCAGGGTCGGCAGATTCCAAAAACCCGCGGCGTTCAAGGCGGTGACAAATGACTCGGTCTTGGTTTTTGTGAGCCAGGAGACTCCATACCGGATGATTCTTCCAGGTTCATACCCGCCTTTGCCGGAAGTCTCGCTGACATGCATCCATCCCGACCTGCTGGATCGCACGACCAACCGCACGGCGATGGGGTGATGAAAGGTTCGCACCCACAGGAACCGGTAAGCCTCCGCCTTCGGATCCCGCGACAGTTCCCACAGGGACGGTTCGTGAAGAGCTTTGAGATTCTTAGCGTACCAAATCGCCTTGGAATCGCGCCCATACGATGCCGTGTCCAGGGAGCCGGGCGGAAAGTATTGTTGCGCGGGCAACTCCCTCACGGCGACAATCAGTAAACACAATACTCCGAACAGTCGCATCGCGCCTACCGCGTACTGACGCTACAGCCGCACCGGCCGTTGCAGAATTCGAGAGAATCGCCAACGTCGGATGCCGAGGTCTGCCCTTTAAGACTTCAAAGAACTGGACATGGCGGAAACTGCTACCGATATTCCCCATTAACGTCGAGCCGCCTACGCCACGTCGCGCACGGGCCCGCCCCCTATTGGAACAGTTGAGGGGCAAACTCGTTCAGGTAATTGCGCCAGTTGATCCAGGTGTGCGCACCCGGGCTCTCTTTGAAGACCGGCTCGAAGCCGTGTTTCTTCAACAGGTCAACGGTGGACTTGGTGTTCGTCATCAAGCCATCGTCGACGCCGGTGCTCAACCATACCAGCCGCGTGCCCTTTTTCAATCTGGCATTGTCGAGATCGGCTTTGTGGGTAGCCTCCCAATCCGGACGCGGCTGCTGCGGAGGCGCGGTTGCCGCCGGGGTTGCAGGCGTTGCGCCGCGTCGGCCGCCGCCCCCCAACGTTGCGCCGGAGCTGTAGACCCCGATGTAGGCGAACTTGTCCAGATGGGTAAATGCGATGTCGAGCGTCTGGCTGCCGCCCATCGAGAGGCCCGCGATGGCGCGGTGCTGCCGGTCGGGGATGACGCGGTAATTCTTTTCGGCGTAAGGCATGATGTCGGTGACAAACTCGTCGGTGAAGGGATTCACGGCGGTCGGTTGATTGGTGACGCCGGGCCCTGCGGCCGGTGGAGCGCCAAAGCCCGGGACGCCCGGTTGGTGGCCGGCCGGCATCACCACGATCATCGGCTTGACTTTCTTCGTGGCGATCAGGTTGTCGAAAATGAAACCGGCCCGGCCCACCGAGGTCCATGCATCGTCGGTGTCTCCGGCGCCGTGCAGCAGGTAGAAGACCGGATACTTTTGCGAACCGCTTTCATATCCGGGAGGCGTGTAGACATGCATGCGCCGCGTGGTCTTAAGCACGCTGGAGTAGTAATAAACGGACGCCACCGCGCCGTGCGGCACGTCCTTTGTGTCCATGAAGTCCGACCCCCGCACGTAGAACATGCTCCACGTGTTGGTGTTGGACTCGCTGAGTTTCGTGTTCACCGGGTCCACGACGCGGACACCGTCCACTTGAAATACGTACCGGTAAGCACCTGGCTGTAGGGGACCGACGGCAGCCTCCCAAACTCCGGCTTCGTTCTTCTGAAAAGCCGGACCACCACGCCCCCCTCTGTCCGGCTCCGGGATATCGCCTGCGTTCAGAGTTACGGTTTCTGCGCGCGGGGCCGCAATCCGAAACACGACATGGCCGTCGGGCTGAATCTCCGGCGAAATCACCGCTGGTCCGCGACCGCCGCGCCCGGCCTGGGTTGGAGGGGGCGCGCCGGCCTGTTGCGCCAGGCCGGCAGGAACTGGCGCGAGAATTGCGGTCAGCGTCAGGGCTATTCGAATCGTCGCACGATGCATCTTCGTTTCTCCTTCTCGGCCGCTGTCTGGACGGTCACAGCGGATCGAGGTTCGAACGGTATTCTAGCGCCCGTCCCTTCAATCGCCAAGGGGCGGCTCTCTCTCTGTAGTCTCCAGACCCAGTGGGCCGAATCGGCCCGGGATCAAACACGTCGCGTAGACGCTGGATCTTGGGGACTTCAATCTGGATGCCGGTATTGCCGCATATCGTTCCGGTCTCCGCCTGCCGGGTTGCAGGTAGGGAAGGGTGTCGTTGCCCTCCTCGTTCGTGTCGGTCGTAAGGCGAACGTTGGTGGCGGTGTTGGTCAAAATCAGGTGCGCGTCGGGAACAGCGGCGCCGCCGGAAGTCCGGCTCTCAAACCCTGTCATTACTCTGGCTGACGGGCAAGGGCGCGAGGAACGGGAATGGCGCCGTGCGGGTTTCGGACGCAAGCGCCTATCTCCTCGATCCCGGGCGTGCCCACGCCGATGAACCTCAGTGGAGCTTGGTCGACCGTCGTGAAGACGCCTCACCGGTCCGGCTCGCCACGGCGGCGAAGGTGTACACGACATGGCGCCCCGTTCAGCCCTCCTTTCCACCCAGGGATTCAGACCCCAATTACTGATATAACAAGTGGAGAATACGGCAGATCTTTTGGGAAGTCAATCCCAAAAAACAATTCGGCAAGCAGGTACATCCAGCTTGATTGGCCCAAATACGAGGGGCAAAAGGCATGCGCCGCACGCTGCCACTGGTCCAGGAAATTCTTGATTTCGACCCGCAGCGGCAGTATAGTAGCAGTGATATTGCAGTAGAAATAGGTTGAATTCGGGCGGACAGACCCCGTACCCTGGAGGTATCCGATGGAGAAACGTGTTGACAAGAGCCGCCGAGACTTCCTTCGCCAGGGCGCTGGAGCTCTGACGGGGTTGCTGGCGGCGCCAGTCGTCGTGCCGCCTTCGGCGCTGGGCCGGAGCGCTACACCGCCGAGCGACCGTGTCACGGTCGGGATCATCGGGAGCGGCCAGCGGGCCGTGTTTGAAACGCTCCAATATCCGTGCTTCGACAACGTCGTGATTGTCGCGGTGGCGGACGTCGTGCGGGACCATCGCGAGAGTGCCAAAGAGAAGCTCGAGAAGCAGTACGCGCTGCTGCAGCCCGGACGTCCCAACCGCGGAATCCGCATGTACGAGGACTTCCAGGAGTTGCTGGCGCGGCAAGACATCGACGGCGTCTATAATGTCGCGCCGGACCACTGGCACGTTTCCATGCTGCTGCGGAGCCTCAAGGCGGGCAAGCACGTGCATGTTGAAAAGCCGCTGGGCGTCAGCGTCGAGCAGGACCTGGCGGCGGTGAAAGCGGTGCGGAAGTTCCCGAAACAGGTTTGTCTTTACGGCGCCGAGCTGCGCGCGCTGCCTGAGGCGAAGAAAGGCATCGAGCTGGTGCTGAACGGCCGTATCGGCAAGGTACAGAAGATTTACGTGGTCTCTCCGGCGAGCCTGGCGGGCGGCTCGGCGACGCCGGAGCTGCCGGTTCCGGACGGATGGAATTATGATGCCTGGCTGGGGCCGGCGCCGATGAAACCGTTTTGCTATGACCGCTGCCTGCGGCCCGACCGCGCCGGCATCTTCAATATTTCCGATTATTGCCTGGGCCTGATCAACAACTGGGGCGCGCACCTGCTGGACCAAGTCCAGCGATGGGCGGACGCCTCGGGGCGCAAGGACCCTCCGATCCATTACGAAGGCTCGGGACGATTTCCGAAAGAGGGGCTTTTTGACTGCGCGCTCGAGTGGAGGGTGCAGTGCACGTGGGCGGACGGACTGGTGCTGGACTTCATGGACAGCCGCACCTATAGCGGCCTGACGGACGTTCCGCAGCCGATGATCAACCCGCCGCGCCCGGGCGTGCCGAACGGCGCGGTCTTCATCGGCACGGAAGGATGGGTGGTGATCAGCTACGGGAACGACGGGAAGGTCGTCACGCAGCCGGCATCGCTGATGGATTCGGAAATCGGGCCGAACGAGATTCACGTTGCCGACAGCGCGCTCGAGACGATTCCGGCGAATCTGCCCAAAGGCTTCCAGCAGAAGCTGACGGCGGGCCACCACCAGAACTGGATCCGGGCGATCCGCACAGGCAGTCCGGTCGTGGATCCCATCGAGAGCGCCTTCCGGTCGGACATGATCAGCCAGCTTTCGCAGCTCTGCATCCTCACGGGGCAGCCGGTGCGGTGGGATCCGAAACAGGAAACGATCGTGGGCAACGACGCGGCGAAGAAGCTGATGAAAAAGCCGATGCGGACGCCGTGGGGCTTGGAGGGCGTGGTTTGACGCCGGCCCGCCCGATATGGAAGCGCATTACCACAAGCGGTTCACTCGCTGCCTTACTGCGATGCGAAACGGGATCGCGCAACTGAGGACTGTATGAGAATTCGAGCAATCGCGTTATTTCTTTTGGGCATCCCTCTGCTTGCCCAGGAAAACCTGCCGGGCACGGCACCGCTGACGATGACGGGCGACCTGGCAGCCGCTATGGTGAACGGCATCCACCATTTTCTGGACGGCGAAACGGCTGCCGCGCCACAGAATCGCGCGCGCTTCTGGCGCCGCGATTACACTTCGCCGGAAGCGTACGCGAAATCGGTCGACGCCAATCGCCAACGGTTGCGAATCATCATTGGCGCGGTGGATGCGCGTGCCCCCTTCCACGCCGTCAGCCTGCTGACCGACACCAATGCCGACTCGGTGATTGCCCAAGGTCCGGGCTATCGCATCCATGCCGTTCGCTGGCCGGTCTTTGACGGTGTGACCATGGAGGGCCTCATGCTCGAACCGCAAGGCGCCCCCGTAGCTCGCGTGGTGGCCATCCCGGACGCCGACTGGTCGCCCGAAATGCTTGCCGGTCTCGCACCCGGCATCCCGCCCGGCGCACAGTTCGCGCGGAGGCTGGCCGAAAACGGCTGCCTGGTCCTGGTCCCCACCATCATCAACCGCGAGGACACCTGGTCAGGAATTCCCGGGATTCGCATGACCAACCAGCCGCACCGCGAGTGGATCTACCGCATGGCTTTCGAGGCCGGCCGCCAGATCGTCGGATACGAGGTGCAGGCGGTCTTGGCCGCGGTGGACTGGTTCGACCGGGAGAATGCCAAGACACGCGCCCCCATCGCCGTTGCCGGATATGGCGAAGGCGGACTCAGCGCCTTCTACAGCGCCGCTCTCGACCCCCGCATCGATGCCGCGCTGGTGAGCGGCTACTTCCAGCCTCGCGAGGAGCTCTGGAAAGAGCCGATTTACCGCGAGATCTGGTCGCTGGTGCGCGAGTTCGGCGAGGCGGATATCGCCAGCCTGATCGCGCCGCGCGCGCTGGTGGTGGAATATTGCCGCTATCCCGTTGTGACCGGCCCGCCGCCGCACACCAACCAGCGCCAGGGTGCCACGCCGAACGGAACCCTCACGACGCCGCCCGCTGACGCCGTGAGGGGAGAGGTCGAGAAGGCGCGCCTTCATTTCGAGCGGCTCGGCGCAGCGGACCGCCTGACGCTGGTGGAAGGCGGTGACGAAGCGCCGCCGGGCTCGGATAAGGCCTTGGCCGCCCTCCTGCGCGCAGTGGGTGCAAAGCGGCCCCTGCGCACGGCCGGCGCCCTCCCGGAGCGCGCGCATTCCGGCCCGAATATCGAAGACCGCATGCACCGGCAGTTCGATGCGTGGGTGAACTATACACAGCGGCTGATTCGGGAGTCCCCGAAGCGCCGCCAGGAGTTCTGGTCGAAGTTCGACACTTCGACTCCCGCGCGCTGGAAGCAGACTTCGGACTTTTACCGCGATTACATATGGGACGAAATCATCGGACGACTGCCCGCGCCCACTCTACCGGTGAATCCGCGGACGCGCCTCATCTACGACACTCCGAAGTTCCGCGGCTACGAGGTGGTGCTGGATGTCTGGCCCGACGTGTTCGCGTATGGCATTCTGCTGCTGCCCAAGGACCTTAAACCCGGCGAGCGCCGCCCCGTCGTTGTCTGCCAACATGGCCTCGAAGGGCGCCCGCAGGACGTCGCGGATCCTAAAATCGACAATCTCTACTACCACCACTTCGGAGCAAGCCTGGCGAACGAGGGATTCGTCGTGTACGCGCCGCAGAACCCGTACATCGGCCAGGACCGGTTTCGGCTGTTGCAGCGCATGGGCCATCCCCTCAAGTTGTCGCTATTCTCCTTTATCCTGGGTCAGCACCAACGCACCTTGGAATGGCTCAAGTCGCAGCCGTTCGTCGACCCGCAACGTATCGGGTTCTATGGCCTTTCCTACGGCGGGAAAACCGCGGTGCGGGCCCCGCCCCTGCTCGGCGATTATGCGCTCTCGATCTGCGCGGGCGACTACAACGAATGGGTTTGGAAGACCACCAGCATCGAGTCGTCGTATTCGTACATGCTGACGCAGGAGTACGACATGCTGGAGTTCGACTTTGCGAACAAGATAAACTACTCGGACCTCTCGAATCTGATGGCCCCCCGTCCCTTCATGGTGGAAAGGGGGCATCGCGACACCGTGGCACCGGACGAGTGGGTGGCTTACGAGTTTGCCAAGACCCGCCTCTTCTACTGGCAAATGAAGATTGAAGATCGTGTCGCGATCGAGTTCTTCGGCGGGCCGCACACGATCAACGGCAAGGGTACTTTCGAGTTCCTGAAACGATATCTGAACTGGCCGCACTGACCGCCAGCCGGTTCGATCGCCTGTTTTGCTCGCCGGCCCGCGCCGGCACGGCGTCTTGTCCCGTTTGGATAGCAGCTTAGTGGTTGCTCCCAACCATACTCGATGTCCCGCCTACCACAGCCATATGTACATTCCAATAGTCACCACACTCAGCGAAGCCAGTTGGAGGCGCCAGTCGGTAAGTCCCGTGAAACGCTCGATGGGCGTCCGCCAGTCGATCGTCAATCGCTCCAGGCGGTCGGCCGGCGTTCTCTCAGTCAAGAATGACGCCGCGAAGAGGACGATGCTGACAAGGGTCGCTCCCCATAAGCCGCGATAGGTATAATTCAGGGTCAGCTTAGTGTGCAGCCAGGGAAAGTACGCCGTTCCAGCAGTGGGTCCGATGAGTTGGTCCACTACGAAGATGGTGGCCAGGACGACCCCGGCCAGCACCGACGCGAGGGCGCCCTTCCCGGTCACGCGCTTGCACATGATCCCGAAGACGATCGCCGGCGTGATAGGCATGACCAGGTACATCGAGATTGTCTGAAGATATTTGTACAGCCCGTCCGGGGTTGCAGCGATCAGGTAGGCCGCGAGTACGCCCATCATGGCCGCCGCTACAATGGTGCAGCGGCCCGCCAATACCTGCGTCCTTTCGCTGCTAGCGGGACGCCAGTACATAACGAAATCCCTCACAACCAGGGTGGAAATGGAATTCATCACGGACAAATTGGAGGAGATCAGCGACGCTACCAGTGCGGCGAGCACTACGCCTCGCACGCCGTTGGGCAGCAGTTCGTTCAGCAGCGTAACGAAAGTCGTCTTGGCCTCGCGGCCTGGAAACAACACACAAGCAATGACACCCGGCAAGGCGAAGATGAACACCGGCGTCAGCTTCAGCAGCACGGTGAACATAGAACCCCAGCGAGCTTGTTGGAGGTCGCGGGCGCCAAGAACGCGCTGGACGTTGACTTGGTCCATGCCCCAATAGAACAAGCCGCCCACCAGCGCGCTCGCGACGACCCCCCAGAAGGGGTAGTTCGGGTCGTCGTACGGCATCGCGATCCGCACCGCCGCGGGCGCCGCGGCCACTAGCCTCTGCCAACCGCCCACGCGATGAAGGCCAATGAGCGCCATGAGCCCGCATCCGCCAATCATGATGGCGCTCTGCAGAGAGTCTGTGTACGCCACCGCAGTGAAGCCGCCAATGATGGTGATGACCGCAACCACGGCCCCGGTCAGAGAGACCACCGACATAACATTCCACCCTAAAAGCCCGTGCAGCACGAGCCCGCCGGCGTAAAGGTGAAAGGCCATTTTCGTCATGATACAGATGACGATCATGAGCCCCGAGAAGAACGAACGAGCCGCGCGGCTGTAGCGCATTTCCAGGAACTCGGGGATTGTGAAGACCTTATTCCTTATGTAATAGGGAAAAAGCACAGAGGCGGCGAAACCGAGGCATATGAACGTAGTCAACTCAACGGTGCCCGCGCACAGACCATAGCGGTAGGCGTCTCCGGACAGTCCGACCAAGTGTTCCGCACCGATGTTAGTGGCGAACAATGATGCGCCGACAACAGGCCACGTAAGGCTACGCCCGGCCAAGAAGAAACTGGCGCTGGTCTCACTCGCCTTCTTGCGTACGGCCAGGTACAGCCCCAGCCAGACGCTGGCGAAAATAACCAGCAGACAGACGACGCAATCTCCCACCGTTAGAGAAAGGCTCATGCTCCACTTCGGCTCTCTACTAAGTCTATTCGTTCGCTTCGGCCAGTGAACGCTTGGCCGGGACCGGGCACACCCGGGTTGGGGCGTCCGCCGGACCGCAGTTGCGGCTGCGGTGGTAAGCGAATTGAAGGGGGGCCCCGAACTCCACAATGAAGTACGGCATGTCCCCGTACACCGCCCAATAGCTCAGCCACTCCTCACGCTCCTGTAAAGGGATGACGTCCATGACCGTTTACGTCTTCACCGTATGGAATTCCCATCCCTTCCGGAACACCGGTTTGAGCAGCTTGTTGGCTTCGGTGTTGTTGGTGATGCGCATCTTCTCGGCGTCGTATTCGAGCTTGCCTTCGTAGCGCAGAGAGAGGATGCCCAGCAGCATCCACTCGACGAACGGGGCGGCCACGTCGAAGTTGGAGCAGGCCGGATCGCCGCCCTTGCAGGCACGGATGAAGTCGCGCATATGGCCGGGCGAGCGCGTCAGCAGTGGAGGCGGCATCTTGTATTCCTGCATTTTTTCGATCGGGATGATGCGCGTGACCTCGCCGTACGTGCCGGTGGTGAGCATGCCTTTGCTGCCGATGAACAGACTGCCGTCGGGCGACGGGAAGCGCAGCGGCTCGGTGGCGGCTTTGAGCGCCGCGAACTCCTCCGCGTTGAAGACGCGGCCGGGAGATCGAAATCCGTAGTCGACGCGTCCGCCGGCGTTCGCGCCGGGCCCGGAGGGCGCCGCTGCGCCGCCGTTCGCTCCCGCTCTCCCGCGCGGCAAACCCGGCGCATCGCCCAGCCACTCGCCTTCCGGCACGCCCGGGATCTTGGGCGTCTCCTTCAAGCCGTCGTACCAGAACAGCTTGAGCGCCGGCATATCGCCGTATGCCGCGAAATCGAAGCGCAGCACCGAAACCCTTGGAAACTGGAACGAGCTCACGCCTTCCTTCCTGACGCACTCAACGCTGAGCAGCTTCCGGTTCGACAGATGCAGCGCCATGTTAGGCGCGCCCAGGATGTGGCACGCCATGTCGCCCAAAGCACCGCAGCCGAAATCGTAAAATCCGCGCCAGTTGTGCGGCTCGTAAAAAAACCCGCCGTTGCGGTCCGGTTCGGTCTGGCCGCCCGCGCTAAACGGCCGCATCGCGGCAATGCCGAGCCAGAGGTCCCAATCCAGAGTGGGTGGGACCGGCTCTTCTTTCGGAATCACAGTGATGCCCTGCGGCCAGATCGGACGATCAGTCCAGGCGTGCACTTCGGTGACGTTGCCAATATCGCCGTTCCAAACGATCTCGGCCGCCTGCCGTGTGCCTTCATTGGAGTAGCCCTGGTTGCCCATTTGGGTGGCCACCTTGTACTTCGCCGCCGCCTGGCGCAATTGCCGCGCTTCCCAAACCGTGCGCACCAGCGGCTTCTGGACGTATACGTGTTTGCCGCGCTCCATGGCCCAAATGGCTGCGGTTGCATGCATATGGTCCGGTGTGGCGACGATGACCGCGTCGATGTTCTTCCCTTCCTTATCGAGCATCTGCCGGAAATCGCGGAATCCCGGCACGTTTGGATAACGCTTGAAGCTTGGGGCGGCGCGGCGGTCGTCCACATCGGCCAGCGCCACGATATTTTCGGTCGGAGCGGCCGCGGACAGGTTCACAGCCCCCTGGCCGCCCGCACCGATAGCGGCGAAGTTCAGTTTTTCATTGGGAGATTTGTATCCGGCGAATCTCAGTGCCGGCGTGCTACCGAATCCCATTGGTGGAACAGCACCAGCCAATAGGCTGCCAAAGAAAAAGTAACGTCTCGTCATTGCCATTTTTTTCAAAACTCCTTGTCCGGCGCGGCGGATCGCTAAGCTAAACAACTCTTCACGTACGCGAAGCACTTCTTGGCTTCGGCGATAATATCGGAGCCTTCCGGAATCGGGTATTCCAACTCCAGGTTGGCCGGGAAGCCGTACTTCTCACTTTTCATCAACTGCATGACTTCCTTGATGGGCGTATCGCCCGTTCCCCACACCGCGACGTTGGGGCCGTGGTTCTTCTTGCGATCCTTCACGTGCAGGTTGGTGATCTTGTCGTGGTGCTGTTTGATGAAGGCCACCGCATCGTAGCCCGCCGCCGTGAAATGGCCGATATCCAAATTGATGGCATTGTATTTGCCGTAGGCCATCAGGGTATCGTAGCTTTCGAGCGTGGCCGTCTGGTTGGGATCGTTGGTCGCGTCGTGGCCGTGATACCCGACCATCATCTTGTGCTTGTCCGCGATTGGGGCGATGCGCTTCGCCATCGTCAGGGTCGTGCTGGTGGTGATAGCTTTCGCGCCGAGGCCTTTGGCCATCGCGAAGCCGTACTCAATATCCTCGTCCTTCATGCGGTCCTGCATGTTGTAGCAGAGAAGCGCGACTTCGATGCCGGCATCGTTGAACTTTTTGCGCACGCCCTTCCACGTTTCTGCAGTGGCGGAAGCGCGCCAGTGCGCAAGTTTCTCCATGGCCGCCTGCCGCTCGGCCTGCTGTTCGGGGGTGGGCTGCGGACGCCCGCCGCCCTTGCGGGCCGATCCACCGTAGCGAACGAACGCCGGTGCCTCGGGCGCGCCCGCCAGCGCCTCGCAATGGTCCGACGTGAGCTCGGCCTCGCCCAGGCCAACGTCGACGTACGCCCGGATGATCGCTTCCGGATCCGGGCTGGCAATTCGGTTGAAGCTATAAGTGATGGCGCCGATCTGGACGCCATCGATTTTCGAATTGATCATCCGAGCGCCGAACGCCTTGCTCAGCGGCAAGGACGCCAGCGCCATCTTTCCCAAATCCCGTCGTGAGATCTTCATTCCGTTCCTTTCCACTCGGCTCGCGTGAGACCGGCCACACAGAGGTTTCCGCCGCCAAGGGTATCAAGGCGTGGCACTCCGAAAATTCACGTCCTCCAGGGTCGGGCGCCAGTTTCCCGGCTCAAGGCCAAAGCCGGCACAATCATCGGCGGCGTGAGCGGCCGCGTCATGAGATGCTTCACCCGCACACAGGGAAGACGTCGTCATAAACCAACACGACCTTCCCGTTGCGATCGAGAAGCACGGCCGAAATTCATGCGCCGGCCGATAGATTGCAGCTCGGCCGCCCATACCGCTGCGCATAAGATATAAGGGGCCGTGATGGACGAGAAAAGCCGGATTGCTCTCATCGCCGTGTACTCCGGTATTCCGGCCAGTGCAACTGCACTCATCAGACTCCAGGTTCCGGGGCTCGCAGTGTCCGTCAGTGCCGCCAGGCACGGCGGACCGGCCCGGGGTCAAACCATGCGCATAGTCATCCCACCATCCACCGGGATTTCCGCGCCGGTAATAAAATCGTTCTCGACCAGCGCGGCCAAGGCCGCCGCCACGTCCTCCGGCCGGCCTTCGCGATGCAGCGGAATGCGATTGCGCGTGTTGTTCTCCACCTGTTCGGAGGTGAGGTAATCCTGGAAGCGGGTTCGAATGATTCCCGGTGAGACGCAATTGACGCGGATGTTGAAATCGGCCAACTCGCGCGCTAGCGTCCGCGTGAACTGCGGGATGGCGCCCTTGGCGACGCCATAAGCGATCGCGCCCGCGCAACCGCGCGAGCCGGCAGCCGAGGAAATGAGCAGGATGGCGCCGCCGCCGCGCTCGACCATGGAGGGGACCGCTGCCCGGGCGAGATGGAATGCAGCATGTACGTGAATATCGAAGGCCCGGTACCAGGTGCAGGGATCTACATCGAGGAGGCCTCCATTGGCCGGGCCTCCGGCGCAATGGACCAGCACATCCAAGCACCCGAGGGCCTCCACCGTCTGCTGCACGCAGCGGACGGTTTCCTGGGGGTCCGACACATCGGCCGTGATCGTCAACGCCCTGCGGCCCAGAGCTTCAATATCCTGTTTCACTCCCTTGGCGAGCAGATCGTCCGAGGGGAGACCGCAGATCGCGATATCCGCGCCGCGCAGGGCAAACTCGCGCGCCGTCGCCGCGCCGATTCCGCTGCTTCCGCCCGTGATCAGGCAGACCTTTCCGTGGAGTTCCATGTTCTCCTCGTCGCCGCAGACGCGAACGCCGTTCGACCGAACCGCGGCCGGCGCCCTGCTGCGCCGGAAGTGGACCAACCGGGCGAGGCCCCGATCGCCGCAGCCGGCAGGCGCGCGGCGATTGAAGCCGCGCGCCTTATGATGCATTCGTGTGCCGGTGCCTCGCTGTCCTCCCCGGTTACCACGTCAGCCGCAACGTAAGCTGAAGGTCGCGGGGGGAGTTCAGCGATGTGTTCGTGTACATAATGCCGTTGCTGCCCGGCGCGGGGATCCCCGGGTTGTTCAAGACCTGGAAGAAATCGGCGTTGAACCGCAGCTTGAAGTGTTCCGACAAGGAAAACACCTTGAACAGCGACGCGGAGAGATTGAAATCCCACGGCGCCGCGACATACTGATTCATCCAGTAAGGGAGGCTGGTGTTCATAGTGCTCTGGACCACGGTGCCGTTCTTCAGCGGCAGCCAAACCGTTTGCGTCTCCCAGTACCCCGCCATATTGGTGCCGGCGGGGACATTAGGCGCGCTCGTCGCGCCGTACGGAATCAGCGGTAGATTGGACGGCGTGTAATTCGATGGTACGCCGCAAATCCCGGTGCATTGGCCGGCCGCATTGGTTCGGTTAATCAGATACGGCGAGATATACCCGTTCCAGTATAAGTAGCCTGGAAGGCAGGTTCCGCTGCTACAGTCTTGAATCTTGTATTTTTTGCCGTAGGTCACGACCTGGCTCGTGGGTCCGTAGTTAGTGGTTGGCAGTTGGAAATAGCGGCTCTGGTAAGTCCCGAAGCCCGCGAGCTGCCAGCCGCCGATGATATTGTTCAGGCGTTTCCCTATGTGGCTGGCCAGCAGGTGGTCGCGCCCGATCGGGAGATCCACAACCCAGTTCCATTTCAGTTGGTTGTGCGGGATGGCGCCGTCCCGCTGGTAATTCAGGAAGCGGTCTCTGGCGTTGAAGTCCGTAGGAACCGCGCCCGGCAGAAAATCCGCGGCCGGCGCCACGCTCGACCCGCCCCCGTTTCCCACCAGGGTGGACTCGGTGAACGCGTTGGTCATTACATACATAAACTGCCAGCCGACACCGTGGGAATACCGCCGCTCCACTTCCAGGGTGAAGCCTTCGGCATTGGAGATGGCTTGCTTCATGTACTCGGTTATGCTGCCGTAGGTCGTCGTATTGTAGGGGTTCTCGCCCGTTGAAGCGTACGTGCCGGTGACCAGAGGCTGGCCGGTGGTCTGGTACCAGACGTAGTTGGAAGGGGCGGCGTTGAAATTCACGTTCTGCGGGATGTTCCACCCGTGCGTGGCCAGGTACGTGGCGCTGACCATGATGCCCGGCAAGGTTTCCTTCGCAAGAGAGAAGTTCCACTGCATGTCGCGGGTGGGAGGTTCATGGGGGTCGAAGAATTGCAGCGCGCAGCACCCCGGTGTGAGGCTGACAAAGGCGGGATTGCTGAGCACGTTGGTGGTGTTCGTGCCGACCACAAACTGGGGCTGAGAGCGCAATTCATAGTTGGGAAGGCCGTCGATTCCGTTTACTCCCACCAGCGCCTGGTTATTCACGGAGTACTGCACTGGATAGCCGTAGGGTATTCCGCTGCCGGTAAGGTTATCCCAGGTGCGTAGCGCGGCCTGGGCATCGTAGATTCCCCAGCCGCCGCGGAGCACCACAGGCCTTACACTGTCGCTTGTGCGGTAGGCGAAACCCGCGCGCGGCGCGAAGACCCACGGGTTGCCATAGATCAGGCCCGCCGGAAGACCCGCCTGCTTCGGGGTCTCGAATGTGGCGCCAATGGCCTCCAGCCCGTTGATGATCGTGGGAGTCGTCATGCTGGCGGCGTACATGTCCGAAAGCGAGCGGCCGATAACCATCGCGCCCGTGTTCGTATCGAATCCCACGTTGTAGTTGCCGGCGATGCTCTCCGCTGGCATATTCTCGTAGCGCAGCCCGAGATTCACGGTCAGCCTGGAAGTTGCCCGCCAGTTATCCTGGAAATATCCGGCGAACTCGCGGTCGAGCAAGTTCCACTTCGGGCGCTTTACCGTGTCCTTAAACGTTGAAGCGTAGCCCATGAAAAAGTCCGCGCCGGAAAAGCCGGTCAACGGTTCGGCGCTGTAGGCCGATCCGCTCTGCGGGTTGAACAGCGCCGTCGCCAGGGTGTCGTAGGTGACGGTCGTGCCGTTGTGGTCGGTCAGCGCGTCGTCGAACTCGAGGTGCAGTTGTCCTCCGAACTGGAACTGGTGGCGGCCAACCGTGCGGGTCAAATCCTCGTTGCCGAACAAGATACGAGTGGTGTTATAGCGCACCTGCTGGGTGGCGAAACTGGCCCCGAAACCCATGCCACTGGTCGCGTAGGAGTTATTCGGATCGTTGTTCAAATCCGGGACGCCCAGGTATGCGGACACGTTCCCAACGCTCGCATCATACGGGGATCCCGTGAACTTGTACTCCTGCGAGTAGGAGAGACGCGCCGCGCTCAGGAAGGTGGGCGATATGATGTGCGTCCAGGACATCACCCCGCTAACATCATGGTATTCGCCGCTGACGTAGTTCAATGGGCCGCTCAGCGGCGGCACCTGGGTTGATCCCCCAGCCGACACGCTGGAAGTTCTGTCGTGGCCCACCGAAAGTCTGCCGAATACCTGATCCCGATCGCTTATCCGCTGGTCGATGCGCTCCGTGAGCATAAAGTCGGTCGTGGTGCTGGGAACTACGCCGTACCAGTTACTGCCCAGCGTCGGGTTGACGTTAGGGAGAGTGGGCTGCGGCAGGAGGCTGAACAGATATTTTGCGTCCGGGCTTTCGCGGCTCACCGGGATGATGTTGCCCGGGAACGGCGTGCGGATCCATGTCGGCCCGGGCCCTGTGCTCAGAGGATCGTAGATGATGGTTTCCTGCCCGAGGGCGTTTACCAGCCCGCTGTAATCCCCTTGTCGCATGGCGTCCGTCTGCATGGAGGTGTTGAAGGTACTTTGGCTCTCCAGGCGCAGGCCCTCGTACGAGCTGAAGAAGAACGTGCGGTTCTTTCCGTCGTAGATCTTCGGAATCTTCACCGGCCCGCCCAGCGATCCGCCGTATTCGTTGCGGTTATAGTACGGAGGCTTGGTGAAGGTAGCCTGCCGCTGGCGGGCAACCCCGATCGCACTATTCCGGGCGGTTTCAAACACGCTTCCGTGGACCTCATTGCTGCCACTCCTCGTCGAGAGGATCACCGAGCCGGGGCGATCGAACTGGGCCGAAGACCCGTTCGTCTCCACGCGCAGCTCTTCGATGCTATCGACGCCCGGCAACCGTCCACTCCAATCGCCGGTGTCGCGATTCTTGACGATTGCTCCATCCTCGTACAACTCCACTCCATCGCGCAGCCCCATATCGATTGGGTTGATGTTGCCGTCCTGCCCTCCATTGAAACCCGGCGCCGCCATCATTACCACATTGGCGATGCTGCGCCCGTCCGACGGCAATTGCTCGATGCGCGCACGTTCCAGGTTCTCCGAGATGGTCGCATCCGTAGTCGTGACCAGGGGGGCGATCTCCCCGGCTACCGTGACCTGCGTGTTCGTCGAGCCAACCCGCAGGACTGGGCTGATTTCGGCTGTCTGCCCCACCTCGAGCAGGAATCTGCCGTCCCAGGTCTGCATCCCGGAAACTTCCACCTTGATTTCATATGTGCCGGTCACCACCGGCGGGAACGCGAAGAAGCCGACGTCGTTGCTGGTAGTAGAAGTTTTGATGTTCGTGGCGATGTTCACGATGGAAACGTGCGCTCCGCCGATGACCGCTGATGTGGCGTCCCGCACCACGCCTTGCACGGTGCCGCTTCCGGTCTGGGCCGGCAACATCCAAGCGGACAGAGCAATCAAAAGCGCGAACCGGTTCACTCGGTACAAAAACATAGTCTTCTCCTCTAAACCCGGCGATTTGCCATCGCCGTATGGCGCCCGCATCGGCGGCGGGAGAGCAACCCTGAGCAATACAACTGATATCGCAGTCAATCATAATCTCCTTCTTCCCGGCAGTCAACAGTTTTTGTTGCGCTCTCCAGCCGTCGAGTCCGGAGCGCCTGGAACCGTGCCCCTATACTGTCGAAGACCGTGCGCAGCAACTTCAAAAACCTTGGCGGGCGGCCCGTGCTTGACACGGACGGTGCGGTCTCCGTATGCTGCTGCAATATCAGGGGAGATCCCCGCGGCGAGTTCCCACAGTGGCGCCACGATCAGCCGCGGCCGCGGACTACAGGATCGCAGAGTTCGACGGCAACTACCGGCCCGCTATCCCCTGATCGGCGCCTCAACGGCGAACGCCAGGATCTACCGCCGGCGCTGAAGGACCGCTTCACTTTGCAGCCGCCGGTTGCCGCAGCATCGCTTGCGCGGCCAGCACATCGAAGATGTAAGATGCGGCGCCGTGGATCACGTATTCCGTCTGATTGTAGTAATACGGGAAGTTCTTCAGGTCCATGAATCCGGGGCGCATGAACGAGGCGCCGGGCGTGGGGCCGCCGGGAATGTATGTGTAGGCGTCCCGGTTGAAGCCATAGGCGACCAACTGCGAGTTGGCCCCCACGCCGGAGACGTAGCTGGTATTGGATGCCGGGTGGCATCCGAGCACGAAGTTCACCACGTTCAGCAGGGTGTCGGGGCCGAAGATCTCCGGCAGATTCTTGTGCCAGAAATAATCGCGCATGGCGTCGCTTTGCAGGTCCCACGCGAAGCCCATGATGGAGTTTCCCCGGGCCTGCTGGGGCGAGTCCAGCTTCCAGTCCGATCGCAGGACGAAGGCGGGAAAGCGGACGCCGTACGGGGTGGCGGCTTCCACGGCATCCGCGGCCGCCCTCCATTTCTTGGCGATCTCCACCACCAGGCTGTGGAATTCGGGGTCGGAGATCCCGGGTAACAGACGCGCGAGCATCCATCCCACGCTGCGCCCCACCTGCTCGGGCGGAGTCGCGCGGATCTGCGGCAGCAGGGAGTAAAGGCGCTTAAAATATTGCGGATCGTCCGTGGTCAGCCACAGCTCCGCGGTAGCGGCAATCTCGTCGCTCGGAAAGCCACCGCCGCGGCCCACGTAGGCGTTGGGAGCGTAGACGGGCGGGTGCGTCTGCTCGTATTGCCACAGCGTGCGCGCCGCCGCCAGGTACTCGTCCGCCAGCGCGGGTTTCTTCGGCCGCAGCACGCGGCTGGCGACCGCGAAGGTCTGCGCCACCCGGTATTGCAGACCGGTGTTGCGGTTCGTGAACGCCCAGCGATCGTCGGGTTTGCCGGAGCGGTCGCCGACCACCTGGTCGGGTTTCAGGCTGGGGTCGTAGATGTGGTTGTCGGTAATGTTCATCGGATCGCCGGTGACGTCGTACTGGGGCTGCGAGTTCTCGATGATTCCGGCGAAGATGTGGCCGGAGGCGCGGAACGACCCCATCAGGCCTTCCGCGCCGTATTCGATCTGCTGGAGAAGGTCGTCTTCCCCATCCGGGACATGCAGCAGCACCTCGCGAGTCGCGCGGCGGACCGTGGTCATATCGATGGCGGGATGGAATTCCTCCTTAGCGAGGGCCAAGGCTAAAACGGTGTTCGAGATGCTGCCCGCCGGCAGATCGTAATCCCCGGCATCATGCCACCCGCCCCAGTTCAATCCGGGAATGTGCTCGTAATCGGCAAACTGCGTTTCCCGCTCGCCCTGCTGATAATTGTCGAAGTGCCGGTGGTTGGCCGGAGCCTGCTCGGCGTCGTCCAAATGGCACGCTCCGTGCCAGAAGCGGTTACGCTCGCGGACCGATACGTGGCACATTTGAACCGGCAGGAAGACCTCCAACGTCAACTGCCAGGCTTCGTCGAAGACGTGGGGGTCGATGCGGAACGGTCCCGCCTTCTGGCCGCGGTATTCGATGAGGTAATCACCGGTGCCCGTCACATCGGTGAAATCGAAGATGGCGTACCGGTAGTTCAGAAACGCTCCCCACGGCTTTGCCGCCCCGGACTTGACGAGCCGCTTCTCCCCGGTGAGAGTCAACCGGTACAGGTTGACGTTTCCCAAGGCGTCGTCGTGCGGGTCGAGCTCCAAAACAGCGCGTTTCGGTTGCGCCGGATGGTATCCCACCTGCGAGATGCCGATGACCGGCTGCCGCCGCCATTGCGGATCGATCGAAGGCCGGATCTCCAGGTCCATTCCGTTATCGCCACCCCCCGGCTCTATCGCGGCCGTTACGGAAAACCAGCCGGTCGGGTGGTTGCCGCGTTCGTCGGCGAGTTCCAGGGTGCCGCCGCTCCGCTCGAAGGTCAGGCTGTGGGGCGGATCCTCCTGCGCCAGGCGCAGAATCCGGCTGGCCGGGAGGAGCGTTCGCCGCCCGCTATACTGCCGCGGAAACAGGCCCTCCATCGAATCGCCCTGGAACGATTTCATGAAGTATGCGGGAGGGTAGAGGAGCATGCGGAAGGATGCCTGCCGAACTTTGCCCGGATCGAGCGGCCGGTCGAATTTCAAGCTGACGATCATCCTCCCGCCGTCGGTGCGGCAGATCAACTCGTAACCCAGGCTCAACCCGGGGACATCGCCGACGATCGTCGCCGTCTTTCTCTCGCGGTCCACTACCCTGCGCAGCACGCGGCCGGACAGCCGCGCGGAAGAATCCCGGCTAGTGAACTGCACGTTGTCCGAAGACATCAGCCACTCACCGTTCTGCATCATCTGCAGCCCTCCGCGAGTGCCAGGATCGGTGTTGTGGAATATGAGGAAGGCGAATCCGGGCGCTTCGAAATACTCCCTGTCGTTCAGGGTGATCGCACCCGGCGCCCCGGCCGCCATGCACGTTATGGCAAACGAGAGGATGCAGGCGGTTCTCGATAGCTTGGGCACATGCCCTCCTTTCAAGGTCGAACTGCAATCGCGGCGGGCCGGCGTGAAAGGAAAGCCATGAGAACTGCCAGCCGCGCGCTTGACCGGCTTCGGTGCGGATCCGGTTCAAGTACGGCCGCCGCTCTTCCAGCCGTTCGCCGGCCGGCAGACACGATTTCCGTCTCTATGATATGGCAGTGATATTAATCCGATTCACTCCGGCCGTCAATCGGGCTCGCGCGTTTTCCGGCTCCCGCCTGACGCAGCGCTCCGCGCATTCCATCCGCCGCTACGGTATAAACGGTCTGGAATCCCGATTTCTCTCTTTCTCTCTTGACAATTTGCCGCCACCGACCCTATTATGGTTGCCGAAATGATATATCAGATCCGCGATCGGGGTGCGATTGCGGCTTCTCGATAGCGCGGCTTCGCGGCAGGATCGGCAGGGTCGAGGTGCGGAGAATGAATCGAATACCGGAGATTCTGGTCTGGCTGCTTTTCGCAGGAGCCGCGGCGGCCCAGACATCGGAAGGGCCGCAGCCGCCGGTGGTGGATCCCGGTGGTCCGGGCAAGGCGCCATCGGATGCGATTGTCCTGTTCGACGGCAAGGATAATTCCCACTGGATGACCATGGACGGCAAGCCGTCTAAGTGTACGGTCGCTGGCGGCGTCATGATCTGCCGCACGGGGGCGGGCGATACGCAAAGCACGGAGAAATTCCGCGACGCCCAGATCCACCTGGAGTTCAATCTGCCCTATGAACCCGAAATGCGGGGCCAGGGGCGCGCCAACAGCGGCGTCATCCTCATGGGCCGCTACGAAATCCAGATTCTCGACTCTTACCAGAACCCCACTTACGCCAACGGTTCCTGCGCGTCGCTGTATGGGCAGTCCGCGCCGCTGGTGAACGCTTGCCGCCGCCCGGGTGAATGGCAGACGTACGATATCATCTTTCACGCCCCGCACTGTGCCGCCGACGGCGCGGTCGAGACGCCCGGCAGCCTGACGATGCTGCACAACGGGGTCCTGGTTCAGGACCATGTTCCGGTCAGGGGCCGGCGCTGCATGGCGGGCGAGGGCCCCCTCGTGCTCCAGGACCACAGCCAGTACGTGGGCCGGAAGATCGCGACCGCGGCCGGGGTCACGGAGGGCGCTCCGGACACCACCATCAAATTCCGCAACATCTGGATGCGCGGGCTGAGCCAATAGCGCCGGGTTGTTTCGAAAAAGGAATGTTGCAATGGAAAACCGACGATCGTTCTTGACCAAGGCGGCGCTGGGAGTGGCGGCTGTCTCTAAGGCTACGGCGGCGTCCGGCCAGTTCACGGTCGGATTCATCGGTACCGGCAGTCGCGCCAACGCCGCTCTGATTCCGCAGTTCAAGTTTAACCCGGCCTTTCGCATTGTCGCGCTTTGCGATGTCTACAAGCCGAACCTCGACGAAGCTGCCAGCCGCGTCGGCGGCAAGGTGGATACGTATGGCGACTACCGGCGGCTGCTCGACCGCAAGGATATCGACGTGGTGGTCATCGCGACGCCGGACCACTGGCACGTTCCCATGCTAATGGCGGCCTGCGAAGCGGGCAAGGACGTCTACCTGGAGAAGCCGGTTTCGAATGACATCGATATGTGCCTCAAGGGCATCGCCGCCGTGCGAAAGTACAATCGCGTGGTGGAGGTGGGCCTGATGCAGCGCAGCAGCTTGCCCTTCCTGGAGGCGTACAAGGAAGTGCAGAGCGGCATTCTAGGGAAGGTCCGCCATGTGGTGGTGATCAACCCGGGCGGCAGCGCCCCGCGGCGAAACCCGAACGCCGCGGAGGGCGGCGGCCAAGCCCGTGGGCAGGGTGGTGGGCGAGGACCGTCCAGCGGACTCTCTGATCCGCCTCCTGGCCTCGATTGGGAGATGTTCCAGGGTCCGGCGCCGCGGCGTCCATACAGCCAGAACCGCCAGCGCAATTGGCGCAGCTATTGGGAGTACGGCTGCGGCCCCCTCTCCGACTGGGGCGTGCACCTCCTCGATATCGCCCACTGGTACCTAGGCGTCACCGAGCCGTCGCGCACTGCCGCGGCGGTATATGGCTGGTTCAACCGGCCGGAGGACGATCGCTTCCCGGACACCACCGAGGTGGCTTGGCAGTATCCCAATTTCGTGGCCGATTACAGCTCGCGGTCGGATGTCCTCGGAACGTACCTGTGGGGCGACGATGGGATGCTGTTCGTCAACCGCAACGGGTATACCGTGCGCCCCGTGACCCAGCGCAACAACCCCGGAGGAAAGCCGCCCTTCGAAGAGAAGAAAGTAGCGTTGCATGATGAGCCGCACAACTACGAGGCCTCCTTCGAGTCCGATGCCGGCCGGCACATCATCAACTTCCTCTCCTGTATCAAGAGCCGGCAGCGTCCCGTGTGCGACATCGAGATCGGAGCCTTTTCTACGATTCCCACCCTCATGGGCGGCCTTTCCATTCGAAGCGGCGGTAAGACGGTCGCCTGGAATGGGAACGGCGCCGCCGTCATGGGCTAAGCGCTATGGGTCGCAGGATCTTAGTTCTCAGCCCGAGCCGCCCAAGTGGCCAGGTTGATTAGCGGGGAAAACGATGAAAATCTCACTTGCCGCACTGCTCGCGCTGGGCCCGCTGGTATTCGCGGCGGAGCGCGTCACTATCTCGCTTGACGGCGAATGGGATATTACCGATTCTAAAGTGGCCGATGCCATTCCGTCCTCTTACGGTCACAAAGTCCCGGTACCGGGGCTTGCGCATTCCGCCATTCCGGCGTTCCCCGGCGTGGACGAATTCGATAGCCGCGAGGCGGCCAAGGATAGGGCGCCCAAAACCGGCCTGGTTCCGAATGCAGGGGTGGCGCACCAGGACCGCAACTGGTTCTGGTACCACCGCGCCTTCACGGTTCCAGCGCTCCGCCGGGTGGCGATTCTGCGCATCGATAAAGCGCAATTCGGCGCCGTTGTCTGGCTGAACGGGAAGAACGTCGGAGATCACCTGCCCTGTTTCACCGCCGCCATTTTCGATGTGAGCGGCGCGCTCCGGCAGGGCATCAATGACCTGGTGGTGCGGGTGGGCGCCCATCCGGGCGTGCTGCCGCCCACGGTTTCTGGGGGGACCGACTTCGAGAAGAATCGTTGGACTCCCGGCATTTACGACAGCGTCTCCCTGCTGCTGAGCGACAATCCCGCGATCGAAACCGTACAGGTGGCGCCGAAAATCGCCGGCCGTTCCATCATTGTTCAGACCAGGCTACGGAATTACGGGCGGAGGAGGATTTCGTTCGCGGTCACCCAGCGCGTGCACGCGTGGAAATCTGAGGCGACAATTGCGGCAGCCCCGCCGCGGCCAATGTCGCTGCTGCCCGGCGAAGAGCAAACCGTGCTCCAGACCATACGCATTTCGAACGCGAAACTGTGGTCGCCGGAGGAGCCGAACCTGTATGTGGTCGAGACCGGCACGGGAGGCGACTCGGCAAGCACGCGTTTCGGCATGCGCGAGTTCCGCTTCGATACGGCCACCCGGCGGGCATACCTGAACGGTCACGTGTACTTCATGCGTGGTTCGAATATCACACTGCACCGGTTTTTCGAGGACCCGCTCTCCGGCACGCTGCCGTGGAAGGAAGCGTGGGTCCGCAAACTGCTCGTCGAAATCCCCCACGAGATGCACTGGAACAGCTTCCGCTTCTGCATCGGGCCGGTTCCGGACAAGTGGCTGGACATCGCCGACGAGGCCGGGCTGCTGATCCAGAACGAGTACTTCGTCTGGACGGGGAGCAAGCCGGAAAAGCAGGTGCGCTTCGACGCGCGCGAAATGATTCAGGAGTACGCGGAATGGATGCGCGACAACTGGAACCACCCCAGTGTGGCGATCTGGGACGCGAACAACGAAACCCTCGACCCGATGTTCGGGGAGCGGATTATTCCGGCTGTCCGCCAGCTCGACCTTTCGAACCGGCCCTGGGAGAACAGCTACAACCCGCCCGCCGGGCCGGACGACCCGATCGAAGATCACCCCTACGAATTTGAGGCCGACGGCAGCCAGGAATTCAAGATGACGGCGCTGGAGCGGCCGTTCGGCAAGGCGCCCCTGGCGCATTCGGCGCACGCCGAGATCCTCAACGAGTATGGCCGGCTCTGGCTGAACCGCGACGGCAGCCCGACCGAACTCACGAACAAGCTCTATCCCCGCCTGCTGGGGCCGAACGCGACGGCCGAGGACCGGCTCGCGTTGAACGCGTACCTGCTGGCGGGGCTCACCGAGTACTGGCGTGCGTACCGCTGGTATGCGGGCGTGCTGTATTTCGTCTACCTGACCAGCAGCGGCCCGCGGGGCTTCACGTCGGACAACTTCTGCGACGTCGTGAATCTGGAGCTCGACCCGCACTTCCGCGACTATATGGGCAACGCATTCGCGCCGCTCGGCGTATACCTGAGCTTTTGGCAGCCAACCTTAAAGGGCGGCGAAACGCAAAAGCTCACGGTGATGATGGTGAATGACGACCCGCGGCCGACGGAAGGAACGCTCTCAGTGGTGCTGGAAGGTGCGGACGGGTTGCAAGCGGCGTCGAAGTCCGTGCACTTCTCGGTGGGTGCGCTCGGCCAGGAGACGTACTCTCTGGCTTTCCCGGTTCCGCGGGTGAAAGGAAGTTTCCTGCTGCAGGCGGTGGCGGAGAAACAGTCAAAGAACGGCACGCCTGAAAAGGTCATGAGCCGGCGCCGCGTGGCCGTCAGTTTCTGACGCGGCAGATCAAGGGGGCTGGAGGATACTACAGAGTTGGAGGCGCGGGTCGGAAGGACCGCTGAAACCTTTTTGAACTGGTCGCCTGCCGCACCCCGGAGGAGGCGCGGCATTTCGGTAGAAAGAACCTTATGTAGCTGGAGATGAAATCTATGCGACGACGAATTTTTCTTCAATCGGTATCCGGGGCCGCACTGGCTGCGTCGGCTGTGGCTGCTCAGCAGGACGGCCAAAGCGCCGGCTCGCCTTCTCAGCCGGGAGGTTCAGGGACTATCAAACTCACGGAGAAAGAGTACTTCGAGGGACCAGGATTCGTTTTCCTTGTTTTCCATAATCATAATCAGATGCAGGGCGGGATCCAGATTATACAAAAAGGCGAACGATTGCTCGACAGCGGAAGCCTGCTGCTTACACTCAAGAGCGGCGCTGCTCGCCGTGGCTCATCCGGTAGCGTACTGCGCCGGGTGGTGGACCGGGAACGATCCACTGCGACGGTCTTCGGCGAAGTGAGCGGACTGAATCTGGGCTACCAGCTCATATGCCGTACCGATGGCCGGCGCATGTTTGTCACGCTGAAGTTCGATCAGGCGCTGGACTGGAGCAAGATCCAGGAAGCCGGCTTCCATATGTATCTTTACACGCCGGCATACTTCGAGAAGTCCTTTCAAGGCGATTCGATAACGGGCGTTTTTCCCCGGCAATTTACCGGCGAACCGGTTCTTGCGCGCTCGCGGAATATCTTACGGATCGCCGAAGAAGATCCAATGGTGAGCATGACCTTCGAACGGCCCGGCGGCGAACTGCGGCTCGAAGACGGACGCCGCCAACGTACGGCATGGTTTTCGGTGGTGGCGCCCATCGAGCCTGGATCGACCGCGACCGAAGTCGAGGTCGCCATCACGCCGTCGATCGACCCGCAGTGGCGGCGGGCGCCCGTGATCAGCGTATCGCAAGTGGGTTACCATCCCCGGCAGCCGAAGCAGGCGGTGGTCGAGTTAGACCCGCGCGAGGATTTTGGGGAAAAGATCAGCCTCTTCAAGATGTCGCCCCATGGCAACAAGGAGCTGATCAAGGCTGCGAACCCCAAACCCTGGGGAGAATTTCTCTACTATAAATACGGCGTCTTCGACTTTAGTGAAGTAGTGGACCCGGGCGTGTACGTGCTGGAGTTTCGGGGCCTGACAGCGGGGCCTGTCCGTATCGACCGGCAGGTTTACGATCAGGCCTGGCGGCCGACCCTGGAGGTATTTCTGCCGGTTCAGATGTGCCACGTATCGGTGCGCGAGGGCAATCGCACCTGGCACGGCGCCTGCCATTTGGACGATGCGTCGCAGGCGCCCGAAAACACGATGGGCCTCGATGGCTATCAGCAAGGCAAGCACGAGACGCGATTTGCCGATTACGAGCACATACCAGGTCTGAACTGGGGCGGATGGCATGACGCCGGAGACCATGATCTGCCGGCCGGCAGCATGGCCGGTACAACCTTGGCCTTGGCTTTGGCCCAGGAGGAGTTTCACCCGGGTTTGGACCTGACAACGGTTCGGCGTGCCGACCGCGAGGTGCTGCTGCACGTTCCGGATGGCGAAGAGGATCTTCTCCAGCAGATTGAGTGCGGCGTGGAAGGTTTGCTGGCTTCCTACCGCGTGGCGGGGCACATTTTTGCCGGGATTATCGAAAGCACGCGCGATCAATACGACCACACGGGCGATCCGGTGAACATCACGGATAACCTCGTATACGACAGCAGCCTAAAGCCCGACCAGGTAGCAGTTGGACGTTCCGGCAAGCGCGACGATCGATGGGCGTTCACCAACCGGAACACGGGACTGCAATACCGCGTGGCTCAAACCCTTGCCGCGGCGAGCCGGGTGCTGCGCGAGAAGAAACCCGCTCTCAGTGAAGAGTGTCTGGCTGCGGCGGCCAAACTCTGGGAGTACGAGCAGACGAACGCGCCTGTCTATGCCCCGGGCTCCTATGCGCCGGGACGCGGCGGGAGCTTCCCGGCGGACGAGATCTCAACCACGGCGGAGCTATGGCTCACTACGGATGATGCGCGTTACCAGCAGCGCCTCTATGCTCTGCTGCCGCAGGTCGCCTCCGCATCGCCCGAGCAGTTTGGGAGCGGGCCGGGCTGGGTCCTGGCACGGTTGCTGTCCAAGGCTCCGGATGCGGAATTCCACAATCTGGTTCTGGAACAGGCGAAGAAGTGGAAGGCCGCCACGGAGGCCATGGAGGCCACTAATCCGTATGGGATTCGCTTCCCCTCCAGGCTCTTGAGGTCCGACTGGAAATTCGACTCGCCCGCGCAGGCAAGAAGCGACACGGGAAAGATCTCTGCATGGGATTTGCAGACCGATGGCATGCACCATTACTTCTATCACAAGCATCTGCCGGACATCTTTGATGCGAACAGCTTGTTCTCGGCGGTGAACTTCGTACTTGGCTGCCATCCGGCCACCAATACCAGTTGCGTCTCTGGGGTGGGGACGAACTCACAGTTGATAGCCTATGGCTTCAATCGGGACGATTGGACGTACATTCCGGGTGGGGTGATCTCAGGCATTTCCCTGGTGAAACCGGATTTTATGGAACTTAAGAACTTTCCGTATGCCTGGTATCAGACAGAGTATGTAATACACGGAGCCGCCAGTTACATCTTTGTTGTGCTCGCGACACAGTGGATACTCGAGCATCAGCGTCCGGCGGCGCACGCCTGAAACCTGAGGTCGTGCCATGCCGAATCCCCTCGGCCCACGACCGCGGTCCCGTATGGTCCGAAAACTGAATTGCCGGGGGAGACGGTGTTCCGCTTTGATTTCGGCGCAAACCAAAGGCCGGGCATGCGTCAAAATGCGGCTTGTCCCTCAGGAAGTGCATCTTTAGGAACCGGCCTGTTGCCATGCCGTCGGCGGGGGCCGTCAGAAACTGAGCAGCACATGCCAGATGTAAAGGTATGCCAGGCCTTCGATCTCGTTCCACACCCGCTCGGTCAGCCCACAGTCGCCAATAATTGGCGGCAGTTCGCGCGCCTTTTGTTCGAAGGGGAAGCACACACCGGAGGCGGCCCAATCCGGTAATGCGGTGGTCTGGCGCAGTGGAGCGGCGGGCTGAGGACCAGCGGATGCCGACGGGGAACGGTAAACACCGAACTCCCGCGCCGCATCGGTCATGGCCTTCAGGCTTTCGAGTGACGCGTCATTCTGGATGATGGCACTGGCATCCAGGATGTAGCCGCCTTCGGCGCCAATGGTCTCGATCAAGCGCCGGCAGTGAGCCCTGACCTCCTCCGGAGAGCCGAAGGCCAGCAGCGTATTGGGCACACCGCCGCTCAGACAAAATTTGCGTCCAAGAATGCGGTGGGCTTCCGCGGGATCGCTGCGGTCGATGTGGAATATGACGCTTCCGGCGGGAAGCTCGGCGAAGTCCTCCAGTTCGTTGTCCCACTTCCCTTCGGCGTATAGAAGCGTCTGATTCCCTCGCACCCAGAGCGCTTCGATGATAGGTTTGAGAGTGGGCCAATAAATGGAGCGGAAGTGCCGCTTGGAAATAAACGGCGTACACCCGCGATGCATCCAGATCGGAATTGGAATTTGGCCTTGGGGGTCGGCGCCGGTCAACGCCAAATAGCCCAGGTGAGGCATCAGGGCCTCGCAGGCTTCGAGCACTTTCTCCGGTATCTCCATCAGGTCGAAGACGAGCGCCAGGTAACCACGCAATTTATCGCCCAGGATGTCGAGCGGCGCTTTCAGCATGCCGCAGATGGCCGACGGCGTCCCACACTCCCTACGCATACGATCGACCTGTGCCCCGAAGGCATGGAAATAGTCGAGCATTGCCATGCCGCCCTTCACAAAGGAGAGGTTGTTCCGGTAAGTGACGGGGCAGCCCTTGGCGGAAACTTCACCACTTACGCGCGGTAGCCATGTCTCATATAGGAAGCGGGTTGGGTCGGCAATCAGCTCGTCGTACTCCTCGCGTTTCATGAAGGCATGGTCTTCCGCGGGTTCACGGTACTGGAACGTAACGTCCGCGCCGACATCGATTCCTGGCACGCCGTAGTAACGGAGTCCGATCGCTTGAGTGAGGCCAGTCCACACGTATACCATGTTGGGGACGACAGCGTCCCAATCGAAATTGCGACAACAGCGCACGACCGCTTCGAAAGCCAGCCGGTAGTCGTGCGTCACCTGTTGGCAGGTGAAGCCGGCGTACTTTGCCGTCACTTCGGCAGCGAAGGGACGGACGGGAACGCAGTCGGGTTGCCCGTTTCTCATGGCGCTCACATAGCGGTTCAATCTCTGCTCATACAACACTTCCCTGTCGTCTCGCATGCTTTCACCCGAATGTGCGCTTTTGTTGTGAAGGTCCCTGAACAGAGCGAACGGCTTGTGCTCAGAGAATTGGGCGCACTACGAATATGCACCCATTCAAAACAAAGAGTCAACTCGAACATGTTCGCGGGTTGCGAGCTTCCGAAAAATGTCGCAGCGCTTCGTCGTAATCGCGCGCCATCGAGTATTCGAGTCCCGCCGCGACGCGGGGCGATGCGGCCAGCGGAGCGAGGCTTGCCGCCCGCTGCAACTCCGGGACCGCCTCGGAGAATCGCCTCTGCCTGGCCGGTTGCGACCCGCCGCGCTCTGCGGCGTTTCGCCCGCTGGCGCTCATAATGCGCAGCCGCATGAAACTCCATCGCGCCTATACTGCTGTACTTTCCGCCTTCCGAAATCCGCAACAATTCAGGTATATTTAATTGATTGACTTAACAGTTTTGAACGAAGCCGGCTGCGCTGTTCTTCGCCTCTCCCGAGGCTTCGGCAGCGGGTCTGATTGGAGCAGAATCATGTCGGAACGGTTGATTATGGGGCGCCGATCCCACGCCATGGAGAGCTTGTCGGAACGAGCGTACGAGTCGATCCGCGATAACATCCTGCGTGGCCGGTATGTCCTTGGCGCCGCGCTTTCGAGGAGACAACTGGCGAAGGAACTCCGTATGAGCTTCCTGCCTGTATCAGAGGCGGTCCGGCGCCTCGAGATAGATGGCCTCCTGGAGAGCAAGCCGCGCGTGGGTACCTGGGTTCGGATCCCGACGCGGCAGGACATTCTCGAGCGATATGCTCTACGGGAGGCTCTGGAAACCCAGGCCGCGCGGTTGTGCGCCGAACATGCGGACCAGAACGGCCGGCGGGAACTTCTGAAAATGGGGTTTCACCTGGACCAGTTGTATGGGCCCGGCACGGATGGTGACGAGGAATTCCTTTATTCCGTCCACACTTACCACTTGCGTTTCCACCTGCGGATCGCCGAACTCGGCGGCAATTCGCTCCTGCGAGGAGCGATCGAACGCGAACAGGTATTGGTTTTCAACTGGCTCTTCGATACGGCCGCGCGGCAGCGTAGCCTTCCACCGCGGTTTCACAGTGAACTTGCGGCGGCGGTGACCGGGACGGTGGAGGGCGCGGACCGCACGATGCGTGCGCATATCCGACATGGCATGGAGCGGGTTATGGAGATTATGGACACGTCCACCGCCGATAATGGATCGAGGCTGAGGCTGCCCCGCAAAATCCGGGGGCGCGGAGTGAAGGCGGAAAAGCCCCAATAACCGGTCGATCTGCGGACCTGCCGTCCTGATCGAAGCGGATGGCGACACCCTTGGACCCGTTGCCTTAGTTCCCGGTAAGGCACGATTCCGGCCGTGTCGGCGAAGTTCCGTTTCAGCGCCAAGTGCGAATTCGTTCCAAAAAACAACAGTCCCTTCACCCCATCCCCGCGATGCGACCCGGTCCTTCCCGGTGTTGCGCACCAGAGCCGTTATCGCCGGTCCGCCGCCCGCCTCGGAGTAGGCGTCCTGCTGTCATATCACATCTGTTTTGCTGTGGCGATCCGGTGGAGAGTCTGGACCGTGTCCTGGCGCGGTCCGGAGGACAAACTCAGCCTCGCGGTCTCTGCTCCCGGAAAAGCCAATAGCCCGGACGCTGGTCCCTGAGGGCGCGCGTCGTGCCCTGATCCTGAGCTGCAAGCCGGCCGGCATTGGGCTTTTTGGATGTGCGGCTCGCCGGCATTCCTCGGGTTCGAGAGCCGCCGCGCGAGTCGAACCACATGGGCATCCTCCATCCCGGTCAAACCGTTCTGTGCCGCTGAATAGGGCAAAAGACATTGAAGGGGCCTTGACACCGTACCGGATCCGAATTAAGATTGCTGCAATATCAGATCAAGTCATCTCCAATGGTCTAGACCGCCCGAATGGGGGCAGATCGGTTTGGAACTGTCGTGGGCAACGAATGCGCGTGCCTGGAACGGCCCGGGAGAATTACTGAAGCGACTGGCGTTCAGTGAGAGCGGGAATTGGCAGATAAAACCAGCGCCTAAATGAGAGGCATAA
>Ga0181521_10000880_pt1 | contig 37362 bp, 28 predicted proteins | sample PEATcosm2014_Bin_32_FD_119764 | JGI IMG/M metagenome (GOLD analysis project Ga0181521, IMG submission 119764) | Peatland microbial communities from MTU Mesocosm Facility, Houghton, MI, USA - PEATcosm2014_Bin02_60_metaG | ecosystem: Environmental > Terrestrial > Soil > Wetlands > Peat | place...
ATGCGAGGGCGTCGCATATGCCGAATTATTTGCTGCTCTCGAACCGGCGACGAACCAGCTGAAGCGAACTGTAAACCCGACAGCGTATTCACAGATGGAATTCGACAAACGAAATCGCCGTGGTAACGCCTTCGTCAGGCGTGTGCTGACGCAGCCCAAACTTTGGGTGATCGGGGAGGACTCGAAAAATTCTCTGCTCAGCGATGTGACGCCGCGCAAGAGGATCCCCGAGGGCCGCCTTGAGAAAGTGCAGCATTCCGTCGCCGAAAGGACTGAAGCACGCATGACTGGTTCTCCAATAGAAAAGCACGCCGGCGCTATGGTACCGGCATTGATCGAGCAGCGGCGCGGCGACATCGCGCAACTGTGTGAACGCTATGGCGTCCGCGAGCTCGCGCTGTTTGGTTCCATTTTGCGTAGCGACTTTGATCTGACGTCGAGTGATGTCGATGCGGCTGTGAAGTTTGGACCACCAGCCGACGACTCCTTGGCCCATCAATACTTTGATTTTAAGACTGCGCTAGAGCGTCTGCTATTGCGACCGGTGGATCTGGTGGAATTGGAGGCCATGCCGGATACGCGCCTCAAACGCATCATAGAGCACACGAAAGTACCTATCTATGCCGCTGCGGCCTGATGTCTTCCTGGAAACAGCGCTGCTCGCGCTGCGGCGAGTCGCGAAGTTCATGGGGAATCGATCGCTCAGTGATTATCTTGCGGATGAGTTGTGTCAGTCGGCGGTTGAGCGTCAGTTGGAAATTGCCGGAGATGCGTTAGGTCAACTGCGAAAACTCGACGCCGTGTTGTTTGGCAAAATTCCGGACGGCGACCTTGTCGTGGCATTTCGAAACGTTCTCGCCCACGGCTACGCGACGCTCGATCATCGACGTGTCTATGAGATCGCCTCAAGTCGAGCCGGCGAGCTGCTCAAGACCCTGGAGACACTTTTATCGCAGATGCCCGAGGCGTAAACGATAATGATGATTCCAAGATAATGCGATCCGTATATATGAGTGCTGTGCAGTATGAAGTCCAAAAATAAGGACAGCGGCAAACTGCGAATCGGGGATGATTGGAATGCGATCCGCATTATAGCGCTGTCACAGAGTAACCCCCTCAAGGCGATTGCCGAGTTCGTCGAGAACAGCATCGACGCGCACGCGAAGACCATCACGATCACTCGCGGCCGGGAACACGGCGCGCACTATCTGGCCATCAAAGATGACGGCGACGGGGTTCCGCGCGATCCCGAGGGACTTCCTGACTTCAAGTACGTCGCCACCCACATTTGCGATTCGATCAAGAGACGCCTCAAAGCCGACGGCAACGGCACAGGATTGCAAGGGGAGTTTGGTATTGGCCTCTTGAGCTTCTGGACGGTCGGGGACCGCTTGACGATGATCTCCACCGGTACCGACCAGCGCGCGTATCAAATGACGATGAGCAAGGGTGATTCGCGGTACGGGGTCAGTCCGCGCAGGGTTTTGTTCGCCGAGAAGGGTACGGAACTCAAGATTAGCCCGCTGTTGGAGGGAATCCGCAGCTTAAGCGGCGAGAAGATCCAGTGGTACCTGGCCTCGGAATTGCGCGACCGAATTCGGGATGCACAAGTCCGGGTAACGGTAATCGACAAGCTCGCTCGCAAACAATATGAAGTCGAACCTCGGCAGTTCGAGGGTCGATTGCTGCACCAATTGCCGACGATTCGCACCGTCTACGGAGATGCGTACGCGGAACTGTACCTTGCCGAGCCCAATGAGAACGCGCGGGTAGCGTTGACGCGCGCCGGTACGCGGGTGATTGAGGATCTGTCGACGCTGCCGGGCTTGGAACATAGTCCCTGGTTGTCGCGTTACGTACAAGGCCTGGTGGATGTGCCGTTCCTGAACCTCACACCGGGGACTCGCAGCGGGATTATTCAGGACGAGCGCTATGCTGCGCTCGTCGTGGCACTTGAGGCCCTGGAATCTCACGTCAAGGGTTTAATCGACGAACAGCAGCGCGCCGAAGAAGAGCAGGCCAGTCAACAATCGTTGAAAGCTATCCAAAAGGCATTTCATGAGGCGATGCTCGCTCTGCCGCGCGAGGAATATGACTGGTTTGACGTGCAAGGCCGAGCACGTCAGGAGGGCAGTGCCGCGAAACTCAGCGCTGGCGGCGTCCCCGATGGCACGGATCTGGAGGATCTAATGCCAGGGCTGCCGCAGTCGGGGCGAACAGATACGCCGCAGCGGCAGTTCTTTGATTACGCGGGCCCGTTGTTCAGCGTCGTGGTGTCGCCCGCCGCGAGTACGGTGCCGCTCAACGAGATTCGTAAGTTCAGGGCGCTGCCGCGCGATCGGTCGCGACGGCGTGTGATCGATGATCTGCAATTTGCCTGGAGTATGGTGGAAGGCGAGGGTACGTTACAGGAGACCACCAACCAGGAAGTGGAGTATCGAGCACCAGCCGCACCAGGGCTCGCTCGCTTGAGCGTCACGGTGACCCAACGGGATGTTGCCCGCACCGCGGAGGCGCTGATTACCGTGACTGACAGTTTGGACGCCACCATGAGTCCGGCCGTTGTCAATGCGCGCGGCCTGCCGGGCTACACGTTTGAGCGGGCGGCTGGAGAACTGTGGCGCTGCCGTTTCGACGCCGATCGCAATATCATCGTCGTCAACAGTGGTCATCGCGACTTTGTGTTTGCGACGCGCAATCGCGCACTGCAGTTGCGTTACCTGGTGCGACTGTATGTCAAAGAGCTGGTGCTGAAGAATTTTGCGGGAGCATCGGCGGATCAGCTGCTCGAGCGAATGGTCGAGCTGTCGTTGTATGCGGAAGAGAAGCTCAAATCGGGGTAGGCGCACAGTCTAAGCAAGGGGCCGATTGAGTATCCGAGGACGTCCACCAACAGCCACACCTTTTACGGGTGAAATTGAGGGTAACTTTATCCGGGTTCTCAATAATTTCTTTAGATTCAGCGAGCTAAGGACGGTCTTCAATTCCCTCCCTGCGATATCGAATATCGTATCCTCTCCAAAGCAAAATGATTGCCTCGCCGAATTTCGTGCAGGTGCCCGTGTCGGCTCCTAGATGGGGGAGACCTCCCCGGGGAAAAGGTCGGGTTCCGGATGAACAGTCGAGTGAGAGTACTGGAGTGGCCGATGTTGGCGGAACGTGACCATGGCTGCCGTGGCCGCAGCGAAATCCGCGTTCACATGCACCGAAAGCCTTACTCGTCAAGATGGCGGGCCACAGATCAGAGTTACCTCAGCCCTTTAGCATCGCCGCGCTCCCCTCTCCGCTTCCCGGTATTGCGCGAAGAAGGCCTCAAGTCCTACGACCTGAAACGATCCAAGCAGCTCGGTCATATTGTCCGGCGGAACTGAGATTACAACACCCGCGGGAAAACCTCGGTGCCAGTCGCTGAAATCGATTACGCTGGTAGATAGGGGCTTTTCAACGCCGCGATAATCGAGCAAGTTCCACCCCGTAAATTTTTCAATTGCACCGCCTCGCACTTGAACCCCGGCGTCAGAACGTGCCGACGGATAGATAAGTGCACCCACGTTATGACTACGCATCCAGTTGCCGATCCCGTAAACCGCCGCGCCTACCGTGGTTATCGGCCCCCCACCAATCTCTGGGTACATCAAGGTTGGCAGCAATTCATAGAAGGAAGACAGATCCCTCGCCAGCGGCTTATCGAACGCCTCTCCATCACCCTTCCGAAATGTTTGGAAAAACCAACGTCGAACATGCGGATACCTAAGGTCCAGACAGCACTCTATTCTTATTTTCAGTACCGAGTACGGGAGCCAGCAAATCATTATCCTTCCATTTTGCAAAAGAACTCGTGGTGCTATCACTCGATCCGCAACTCGGTCGGCATTTGTGAACACTATGTAGATATGATTGGATTCCATAGAGGTCGGGAGAAGTCGCTCAAGAGCATCACGCTCGGCGTCAATTGACGGGTCCACTATGTGCACCGAGCCCTTTTGCTGCACGTCGCAATACGCCAAGAGTTCATTGGCAAGACATCGGTTATCGTTACCATCGTCCGCCCGGGCAACGCTGTAGTAACGCCCCCGACTAAGAAGCTCGTCGCCGGCGAAACGCCTCGGCTTATTTAGACTCGCATGGACCAAACTAGCACCATGTCGCAAGTGTTCCGCTACGTCTGACTCCATATCTGGTGTTAGATCTTCTAGCGGCAGAAATCCCGGAAAGGCCAATCGAAGCAAATCCCGCTGGCCGCTTTCCAATGCTTCGAGCGAGATATGCTTGAGAAATCCCTCGAATACACAAAATGGAATTTCCTTCGTGTTCATTAACGAGAGACTACTGGTTCGCGAAGCGCCGCACAATTGCGCAACATGCCGATAGATTGCTCCCGGAATCCAGCTTCCCTTGCGAGTGCTCCAAGACCCGCAACCCGCGTCGCATCGCTCTTCGGGCGGCCTTTCCCTTCCCAAACGAGCATCGCAATCAATCGCTTCTGTCGCCCTCGGCCGATCGCGCGAGCGCAAGCGCCTCCCGGACGATGACCTTGTTCGCCGCGGCGTAAGCCGCATCGTTGTCATCATCGACATCGAATGTGAATACCGCGCACCGTCGCTCAGTGCCGGTTCACCTCGAACAGCGGCATTTCCATGTTGCGTTGCGCGAGAGTCTCGCCCTTTCCCGATAGAGTCGAGTCTTGCGAAAGGAGTTCATCGGGTGAGTGGGCAGCCTCGTGTGAGAACACGTCCGCTATTTCTACTTTGCCGGGGCAGGCGACGAGACCGACACGCGACTCAATGTGTTCGCCGACGGATCAGGCCGTTTTCCAATCGAGAAAATGGCGGTCACGCGGCCGCCCCGCCACAGAAACTTCCGAAAGGGGGGAATCGCGGCTGACGTCAACTGGTTCCTCGAAAACCGCCTGCGCACCAAAACGTACATCGGGCCCTCCTCCTCACGTTTTCCCGCCCGGCGACAAGCGAGCCACCACGAGACGAAAGAGCCCATCTTCCGTCCGCGCAAATTGGCCGAGAATGGTGCGCTGGCTGGCCTCCAGCTCCTGCGGTGGGGTGGTCAGCAGCCATGCTAGATAGCTATCCACCAAAGCCACAGTTTCGGTGCGCCTGTTTGGATCGGACTCCAACATGAGGTAAAGATCCCAAGCGCACGCCGTGGTTCGAGGATGTTTCGGACCCATGGAAGAAGAGAGCGCTTTCAGCGCCTCAGCCGCCTTGGACTTAAAGCGGGGGTCATACACAAGGTGACCCGGCTCGCGGCCGGCGAAAACACAGGTCTCCAGAGTGAGAAGAGTATCGGGGTGTGAGAGACCCAGCACACGCTCCTGCCTGTCGAATACTTCTGCAGCTAATGCGTGACCTTCTTGACCTTGACCCGTCTCTATGAGAGCTCGGCCCAGATTGTGACGGACCGATAAGGTGGTCGGATCATCGGGACCGCGCACCTGTTCCAGTCCTTCAGCCGCAGCCTTCAGCAGGGGCAGAGCCTGCGTCGGTTGTCCGAGCTCGCTGAGCGAGACAGCAAGACCTTCAGCCGCGCATAATGTCCCAGGGTGGTTGGGTCCAAGGACTTTCGCTCTCAGCTCGAGCAGCTTGGTGTTGAGCTCTAAAGCCTCCTTGACCCTGCCGCCACGGCGGAGCGCGCTCGCCAGATTGGCCATGGCCACCAGAGTGTCAGGGTCCCCCGGTCCCCGCACTTCACTATAAAGACTCACCGCCTGCTCGTGTCTGCTGATCGCGCCTGCAAAATCTCCCAGCGCCGCCAGAGTGACGCCGAGATTATCAAGACTCTCGATCGTTTCCGCATGCTTAGGACCCAACAGCTCTGTCCTGCGCTCGAGGACTTTCGTCTGCAGATCGCGAGCCTGTAGGGCGTCACCCGCTTTCCGCAACGTGACGGCCAGATTACCCTGGATCGCCAGACGCGTCTGCTCCGTGTGAGGCACCTGTTCGAGGCGCAATAAGGCGGTCCGCCATTCAGCCTCCGCGCTCGAGTAGGCGCCGCGCCTCTCGTCCAGACTCGCCACCAGTTGGAGCAGGTACAACTCTTGGAGACCCGAGCCAGCAGAGGCAAGCTTCCGGGCGTGTGAGAGCTCGGCGCCTGCAGAAAGATCGCGAGATCGCCTATCGGCAAGCCAGCTACCAAAAACGTTCAACGCGGAAGCGCGGAGAGCCTCGGTGCGCGGCTCTCTCCCAAACTTGTAGCGCATGACACGCGTAATGAGCGGGTGGACCAGCCAGAAGCCAGCTTCCTGTCGGTCAGCGAGCGCGTAACGTTGCAGGTCATCACCGCGAGTCTGAATTTCATCGAGGCGTCTGCTTCTGACCACCCGCCTTGCGGTCCACTCTGACCTCTCGGCCCAGCCGGGATGACAATCAGCAATGGCTCCGGAATGGGTGCCGCCGCCAGCAACGAGGCCAGTCTTAGAACGTCCCTGGCGGGCTCCGATGCAGAGCGGATAGCGCCGAGAAGTGTCGTCGCGATGCTCTTCTCATGACCGTTAGGAAGGGTGTCAGCCAGGTTAGCCGCCAATTCCAGGGAGTCCGCGTCCGGAATCTCAAGCTCTCGAGCAAAGTCTTGAAAAGAAGTTGTGCCTTCGTAGTTCGTGAGCGCGGCCGCGGCCACGTCGAGCGCCAACGCGTGCGCGCCCAGAGCTTGTATCGTCGCACGCGCGGCGGATTCCTCTGCAGCACCGCTCGACTTCACTCTCGAGGTCAACAGAGCATAGGCGTCGTCCTCCGGTAAAACGCCAAGGGCGACCTCTGCTGCGATCGCCGTATATTCGCGACTTCTCGTTGTAAAAAGCGTCTTCAACAGCGGATGCGGTGCAAACCAGGAGCGCAAGGTGTCAACTGGGAGTCCGGCAGGCATGTCATCGACAACCCACAAACCCCGTTTTCCCCGGTTCTGGAAGTGATAGCGCAATTGCCCTTCGAGATCGGCCGGTGAGTTTCCCGGTAGAAGTTGTAGTTGCGCCCCGATGACCGAGTATTGGTCGATTCGCGCAGCTTCAAGTCGAGCGAGGCTTGACTCTCCCGTGGCGTCACTTCCCAACGCGCGCAGCCAATAAATCCCCCCTGGGTAAGCCGCGCCAAAGCGTAGTGCGTACTCTTCCGCAAGCAGGGACTTACCAACCCCCCCGAGCCCGGTGATCTGGGCGACGCCTGCAGTGTCCCGCGAAGCCGCAAACGGAGCCGTGTCGTCATTGAGTCGAGAATGGATCTCCCACATCTGCTCAACCCGGCCCACAAAGCGAGTCGAGCCGATGCCACGGCTCGGATACCACTGCGGAGGCGTAAGGGCCGCGGGCGGTCCGAACGACCCCACGAGTGTCGAGAGGTGAGCGGAAATGGCCGCCGAACCCGCTGTTAATGCCTCGCTTGTGGTCGGTCCAGACAGGTATTTCGTGTTGTGGAGATTGATCGGTTGGATATGGACATCGGAGCTCTCCGGATTGACGACTAGAAGCCGCTCCAAGCCACGAGTCGCCGCCTGCGCGGCGACAAAGGCCGTCATCAGCTCATACTGACAACCGCGCCTCGTCGGGTACGTTTTCGAGTAATAGGCCAGAAACGCCTTTGATTGAGCTAGGCCTTGAGCAATCCGCTGAGCTATGGCGGCGAATGCTGGAATCTCCGACTCGTCGAACCAGACTTTGAGGCCACCCGCACGAAGCGCCGCCACAAGTGCCCCGACCGCCGCGCAGTCGGCATGGGCGTAGCTGACGAACACATCATAGCCGGGGCCCGCGGAATCAGCTGATGCATTCATCTGGGAATTATAACGCCCCGAGCAATCCGCAGATCACGCCAATGCCAGGGAAGAAAAGGTCGGCGCCTACCTTGGCGCTTTGCCAACGCGCCCGCGAAGGAGATGCTCGATGAGATTCTGCAGGGAATCCCCGGCTACTCACTCGACCAGCTCGGTCTTCTCGTATCTCCCTAGATTTGCAATCCGTGTTTCAGCTGCCGGGTTGCTCCGGCACCGCAGGGTCGAGCTCTACCATATGTCGAGTAAACGGAAGTCGCCACTAGCTGCGTTCGGCGAGTTTGCGCCAGTTGATACATGCACGCGGTGTGTCGGAGGAATGCGTACGCCCGAGTGCATCGCGTCGCGTTATGATACTAGTTCGGGAACCACAAGCAGACATTGCATCCGCGTATGACGAATGATGACATCGGCCCGGCGGAAGAGTGGGAGCGGATGCTGCGGGACGTGCAGGAGCTGCTCGTCAATACACGAACGACGGACGAAGATGGCCAATTGTCCGAGACCAGCCGTTGGCAGGAGGTCATTGACAACCTTGATGACGACGGAGCCGCTGTTGTCGAAGGTGGACTTTGGCCGATCGGCGCTCATGCGATTGGCTCCGATCCCGACACGGATGCGGAGGCGCACATGGATCGAGAGTGCGGCGATAATCTTGGCGACCAAAAGGTGCTGCTCGTAGAAGATGATTGGTTTACGGCCCAGGAATACGGATGGGCATTGTCATCGTCAGGATTGGATGTCATATACGCATTTTCAGCCGAGGATGCACTCAGCAAGATTCGACACTATGGGGAGGACATTTTTCTCGTCGTCCTCGACATCAGAATGCCAACGGGGGATTATTTTTCCGCATTCGAAACTGTCGGTGGGCGAAAAACCGGCGTGTTTCTGGCAGATGAAATCATCGGCATCTCCGATTCAGTCAATTTGGTGGCATTGTCCAACTCGACCGACAGCCTGGACGCCGCTTGGTTCGAGGCGCGGGATCACTGTCACTTTTGCTCCAAGCGTGACTATCAACCTGATCGGCTGACCGAATACGTCCAGATTTATGTGATGAAGAATCTTTCCAGCGTGAGATGCTTCGTGATTCATGGACACGATATGGCGCTGGCGACCGATCTCCAGGTATTTCTGCAACAGACGCTTGGCTTTTCTCACGTGACCATTCTGGCGAGAAAGAAATCCAAAGGGATGACGGTCATCGAAAAACTGGAGGAGGATCTCGACAAGGCGCATCTGATATTTGCCCTCTTTACGCCCGACGATATGGTCGTGGCGCCGAGCGTGGCTAGACGTGCGCGACAGAATGTCGTCTTCGAGTTTGGCTATGCCCTGGGGCTTCATGGGCGAAAAAGCGGGCGGGTGTTCTTATTGTGCAAGGGCGTCGTGGAGATTCCAAGCGATCTCAAGGGCATGATCTATATCGACATCACGAACGGAATTGCGGCGGCCGCTGACGAAATCCGAATGGAGTTGGCAGATGTTTTCGGCTCGTGATTCGCAGCCGCAGGTACCTTTTACCCCTTCTTCGCCCCGCGAGTCAGCAAAAATATGCTTGGCAGGGGTGTCCATGGATCAGTGATGTTTGGAGATTCTGACGTGCTATTTTTCACCCCGATCCCTGTGTGGAGGAGAGCGGGCTGGCCGCGTTCCGACCGGCGGGAGCCGATGTGGTCGCGTTGTCGTTCTAAAGCGCAGTGCCCGCGATTCGCGACGCCAGCTCCGCGCGGTCAATAACGCCCTCGAGATTGCCATCGCGCATGAGAACGACGAAGGGCGCGTGCCGCCTCACGATCTCGGCGTTCAGATTGGCTCTACGCTCGAAGGCGAACTGCTCCAATACCTCGCCCTCCTGTTCGATTCCCAATTCGCGCAGGCTTGTAGGGGTGATGACCTGTTTGATCGTGGATTCCGTTAGACCGGCGAAAACTGACATCAGCGCAGTCGGGTAGGACGCAATGATGTGTCTGACGTCGCCAGTCCCGTATGGGCTGGGGGGCTGTTCCCGACATTGCAGATACGTCATCTCGAGTTTCGGCTGGGCTTTTGTCAGCGCACGCCGAATCTCAGTCGGCGAAGCCACAGTCCGCACACGGCCGTCTTGATCCAGCAACACGAACTGACGGATCTCGGTGAAGTCCGATGCCAGTGCCGCCACTAGATGGAGGCGCGTATTCCACCAGGGCGTTGGGCCAAGGCGAACGGCAATAAATTCGATCGAACTCAGCTCCTCGATTTGCTGCTGGATATTTGGAAGGTAAGAAGGTCCAAAGTCGGGCGCAGATTGGATTTCATCGATCGCTGCCATGCTCTCGACCCGCCTCGTCGATTCATATTGAAATACCGCAGTCAGAATCTGCTTGGCGAGATCGTCAGGGGATCTGAAGAAGGCCGCCCAGCGCTCTGCAAGCGGTTGCGCAACTCGCGAATCCGCTTCCCCTCATCCGGCTGCTGCTCGGCATCCCGCAGAGAGCTTGGCCAGGGGAAGTCGTCGGCCAGCAGGAAGATCAGCCGCGGCTTTTTCGCAGCCGCAAGATACTCAAGTTCCGTGATGGACCGCCCCTCCGGATTGTCCTCCGTGGGAACGTGGCCATACCTCCACGCGACGATTCCGACGTAAATATCGCTACTTGCTGCGTCCGCCTCGCAGGCGGCTTTGGGCCGATCGTCGCGAGCAAGATATTTCTCCATGGCGTCGACGTTGTAGCCGCAGTTGCGGAGAGAATCAGCCGCTGCGCGCCGATGGTCTTTGAGGTCTTCGTAAGCAGACGAGATGTAGACAACTTTCATAGGCGCACTCTCCTGTCGCTTTAAGGCGGGAGCGGCAGTCGGTCTGCCGCCCTCGCTCGCGAACTCCGAACCGTGTCGGTATGATCAGTTGTACCATCGAAGCGCCGCCTGGACGCCATTCTGCACGGCGACCCCGTTAACCCTTCCCGGACCGGTGCAGGCCTTCCAACCAGCAGTGGCCGGGTATCCGACAGTTCCATCGAACCAGTTGTTTGGCCGGTCCAGGCGCCAATTATTCCATCCATGAACTGATTGCCATGAGGCCTTTAGTTCCCCGCAGAGAATTACGCCGGAAAACGAATTGCGTCAATATATCAATAACGTTCAATAACGTGCCAACTCACTTTTTCTAATACCGTTCTTTATCGAGATGACACCCCCGCGGGTTACCGCCCAAGGACACTGCCGCCGCCCTTCGATTACCCACTGGCGGCGATCAAGCCAAGGTAGTCCGAGCCCCGGCCGCTCCCCGCCGCCTCAGTCCGCACAAAAAACTACATAAAGGTGGGTGCCGACGAGCAGGCGGCGCTTAGCGAAACGATCAACTGGCTGAAGCACCGCGAAAATGTGCAGCGTCTCTCCGGCCTGCGGGCGCCTATCTACCTGCCTGACTATCGCCGAAAGATTTCGTCGGGCGTACACTAATCTCGATCTATTACGCGGCACCTTAGTCCATGAGCGGACCATCATTCTGGAAACAAGGCGAACGTGAGCGGCACAGCGAATTGTCGGGGTGGGCATTCCGCCTGGCCCAGAGGATCGGTGACCTCTCGACGGCTCCGCGTATAATGAATGCGGCTGAACAGCTGAGAGCGGGAATGCAGGATCTAGTCACGCGAATGTACTTCAGAATATATATGGCGATGAGGCCGGGGTTCTCAAAGGCTGGGGCCAGTTAAAGGGAAACGCTTTGCCTGGAGGTGGATGACAAGAGCGGGCTTCACGGCGGCTACTGCGCTCAGGCCGTTATACCATTCTCGTCATCCCGCTCACTAAGGGTAAAGAGCGTGATTCGGGGCGTCCTGTTGTCCATCTCTTTGAGCCCGTTCAAGACGCTAAGCACGATAGAGGCGGCAGCAACTTCCGGGCCGACCAGGGGGGAATCTAGCACCAAAGCACAGCGATATGAGCACGGGTGAATTGTACGAACGACCACTTGGGAGGTAAAATTAATATCCGTACAAGGAGTGTCGAACACGCAGCGAGCCTTCGTGATTCGCCCGTTCGGAAAGAAAAAGGACTCGTCCGCTACGGAAATCGATTTCGAGCGCGTTCAATAGTCAGGTGCTTTCGTGAGGCGACAACCAGTCGGACGGACGACGTCGCAGATGCGAAGGGGCGCATCGTTAAGCGGCTGCCTAAACACCTCAAGGGTGTGAAAGGAAACGTCAAATCGTCGTTGCGCTATGTTCTTGCCGCGCCGATATGGAATGAGGATGGCAGTATCTGGGGTGTCGTCGACTTCGATGCATCAAGTGAAGCCGGCAGGAAGCGTCTGCAAAGTAATGTTTCCAGGTCTGTCATCCTGCGCTTGGCCGGACATTTGAGTCGCGTGCCTTCTTGACGGCACTTTAACTCTTCTGACGCGTTGCTTACTGTGGGTCAGGTCCGAACGGTTGATTGCCATTCTGTGAGTTTCATTTTTGAATCGAACGCACAGGGATCTGCTGATTTGGCGACACTACATTTCGCCCCAGCGCCGGCAGCCACACCTCGATGAGCCCCGGCTTGGCCTTCGGAAATTGCTTCGTATCGAGTTGGCGAACCGCGAGGAGGATGAGAAAGTCGTGCATGGCGAGAGTCTTCTGTACCACTTCGCGAACTCGACCGGCGACCTCGAGATCTTGGGGGAAGTAGTAGCGTATTTCGCCATGGGTCGGAGCGTTGACTGTCAGCTCGGTTGTCGGCACGTCGAGGTGTTGGGATTTGAGCGCCTGAGAAACCTCGTCCGCATATCGCGCATCCTGCGCGCTTGAATATTGAATGTAGACGACCGGTGTCACCTCGGCAGTACTCGAGGGTCCGCTCGGCAACTTTACTCCCAGATTCGCCAGCTGGCTTTGCGCGAACACCGCGTACGACGAACGCGGATCCGCCACCTTTATGACGCGCGTGAAATCTTCCACTGCCTGGGCTTTGTTGCCGGACGCCTTGTAGGCGCGCGCGCGAGCCACGAGCGTCGGGGCATCGTCGGGTTGCTGCTTCAGAATTTCTGAATAGGCGGCGGTGGCGTCGGTCGGTCGGCCCATTGCCAGGTCGACTTGCGCGAGCACTTGAAGTGCAGCGAGATTCGCCGGCTCTTTTTGCAAGACGTACTGGATATCCTGAAGCGCTCCGGTTGGCGAGCCAGAGTTCAACAACGCCGCGGCCCGCTGTTGCCGAAGCGACAACTGGTCAGGCTGCAATGTCACCGCCTGATTCCAGTCCGCGAGCGCGTCGCTCCACTTGCCTACTTGGCCGAGGGCCTGCGCCCGATCGCCGAGCGCCGTGACATTCTTGGGATCGAGCGCCAACGCGGAATTGAATGATGTGAGGGCTTGTGTCCAGTCTTGCCCGGACGCGAGGCTTTCGCCGGTGGCGATGAGATTCGAAATCGTATTTGCGCGCCGGATGGTCGCTTCGCGCTGATACCAAACGGCGGCGGCGGCAACGATCACGACCGCGACACTAATCAGCGAAGTCAGCCAACGAGCACGGCTCGTGACTGACTTGGTCTTTGCGCTGTACTCGGTCTCAACTTGCAGGCGGACCTGAGCTGCGACGCTCGTGAGCTCGTCCTGCGAGTGCTTATGGGCCTGCTCGGCCTGCCGCTGCGCCTGCGCGGGAGTCGCCTCGACTCCGCGCCCCGCGTAATGATCGAGGACGTTCAGCCTGACGTCCTCGGCCATCGGCTCTGCCGCGGCCTTGACGCCAAAGACAACGCCTAGAATTCGCGCCGTGAGCGCCGCCAAATTGACCGTGGGCGGGTCATCCGCACGATTGGCGAACGCGGCCAACACCTCCTCGTAAGCAAAGCTGGGCACATATTGGACGGCGACCGCATCCCAATAGCCGGCTCGGCCGGAGGCCGGGAGGTCGCGAGGAAAATCGTTGAAGAGATTTTTGGCAATTCGCCAACGCTCGTTCAGTTTGATCGATTCACTATTGTCGATCCGTGTGGGAATGGGAAAAATGTCAAACCCCGCTTGTGCTTTCTGCTTGATGACGGAGCGAGCCACCGCCGCCGCGCCTTCGATGCTCTGGTTGTTGAGCGTGAAGCATACGACCAGTTTGTCGGGTAGCTGCACCGTGCAGATTCCGGCCGTGTCGCTGACGCCGGTGCGGCTGTCGACGAGCACGAAGTCGAATTCCTTGCGCATGGAACTCTTCAGCGCCTCGATGAGCGAGTACCCGCCGAGGCGGTCGTAGAAATTGTTCCAACCGAACGTGTTCATCCGCGCCGCGTACGTCGGTCCCTGCCGGCCGGCCGGCATGAGGCTCAGAGTGCCGCCGCGCTCGAAGGTCCAATTGATGCTCACGGCATAATCGAGCACGTCGGCGTGGGCATAGAACCAGTCGGGGGAGCGCCTGTCGGAAGCAGACTCGGCTTGCGGCTCGACGGCCGCAGCGGCGTATTTCACGACAAGATCGACTACTCCGTCGGAATCCATCAGCTGCGGATCGGTCAGGAAAGGCGCGAAGTAGCGGTGCAGGCCGGGAGCCTCTAGGTCCCAATCGACCATCAACACGCGATGGCCCGCTTGAGCGAGCAGCCAGGCGCAGTTCGCGACCAGCATCGAGCGGCCGGTGCCCCCTTTGTATGAATAGAAGGTAACGATCTGTCCCGGACCCCTGGGGTTCGACGACAAGTGCGCTAGCTCCCGCCGGGACCGGAAATGATGGGCCGCGTCCCACCCGGCGGCACCGAGCCGGGTGGAGGAGTCGATTTGTTGATGACCTCGGCGCGCAGCCGTGTCAGGACATCGGCCAGTTGGGTGCGCAGTTCCGCCTCCGTACAGATGGGTGCCCTGTAGTAAAGCGGATTCTTGTTCGCAACCCGAAACTGCAAGGCATTCGCCAGTGCGCTGAGCAGCATCGCGTTGTTCGCACTGGTCTCATCGTCATGATCGTTCCAGGGAACGAGGACGCTGCAATTGACGTAATTCTCGCGATCGAACCTTTGGAGCGTATCGCGGTACTGCGGCAGAGCCGCAGTCCATCCATCGACGAATACGACCACGAGCTCGCGCCGACCTTCCTTATCGCGAATGAGTTGGGGCAGATTCGGGCTGACCGAGATCTCGTCGGGCCACAGTGCAAGCGCATCCGCAGTTGCGGTTTGACGGGCAATCGTCCCGATTTCCACGGGAGCGGGCAGGTAGGGCTGCCACTTCTCGCCACCGAGATCGCCGTATCCGGCGGTGTTCTGCTTGCCGGTGTTCTGGATTTCGGTGTTTGGCGCGGCGGTGAACACGAAGTGCACTCGCTTGGGGCCGGGGGATGAAGCGGCCTGCACCTGCGGCGTGCCTGGAAAGCCAGGCGGCAGATCCGACGGATGACGTACAGAAGCAACTGCATCGAGAGCTCCATACTGCTGGCCCAGCTTCACGATCCGATCTGCAAGTGCCTCCAGATAAACGGTGTGCTCGGCAACGAGCTGGCTCTTCAGCTTGCAGATGTGTTTGAGGCCCTTCTTGTTCCATACATCGTCTGGATTTCCCTGGGTATATTGCCTCGCAGCGATGAACTGAGGCAGGGGCTCGGGCGATGGAACCCAGATCAAGGGGAGGATGACAGGGGGCGCCTGGGTGTTATGAGTGTTGGCGTACTCAGAGACCCGCGCTTCGAAAGCTCTCCATTCCTTCGCGCAGTATTCGCTTTCCAGAAAACCCGGGGTGACCGCCGCGACGAAGACTCTCGATTGGCGCAAAGCCGATTCGAGCTTCGGTTCCCAAAACTCCCCTAACTCGAGATCGTCTTGATCGAAGAACCCCTCCTCCAGCGAGCCATTGGAGGAGCGCTCCTGAACTTCCTTATTGAGATCCTGGAAAAAATCCCTGAGGAACGTGTCGTTGTTCTTGCGCGAATAGCTGAAAAAGAATCGCATGCCAACTCCCTGCGCTGCTGACAGCGCGGCATGTTTATTCGTGGGTCGACCATCCGATTGTATCAAATGGCTTGATTCCGGCGGAAAGCCGAGTTATGACGTCAGGAACGAGGCAATAGCCTGCCGACTTCGGGGGAGAGGGATTTTGACGGAAGATCGTTCACCGGAGGAGGCGGTGGTGATGCAGGCCGACGCTGCGTTGGCGGCGCTCCGAAAAGGGCCCACTCCCCAGGATATCGATGGGGCCGAGGCACTGCTCAAGACATTGCGCGATGCGCGCCAATTCGGGCACCTGTCCGAGCTCGCCGAGCTCGTCTCCCGTTACCGGCCGGACGACCCGCTCGTTCACAAGCTCCACGCACAGGCGCTCATCGAATGCGGCAGGCTCACGCTCGCCGTCGAACTGCTCACGGGCGTTCTGAACCGGACCGACCCGGACCACGGGCAATACCCGGAGCTTCAGGGCCTCCTCGGCAGGGCCTACAAGCAGTTGTTCATGGATACGTCCGGTTTGGACGGGGCCACTCGCCAGTCGTTCCTTCGAAAGTCGGTCGCCGTCTACAAAGCGGCCTTTGATCGCGACCCATCGCGCTATTGGCATGGCATCAATCTTTGCGCGCTGGCTCATCTCGGAGAGCGCCAGCAAATCGATCTTCAGGTGTCCTCCTCGGCGGACTACGCGCGGCGCGTCTTGGCGTCTCTCGAGGCCATACCCGAACGGAAGCGGGACGAATGGTGGCACCCGACGAAAGCAGAAGTGCATCTTGCACTCGGTCAGTTGACGGACGCAGAGACGGAGCTCGGGGAGTATCTTCGCGACCCGCGGATCTTCGCATTCCACGTCGCAAGTACCGCACGGCAATTGCGCGAAGTGTGGACCGTTCAGGAACAGAGCGAAGCCGGCGCGCGGTTGCTGCAAATACTCGAGGCGGATCTCGCGCACCGTCCGGGAGCCATTTTCACCGTGGACTCCCGGCACTTGCTGGCGACGCGGGCGGTGGAGTCGGTCGACCATGAGCAATTGCAACGCCTTGCAGGACCTAAGGGGTTGGAGACCTTGCGGTGGTATCGCACAGGGTTGGAGCGTGCCGGTTGCGTCGCCGCAATCTGCGAGGTCTTAGGCTTACGGTTTGGCACTGGATTTACGGTCAAGAGCGGCGATTTCGGCATACAACCTGCCAACGAGATCCTGTTGCTGACCAATTGGCACGTCCTGAATAGCGCCGGATTTGGCGGACGCGCCGACTTCGGCAATGTTGAAGTCCTGTTCGAGGCCGTGTCGGATGTGCCATTGCGGTTCGAGGTCGGCGGCGTCATCGCGGAATCCCCCGCCGAGGGCGGGCTCGACTACTCGCTTCTGCGCCTCGAGGGAGCCAAGGACGCTCTGAGAGCCTTGATGCTCACGCAAGCGATCGCCGCCCGTACATCGAAAGCGCGCATCTATGTCATCGGCTACCCGTTAGGCGACGCGCTGCAGTTCTCCTTGCAGGACAACGTGCTTCTCGATCATGAATGCCCGCCCGATGGTCAGCCGCAGAACCTCGAGCGGCGGCGCGTGCACTACTCGGCAGCCACGGAGAAAGGCAGCTCGGGAAGCCCTGTGTTCGATGAATATTGGCAATGCATAGCGCTGCATCATGCGGGCGGCAAACGCGATCCACAGCGCGGCGAGTACGGGATCGCGGCACTCAACGGCGGCTACACGCTGGTAGAGGCCAACGAGGGCATCTGGATGGGATCGATACAGGATGACGTCCGGAAGAAGAATCTCCGGCTGAGCTGAACGAGAAGGAGCGCGAACATGAAGGTCGTAGTGTTCATCCCCGGCACGATGGGAACGTCTCTCCACAACGCCGCGGGCGAGGAGCTCTGGCCGCCGAAACCGCTTGAAACGAAACTCGGTTACGGCCGCATGGACAAGCTCATGGCCAATGATGTCTCTTACCGCGACATCATCCGCAATGTGTGGTGTGTGGACTTTTACGGGTCGATGTTCCAGTGGCTCGCGGACCTGAAATTCGCCGCAGGCGACCCGAATCGCCGCCTCATTGCCTTTCCATACGACTGGCGGCTTGATTTGGAGGACACGGCGAACCGGCTTGCGGCAACCCTCGACACCCTGAATGGCCAGCCGGTCGAGGAGATCCACCTGGTAGCGCACTCGATGGGCGGCCTCATCACCCGGCTGTTGCTCGAGGGTGGCAGCTACGCGAATCGTCCCTGGTTCGACAAAATCAAGAGCTTCATCTCGCTGGCGGTGCCGCATCAAGGAGCGCCCCTCGCGCTCGCCCGGGTATTGGGCCTCGACAGCGACATGGGAATCAGCAAGTCGGACTTCCGCAAATTCGCGAACGACCGGCGCTATCCGTCCGGGTACCAATTGCTGCCCGCACCGGACGAATCGGCCTGTTGGGATGAGAGTGCGGGTGGACTCAATGCCGCCGATATTTATGACGCGGGAGTCGCGGCACGGTTGGGACTCGACCTGCAGCTATTGGGCCGAGCGCGGTATGTGTACGACACGCTGCGTGCGGGTGCGCCGCCAAAGCAGGTCCGATACTTTTACTTCGCGGGAACCGGTCACGAGACCGTCACCCGGGTGAACGTATTCAGCGACAACGGCGGAGCCTATCCGAACGACAAGATGGTGATCACGCGAACCGAGGGTGCGGGCGATGGTACGGTGCCCATCTGGAGCGCGCTGCCGCGCGCGATTCAGAAGCAAGTCGTCGTCAACGAGCACTCGCACGTATTCACGGGAGTTCCCTTCAAGAAGGTTTTCTACCGCCTGTTGGGCGGCGATCTGGGCGCCCCCCTGCAAACGCTGCTGGATCAAGAGATCTGCGATCCTTTGAGGCTGTCTATCGCCAAACCGATCATAGAGTCCGGCAAAGACTTCGAGCTGCTCCTCGTACCGCCAGTCCCCTCGGCTCCATTGAATGGCACTCTGGTGCTTCAAAAGCTACGGGAAGACGGGTCCAAGGAGGGGCCGACGCAAGAAGCCAGCCGAGTCCAGTATATGGGCCCGCCGGTGTCAAGCCTGCGGCTCACCATGCCGCCGATAGGAGTTCCGGGCTGGTTTGAGCTCCAATTCATTGGTGCGCCGACAAATTCCACGCCGATCCAATTCGCGGTGGCGCAGCTGCGCCCTTAAGGTGGCTTCGGCACCCATGTCTTCGACGGCGTGTCGATGGCGCGCGGGCACCCCAAGGGCACACGGGGGCGTCGGCCAGCAACTTTAGTATAGAATCAAGTGGCGTCGGCGGAGATGGATTGTCGCATCGGCGTCTCAAGACGCTCCGCGGGACCTCCGCGTAACTCCCGCTTCGTGAGGCCGCAAACTCGTTTAAGAGCGCCAATGATCGCATTGAACAGTCACAAGGATCGATCGAGTGAGCAACTACCGCTGGCGTGATCGAGTCAATCTTCCACTTGGTGCCCGCTACCTTGCCGCGCCACCGGGCGACGTGGCGGGTCTAGCCGAATGGGAGCTCTTCCTCAATCAATTCCCATACCAGAATCCGGCCGATGCCTGGGACAGGCTCAGGCGGATTCATCGAGCGGCACCACCGAAGAGGACGCGCAAGTGTCCGCGGGTTTTCATCTCGCACCGCCATGGCGACGAAGCCCGCGCACTGAGAATCGCATGGCTCGCGCATTGCCGCGGATTTGAATATTGGCTCGATGTCATCGACATTCCGCCATCGCTAATCGTTCCGCCGAACATATCCACGATCAATACTGCGATCCTGATTGCGGCATTCATTGAGATGGCGCTCATCAACAGCACCCACGTCATTGCCGTGCTGACCAGGAAGACTTCGGGCTCGCAATGGGTGCCGTATGAGTACGGACGCATCAAGGACGATCCACCAGGCGATCTCACCGCGGCGTGCTGGCACGACACAACCTCCCTGCCTGCGGGCGACCTGCCCGAGTATGTTCACCTCGCTCCGGTGCTGACGGATGAACCAGGCATCCAGAAATGGATAGACGATGAGTTGCTGAACTTCCCGTACTGCCGTGGAGGGAGTGAGGAGCGATGGACAGGCGATGAGCCTGAACCGTTGCCCTAAGCAGGACGGTGGTTATGCCGACGATGATGCCCCCCGAGTTCGACGTGCTGCTCTGCTATCGCGGCCGCTATCGTGACCAGGTTGTGGCCCTCGCAAAACGACTGCGCGATGCCGGCTTGAAAGTCACCTACGACATCGAGATTTTGAGCGACCCGCATGCCACCGCGCTCGAGGATACCGACGTCGTGTGGTTTGGCGGAGAGGGGAAGTCCGCCGACGGCGACGCGCGCTGGCGCGGACCCTTGAAGGACGCCATCGGGCGTGCGGAGCTCAGCGCCTTCCTCTTCGACGCTCGGAGCCCCTCGGAAAACGTGTTGAACGAGGTGGCGTGGGTTTCGCGGAGCCGCCGGAACGTTTTCTTCGTGTTCGACACTGGATCCCGCGCCACGTCGGAGGAATACGAGTGCGTCGTGTTGGGCTCGATCGAGAGCCTGTACGGGATGGCACGCGAGACCTTGACCAGCGAAATTCCGCAGTTCGGCTACGAGTTCATCGCCCAAGACGACCCGCGTGCCCTGGAAGATAGCCTCGACGTTCTGGCAAATCGGATTCTCGCCTACCTGGATCAAGTGCGCCGGCACGGGCTGCCGACCCTGAGGCTGGACAACGATCTCACGCTGGATCAGGCGCGCGACCTACCCGTCGAACGGGCACGGCGGAGGCTGCGTTCGATACAGCGCCGGGTGAGCGCTCAGGGCCTCCCTGCGCCACGGGTCGCGCAGATCGAGACTGGCGGCGAATCCGTGTTCCGCGGTGTGCTCGATCAACTTCACGACCGTGAAACAGGCGCCACCGTGAGCAACGGGCGTTTGCGCCCAAAGGACTCGCCATTCGCTTATCCGGAGGCATCCGAGCGCCGGCGATTTCTGCGCAGCGAGGCAATCGCCCAGCGTGTGCGCTCGGGTCCCTTCGAGTCGTTGTACTACTTTGCCATGCTCGCGCGTCAGGCAGCCACCATCGAAATGTCGATAGAAGACGCGTTGTGGGCGCTGCAACCCAAGGCCAAGAGCTACAGTCCGACGATACTGCCGGGGACGCTGCCGCTGTCGCTATCGCGCAGCATTCCAATGACTTCCTGCGACAAGGATAGCGCGGTGCTGTTGCTCAATGCGGCATTCATGGACCTGTGTTATCAAATCATCAAGCTCTGCGTTGGAAGCTGGCAGATCGCGACGCCATCGAATGCCCCGCGGGTCGGTTTCGGCACGGGTGCCGCGCAGACGCGCCGGCGGATCAAGAACAGCCCCGAGATCGTGGAAGCCTTCATCAACTGGCTGCGTGGATACTGCAGCTTGGGATATCTCGAGGGAGAGAGCAGGTTGCCTTCAATGCAGGAGCAATTGCCGGTGCAGCTGCTCACGAGCTATGCGGAGCGCTTCACGCTCGCCCACGGCTACGCTGTTCTCGGCCAGCTGGATTTTCAGCAGCCGGGACGCCCGCAGGAGTCGAGGCCGGCGCTGTTCTGCGACGCTAGGGCCGCGGAGACTGTGCTGACGACTGCGGCGAATTTCGATGAGGTGGATCCGACCATTTCCCTTCAGGGTTGTCTCATCGCCATCAACACGGATGACGTGGTTCGTCGCGCTCTGGCATGCTTCCGCAACGACGGCAGCTACCTGATACCCGAGGTTGCACCGCCTAGGGAACAGCGAATCGAGATAGCGCGACAGATTCATCTTAAGGTGATGCGTGCGAGCGGCGTCGCGGAGAGCGAAGCGCACGTCGCGTGCGCAGCAGCGTGCGAAGCGGCGGATACGGCGATGCTCCTCTGGGAGGCGGCGCAGGCCGGCTTCGAGGCGCGCATAGGACCCAAGGGCCGGCCCTGTCCCATGTGGCTGGTACCCACCCCGAAGTGACTTGTCGAATGGTGGCTTTGCTTGGGCCAGTGTCTTGCTGGACGCTACAAGAATGGCGCGAAGTCCTGAACGTTCACCGACTTGGCGACCGCTTTGCCTATGGCGCGCAAGGCGCCGATATTGGCCGGCGCATCCATCTTCTGCACTTCTTTCGCGTTGATTGCACCCAGCCCCAGAGCGGCCAAGCCGGCCGGACTCAACTCCGCGTTGTAGCGTGCGTAGATGAATCGCCGTCCGCAATCCATGGACAACGGCAGCGGCTTGCCGGTAGCTTTGTCGCGAATGATCATATCGCCCAATTCCCGATCAATTTCCGGGCCATGGACGCAGCGCCCAATGGCGCGGCAATTGATGTCCTGTTCCACGGCGCTGGCATACATGAGTGCGCCGGGAAGACTGGTCAGATTCTGAATTACATTGGCGTCGGGCGTCGCGACATCATCGACGGGGGAGGCCGCTGACCCGGTCCCCACCGATACCACCAGCATCTTGCTCTCGCCGGTGGGCCATTCCAACCGATACGCGGGATCGGAAGCCATCCGATACATCACGAAGGCGGGATTGTTGTATGGCGTGACGCCTCCGTCCACGAACACGAATGTCTTCGTGGAGTCTCGGGAGTCCCACGAGACGACTTCCGGAGGAAAGTACACCGGGGCTGCGGTGCTCGCCCTGACAACCTTCCACAACGGAATGCGCAAATTGCAGTCGGGGCGATCCGGCGCGTTGTACTTTGCGAAAGGATTGCTGCTGAGCGGCCACGGGGAATCCGTCGTCTTGTTCTTCAATACGACCAGCAGCAGGCATTCGAGATACTGCGGCTCCAACGTGGTGGCGGCGCCGAAGACCGCGTCGGACTGCAGCATGTCTTTCAAAGGCTCGGATTTATATAAATTCTTCCATCGATCCAGAATGGCGGCGCTATCGAATATCTGTGCGCCGGAACCGACATAAAATCCAATGAGATCCTGCACCCGCCAGCCGCGGGCCAAACCCGCGGCAATGATCGCGCCCGTGCTCGTTCCGCCGATATAGTCGAAGTATCGGCACAATCGAAACTCATCTCCCGAATGCGTGGCGGCTTTGAGTTGGCTCTCCAGCTCAGCCAAAATCTCGAGCGACAGTACGCCGCGGATTCCACCCCCATCCAGCGCAAGCAGCTTTCGGCGTCTGGACTTATCTTTTAGCTGGTCGATATTGAGCGGCATGGTCGTTCCTCGGCTTATTGATAGGTAATCACTCGAGCAACCGGCGAGCGTCGAGTTCGACGCTCTTGAAGTCCCAGTCGCGGGCCTCCTCCAGCAGATGCTTGGTGCCGCCGGGGCCGGCCGGATCCTTGTCGGCGTTGTACAGGGCAATCAACGTTGTCCGGCGTGCGCCTTTCGCAAGCGCGTTGAATATCATCCACAGATTGTTTCGCTGCCAGACGTCATAGTCAGGTTTGTCGACGAGCCAGTTCGGCAGCGCCTCCGAATCCTGCAGCACGCGCGGCGGGAGCCGATCGCACAGCTTGCGGTAGCGCTCGACCCAATCGGCCCCGCCTCGCTGCACGGAGGTGACTGAAAACCGCTCCTTCGGCAGCGCGAGGAATAGTTCCGTGGCAACGCCCAGTTCACCGCAGACTTCATGGAAGAGAATATCGCCGCCGCACGCGCCGCCCGCGATGCCGAGCGTCGTCTCTTTCGGTACTTGCAGCTCCGCTTGCACTGCGTCTTTGATGAGGCCGCGCGCGATGGCTTCAGCCTTCTGTGTCCTCGGAAACCGCTGTTTCTCTTTTGGACAGTCGGGCGCATCAACCATGTGCCCGGTGAAGAGGATGACTCGATCGGGTGGGGTCGGCTGCGGCTGCGCGGCGGCGATTGCGCCATCGATCTCCCGCAGCGCCGCAGACAAGTTGGGTTCGAACAGGCCGAGGTCTTGGAACACCGCCAGATTGCGGCGGGTCGCCTCGAGTGTGAAAAGATCGACGCCGGTCAATGCTTGCCGGTATGCCTGAGCGATGCGCTCCGGCCGATTGGGGCTCGTGAAAAGCAGCAGATCGGCGCGACTGCTCTCCGCCCACGGATCCAAGGCGCCGCTGCGCTTGCCGAGAACCTCATCGAGTCCGAGGATGAGCGTGAGCGATGCGGTCAGCCGCGAGGCGAGCAGCTCCCGTGCGGTGAGATCGGCCGCAGCCTTCGCCTCGTTTTCGTAGCTCAGTGCCCAGTCGTCCGGCTGCAGCCGGGCAAGCGCGATCTGGGCGTTCAGCAACGCAAGCGCGTTGACGGCGGGGTAATGTGCATTCAAGTCCGCACTCGCCGCCTCGAGGTAGAGGCCGATCATTGTCGAAAGATGCGGCGAGCGCAGCGCAGCGGATTGTCGGCGTTCGGGCGGCGTTGCTCGGAAATCGGCAATCCATCGGGATTTTACGTTGCTGCCGAGCAGCGCCAGCGCCTCCGCGCGATCGCCGGGTGCGGCTGCCGCCTTCAGTGCGCGCTGGATCGCCTGGTCGGAGCGGGCGAGCAACTCCTGTCTGCGTTCCGCGGATTCGGCAAACGCCAGCCGCTGATAAATGGTTCCGAGCCTCTGGTTGGCGCGCAAATCGTCCGGGGCAGCGGCGCGCAAGAGCTCGAATGTGTCCCGCGCGCCCGCGTTGGCGCGAAGCTTGAACTGCGCCTCGCCGATCAGCCGCAAGGCCTCCTGATCCCACTCGAAGGACCGCACTTCGTGCGAGTAAAGTCGCAGGTCGCCGCGCTGTCCGGCACGGCGCGCTCGCTCGACGTCTTCCGCGAAATCGCGGGGAACCCGAACGAGTTGGGTGCGTTCGTGCTCCTTGAGGTCGGGAAGGAGGTTGAAGACCGGGCTGCTGGGGCCGGGGAATGCCAGCGTGGAGCGCAGCGCCGTGGCCAGTTCATCGATCGTCGCGCCTTGCAGTCCCCCCGGATTTGCACCGTCGTACAGGAGATAGCGATCCGTTTGCAGATCGAACGGATACGCATACTCCGTTCTTCTGCGTATGACGAACGTATGGCGGGCGCGCAGGGCGTGGCGCAGCCCCAGTTCGTAAAAAACGTTCGCGTTATGAATCGACACGTCGGCAATCACCAAGTCGGAGACCACGAGCAGCCGGAACATGTCCTCGCGGATATTTCCGGCGCGTGTAATTTCGCCGGTCGTGCCGCCGGTAACTTGGATTCCGAAGCGGTTGAGTCGCTGCAGCGCCGGTTGGATCAGCTCGCGCTCCACAGCGTCGAAATCGATCCCTTCCTTGACACCGAACGGCCGCACGATGAATACGCGCATGATTCGTCCTTTGAGTTCGCGCTTTCGCCCCGTGGAGTATAACTCCGCTGAGCGGACCTAAGTGGCTCATGAGCTTTCGGACCAAGGTATTGGTATCCTATATAAGAAGGTCCCACACCGGGTTTGACTCCGATTTGCAAGGGGCAGCCATGAGGATATTTCTCGCATTTGCGTTTCGGGATGCGGACAAGACGCTCGTCGGTTATGTCGACCAACTCGTTTCGAGCCACCTGATCAAGACCACTACCGGGGAGGGGCTGGGCGGGGAGGTATTGACTCCCGCCGTGCAGAGCCGAATTGATGCGTGCGATGCGGTTGTAGGTCTTCTGACACGGCGTGAGGCGACATTGAACGGCAAGTACACGACTCATCAGTGGGTGCTGGACGAGCTAAGTTACGCCCGTGCGAAGCGTAAGCGCGCTATCGCGATGGTCGAATCCGGAGTGGACATCGCCGGCATGTATCAGCCGAATGAATACATTCCACTGGAGCGCAATAATCCGCTGGTAGCGCTGCTAGCCCTCTCGCAGACCATAGGGGCCTGGAGGGCCGAAATCGGTCGCCCGGTCAAAGTGCAGATTCTTCCGCCGGCGCTGGCACGAAAAGTCGGCGCTAACGAGGTCGGAATTCGTTGCAGTCATCGATTGTGGTCCAAGGGCAATAACGGCACCTGGGTGCAGGTCAAACCCGTCCCTGAGGCAGGGGGGACCTTTGTTTGGATCGAGGGCGTTCAGGATGAGGATCTGATTCAGATCAAAGTGGAGGGGAACGGGGCGAAAGTATGGCAGTCGGTAGCCACGTCACAATGGATTCAAATCCCGCTGACCACCGGAGGTGCCAAATGACTCTCCAAGTCAAGCAAAGTGCGCATTACGAGGGTAAGGATTGGTGGGCCTGGTCGGTATGGCTAGCGGGAACGAACGCGGAGCTGAAGACTATCGACCATGTCGTCTACACGCTGCATGCCACCTTTTCGGATCCGGTACGCACGGTGAGGACGCGCAAAAATGGGTTCAGGCTGGATTCCGCAGGTTGGGGGGAATTCCGAATCTTTCTCGAGATCGTTCGCGAAGACGGCAAGAGCGTGAAGCGCACACATTGGCTCAAGCTCGCATATCCCCACGACAAGGAGTCCGCGCAGCGCAAGTCACCATCGGCCGCGAAGAGCAACGCGAAGTCGAAGGTCGGGGAGAAAGGCAGGGCGGACCTCGAGTCGAACGCGGCTAGCGCGCCCAGGAGCGTGTACATCTCGAGCGGCGCGGCCGATGCGGAATTCGCCCGCAAGTTGAGGGAGCAACTTTCTGAGCGCGGCATGAAAGTCTCCTCGCCCGAGAACGTCGTTGCCGGATCATCATTCGCTAAGGGCATTCAGAAGGCCATCGAAGCTGCGGATGCGGCGGTGTTCGTTGTCTCAGGGGAGCCGAATCTCTGGTCGAATTTCGAGATCGACTATGCGAATGCCGGCAAGACAACAACTGTTATCCCGGTGTTGGTTGGGAGGTCCACAAAGATGCCGACATCGCTTACGAACGCGCGGCCGATCCGCGTTTCGTCCGACAAAGATGTTGGATTCGCGGCGAGCGGGATATTGAAGGCGACCAAGATTTTCACGAAGTGACGATAAGGACGGCAGTACGCCGCTCCCGAGCGCACTGAAGGCGTGATCCCTGTTCTTGTCCCGCCCCGCGTTCGTGAGGCCTGCGGGGTCAGTCGTATCGAAGTTAAGAAAGCTCGCGCGCATCGATCGGATCGCACAAAGCCCTGCAGATAAGATCACCCCGTGAATTCCTCAGTTTTCAAAGCGCAGCCTGCACGGTCTGATGGGCAACTCCACCAGTCAACGCGCTCTCTGCGCGATTCACCCGCAAGCTCAAGGCCAGTCACGGCGATGCACTTCCCGATAGACACTTGACCCTCATCGCGGTAAACGACGCGTTGCACGTACCGCTCTGCCTAAATGACCGAATCCACGCTGCGCTGTCGACACCGTCCTGCTCGGCACGTGAGTTCGAAAGTCGGCAACCGATCTCCTGTTTCCTGTTTGGCTAGGCGGATTGCTTCGGCGAGCATTGCCCGATATATTCCGCAAGCAACGACAACAAGCATGTTTCGCGTCGCTTGACGTGAAACGGAACAGGGAGCTGTTGGGATGTCCTCTGTAATCATACACCGACCCCGCGGCCGATCCGTGCGGGTCGCGGTGGGCATCGCTTGCGCCGCGCTCGTTTGTACCGGCTGCTCGGTTATCAACCCACACGTTAGACCTTCGAAACGATACGAAACCTGGGTTTTGGGCTGCACCGGCACACAGGAGTTCGCGGGAAACATGTCATGCGCCGTGGCGTATGCCAACGAATGGCGATATTCTTATTACAATGCGGTTGGCAATGACTCGATTCTGAGGAATACCGTTGGTCTGGGAATCATCCCGCTGTCCGCGCTGGCGCTTTACCGGGGTGTCGCCTCTACCAACCACGCACACAATATTGCCGCTCTAGGCATCGGCGCTGCCTCCCTCTACCTCGGCGGCAGCTACCTTCAGAGTTCTCCGCGGCAGAAAGTCTATCTCGCTGGGTCTCAAGCCATTGGGTGCGCGTTGCTGGCTGTACGGCCTCTCCTCATGTCCGTGACAGATTACCAAGCGCTGCTGACGGATCTTCAGGCTCTGAGTACATCACTAGCGACGACCGACGGTGCCGTGCGCTCTGCGCAAGCCTGGATACAACAGGCGAAAGCGGCAGGGGCGAAGGATTCGGACGCAGCTGAGGCAACAGCTGAGCTCACCGCAGCACAGTCGCTGCAAGCGGACGCAACCCAGATCTGGACAAATGGAACGTCGTTGGCCGCTTCCATCAAAGACGCCGGCTACACCCTCGGGGTCACAGTTGATAACATCCGCGACACCGTCAGTGGGAAAATTATCGACACCGAGCCGGATCTCGCCTCCATCATGAGCGCGGTCGGCGGACTCGGGAAGCTGGCGACGACTTTCGAGCCGACCGCGCCGGTCGCTGCTGCAACTGCCTCAACAGCGACCACGTCTCCAATTACCATCAAAGGCGCTGCTCCTGGAGAGGCGTTGTTGAAAGAGGCAACGGACGGACTGCGCGCCGCTGAAGCCGATCTTGCGGCAAAGGCCAACGCGGTGCGGCAACGGATCAACGTGGCGGCCGCCGCAGCCAAAGTCGATAGCGCTCTTGCCTCTTGCAAAGTGGCAGATGTCGATGATGGCTTCCATGTCGTCCCCGATGCCGCGCAGCAGACGCTGCCTGCGGATCAGAGTCTGCGCTTTACCGTGACATCAGCGGCTGGAATTCCAAGAGCATCTCGCGCGGGTGCGGTCGTTACCGGCGTCGACCTAAGTTCGGAGTTCGAACAAGGGTCGTTCGTGGCTATCGTGCACGCCGCCGCCAACACACCAGGAGGTACCATGCAGCTGGTTCTGGCGGATTCAACGGGAAAGCATCAGAAAACCATCACAATAAAGATCACCAAGGCGGGCGCTGCGCCGAGCACGTCGCAAGGGACGCCGCAAGCCAACTCGAAAATCGTGCAGGCCGTCAAGGATGAGTCAAATTTCAGCGAGGATCAACGGGAGATCATTCAAAAAGGTCTGAACGTCGATGGAGCGGGCGTTCGAGCGAACGGCACCGCATTGAAGGTCGACGGGGTGTTGGGTACCCAGACAAGAGCGGCGATCAAGGAGTATCAAAAGGAAAAGGGAGTGCCTCAGACGGGTGGGGTGACCCAGGTGCTGTTCGTCGAACTGCAAAAGCTTGCCGGGACTGAGCAGCCTGCCGATTCCGGCGCCGCTCCGGCAGTTGTGCCCGCACCCGCTTCGACTTCATCCACCACTTCCGCGGGGTCAGCCGCAGCGGCATCTGCCACTGCGAAAGGCGCAAATTCTGTCTGCCCCGCTGGCCCGTCGAATGACTATGAGAAATCCCTCAGCAAGAACGATATCCTGAACATTCAGCAAGCGTTAGGCCTGCCGGCGGCCAGGCGGACGGGCGCGCTGGATGAAACAACACGCGGTCTCATCAAGTCATTCTCGAAGTCTGTCCCTAGCAGACCCAGCGACCTGTGTCTGCTGAATGCCGATCTAGAGCACGCCATCATCGGCCCGTAGTTAAAAGGCGGGTAGCCATATGCACCGTGCGTCCAGTGTTCATGCTATCGAGACACTCAGACGGCTGCGCGAGTCGGGGACTCGACATTGGCATTCCAGACGCGAAATCGACCGCCTTAGCTGGTTGACGAATCGCCAGATCCGCGGCTTCGGGGTGGGAAGCCGCGAGAACGAGTCCGTCGTGCAAGTCTTCGTGAATGATGCGGTCCGTGCGCGCGCTGATGGCCTCGTCGTCCCGACGCGATTCAAGCTTACTGGTATTCCTGAACAGGTCGAGGCGGTGGTCGTGAGTGAAGGGCCCGTGCGCCCGGTGGCTGCGCCGGCTGCCACGTCGTCTTCTGGGGACGACATCGGACGTGCCGATCAGGGCTGGTCCGGTACTCTCGGATGCCTCGTCCGCAGACGCGGCCATAACGGCACATATCTGCTGAGTAACGCTCACGTGCTGGCCCTTACAGGGGTAAAGGCGCCCGCAATGGGAGATGAGATCGTGTCGCCAAGCTACGGTAATGGAGGCCGGGCACCCAACAATACGGTAGGTAGACTCGCCAACTGGACTCGTTTTGCACAGGGCGCGGGCTATCCAAATTTGGCCGATGCCGCCATTGCCGAGTTGATCGGCCTCAATGCGGGTGGAAATGCAAATCAGCTCAACGTGGATGCAGGGATCAACGAGAACGTCGTCGAAAAGATGACGGTCAGGGTTCATGGCGCGGCGAGCGGCCGGGTGAGAAGCGGTCAGGTGACCGCCCTCAACGTGTGCCATGAGCTCACCTATCCTCAATACGATGCTCCTGTCGCGACCTTTGGCTTCAGGGGTCTCGTATCGTGCTCTACTGGTGCAGAAGACGGCGACAGCGGAGCGGTGGTGCTCGATGAAGACAATAGGCTGCTTGGCCTGCTGTTCGCGGGTTCTGCAACCACTTCTCTGTTCACTCCGATTCGAACGGTATTCGATCTTCTGGAGTTGTCCCTCGATTCATCGGGTACGGCTGGTGCTGCGAACCTGCAACCGGTTCCACCGCTTGGATTCAAACCACAGGTCGTCCATGGCTACACCGCCGTCGACGTGCTCGCACGAACGCTCTGGGGTGAAGCTCGAAACCAGGGTGAAGAGGGAATGATCGGCGTTGCGGCGGTGATCGCCAACCGAACGCACGCGCAGCGGGCCGCGTGGGGCCTTACCGTGGAAGATGTGTGCAAGGCGCCTCTGCAATTCTCTTGCTGGAATGAGCCCAAGACGGCGTCCGACCAGCAGAACCGGGCCAGCATGGACAGCGTGGGGCCTGAGAATTCGCTATTTGCACTATGCCTGGATGTGGGCAGGCGGACCTTGAGCGGCGACATCGTCGACCCGACGCATGGCGCTAATCACTACTGCAATCTCGCAGTCGCGCAGCCCCAATGGGCCCTGAACCAGGTTCCGACGACGACCATCCGCAATCACAGTTTCTACAAACTTTGAGCCCTAGTTGATCACGGGAGAGGCGGATGAGCCGGCCGTTCCTACTTCGGCGGCGCGCAATTCGCGCAATACCGAGTCCCTAAGTGGCGTGAGGTCCGTAATGGCCTTCGAATCGCTCGCTGCACGGGCGACGGCCAATTGCGCGTCGAGTTCATCGACCCTCTGGCGCAGTTGCTGCACTTTTGCGGAGGCAACCTGCTTTGTTGCCGAGACTGCGCTTGCCGGCGCCGCGTTGTTCGCCGGGACCGTGAAGCTGCGAACCAAGCTCTGCGCATCCGAAGTCGACGAATTCAGTAGCGATCCTACGTCGATCGTCGGATAGGATAATGTCTGGAAATACTGATCTGTCTCCTGACGGACGATGTCTTTGCACTTCGCTGTCGCGGCCCTGATTGCCAGCAGAAATTCCGTGTACCGTGCAGGATCAACTGCTACGGAATCCCACGCCTGCTCAAAAGTGTACAGAACGCTCTTCAAGTCCGAGCAGGCTTTGGAATAGCCGGCCACGACCTGACGCTTATCCAGCCACGCAGAGACTCCTCGCTGGAACGCAAGCAAACCGGTCAATATCGCGCTCAGCTGGGTGGTGACACCGATGGCTTGGTTTCCCCCGCTGTGTGCAGTCCAGAAGGAGATCACAAAAAGAACCAGCGGGATCATCGCGAGCATGGCCAGGCTGAGTGCGAAGTACCACCGGCGGAGGTTGACTTCACCCGAGAGTTTGCGCTGATACCATTGTATGTTGAGGTGACAGCTAATGATCAAGTCGGTCAGTCTATCAGCCAGCGCTGCCGGAAGCGGTCCTTCCCCAAGGCCCAGGCGCTGTGCGAGCTTTTGCGTTTCGCCGGTGGCGCGGGCCGTGTCACGGAGCGCCTCCTGACTCGTCTTCTCGAACTCGTAAGGGAATTCTGCTTCCAGCATGATCCTCTCCTGAGCTTTCTTCGTGCGGGTGTCCGGTGGCTTCTTCTCTTTCGGAAGCTATCCTTATTCACTGCGAAGAACAAGAAGCGGTCAATTGCCTCCACCAGAGGGGTATCTCTCACTGCATAAGCCTTCAGACAGCATTTGCATCGCGCAACCCGCAAAGATGAGCCAGGATGAGCGATCATATGGATTCTGAAGCCGAATGGACCGCGTTCCTGCAGCGGATCGCGGTCGCCAGGGCACGCCTGTAGCGTTCATTGTCTCACGACTACGAACATGGTATCGCGGCCACCGAAGCTCCGATTTCACGCCGATGCCGTCCTTGTTTCGGGGATTCGATGGGTTACTGGGGTGCAACAGGCGCGATGAAGATCGTCGCCAAGGAATCGGACCTGTTCTTAGAGTTCGCCGCCCGAGCGCGGGAGCTCTATGGGAAGATCGAGGGCGCCGCGCACAGATGATCCGCTGCAGGGCGTCTTGGTACCGACTGCCAGGGTGCCCGCGACGGTCGCGAAACTGCCCTCGCACCTACAAGAGGTCCACGCCGACCTGGCGTCGCAGTTACCGGTAATCGACCGCGGCGGCGGAACTCATCATGAGTTGCCTCGGATGCGAACCAATAGGGACTATCGGGGATATATCCGCAAGCGATTGGCGGCTTGGATGCGAAGTAAGTGACGACTTGTAAAAGATCACGTTCACCACCTTCTCCGAGAATCATTAACTGAGCGCCTGCTCATGATGGTTATTGTGTCTAGTCGCAGCGGAATTCAGAACGTTCACAGTCGCTTGCGCGTTTGCATCCTGCAATAGTTCCAACAGTGCCTGTTTGATGCGCAGTAAGTGGGCGATATATTTTGTTTGTCAATCAGACCGCAATTGTTGTGTCCTCGTATCCGATCCTGAACACTGGTTGCCCCTCGCTCCCCATAACCACTTCGTTCCTTTGCCGTTGGTGTAAAAACTTTCGCGGCTAGCTCAAGCATGAGTTGATCAAAGACCTCTCGGGCACGGAGTTGCACTGCTAAATCAACTTTCAGTTGTCGTGCCGCAAACAGTCGCCGGGCGCCGCATACCCCCCAATTGCACCTGGTAACACGACTGTTGGGCTTAGGCCTTCATGCGGCCTGTGGACATTCGCAGACGACGCATGTCCCGGCATGGTCGAAGCGCGTGATGTGGAACTTCGCTCCGAGGAGCGATGCGCGGTATCGCATCGTACGTAACCCCAGTCCCGTCGCACTGATCTCGGGGACCGTCAGGCCTTCGCCGTCATCGCAGATCTCCAAGCGCACGCTCGCCGGCTCGATGTCCAGCGTCACCTTGATCGAGTTCGCGTGTGCGTGCTTGAGGGCATTGGCGATCGCCTCCTGTGCGATCCGAAAGAGGTGATCGGACGCCGCCGGACTCAAGCCCAGCCGCGTCACCCCGATGGTTGTAAAATCAAGAGTGGGCCCAGACCCGGTCTTAAGGCGCGCAACGAGTTCCCGCAGACCGGCGATCAGGCCTCCCTGAGTTTCAGTGACCGGCGACAGCCCGCGCGCGATGCTTCGGCACGACTGCAGCGCGTGTTGCGCGACCTCCAAAGCACGCTCAAGGTCCGTCGCTTCAAGAATCTCGCCGTGGCGCACGCTGCGCGCGAAGGCCGACAGCAGTAGTGAAAGGCCCGTCAATTCCTGGCCCAGACCGTCATGCAGATCGTCCGCAAGCCGGCGTTGCTCATGTCCGATCGCATCGATTAATGCCGCCTCCAACTCTTTGCGCTCCGAGACGTCGCGGATCACGCTGACGAACACCGATTGGCCGCCGTGCGACGCCTTGCCGAGTGACAGTTCCGCTGGAAACGTTGAGCCGTCCTTGCGGCGGCCGATCGTCGGGCGCGCCGTGATCTTCGAGGGCATAGCGATGTTCTGCTGATCCCGCATTGGCGGCCAATTGAGATCCTCGGTGAGGAAGTCGGGCATGAGCGTGCTGAAGGCGCATCGCGCCAACTCTTTCGCGGAGTAGCCGAAGAGTCGAGGGCAAGCCGCATTGAACATGAGGATCCTGCCGGGGGCATCGAGAAGCATGACACCGTCGACGGCCGTGTCCACCACCGCACGCAGCCGCTCCGCCGCATCCTGCAGGTCTTCTGTCGCATTTCTAGCATCGGTCACATCGCGAAGCGTGATCGTCGCGCCGACCAGACGGCCAAGACTGTCGATCACGGCCGAGATGCCGCCGTCGATGGGAACGTGAATGCCGTACCGGCTGACCAGGTGCTCGTCGGCGCCGAGCGTCACCGGATCCCGCGACGCGAGGACGCGTCCCACCGGATGATCACCCGACTCGCCCCCGGTGGACACGAAGCGCACAACCGCGGTGGACGGCTGCCCCTGGGCGTCCCGGATTGGCCAACGGGTGAGGCGTTCTGCAGCCGGATTCATGAAGCGCACACGGCCATTCACGTCGGTCGCAATCACTGCATCGGAGCTGCTGGCCAAGATGGCCGCATACGTGAGCAGACTCTCCTCAAGCTGCCGCTCCATCTTGAAACGGTGGACTGCCACGTCAATCGCGGAGATCAGGTTCCGGATGTGAAAGGGCTTTTGAATATAGCCCGAGGCACCTCTCGCCTTGACACGCTGCAGCGTCCCGTGATCGGAGTGCGCCGTCAAATAGACGATCGGTACCGATAACTGCCGCTGAATCAGCTCTGAGGCGTGGATGCCGTCCATGTCGTCTTTCAGGCGCACATCCATCAAGATCAAATCCGGGCGCAACGTGATTGCAGCTTCGATCGCTCCGTGGCCATTGTCGGTCGTGGCGACGACTTCACAGCCGGCCCGCGTCAGCCGGTCGGCCATCTCCTCAACGATGAGCGCTTCGTCCTCGACAATGAGGATCCGAAGTCCGGTAATCGCATCAAGGTTTGTGGACATTGTCGCTGCGTTTCATAGTGAGGCACGCCACCGTACTTGCGCAAACCAGCACCGCTGCCAGCAGGTGGACACTCGGCCCCTCACCAGGGTCTCCGAGAATAATTAATTAAGCGCTCCCTCGAGATGGTTGTTGTGTCGAATCGCGGCGGAATTCTCAATCTTAACAGTCACTTGCGCGCTTGCATCCTGCAATATTTCCAACAGCGCCTGTTTGATGCGCAGTAACGAGGTGGGCGATATATATTGTTTGTCTATCAGGACCGCAATAGTTGCGTCCTGGTATTTGATCCTGAAGACGGGCTGTCCCTCGCTTCCCGTAACCACTTCGTTCCTCTGGCGTTGGTGCACGGCTTTTGCGGCACGCTCGCGCATGAGCTCATCGAATACCTCTCGAGCACATGGCCGAGTTGTTTGCGATCTAAACGCCCTGGCGCGGGCAAGAACTTGCGGTCGGGTATCAGGGTCTTCGCACTTGGCGTAAAGATCTAGAGCCCACATTTCGCAAATCGCCGTCGGGTTCGGAAATGCGTCAACTACGACGCTCGGTAACTTTGCAACTTTCAAGAGCCTCGACACCTGAGAGGCCGATGTTTTCAGCGCACGCGCGAGGTCATCCTGCGATTCAAAATGCCCCGACGCCAGCCATCGAGCGTAGCTTCGCCCTTTCTCATAGGCGCTCAAATCCCGTCTCTGGCGATTCTCGATGTCAATAACGACGATGGCCTCTCGATCGCTCAACTCACGAACTTGAACTGCTAAATCGATATTCAGCTGTCGTGCCGCAAACAGTCGACGCGCCCCGCATATAATTTCGATATCGTGCGTCGAGTCATCTCGTATGCGCCGACCGATCGCGGGTACTACCTGCCCATAGGCTTGGATGCTTTCAATCTCGTCTTTGCATGAAGTATCGGTAACGAATTCCTCCATACGGCCATTCTGGTCCCACACACGGCAGCGAAATGGACTGACCTTGACGACCTTGTACATAGCTACTCCATTGGCTACATCGATCCATGCGTTGGAGGCGGCACTGGTTTGATTAGGAGCCCGCTTCGTTCCATGCAGCTCGCGCATTCGACGGCTTCAGACCTCGCGCACGAGTCGCTACCGTCTGGTCGCGATGGTTAAATGATAAATAGCCGCGAAACCTGCTAATGTCAATACGGTGGTTACTTTATCGGCCTCGGGATGAGCCGATCGTGCGACGCCGTGCTCTAAAAGATGCCGCCTTCGCGCGCCCGCCGCACGCCGACATGGCGCACCAGCGGCGACGTTTGTTCTTAGTGCGATCGACGAACATCCACTGACAGTGTGGCCAGGCGCATTGTTTGATGAAGCGGCGCTCGTCACTGCGGATCAGGTCGAGAAAGGACCACGCTACCTCGATGAGTATGGAGGTCAGACCGAGATCGGCCGGAGCGATCTGCAGACCCAGTCGCCTGGGATCATCGCTTGCTGAGATTTCAATACGGCTCAGCAAGCTCGACAAATGAAGGTTGACCGGTTCGAGGGATGGGGCACTGATTGGGCCGCCGTGAGTCGCCTCGACGCACGCTGAAAATAGCGCCTCCCGGAATGACCTTGCGCGCCCAAGGAAGGCTGCGGCCCGCTCCGGGTCCGCATCAATCATGTCGCGAAGCCGATGGAGGCCGGGAGAATCGATCAGCCCGACGCAGTGGGCCCAATAAACGACATCATGCGCCGAGCCGAACCGATCGATACTCTTCGCAGTACCTCGCCACTCATGGGTGTTCACGAATTCGAGGCACAGCGCTCCGCCGATACCCACGATGCCGTAAAATGTGGTATCGAGGCTGAGAGGACCATTGGGATCACTGCTGTGCGGTGACATGAAACCCTTTAGCGACCCAAGCCCGTGATGTAACCCCAAGCAACTAGTCCGGCGAGTTGACTTTCCAGCAGGTACGACGGGGATAATTACCCATCTAGGTGCCTTTTGCAGGTTCCCGGTCTATAGCACGAATCAACCTGGCCGTACATGGGCTGCCGCGAGCACCGCCTTTATGGCGCATCGCAGCATATATTTGAGATCACTCCAGGTGGGATAGCAAGTCCGCGAAATCGGACGCCCGACGATACATGACACGCCTGAGCGATTGCTCGGTCGCGTGTAGCTGCCCTTTACCTCGAGCGCCCGCACGAGCGGCGAGTTCTTTGCACGGGACGATAACAAGATGCGGGCCGCGCTATCTCGACATGACGCAGACATCCCATTTGAGACACCGCCGCACATCGGCTTCTTAAAGCCCTGCGATCGGCCGCTCGATCATTTGCAACGTGCTCGAGTAGTTGAAGTCTGACAATCCGCCGAGCCCGCCAGCGATTGCGCCGTGTGCGGGATGTGTGACAGCGACAGCGAATGCGCGACGAACACCAAAAATTTTCACGCGTACGCTCTAGGAGCGGTTCATGCGTTGAGTCAGATCCCGGTGGGCGACCTTGATTATCAGAACCTCTACGGGGAGTCTCCTGCTTACCACCAGAGGAGACAACCAACGTGTGCCACGCCGTACTGGAAGATCCCACTTTTTTTCGATTTCTACTGCGCATCGATGAAGAGCTTGCGGCGGAGACGCGGCGCGCGGCTTGCCCGCATTGCGGCTGCGCGCTACACACCGCCCGCTATCCCCGTAAACCTCGCGGCTGCCCCGCCTCGGTGGTGGAAGAGTATTCGTGGCGCTTCAGCTTCACGTGTGCGCGGTGCAAGGCGCGCTCGACGTCGCCGTCCGTTAGGTTTCTGGGTCGTCGGGTGTATGTGGCGGTGGTGCTCATGCTGTTATCGCCACCGGGCCATTCGCAGGGTCGAGAGCTGTGCGAATTGCTCGACATCCCGGTGCGCACGCTGAAGCGTTGGCGGAGGTGGTGGTGGGAGGATTTCCCCCGCACGCCCTTCTGGCAATTGATGCGCAAACGTTTCATGCCGCCCGTGGCGATCACGAATTTGCCGCAGAGTTTGATGGAACGCTTCGAAGGCTCGAGAGCCGCGGATCGATTGCCGCCGTTGCTGCGCTTCCTTGCTCCCTTGAGTAC
>Ga0181521_10000881_pt1 | contig 37335 bp, 39 predicted proteins | sample PEATcosm2014_Bin_32_FD_119764 | JGI IMG/M metagenome (GOLD analysis project Ga0181521, IMG submission 119764) | Peatland microbial communities from MTU Mesocosm Facility, Houghton, MI, USA - PEATcosm2014_Bin02_60_metaG | ecosystem: Environmental > Terrestrial > Soil > Wetlands > Peat | place...
GGCCATGAATTCATGGGCGAAATTGTCGCGGCAGGTTCGAACGTCCTCGACTTCTTCCCCGGCCAGCTCGTCAGCGGCGAAGGACATGTGGTCTGCGGACGCTGCCGGAACTGCCTCGCGGGACGCCGCCATCTTTGCGCGCGCACCAGCGGAGTGGGCGTGAATCGTCCCGGCGCGTTTGCCGAATACATCGCGCTGCCCATGACAAACGTCTGGGTGCATAAGCATGCAATCGATCCCGATATCGCGTGCATCTTCGATCCCTTCGGCAATGCGGTGCACACCGCTCTGGCGTTTCCGGTGCTGGGCGAAGACGTTCTGATCACCGGCGCCGGTCCGATCGGCATCATGGCCGCCGCGGTGGCGAACCACGCGGGCGCGCGGCATGTTGTCATTACGGATTTGAATCCCTACCGCCTCGAACTCGCGAGAAAGGTGGGCGTGAGTCTGGCCGTCGATCCGCGGGAAAAGACCCTGAGCGATGTGCAGAAGGAACTCGGGCTGACGGAGGGCTTCGACGTTGGCCTCGAAATGTCGGGCAATGCCGTTGCCTTCCGGGACATGCTCGCCAACATGGCGCACGGCGGCAAAATCGCCATGCTCGGAATCCCGCCGAACGAGATCGCCATCGACTGGAATATTGTCATCTTCAACATGCTGACCATCCAGGGCATTTATGGCCGGGAAATGTACGAGACCTGGTACAAAATGACCGTGATGCTGGAATCGGGGCTCGATATCAGTCCGGTAATAACGCATCATTTTGCATTCGAGGACTTTCAGGAAGCGTTTGAACTGATGCAGTCCGGCAATGCCGGGAAGATTATTCTGGACCTGCAAAGCGGATGAGACTCCATATGCCGATGTCGCTCACCGTTGCCCATTCTGCCGGTGAGCGGGAACCAGGCCCGCGTGCCCGATTGCGATTCGCCGTCCGCGGACGCAAGCGGGCATCCACTTTGCGGGTTATGATGCAATCGTGCGTTCGCAAATCAAGCTGGGGAAAATATTCGGTATCCAGATCGGCCTGCACTACAGCTGGTTTCTGATCGCTTTGCTGATCGTGACCTCCTTCTACGCGGAATTTCACGCGAGCAATGCGGCATGGGGAGATGAACTAATCCTGGCGATGGCGATCGCGACCGGCCTTCTGTTCTTCGCCTCGCTTTTGCTGCACGAGCTGTCGCACTCCGTATTTGCGAGATCGCACGGAATCCCCGTGAAGGAGATCACGCTGTTCGCGCTGGGAGGAGTCTCACAACTGGAAAAAGAGCCTGCCACCGCGGCCATTGAATTTTGGATGGCATTCGTCGGGCCGCTGACCAGCGCGGGAATCGGCCTGATCTGCATGCTGGCTCGCCTTGCGGCGGGACCGCCTTCGGCGCCTCTGAATACGATGCTGTCGTTGCTCGGCTATATCAATTTCGCCCTGGCGGGCTTCAACATGATTCCCGGCTATCCGCTCGACGGAGGCCGCATGCTGCGCGCCATCCTCTGGTGGAAAACCGGACAGATGGACCGCGCCACGCAATGGGCATCGAAAGTGGGGCAGGTGGTCGGGCTGCTGTTCATTGTCTTCGGCATTTCGCGGTTCTTCGGTGGCGCGGGTGTTGGCGGCCTGTGGTTTTCCTTCATCGGCTGGTTTCTGCTGCAGGCGGCGGGGGAGAGCTCCCTGCGGGTCGGTCTGGCGCAAACATTCGAGGGCGTGACTGCCGGCGATGTGATGACGAACGACTGTCCGTCGCTGGACGGCAACCTGAACATCGAACACTTCGTCCACGACGAACTTCTGCGCACGGGCCGCAGGTGCTTCGTGATTACGCAGAACGGCCATATCGCGGGATTGCTGACGCCGCACGAAGTGAAGGAAATCGATCGCGCCCGATGGCCGTTCACCACGTTGTCCGACGTCATGCGGCCGCTGGAGGATCTGCACACGGTCCCGCCCGAGACGCCGTTGAAGAACGCGCTCGAGATCATGGGCAAAGAGGACTTGAACCAGCTTCCGGTGGTGACGAACGGAAACCTGGCGGGAATTCTGTCGCGCGCGCAGATCCTGGACTACCTGAGGACCCGGGCGGATTTGAAGATTTGAAATCCTCAACACCGAGGCGAATGAAAGCGGAGTGAAATATACTCTGAGATGCGCATGGAGGCGACAGTCGGTCAATGCGGCGGCGAATGTTTCACTTCACTTGTCTTCTGGGGTTTCTGAGCCTGGTCGCGACGGGATTTGCACAGCAGGGCCATCCGCTCACCGGTACATGGTCCGGCGACTGGGGAGCTTCCCCAACCCAGCGCACTCAAGTTACCGTTGTCATGAACTGGGACGGCAAGAATGTCACCGGCATCATCAACCCCGGCCCGGACGCTGTTCCGATCGCCAGCGTTTTCGTCGACGTCACCAACTGGACCGTTCGCATCGAGGCGGACGCCAAAGACGCGTCCGGCAAGCCTGTTCACATTTCGGCGGAAGGCCGCCTGGAAGATATCGGTTCCTACCATCGCACGATTAAAGGGACCATTCACCACGGCGCGGTGACGGGTGACTTCAGGCTCACGAGGGACTAATGAGTTTTTCAGCATGTGGGGCAGGTTGGCAACCTGCGCGGCGGTTGGCAACCGCCGCTGTGCAGGCGCAGACGGAATTGGAAGGCCGATTGCCAATCGGCCGCAGGTTGCCAACCTGCCCCACAGGTCTCAAAGTGGTCTTGGGGCTTGTGGCAATGTCGATGGCCATTCCGGCTTCCGCGCAAAACGGTTTCTCGGCGACCTACGACAGCGAGCGCCATGTGACGTTAAGCGGCGCCGTGACGAGGATCGAATGGGTAAACCCGCACGCTTTCGTCTTCATCGACGTGCGCGACGCCGGCGGCATTATTACAAACTGGGCCGTGGAGATCGGCAACCCTCTCGATCTCGAGAGCGACGGCTGGAAGCGAACATCGATTCACATCGGTGACGTGGTCAACGTGGAAGGCATCCTCGCGCGCGGCCAGGCGAGGCGGACGTTCGCGAAATCCGTTGTCCTTAAGCGCACCGGCGCGAAATTATTTGCAGCGTCGAATAGGAAGCGCGCGCCGCCCGCCGCCGAACCCGCTCCCCGCTGGCCGGATGGCCAGGTACGGCTGGGCCCCGCTCCCGGCAAGAAGGGTTACTGGGGAGCGGCCAGCGCGAGCAGTCTGGTGGAGCACCCCGTTCCCATGAACGACGAAGGGATTCTGCGCAACATTGCCGATGCCGGCCGCGTGGCGCCCTTTCAGCCCTGGGCGAAAGCCATCTACGAGTATCGCCAGCGCAGCCTGCTGAAGGACGATCCCTTCACGCGGTGTCTGCCGCCCGGCGGACCGCGCCAGTTCCAGACTCCGCATGGATTTCAATTCATCGAGCAAAAGCAACTGGGTCGCATTCTCGTGCTGACAGGCGGGGGGGACCGCAACTGGCGGGTCATATATACTGATGGTCGTCCGCAGGGTCAGGCGGACGAAGCGGTTCGCACTTACTATGGAAGCTCGGTCGGCCACTGGGAGAGCGGCGGCGCCCAGGGAGGAAAAGACACATTGATTGTCGATTCAGTGGGCTTCAATGAGAAGTTCTGGTTTACCAACGGCGGCCTTCCGCATACTGAAGCCCTTCATCTGACCGAACGCTTTTCAAGACCGGATCTCAATACCCTGAAGTACGAAGTGACGGTGGACGATCCGCAGGCCTATACAAGACCGTGGAACGGCGGCTGGACGGTCCAGTGGGTCCCCAATGAAGAGATACAAGAATACTTCTGCGAGGAAAACGCGGAATCGACTTATGCCCGCCAGTAAAAGGAATCACCATGAGACTTAGCACAGGTTTAGCACTGGCCGCCTTGATGGCCATGCCCGCTTTAGCGCATCACTCCTTCGAAGCGGAGTACGACGGCTCCAAAACCACAACTCTTACCGGCATCGTTACCAAAGTGGACTGGGTGAACCCACACGCTTACATCTTCATCAACACCAAAGACGAAGCCGGCGCCGTGAAAGAAATTCGCTTCGAACTCGGACCCCCGTACGCGCTGGTAAGGGGCGGTTGGAAAAGGGATACGGTAAAGATCGGGGACAAGATCACGGTGGAAGGCGCCGCGCTTGCCAAGGATCCCCGCAACAGTTGGGCCGGAGCGCTGCCGACAACCTTCCTGTTCCCGGCCAACGGCGGCCCGAAACTGCCCACGAGATAACTGTGCGACCGACTTTAATCCTTGCGCTGTCTTTTGCGTCCGTCTTAGGGGCGCAACAGCCGACAGATCCCGCCCCGCGCTGGCCCGACGGCCACGTGAACTTAGGATCGATGCCCGATAAGAAGGGATACTGGGAAACCAGACCAGGCGCGGGCGGCTTTCGTCCCACGGAGGCTGTGCCTTTTCAGCCCTGGGCGAAAGCCGTTTACGATTACCGGCAGAAGACCCAATCCATTGACTCGCCGCTGGTGGATTGCAAGGCATCTCCCGGACCTTCGTTCTTCAATTCACCCGGGTTCGAGTTCGTGGACGTGCCGGAGCTCAAGAGTCTCTTCATCCTCAACATCGCCGGACCTCACTCCTGGCGCGTCATCTATATGGACGGGCGCACTCACCCCAAAGGCGACGATCTGCGCCCCACGTTTCTGGGTCACTCGATCGGCCACTGGGAAGCCGACACCCTGGTGATCGATTCCGTCGGCTTCAACGAAAAGATGTGGGCCATTGGAGCATATCCGAATACCTCCCAACTGCACCTCACCGAGCGTATCTCGCGGCCGAATATCAAGACGCTCAACTATGAAGCGACGATCGACGATCCGGGCGCATACACGAAGCCCTGGACTGGCCGGTTCACCATCAACGAGAAGACTATTTCGTCGTGGATCGCCGGCGGCGAAATGTTCGAATACATCTGTGAGGATGCAGGAAGGTAGCACAGACTTCGGTCTGTGTGGGTTCACCAAATGCCGAAGATAATCCGGTTCCACAAAATCGGAGGGCCGGAAAACCTCGTTCTCGAAGATGTGCCGTCGCGCCAACTTGAAGAGGGTGAAGTCAGGCTCCGCGTCGAAGCGGTCGGGCTGAACCGCGCCGAGTCGCTTTTCTTCCGAGGCCTGTACGGCGAGCAACCCGTTCTGCCCTCGCGTGTAGGATATGAAGCCGCCGGAACCGTGGTATCGGTCGACCCTGGAGTGGATATGGCCTGGATGGGAAAGAAGGTCGGCACGACTGGGGGATCTTCCCAGAGTCAAAATGGCGTTCTCGGCGAAGAGGCTATCGTCCCCGTATCGTCGCTCGCCGAGTATCCCGCGAACCTGTCATCCATCGAAGGCGCCGCCATCTGGATGCAGTACCTGACGGCATACGGCGCTCTCATCATGCATGGAAGGATCGCGCCGGGGGATTTCGTCGTCATTACCGCGGCATCCAGCAGCGTCGGAATTGCGGCCATCCAATTGACCAAAGACGAGGGAGCGACCGCCATAGCCACCACGCGTACTTCAAAGAAACGCGACCAGCTGCGCGCGCTCGGCGCCGATCACGTTATCGCCACTGAGGAAGAGGATCTGCCTAAGAGGGTCGCGGAGATCACCGGCGGCAAAGGAGCGCGCATCATATTCGATCCGGTAGCCGGACCTTATATCGAAACACTGGCAGCCGCGGCCGCGTTTGGCGGAACCATCTTCGAATACGGCGGACTTTCCATGCAGCCCACGCCGTTCCCCTTCATGGCGGCACTCGGAAAAGGGTTGAGCGTTCGGGGATATACGATGAGAGAAATCCGGCGAGACCCCAGGGTTCTGAAGACGGCGACGCAGTACATTTACGACCGTCTTCATGATGGCCGCCTGAAACCAAAGATCGCGAAGACCTTCCCTTTGGCCGAGTCGGCCGATGCCTACAAATACCTCGAGTCCAATGAACAAATCGGCAAGGTTGTCATTACTATCTGACATCTGCCTCGCCCTTCCCGAAGCCACGCGGGAATTGCAGGGCGACCACGCCAGCTTCCGTGTCCGCAAGAAAGTCTTCGCCTATTTCCTGAACAACCATCACGGCGACGGCATCGTTTCCATTTGCGGCAAGACTCTGCCCGGCGACCACACCGTGCTTGTGGCGTCCGATCCGGTGAAGTACTACCTGCCCGCCTACATCGGCCCGCGCGGCTGGGTCGGGCTTCGTCTCGACATCGGAGATGTGGATTGGGAAGAAGTAAGAGAGCTGATAACCGGCAGCTACCTGCAGACCGCTCCCAAAACCCTTCGATCGCTGGTACACGCGGATTCAAGCCGCATATACCTATAACTAATCGCTCGACTTGGCCGTAATCTCGCCGGTGACAGTCCTGATGAACTCTTCCACACTGGTAGGTCCCAAGTCCCCGCGTTTCCGATGCCTGACCGCGACCTGCGCGGCATCGGCTTCGCGCCCCCCGACCACCAGCATGTAAGGCACTTTCTGTAATTGCGCCTCGCGGATCTTGAGGTTCACCTTCTCGTTCCGGTCGTCGACAGTCACACGCACACCCGCGGCCTTGAGCTTCTCCGCGACTTCATGCGCGTAGCCGGCCTGCTTGTCGGTAATCGGCAAAACAGCCGCCTGCACCGGCGCGAGCCACACCGGAAATGCGCCCGCATAATGCTCGATAAGAATGCCGAAGAATCGCTCGACCGACCCGAACAGCGCGCGGTGCACCATCAGCGGACGATGCTTCTTACCATCCTCGGCGATATACTCCAGCTCAAACCGGCGCGGCAGAGTGAAATCGAATTGCACCGTCGAAAGCTGCCACAGCCGGCCGATCGCGTCGACCAGTTTCACGTCGATCTTCGGCCCGTAGAACGCCGCTTCATCCGGGATCACGTTCGCGTGGATGCCGAGACGGTCGCAGGCCTTGCGCAGCGCGCCTTCCGCCAGCGCCCAATTCTCCGGTTCGCCATCGTATTTCCCGCTCGCCCCGCCGTCCCACGTGGAGATTTCGGCCTTGTACTCTTTGAATCCGAACGTGTTCAGCGTGTCGGTGGCGAAGTCGAGGCAGTTCACGATTTCGTCTTCGATCTGATCCCGGGTGCAGAAGATGTGCGCGTCATCCTGCGTGAATCCGCGTACGCGCAAGAGGCCATGCATGGTTCCGGAACGCTCGTATCGATACACCGTTCCGAGTTCGCCCAGGCGGACCGGCAGATCGCGGTAGCTGTGCTGCTTGTCGCGATAGATCAGGATGTGTCCCGGGCAGTTCATCGGCTTAAGCTGGTATTCCGCGTCGTCCAGCTCCATCGGCGTGAACATGTTCTCCGAATAGAAGCCGGCATGCCCGGAGGTCTTCCACAACTCGCGCCGCATCACATGGGGCGTATAGACCAGCGAGTAGCCGCGCTTCAGATACGCGTCCCGCATCCAGTCTTCCAGCTGCTTGCGGATAATCCCGCCCTTGGGATGGAAAAAAATCAGCCCCGGCCCGGCGAGTTCCTGAATGCTGAAAAGATCCAGCTCCTGGCCGAGTTTCCGGTGATCGCGCTTCTTCGCTTCTTCGAGCTTGGTGAGATACTCGTCCAGCTCTTTCTTCGTGAACCACGCGGTGCCGTAAATGCGCTGCAGCTGCTTGTTCTTCTCATCGCCTTTCCAATAAGCGCCGGCGATCGAAAGCAGCTTGAACGCCTTGATCTTCGAAGTGTCCGGAATGTGCGGGCCGCGGCAGAAATCGATGAAGTGGGGCCCGAGAGTGTATTCGGAGAAAATATCGTCCGCGCGCTCTTCGATGAGCTCGACCTTCATCGGCTCATTCATCTTCCGGTACTTGGCCAGCCCCTCGGGCTTGGGAATCAACTGGCGATCGTAGGTCAGATTCTTCGCCTGCAGCTCCCACATTTTCTTTTCGATCTTTTCCAGATCCTCCGGAGTGAAAGGATCCGGCCGGTCGAAGTCGTAGTAGAATCCGTTCTCGATGGGCGGACCGATGCCGAGCTTGGTTTCGGGGAACAGTTCCAGAACCGCCGCGGCGCAGAGATGCGCGGTCGAGTGCCGGTAGACCTCAAGCGAGGCGGGATCCTTCGGGGTCAGAATCTGCACGGTCGCATCGGCTTCCAGCGGCCGCTTCAGGTCGTAGAGCTGGCCGTTAACCTGTGCAACGATGGCGGAGTCCGCCAAACGAGGGCTGATGTTGCGCGCAATATCCAGCGGCGAGGTTCCGGACGAAACTTCCTGGACACTGCCATCGGGCAGGGTAACGTGAATGCCGGGCATATAGAAAACCTGCGCGGGTTTACCGGGCTGCCAGCAACGCCCGCAGCCTTCGGGCTCGCTCCGGGGCGCGCAGCTGGCGTAATGCTTTAGCTTCGATTTGGCGGATGCGTTCGCGCGTCACGTCGAACTCCTGGCCAATCTCTTCCAGCGTGTGTTCGCGCTCGCACCCGATGCCGAATCGCAGCCGGATCACCTTTTCCTCTTTGGGAGAAAGCGTTTTCAGGATGCCGGCGGTTTCGTCGCGAACGTTGGATTCGATCACCGCGTCGACGGGCGACCCCACCCAGCGGTCTTCGATCAAATCGCCCAGCGCCGATTCTCCGTCGCGGCCCACCGGAGTCTCCAGCGATACCGGATCGCGCGAGATGGTCTTCAACTTCTGCACTTTTTCCACCGGAATATCCATGCGGCGGCTGATCTCTTCGTTGGTCGGAGTGCGCCCCAGTTCCTTTTCCAGTTCGCGGGAAGCGCGCAGGAACTTGTTCATGCTCTCGTTCATGTGCACCGGAATGCGGATGGTGCGCGACTGGTCCGCGATGGCGCGCGTGATCGCCTGGCGAATCCACCAGGTAGCGTATGTCGAAAACTTGTATCCGCGGCGGTATTCGAATTTATCGGCCGCGCGCATCAGGCCGATATTTCCTTCCTGGATGAGGTCGAGCAGATGCAGGCCCCGATTGACGTACTTCTTGGCCACCGAAACCACCAGGCGAAGATTGGCCTCCACCAAGTCCTTTTTCGCGCGTTCGGCTTCCTGCTCGCCATGACGGATCACCGTCAGAGTGTGCTTTAATTCCTCGAGCGAAGCCGCCGCGCTGACTTCGCGTTTCCTGATTTCGCGTTTCAGCTCCCGGATACGGGGCTGCTGGGCGGCGCTGTTCTTGCTTTCGAGTTTTTTCAGCTCCCGGTCCAGATGATTCAACTCATCCACCGCGCGCTCGATTTCACGGGTGAATTCGCGCCAGCGGACGGAGACCCAGGGCACATGCCGGATCGCGAGCGACGTTTCCACCAGCGCGCGATAGAGCTTCATTACCAGCTTCCTGCGGGCTCTCTTGTTGCCGACAGCGGCATTCTCGAGCTTGTCCTGAAGCTGCGCATGTTTCCTGTGCCCGGTCTGGATGTCGACGAAAATCTGCCGGATGTCGGCCCGCTTCTTGGCATCGGCCGGCGTGCCCTCTTCGATATCGCCGCCGATATCGACCATGTTGTCGAGATCGTCGGGATTCTTCCTGAGTTGTTCGGCCAGCTCCACCACCGCAAGCTGCACCAGAGCGGAACGGCTGATGGCTTTCTGCATGCGCAGTTTGCCGCGCTCCATGCGCCGCGCCAGATCCACTTCGCCTTCGCGGGTGAGCAGCGGAACTGCTCCCATTTCACGCAGATAGACGCGAACCGGATCGTCGGTGTAAATCGACTCTTCGACCGGCTGCTGATGCGGATGGAGGAAATCCGCCTCGGCTTCGGGATCGAAGAATTTGGTCGCCTCCTCCTCGAAATTGATGCCTACGGGTGCTTCGCGCAGGAATTGATCGTCATCGTCATGCGCCATGGCGAGTCAACCTCCCTGCCAATTTAATAACTACGGGTGTAACAATCAGCACGCCGAAACCATTCATCTCTTTGTCTTTGTTGTCTTTAGGAAGGGCCCACGACCAGGAATCGTAAGCCTGAAAGAGCCACGAGACCACCAACCGCACACAACTCCCGAGTTTCAATGTTAACACAGTGTTGTTCAATCAGAGCCGCCCAATTGTGGCGCTGATGCACGGTTTTTGACCGGCTTGAAACCTGCAGCACACGACCGTTGCTGATTGGATGCTATGGCGCTGCCGCAAGTTGCACAAGAGAATCGTGCTTCTGGGTAGTGGCTCAGTTTGAAGGCGAAGCGGTTTTAATCACAGATGCTTTGGTGATTCGCCGAATTTTGCCGTGAGTTCCTTAATGGCTTCCTCGTTGCCGGAGGTCCACATCTGTTCGAGATAACGGTGCATCTCCGAATATGGCGAGGTTTGTTCTTCCAGCCAACGCGTAGTCGGAACACGGTCTCCCGGGGGATCTTTCCATTCGGTACTGCCGAAATCGATGCGTTCCGAACCGCTCTCCCAGCCGCGCGGCGTGAGGTGCCATTCCATTCCTTACTGAACGACATCGATCCCTCAGTTTAGCAAAACTAGTAGAGCTTGTACCTCTTCTTCGCCACTAGATATACGTCGAAAACTAATGTCTACCACATCATGTTGTGGTTGAGGATCAAAAAATGCTATATATCGTGTTGTATAATATTTTGAACGACAATATACTGGATTGTATGGAACCGATGCAGGGCAAGTCTCCCTTACACGTAGTTGGATGGCTCGGCCAGTCTGGTTACCAAGTCATTATACACAAGGAATCTGCTCCTCAACAAAAACCGCAGGAACAGGCAAAACCTGTTGATCAACACTTGCAGGCCGCGCGAACTTAATTTTTTTGTTCGGCGCTCTTCTGCGCCTTCGAGAAGATCTCATCAAAACGTCGCGAACGAACTCCTTCAAATCTAAGAACGTTTATTCCCGCGATCTCCAGTCGTTCCGCTGCTCTAATGTCTGGATAAATCTCATTGAAGACGATATTCGTTATCCCGGCTTGGGTGATCTTTTCTGAGCATTGGAAGCATGGGAAAGTTGTGCTATAAAGCGTTGTGTCTTTGGTCCTTCCTGCCGCCGAAAGAATGGCAGCCACCTCGGCGTGAACCGCAGTACACAATGTCATTGCGCGCTCCGGCCAGAAGTATCTTTCCAGGTCTTCTTCGCAACCCACACAGCGCCATGGAGGGCCGGTGGGGTTTAGTAAACGTATTTTTTCCCCACATTTGGGGCATCGTACGCCGCTCTCTGAAAGTTGAACGAATCCCTCTTGCCCCACGATGTCCCTATAACACTTTCCAGGAATGCGGCGCTGAAGATCAGCACCATACTTTGGCTCTTCGATGCACGGGCTTGTTCTAAGCGGGTTTTCGTTGAATCCTTGACCCACCACCTCTCCCATAACATTCGGAAGTGCGCTGACGAGTACAGCACCGACTTGTCGCTTAATACATTTTGAACCGTGCGAAGCAGAGTACGCGACGTTCATGTAAATCTCTATCGGCTTGGCGAATCTGTACTGGAGTCCCAGAACAAGTTCGGCATAGTCACCCAATTTCGTTCTTAGGTCAGCCTGTGAGACGTCGTCGCTATTGTCGATTAGCACATCAGCCTGATCGACGCAGAGTTGTACTTGTTGGCCGTGTTCCAATTCTTCGTCTCTGTCTCGCCGGTCATCAGACAGGAAATCCGTCATCGAGCGACCAGATCTTTCGTACGACGGGCGGAGTCTTTCCCACCTGTTGGATTGCGGGCATTCCAAGGCAAACAAGTAGAATCTGTTTCCGAAGGTGTCCCGTAGGAAGTCTATCTCTGCGAGATTTCTGATGCCATCTATAACCAATCGATCATATTGCTCTTTATCCTGCTCAAGCTCCTTAATTGCTAGTTCAGCCAGAATACCCAGATTGCGCTGCTTCCTCATTTGGTCGCCGTGGCTCTGAAGATCACTGCGGCTCGGTTTTTACTTCGGGATTGCTGCGTTCAAAATCATGCCTGATAAAACTAGAGAGACGCGCAGTCTTAAACCCTAAACGATCACTCAGTAATCCAGCCGAGGTTGTCGAGCCACTGCCAAAAGGGGCCGTTAATCCGATTGCTTTTGCTCGTGGATGTATAGCCATATAGTTCTTTTTGAACAGGTACTAAGTTAGGCGAGGTGAGCCAAAATGGAGGACTCCAGATCGGCACTCCTTCTTTTACATCGAAAGCCAGCAAAAATCAAGCAAATAAGGCAATCGCCGGATTATTCACCGCTTCGGCCCTTTAGCGGGCATGAACGGGCTGTACGACGATTCGTCCTGCTCTTGCTCCACTCGCGCCTCTCGTTCTTCGAGCAGTTGGACGATATCGCTGATCTCCCAAAGACTGTCCGTCAGGCCAGCCGCCATCGCCGGGGCCATTCTGAGCGTCTGGTGGATACGGACAAAATTGTAGTGCATGAAGTGGAGCGAAACCGCTGCAATGTGGTTTTCCAGCTTCTTTGAAAACCCGTTCGTTAGCCTGGTGAATCGGCGCATGTGCATCCGCATTGTTAAATTCTGACGCTCGACATAGCTGGTGCCGATGTGTTTGCGCTCTGGGTTGCCGGAGATCGTTTTTCGCTCGGTGCCAACGCACTGAGCGGGGCTATATCGCTTTTCTGGGTCCCCGGACTCACCGTAAATCTTGATTAGCATGGCGTAATCGACATCGCGCCCGAAGGAGTCCTCGACCGCCTCCAAATACGGTTTGTGGCCGTCCGTGGTTAACTGGACACGGTGGGCGAGACGGCCCGCGAGGTCCTGGATGAACTCGCGGGCCGCGTTCGCGTCGCGGCTGCCGACCATCCACGAAGCGACCAACTTCGTGTCCGCGTCCAGCGCCGTCCACGTCCAGATGCTCCCGAAGCCGAACTGACCCCGCTTGCTGACCGGGACGTTCTTATGCTTCGCGTAGCAAGAAGCCCAAATTTCTGAGGCACGGCCACGGCCGATTCCCACGTTAGAGGCGGGGAGTAATTCGTTTACCTCTGCTCCAGGTGCTTGAGGCGCGCATCGAGAATTTCCTCGACTCGCCGCAGTTCGGCACGCCACAAATCCCGCATATCGTCGAAGCGCTGGTTGATGGCATCGAAGCGCGCGTTCACGCGGTTCGCCTCCGTGTCGAAACGCCTGTCGATGGCGTCGAACTTCGCTCTCATCCACAAGACCATCAGGCCGATAATCGCGCCGTTAAATGCCATCGGGGCGGCTATCGCGACGATTTGTTCGTTTGTCATCTTCCGCCTTCTCCCACGTTATCAGAGCGCCGGCACTTCATTGTGTGAACATTGCGGCGGCCATGGCTAACCCGAACCACCCGGAAGCTGCCGGGTCAGACTTCGCAATTCGTTCAGAAAGGCCTGCTCATCCTGGAAATCCCGGTAAACCGACGCAAACCGCACGTAGGCGATCTTGTCGACACCGCGAAGACTGTCCATCAGGTATTCGCCGATTTCGATCGTGGTGATTTCCCGGTCGGGCGAATCGGTCACGCGCGCCTCCACCTGGTTGACCAGATCGGAAAGTTTCCCCATGCTGATGGGCCGCTTCTCGCAAGCTTTCAGGAGGCCGTTCAGGACCTTCTGGCGATCGAACTTCTCCCGCCGGCCGTCCTTTTTGATCACCATGTAGGGCACTTCGTCGATGCGTTCGTACGTGGTGAAACGCTTGTCGCAGCCGAGGCATTGCCGCCGCCGCCGGATGGAATCGCCCTCCCTGCTTTCCCGCGAATCGATCACCCGGTCTTCAATATGGCCGCAGAATGGACAAGTCATGATAGCTTCGCCCGGCGGAAGCCCTTTAGAATGCAAGCATAACAGGTGAGCGGACATTCCCACGGAAGAGCTTGGCCCGGCCCAAGTGGTGGGGACTATCATTATTGGAAAAATTGAACCTATCATGGGTAAGCCTCGTTCCTTCTATTGGAAGGATTCAACGAGAGATGGCAACATCGGCAGGGGCGGTCTGGAATGCTACGGCCAGCGCCTGGTCCAACATGGTCACGGGCAGCCTGGATCCTGACTACACTATCGTGGAGCGGTGTCTGAGCGGCGATGCCGCCGCTTGGGAAGAGTTGGTGCGGATGCACACGCGCCGGGTCTACGGGCTGTGCTATCGCTTCACCGGGAAGGAAGCCGAGGCGCAGGATTTGACCCAGGATGTCTTCCTGCGCGTATTCCGCGCGCTCGGGAGCTTCCGGTCGACCGAGGGATCGTTCACAACCTGGCTCGCCCGCCTGACGCGGAATTTGCTGATCGACCATTACCGGCGGACGCGAAACGAGAGGGTGACGGACTCGATCGAGGAACAGCTCCCTCGGATCGAAGGGGGACGCACGGGAGACGGCGTTTCCACCCCCAGACGCCCGGACAGCGCGGTGGCCGGCCGGGAGGCCAGCGAATTGCTGCAGGCGGCGCTGGGGAAACTTTCGCCGGAACTGAGAGAGACGATCATCCTCAGGGATCTGCAGGAAATGGAGTACCGGGAAATCGCGGAAGTGCTCGCCATCCCGGAAGGAACGGTGAAATCGCGCCTGAACCGGGGGCGGGCCGAACTGGCGCGGCTGCTGAAGAAATACCGGGATGCGGTCTGATGGCCGGGGTTAGTAACAAGAGCGTAAAAAGAAGCGCCCGATGGAAAAGATGCTGAGTTGCGCGGAGTTCGAGCTGCTGCTCGCCGACTGGATCGACGAGACTCTCGCGGCGCCTGCCCGGGAAGCCGAGCGGGATGCCTTCGTGCGCCATCTGGAATCCTGCGCGGCGTGCGCGGCGCTGCTGGAGGACGCAAGTTCCGCGGTCGCGTTCATGGAGCGCGCGGCCGACGTCGAAATGCCGCCCGCCCTGGTATCGAAGATACTTCAGGCCACCAATTCCGGCTGGGAATTCAAGCTGCGCGGCCGCGGCGTCAGCGGCTGGATCAACCGCACGTTCGCCCCCATCCTGCGCCCCCGCTTCGTGATGGGCGCCATGTTGACTCTGGTGTCCGCGACGATGATGCTGAGCCGTTGCGCGCCAGCCCGGACGCTGACCCCGGCGGATCTGGATCCGGTCCGGCTGTGGACTTCGCTCGACGACCGGACGCACCGCATCTGGGACCGGGCGGTCAAGAGCTATGAGAGTATGCGGCTGGTATACGAGGTCAAGAACCAGATCAACGATTGGGCTGAACAGCAGCGCGCGGCGGATGAAGCGGCTGCCGACGCCCAAGCCGGCAAACGGCAGCTGAATCAGCCCGTGGAACAAACGCGGCCCGCCGAACAACCGAAAGTCGAGAACAGGAAGTAATCATGAACTGCGCCAATCACCCGGAATTACCCGCTTCGGCATTTTGCCGCGAATGCGGGAAGCCCATGTGCCAGGAGTGTCGGAAGCCGGCCCTGGGGTCGATCTACTGCGACGAGCATCTGCCGGCCGCGGCGCCCCCATCGTTCGCGGCGCCGCCTCCGCCCGAGTCCGCCCGGTTCTCGCCCGAGTCCGCCCGGTTCTCGCCCGAGTCGGCCCGGTTCTCACCCGAGTCCGGAAGCTACGCGGGATCTCCGTACAGCGCTCCGGCTGCCTCTCCCTACACCGCCCCCGCCGCGCCCGCTTCAGCGCCCGCCTACGAGTACGAAGCGCACCCCGCCCTCGCGCTGATGCTGGGATTCATCCCCGGCGTGGGCGCGATCTATAACGGCCAATACGCCAAAGGACTGATCCACGCCGTTGTCTTCGGGCTGCTGGTCAGCCTCGCCAGCAGCACACACACGCCGTTTCAGCCGTTGATCGGACTCCTGATCGGCGCATGGGTCTTCTACATGGCCTTTGAGGCGTACCATACCGCGCGCAAGCGCCGTTACGGCGTATCCGTGGAAGAGTTTTCGAGCTTGTTCGACGTCCGGCCGACACAGGGCAGATTCCCGGCTGGCGCCCTGCTTCTGATCGGGTTGGGTTTCATCCTGCTGCTCGATACCACCGACATCATCAGCATGGATCAGCTGGAGCGTTACTGGCCCGTCGTGCTGATCGTGTTCGGCCTCTACATGCTCTATGCCAGACTGAGCCCCGCCAACCGCGAGGTCAGAGCGGACCGGAATGCCGAGGCGCCGAAATGAACGACCAGAGCGCCTATCTTGTCCGCGCGGTCACCGGCCCCATCATTCTGATTACGATCGGCGTGCTGTTTGCGTTCGATCGCTTCACCGATTTCCGCTTTTCGCAGACGTGGCCGGTGCTGCTGATTGTGATCGGTCTCCTGAGGCTTGCCGGGGGCGGACGGCGCCGCCATTACAGGGACTTTCCCCCTCCCCCTCCGCCCCCGCCACCCGGACCGCCGCCGAATTATGAAGGGCCCGGAGCCCGTCCGTGACACCTCGCTCCGTAACCGGGCCGTTGATTATTCTGACGATCGGCGTCTTTTTTCTGATCAATAACCTCCGGCCGGATCTGATTTCGCTGTCGAGGATCGGGGATTACTGGCCTTTTCTCCTGATTGCGGCCGGAATCATCGGGCTGATCGAGGTGCTCTTCCATGCCAGCCGCGGCGCGGCAGCTCCACCGCGTCCGTTCTACGGAGCCGGTATTTTCTGGATTCTCGTGCTGGGCGTCTTTATCGCGACCGTGAGCCGGAACCACAACTTCCGCTTCGGGCGATTCGATTCTCCCGGCGTCAGCTTCTTCGGTTCGGACTTCGATTATGACGTCAACGCCGCCGAATCGCCTCGCGGAGTGACTCGCGTAGTGCTCGACAACCTGCATGGCAATCTTTCGCTCAAAGGTGAAGATGCCGGCGATATCAAAGTGACGGGCCGCAAGACCGTACGCGCTTTCAACCGCAACGATGCCGACCGCGCCAACCAGCAGACGCAGGTGCATATCGAACGGCAGGGCGATTCGCTCGTGGTTCGCACCGAGGATTTCACCGGACCGCGCCTGATTCAGATCACGACCGACCTGGATATCACGGTTCCGCGCGGCGTCAGCGTGGAATCGCGCGGACGCAACGGCGACCTGACGATTGACGATGTCGACGGACCGGTCGACGTTTCCGCCGGCCGCGGCGACGTCCGCCTGAACCACATCGCGAAGGACGTCAAGATCGAGGCCTCGCGGAGCGGCGATATCCACGTGACGGATTTAAAAGGCGGTCTCGATCTGGAGGGGCGCGGCGGCGATGTTCAGCTCGAGAGCATAGCGGGACCGGTGACGATCAATGGCGAGTATGCGGGTACGATCGAATTCCGTGCGCTCTCGAAGCCGATGCGCTTCAACTCCTCGCGAACGGAGTTCCGCGCCGAGGCTGTTCCCGGCTCGATCACCATGGACTTGGGAGAACTGAAGCTGGAGAATGTTTCGGGACCGGTTCGTTTCCGGACCGCCGTGCGCGACATTGAGGCCGCCGATGTGACCGATGGGCTCGATCTGATGGTGGATCGCGGCGACATCCACGTTACGGTAGACAAGAGCCCCGTGCCGAAGATGGATGTGCACACCCGCAACGGCGACATCACCCTGGCGCTGCCCGAGAAAGCGGAATTTCAGCTGGACGGATCGACATCGCAGGGCGACGTCGACAACGAGTACGGCGGCGGGCTGCAGACGCAATCGAGCGGCCGCGCGGCTAGCATCAGAGGACGGGCCGGCAATGGACCGGTTGTTACGGTAGGCACGGATCGCGGGATGGTGACAGTGAAGAAAAGCTGAGCTGCGTCACGCTATTCGGATGAGGCAAGACGACGCATATTGGGAGGCCTACCACCCGATGGCTGGAACTCAAGCCTGTGGACATGGACGCCGAGCATCGTCTGACGCGTGAAGAGGCGCACGAGCGGGCTTCGACCAGCGAGGCTAATGGGCCTGACCAAACAATAGAACGTTTTCCTGCCGAGTAGTGGTTCCGCATTTCGGGCGAGCCCCTCAATCGTCACTTCGAGACCGTACTGCATAAGTCCGGGATGCCGACTTCGCGCTCGTGTGCCTTTCCTCACCGACGCTTCACGGGATTAATCCGGGGAAGGCGGTCGAGATTCCCAGCTGTGCCGTCTCCGGGCATTCACCTAGAAAGGTAAAAGCAACCTCGGAATGGCGCGTTTCACAATTTCGGTCTGGGGCAGGCGTCGCATCTCTGGGACAATAACGCGAGGAGCTGCAGTTCAGTGGATAGATCGTGGATGATGTTTGTCGACGGCGAGAATTTCACCGTTCGCGGAGAGCGCTTCGCGTCCGAATCGGGATTGACTCTAACGGAAGGTCCCCGCTACCAGAAAGACACGTTTCTGTGGTTGCCGAATGTGCAGCCTACTTACGCTCTGGACCGCTCAAAGATAAAGGCATCGCTATCGCCTCGTGGGATACGGGCCTACTATTACACAAGCATGAAGGCCGACGATCCTGCTGTCGCGGCAACTCGCGAGAAGCTTTGGTCGCTGGACTTTACACCTGCAGTCTTCAAGAAGATCAGGAAGGAAGACAAGGCGAAGGGTGTTGATATTGCGCTAACGAAGGATATGCTGGTCCACGCCGCGCATAATCATTACGAAGTCGCCTGTCTGGTTGCGGGAGACGGGGACTACGTCCCCTTAGTCGAAGAGGTCAAGCGAATGGGAAAGATCGTTGTCTGCATATTCTTCTCGGGCAATGGATCAAAAAGCGGCCTGAGTCCTTCGCTCAAGCTGGCGTGCGACGAGTTTTATGATATTGGCCGTATATTCGACTCGACGTGGCGCACCGGCTCTGCTTAGGCCGCGAAATCGGGATGGGCTTTCTGTCCTACCGCAGCGAAACACTAAGACAGTCTCGGCGCATATCCTCTTCGTTTTCGATCCATTGCCCTGTGTGTTCAAACTCAAAAATCTTCTTTGCCGGCTTGACGTTTGCTGCGGCGAGCAATAACGTCAACCGGTATTTTCCCGGCGGCAGAAGGTGAAACCCACTGAATGGGTCTACCTCCAACTGGAGCTGGCCAACTGTGGCGTCGGCACTCGTCCCCTTCGGTCTCGCTTGGTAGGGGTTGCTAGGCTCAGACAACCCAAGGACATCGCAAAAAGCGGCCATTTTTGGAGAGATTCCATCCAGGAAGGTTATGGGCTTATCCGGCGGGCTGTTTGCCCACTTCAAATTCAGCGGTAGAAATGTTTTGATTTCGCTCTCCGCATTGTCGCGCCCGACCTTGCTCAGTGCCTTCGCATAGACCTGCACTTTCTCCGCTCGGGTATGGCCCGCGTTCTTCACCTCCAGCCGGACAAAATACCCTTCGCCTGTCCAAGGTCCTTTGGACCCATTTATGGAGATAGGCGTTTTGTGGGTCCAAGGAGACTCCTTGCTACACACGGCCTCCAACTTGGGTTTTCTTAACCAAACCAGCAGGGCATCCCGGAACAGCGCCAAAATGACGGCCCCTATAGTTCCGACTGCCGAGAACCACTGAGCCAGACTCGAAGGAGCGAAGAGGGGTGGAGAAGGTGGCGCGGGCATGACACCACATTCTAGTCCACGCGACCACGTCGGCGTCACGTCAAGTTGACGTATCACGCCCTACTCGCGGATCTGCCCTATCCACAGGTGATTGCCGGACCCTATATTGTTGCTGCTGCCATTTCGGGAACGTACAGCGCTGGCCGGAGCTGCGTAGCGTTTTGTATATACACTGCGCTACCATGGCCATGTGGTTACTTCGGGGTATGAGTGGCGATGACAACATCTCCACATCGAGCGCCATGAGTTCACTCCCGAAGAGGTCGAAGAAGTTTTTGCCGAAGGCTGCAAGGTCAGACGAACCCGCGAGAAACTATACATCGCACTGGGTGAGACCCTCGACGGCCGGTTGGCTTTTGTAGTGTTTCGCCGTCTGCGCGGAAGCCTGATCCGTGTAATCACCGCGCGGGATATGGACGACAAAGAGCGGCGGCTGTTCCGCCGCAAGTAGCGTGATATGAAGAAAAAGCTCATTTCCTCGAAAGCGCCTCTTCCCAAGTTTCGCTCGGACACTGAAGCAGCCGAGTATTTCGAAACCCACTCGATAGCGGATGTGTGGGATCGATTGCCCGAAGTCAAACAAGCCAAGCCGACTGCGGCTTTGGAAAAGTCGATCCGGGCGCGACATGCGCGCGCAAAATCCCCTATTTCGATTCGGCTTGTTCCCGACCAGATTGAGGCGGCGAAAAAGATTGCCGCGGCGAAATCGGTTGGCTACCAAACCCAACTGCGCATGTGGATCGCCGAGGGCATTCGGCGCGAAGGCAAGCAAGCCAGGTAAGACTGCTTATCGTTTTTTGGACTATACGCTATGCGCTGGTTTGATCTCAGCCGAAGGACTCAGGCAGAACTTGGCGACATCGGCCAACTTCACCGCTTTTTGCTAATGGCCGACCGCAACTGGCCGGGATACAATCGGGTAATGACGCTCTGGCAAGAGCACTTGGGCAGCGATCCCGCCATTTGCGGGGGCACCCTCTGCGCTCGCGGCACGCGGGTTCCGGTGACCGTCATTCTCGACAATCTTGCGGAAGGTTCTTCAAGGGACGTATTCTTCGAAGCTATCCGTCTCTCCGGCACGAACACATCGATGCCGCACTTGCCTATGCCGCTGAGCTGGCGCACGAAGAGCAGCTGATTCCTCTGCACGTCCGGTGAAACTCAAGCTCGACGAAAAACTGCCGGTCGATCTCGGCCGCACACTCAGCCCTTCTTCGGACTATACGCCACGCAGTCGATTTCGATTTTAATGTCAGCCATGAAACTGCACACAATCGTCGTCCGCGCCGGCCTGGACTCGCCGAAGAACTCCACGTAAACCTCATTCATCGCTGCGAACTCCGCGCCGTCGGCAAGGAAAACCCCCACCTTCACGACATCGGCCAGCGACGAGCCCACGCCTTCCAGAAGCCGTTTCATATTACTCAGCGTCAGGCGGGTTTCATGCTTGATATCGCCCGGCGAAAACTGGCTCGTCGCGGGATCGACCGGCACCTGCCCGGACAGAAAGATAAAATCTCCCGCGCGTACGGCGGGTGTATAAGGGCCGCGGGGCGTTGCAATGCCCGGCGGTGTCAGTCTTTCGATCACAGTTTAATGTCCCTCCGCTTCCAACAGCCGTTCTGCCTCGATCGCGGCCATGCAGCCCGCGCCCGCCGCCGTGATCGCCTGGCGATAAACCCGATCCTGCACGTCGCCCGCATGGAACACGCCGGGAATGTTGGTGCGCGCGCCACCCTTCGAAAGAAGGTAACCGTCCGGATCGAGATCGAGCTGGCCTTTGAACACCTTCGTGTTCGGAATATGGCCGATGGCGACGAACAGACCGTCGACATCCCTGTCCCATGTTTCGCCGGTCACCAGATTGCGCAGCCGGACACCCGTGACGATGTTCTGCTTGACGTCGTACACGTCCTCAACCGCGGTGTTCATCACGAATTCGATTTTGGGATTGGAACGCGCGCGTTCCAGCATGATCTTCGAAGCGCGAAAAGAATCCCTGCGATGCACCAGCGCGACCTCGCGGCCGAAGCGCGTCAGGAAATTCGCTTCCTCCATCGCGGAATCGCCCCCGCCCACCACCATGATCTTCTTCTCGCGATAGAAGAAGCCGTCGCAGGTGGCGCACGAACTGACACCGTGGCCGATCAGCTTCTGCTCCGCGGGCAGATCGAGCCACCGCGCTTTGGCGCCCGAAGCCACGATCAGCGTGCGGGTTTCGATCCACTCGCCCGCGAGGTTCAGGCGAAAAGGGCGCTTCGAGAGATCGGCTTCCACCAGTTCTCCATCGCGATAGACAGCGCCGAAACGCTCGGCCTGCTTCTTCATGTTCTCGATGAGATCGGGACCGTTGATGCCTTCCGGAAATCCGGGAAAGTTCTCGACCTCGGTAGTGAGCGAAAGCTGGCCGCCCACTTCATGGCCTTTCACAACGAGGGGCTCGAGTCCCGCTCTGCCCGTATAAATGGCCGCCGTATTGCCGGCGCAGCCGGAACCGATGATTACAACTTTGTACATGTGGATTAATTTCTGAGCCTATCAGATCGCCTTTACTTCGGCGTGAGCCGCAAGAGCCCCGAACTGGCCAGAAGGTAGATGGCGCCATCCGGGCCTTGCCGGACATCGCGTACGCGAATCTTACGATCGGTGAGCAGCCTTTCTTCCGCGACGATCCGGTCGCCATTCAACACCAGACGCACCAGGGCCTGCCCTTCCAATGCTCCCACGAACAGGTTTCCCTTCCATGCCGGAAACCGGTCGCCCGTGTAGAACAGCATTCCGGAGGGCGCGATATCGGGTACCCAGAAATAGACCGGCTCCTCTACGCCCGGTATCGACGTACGCCCGTTCCCCACCGGCACATTCTTCCGCCCGTCGGTCCGCTGAAAGTCATACTGCACGCCGTAAGACACGTCCGGCCATCCATAGTTTCGTCCCGGTTTTATAACGTTGATCTCGTCGCCTCCCTGCGGCCCGTGATCGGTGACCCAAAGCTCTCCCGTGGCGGGATTGATGGCGGCGCCTTCGGGATCGCGCAGTCCGTGCGCAAAGGTCTCCGGCAGCACGGTCGCGCGGCTGAGCCACGGATTGTCCTTGGGAATCGAGCCGTCCCGATTGATCCGCAGCACGCGCCCCGAAAAGTTACGGCCAATATCCGGATTGTCGGTAAAATCGTGTTCTACGCCGTCGTATTTCGAATCGTAGAGCCGGAAGCGGTCGGCGCCCGTGACGAGCAGCGTACCATCCGGAGCGAGGACGATTCGGCGCTCGGCGCCCTCCACCAGAACCTCCACGTCTTCCAGACGGGTGTTGTCCTTGCTGAGCCGCGCGCGGGCCAGGCGTTCCGTTCCAATCGCCATCGTGCGGCGTTCGGCCAGGGATTTGGTCCAGACGTTCTGGTAGAAGAACTCGTTCGGCCACAGGCCAGGTTCCTCGCCTTTGGGCGGCGCGAAATAGCAAAAGTAAACGAGCCGATTCTGCGCGAAACCCGGATCCAGCACGACGTCATGCAGGCCCTGCGCAGCCACCACCTTGACGCCCGGCACGCCGGCGATGGGAGCCGAGACCACGCCGTCCGGCCTGACGATTCGCATGGTCCCGATGCTCTCGGTAACCAGAAAGTTGCCGTCCGGCAGAAACGCCAGGGACCACGCACTGGTGAGTCTTCCCGTAATCGTCTCGACCGTGACCGGCACCGACGGTTTCGATGGCGGCGGAGCTTCGGTCTGACCGGCAAATGCCGGTTTCGGCTTCCTCGGAACATCGCCCGCGAACGGATTCGCCGGCGCCTGCGCGAAGGCGAAAGACATCATCATTGTGGCCAACAGGGCCGTCCTCACTAATCTTGTCATTTGGGACAGATTCTATCAGTCAGATTCATCGTGAGTCCGGCACTGTTACGATGAAGGTTTGACAGCTTACCGGCGGTCAAGAGAAAATGAAGGTTTCGCTTCAAGCGGGAGTAACTCAGCTGGTAGAGTGCGACCTTGCCAAGGTCGATGTCGCGGGTTCGAATCCCGTCTCCCGCTCCAGTCATCCACTTCGCTGGGCAGAAAGCCTGTCTCTTATTGGAACTCGCCTTGGAACCCGTCGCATCCGCTCGTGAGATCGTCTCTGCCGCCATCGGCGAGTTCGGGACTTCTCTGGCCGTTCTCAGCAGCTTCCAGCGCGAAGACGTCATCGTCACCGATCTCGTTTTGAAAGCCGCCCCCCGCACGCGCGTGCTCACCCTCGACACCGGGCGCATTCCGCCTTCCACCAACAAGATCGTCGCGGAGATCGAGGCCCGTTATTCCATCGCCGTCGAACGCATCGTCCCCGACCCGCGGGAAGTCGAATCCATGGTCGCGCTCCATGGGCTGAATCTCTTTCGCGACAGCGTTCCCAATCGCATGCTCTGCTGCGATATCCGCAAGTCCCGCCCCCTGGCACGCGGCTTACGCGGCCTGGCGGCGTTCTTCACCGGACTGCGCCGCGCCCAGGCGAAATCGCGCGCGTCGATCGACATCTTCGACCGCGCTTCCGCCGATCAAGTCAAGATCAGCCCGCTCGCCGACTGGACTGCGGAAGACGTCCTGCGCTACACCCACGATCGCGGACTGCCCGAACATCCGCTCTACGCCGCCGGCTACACCAGCATCGGATGCGACCCCTGCACTCGCCCCGTGGTGGCGGGCGAGGACGAACGCGCCGGCCGCTGGTGGTGGGAATCCCCCGAAGCGGTTAAGGAGTGCGGTCTGCACTTCAGCGCCGATGGACGCGCCGAACGCACGGTCGACGTGCTGCTGCGCGAAGTGTTGCGCGAAGCATGACGCACGAAGGTTTTGCGGTCTGGCTCACCGGCCTCTCCGGCGCCGGTAAGACTACTCTTGCCGATCGCCTTGTCTCGCACCTGCGCGAACAGGGCGCCAAAGTCGAACTGCTCGATGGCGACATCGTTCGCACCAATTTGTCGCAGGGCCTTGGTTTCAGCCGGGAGGATCGCGACACGAACATCCGGCGCATCGGCTTCGTGACCGAATTGCTCACGCGCAATGGCGTCATTGTCGTCGTGGCGGCAATCTCTCCTTATCGCGATGCGCGCGACGACGTGAAACAAAAGATCCCGCGGTTTCTCGAGGTTCACGTGGATTGCTCCATCGAAGTGCTCACGGCGCGGGACACCAAAGGGCTGTATAAGCGCGCGCTGGCCGGCGAGCTCGGAAACTTCACCGGTGTTTCGGATCCCTACGAAGCGCCGCTCAATCCTTCCGTCGTGATCCACTCGGACCGCGAGTCGATCGATGAAGGTCTGGCGAAAATCTGGCGCGAACTCGAAGACCGGCAGTTCGTAAGATGATCGACCTCCACAGCCACACCGATCGTTCCGACGGCACTTTTAATCCGGCCGAGTTGATTGCGGAGGCAGCGCGCGTGGGCCTCGGCGGCCTCGCGATAACCGATCACGATACGTTTGCCGGATATGACGCCGCCGTGCCATACGCGGAGAAGGCCGGCGTCAAGCTGATTTGCGGCATCGAGTTATCGACGCGCTATCAGGGCGCATCGGTTCATCTGCTCGGCTATTTTCCCCTGACTACGCCCTCGAAAGAACTCCGCGCGTGGCTCGATTTGATCTTGGAAGGCCGGCGCGACCGCAACAACAGACTCATCGCCAGGCTGCAGTCGCTGGGCATCGATATCACGCTCGCCGAGGTCGAGACCATGGGACGCACGCTGACGGCGCGCCCTCATTTCGCGCGCGTGCTGGTGGACAAGGGATACGCGAAGGACATTCAGGACGCGTTCGATAAGTACCTGGACGAACACGCGCGGGGATTCGTGCAACGGCAGGAGGTGTCCGTGGAAGAGGCGCTCGAGCGGATTCTCGCTTCGGGGGGCGTCCCGTCGTTAGCGCACCCGGTTCGGGTAGCGAAGAACAATTGGGAGAAGGTCGCGGAGTACGTGGAGGATCTCGCCGGCCTCGGGCTGCGCGCGGTCGAGGTTTACCACAGCGATCACAGCCCGGAGAATACGTCGTATTACGGATCGCTTGCGGAGCGTTTCAATCTCGGAATGACCGGCGGATCCGATTTTCACGGCGCCAACAAACCTTTGATTTCGCTGGGAACCGGGAAGCGCAACAACCTCCACGTCCCGGATGCGCTCCTTGAAAACCTGAAGAGTCTCGCGGCGCGGTTGTAGACTGGTGGGCCCGGGCAGATTCGAACTGCCGACCTGTCGCTTAGGAGGCGGCCGCTCTATCCAACTGAGCTACGGGCCCATTTTCCGATCGCTCACAACGCCCACCCGAGTGGCGGGCTGTGCGCTGTTTACGTTCTATTGTAGCGTCGCAGGCCCCTGTTTCCGATGTCTTTCCTGTAATGCATGCCCGCAAAGTGGATCTTGTCGACCGCGGCATAAGCGGCCTTCATGCTGCTCTCAAGATCCTTCCCGGAGGCCGTCACTCCGAGCACGCGCCCACCGGCAGTTACCAGATCGCCGCCTTCTCGTTTCGTGCCCGCATGGAACACAACAGCTCCCTCGGCTCTCTCAACCTCCTCGATCCCGGTGATCTTCTCGCCGGACTGGAAGGGCCCCGGATATCCGCCCGACGCCAGCACGACGCAGGTTGCCGGCTCCGGCGACCACTCCAATTTATCGGCGTTCAACGAACCCCGTGCAGCCGCCATCAGCACTTCGCCCCAATCGCTCGTGAGTCGCATCATCAACGGCTGCGTTTCCGGATCGCCCATGCGAACGTTGAACTCGAGCACGCTCGGTCCGTTCGCGGTCATCATCAATCCCGCGTAGAGAAACCCGGTGTAGCCGGTCGCCCGCACCACCGGTTCGATGATGGTGTCGAGAATTCTGCCGCGATCCGCTTCGCTCAGGATCCGGGAATCCGAGTAGGCGCCCATGCCGCCGGTGTTCGGACCCTGGTCGCCATCGAAGACTCGCTTGTGGTCCTGCGAGGGCTCGAGAGGCACCGCTCGCTTCCCATCGCAGAGAACGATGAAGCTGACCTCTTCCCCTTCGAGAAACTCCTCGATCACCATCGGAAACGGCAGGCTGGCCAGGGCGGCGTCCACCTCCGCCCGGTTCTGCGCAATCACCACACCCTTGCCCGCCGCCAAGCCATCCGTCTTCAAGACCACGGGGTAACGGAAATCGCGAGCGGCGCTAGAAAGCTCCGCCACACTCTCGCCTGTCTGGAAGCGCGCCGTCGGAATGCCCAGTTTCTCCATGAAGCGCTTGGAGTGGATCTTGCTCCCTTCGAGCGCCGCATTCTCGGCGGTCGGACCCACGATGGCCATCCCGCGGGCGCGGAACTGATCGACGACTCCGGCCACCAGCGGCACTTCAGGACCGACAAGCGTGAGGTCAATTCGCAAACTTTCTACTAATTGGACATAATCCAGCGTAGAGTGGCACTCGGCAACCCCTGCAATTCCCGGATTCCCGGGAGCTGCGTGGACTTCCGTCACTGAAGGAGATTTCTCAAGTCTCCACGCGAGCGCATGCTCGCGCCCGCCCCCGCCAATCACCAGTGCTTTCATATTGACTAGTCGCGCACAACGGACCTTCGGCCTGTGCGCTCGTTGTCTACAATAGTACCTGAATGCTCTACCACGTTGTGATCGTTGGGGGTGGGCACGCCGGCTGCGAAGCGGGCCGGGCCTGCGCGCGCCTCGGGTTGCGCACGGCGATGATCACCATGAATGCCGACCTGATCGCGCAGATGTCGTGTAATCCGGCCATCGGTGGAATCGCCAAGGGCCACCTCGTACGGGAGATCGACGCGCTGGGCGGCGTGATGGCCGAAGTGACCGACGCCGTCGGGATCCAGTTCCGGCTTCTCAACACCAGCCGCGGCCCGGCCGTCTGGTCCCCCAGAGCCCAGTGCGATAAGAAGCAGTACCGGATGCGAATGAAGGAAGTCCTGGAGCGCGAGCCCAACCTTCACATCAAGCAGGCTGAAGTGGCCGCGCTGATTATCGAAGACAGCCGTGTCCGCGGAGTCCATCTGATGGACGGCCGCGCCATTCGTTGTGAGGCCGTCGTCATCACCACCGGCACCTTTCTGAATGGCTTGGCCCACATCGGGGAGCAGCGCTTCACCTGCGGCCGCAATGGTGAGCCTCCGTCACAAGTGCTGGCTGAGCAGGTCCGCAACCTGGGACTGGGCTGGACCCGCCTGAAGACCGGGACTCCGCCGCGGCTCGACGCCCGGTCGATTGACTGGTCGAAGTTCGAGCGTCAATTCGGTGATTTGGATCCGGTGCCGTTTTCTTTTCTCACAGCAAAGATCGACCGGCCGCAGATCCAGTGTTATCTTGCCCGCACTACTGCGGAAACGAAGCGGATCATCCTCGACAGCATCGGCCGCTCACCGCTCTACAGCGGGCAGATCGAGGGCGTGGGGCCGCGCTATTGCCCGTCCATCGAAGATAAGTTCGTCAAATTCCCCGACAAGGAAACGCACCAGATCTTCCTCGAGCCCGAGGGTCTCGACACGAATGAGATCTACGTCAACGGGATGTCGACCAGCATGCCGATCGATGTGCAGGCAGCCGTGGTGGCATCGATCCCCGGTCTGGAGAACGCGGAGATGATCCGGCCGGGCTATGCCATTGAGTACGACGCAGTGGACGCCCGGGAGCTGGATCATCGGCTGGAGGTCAAAAAGCTGCCCGGGCTTTTCCTTGCCGGCCAGATCAACGGAACTTCAGGTTATGAGGAAGCGGCTGGCCAGGGACTCATTGCGGGGATCAACGCCGCGCGGACCATTCTCGGCAAGGCCCCGGTCATCATTCCCCGTACGCAGGGCTACATCGGTATCATGATCGACGACCTGATTACGAAGGGCGCGGACGAACCTTACCGGATGTTCACTTCGCGCGCCGAATACCGGCTGCACCTGCGGATCGACAACGCGGATGAGCGTCTCACACCTGTTGGGGAGCGGATTGGGTTGGTTTGTTCGGATCGCCGGCAGCTGTTTGCGCGCAAGACGGCGCAGAAGGCGCGCCTGCTGGCGGCTCTGAATGCAAGCCCGAAGGGCGTGTGGCTTCGACGGCCCGAGGTCAGGATTGAAGAGCTGCTGCCGTGGATTCAAGAGGTTCTGGGCGAGGCGTCTTTGGGTAATATCGAGCGTGGCGTCCTGATGACGGTTGAGACCGAGACGAAGTATGCCGGATATATCGACCAGCAGCGGCGTCAGATCGAACGAATGCTGGGCTCCGACACTCGCGCCATCCCGGATACGATGAACTTCGACCGGATTCCCGGAATTTCCCGCGAAGTGGGCGAGCGCCTGACCCGGGTTCGTCCCGCGACTTTGGGGCAGGCGGCGCGGATTCCAGGGGTCACGCCGGCAGCGGTCGCTATCCTCGACGTTTATCTGACTGTTTCACGTGAAACATGCTAGATTGCAGTTGGCTCTCAAAATAATCCCTTGGCACGAATCATAGCTGTCACCAATCAAAAAGGCGGTGTAGGGAAAACCACTACGACCATTAATCTTGCCGCCGCCCTGGCGGCGAACGACGTTAAGGTCCTTGTTGTCGATTGTGACCCCCAGGGAAACACGACCAGCGGCCTCGGTGTCCCCAAAACCGAGGGCATGCACACCCTTTACGACGTTCTGTTGGATGGCAAAGAAATCGGGCACGCCATCTGCAAGACGGAAATGGAAGGCTTGGATTTGGTGCCGGCCGATAAGAACCTGATCGGCGTGAACCTGGAGCTTGTCAACTCAGATGATCGCGAATCTATCCTCACACATCATCTCCACCGGATTCGAGCACATTACCAATACATCCTGATCGATTGCCCGCCTGCGCTCGATCTTCTGACCTTGAATGCCCTGATGGCGGCCGACTCGATTCTCATCCCGATTCAGTGTGAATTCTTCGCTCTGGAGGGAGTCTCGGGCTTGATGGACACCATCGATCGCGTCCGCGAATCCTTTGGCCATCCGTTGCAGATAGAAGGAATTCTGCTGACGATGTACGACGAGCGCACCAATTTGGCCAGACAAGTTGCGGCCGATCTGCGGGAGTTTTTCAAGGACGAGGTCTTCCGAACCGTAATCCCGCGCAATATCCGCCTGGCGGAGGCTCCCAGCCACGGACGGCCGATTCTCCTCTACGACCCCGGTTCAAAGGGGTCGGAAGCCTATATTCAGCTCGCAAAAGAGATTCTCACCAATGACCAAAAGCGAACGGCGAAAAGCGCTGGGTAAGGGGCTCCACTCCCTGCTGCCGACTCGGCCCGCGGCAGCGGTGCCCGACAAACCGATCCAAGTCGAATCCGCTCCCGACGGAGACGTTCAACGTCTTCCAATTGAACAAGTTACACCGAATCCAAATCAGCCGCGCCGGGATTTCGATGCCGGAGCGCTGATGGAGCTGACGCAATCGATCGAGCGCGAGGGCATCATCCAACCGATCATTGTGCGCAAGACTGCGCCGAAAGAATACCAAATCATCGCCGGCGAACGGCGCTGGCGGGCGGCTAAGGCAGCCGGACTAGCCCAAGTCCCGGTGATTGTGCGGACCGCTGACGATCAGCAAGTGCTCGAACTCGCCATCGTCGAGAACATCCAGCGGGAGGATCTCAACCCGATCGAGCTCGCCACTGCATTTCAGCGCATGGCAACCGAGCTCGGGTTGAGCCATGATCAGATCGGTCAGAAGACCGGAAAAGAGAGGACCACGATCACCAACTCCGTCCGGCTGCTCCAGCTGCCGCTGGAATTGCAGGCCATGATCGCGTCAAAGCAACTCTCATCCGGACATGCCCGGGCACTGCTCAAGTTCGAGGACGAGCAGCTGCAGTGGGAAATTGCCCAGCGTTGCGTCGCGGAAGGTTGGTCGGTTCGCCAGATCGAGGAGTTTACCCGTCCTAAAGGCGCGCCTGCCAAAGCCAAGAGCAAGAAGCCGGAAGGTCCAAGCGATCCCAACGTCAAATTCGCTTTGTCCGAGTTGGAGCGGATTCTCGGCACCAAAGTGCGTATCATCGAGAGCCGCGGGGGTAAGGGAAGGATTGAGATCGAGTACTACTCCCCCGATGACTTGAGCCGTATCTACGATCTGGTTGTCGGCAGTTCAGAATAACTACGACAGTAGTTTTAGAATGTCAGCCAGCTCCTGTCGAATGCCCGGCAGGGGATTGGCCGTGGGAAACAGCTCGGCTTGGCTCACCGACTGACGAACGGGCGTTTCCGGTTCGATAACCGCAATCGCGCCGAGCTTTTCCACCTTCCCCGATTTCAGCGCTTTCCTTGCCCCTTCGATCGTAAACTTCTTCTCGTAGAGGAGTTGCTTGATGTTGAGCAGCATCTCAACGTCTTTGCGGCGGAACATGCGCTGCCCGGTGTTCGATTTTCGGGGCGAGAGACCGGGGAACTCGGATTCCCAATAGCGCAATACATACGGTTCGACTCCAACAAGCTGGCTCACCTCGCCAATTTTGAAATACAGCTTGTCCGGAATCGGAGGAGTCTGGTCAGTCATCCGTTCATAGCCATCCTACCGTGACCTATATTGGTTACGGAGCATCTAACACAGCATGGAACTGAAAACTTCTAATCCTGCGTTCGCGGGGAATACCTTCACGGTCAACGGCGTCGCGGCCGGGTACGGACCGGCGATGACCATTTCCGGCACCGTCAACAAAGCCGGAATCCTGATGCTGTGTGTCCTCGCCACGGCCGCATGGACGTGGAATCAGTTCTACACGAACGGACCGGCGGCGGTCGGGGGATACACCATGATCGGCGCTTTCGGTGGTTTCATCGTAGCCATGGTGACCGTCTTCAAGAAAGAATGGTCGCCGATCACGGCGCCGATTTACGCGCTGCTGGAGGGGCTCTTCCTGGGCGCCCTCTCGGCCATGTTCGAAACGCGCTTTCCGGGGATTGCCATCGAATCGGTCGCGCTCACGTTCGGCACCTGCTTCTGCATGCTGCTCGCCTACCGCTCCGGATTGATCCGTCCGACGCAGAAGTTCGCGATCGGAATTGTGGCCGCCACCGGCGGCATCATGCTCGTTTATTTCGCCAGTATGATCCTCGGATTGTTTCACGTGCAGGTTCCCGGCATATACGGCAGCGGACCGATAGGGATTCTGTTCAGCCTCGCGGTTGTGATCATCGCGTCGCTGAATCTGATTCTCGATTTCGGCATGATCGAAGAGGGCGCGCATCGGGGCGCGCCGAAGTACATGGAGTGGTACGGCGCGTTCGGCCTGATGGTGACGCTGGTGTGGCTCTATCTGGAGATTATCCGGTTGCTGTCGAAGCTGCGCGACAGACGGTAAGGCGCCGGGGCGAAGCCCGGCGGCGCAGAGGCGCTGGCCCCACAATTACGGGTTGGCTTCGATGCTCTTTTCCAAACGGTCCAGCGTCTGCATGGCGGTGAGGCACTGGGCCACGCTGGCGTTCGGTTCGCGCCCCTCTTTGATGGCGGAAAAGAACTCGCGGTCCTGCAGCTCGATGCCGTTCATCGAAACATCCACTTTCGACAGGTCGATCGGCTGCTGTTCGCCGTCCACCAGATCGTCGTAGCGCGCGATGTATGTGCCGTTGTCGCAGATGTAGCGAAAGAATGTTCCGAGCGGTCCTTTGTTGTTGAATGAGAGCGCCAGTGTGCAGACCGCGCCCGACGGAACTTTCAGCTGTACGCTCATGTCCATGGCGATTTTGAGCTCGGGGTGAATCGGGCCCTGCAGCGCATTGGCGCGGTGGGCCAGTTCGCCTGTTTGATACTGAAATAAATCGACCGTGTGGCAGGCGTGGTGCCAGAGCAGGTGGTCCGTCCAGCTGCGGGGCTTTCCGGCGGCGTTCATGTTGGTGCGGCGGAAGAAGAACGTCTGCACATCCATGGACTGGATCTTCAGCTCGCCGGCGAGAATCCGTTTCCGAATCCATTGATGGCTCGGGTTGAAGCGCCGCGTGTGGCCTCCCATGGCAATGAGACCGGTTTCCCGCTGCACCTTCACCAGACGCTCGGAGTCTTTCAAACTGTCGGCGATCGGAATTTCAATCATGACGTGCTTGCCGGCGCGCATGCACTGCTCGCCCTGCGCGGCGTGAATCTGCGTGGGCGTGGTCAGGATGGCCGCTTCGACGCCGGGCTGTTTCAGGCTCTCGGCGAGATCGGTCGTCCAATGGGGGATACCGAACTTCTTCGCTACTTCCGCGGTACCGGCCGGATTTCCGCCGGCCAGCGAGACCACCTCAACGCCATCGATCTTCGCAATCGCTTCCAGATGTTTGATGCCGAACGCACCTTGTCCGGCAACGCAGATTTTCATGATTTGGCTCCTCGGCTTCCTCAACTACCGCTCAGTTATCGAGTATACTTTCCGGCCGCTTTCAGCCCGACAAAACGCAGGGCAATGACGACCGAGGTAACAGCCAACGACGTTCCGCCGAGCATGAGAAACAGGACCGCGATATCCCAAGCCGGGCGGTGGTTGTACAGCCACGGCAGGTTGATCGAGTGCAATCCGTGATAGAGCCAGCGCTCCGGCCATCTTCCCGCGCTGTAGCCGCCCACGACGCGGGCGGTGCGGGGATCTATGTAGAAGCTGCTGTGCTGCGGGTCTCTGAGCTGCACGAAGAGCACGGGCAGGGGCAGCTCATGGTTGCGGTCGAGATAGTGGGCGTCGTATTCGGCGATGAAGCGGGCGGCGGCGAGGCCGGTGGGCTGGCTGGCTCTCGTAACAAGGTCGACAAGCGCCGCGCGATCGAACTCCGCCGCCGGCGGGCCAGTCATCGGGATGAGCCGAGTGTGCTCCGGATCCTGCGTGACGAGGTAAAACGATTTCCCGCCTGTTGACAGGAACTCCACTTCCTTCACCCGCAGGGCCGCCTCAGCGAGGGCTTCGCGCGGCGACTTCGCGGAGAAAGCTTCGAACGCGAACGGTTCGCCATTGAGCGCTGCGGGGATGCGCGGGTCCTCGCCAGCGACCTTCACCGGAAACGGATCCATCGAGAGCATCCCGCTGAAGGCCCACGTACAGGCGAGGAAACCGAAGAAAAGGCCGAGGATCATGTGCAGCCGCTTCGTTCCCGTGAACGGGATACGTCGCGATGGCGAGTACAGGGAGAACCCGGCAAACAACCCGAGGAGCGCTACAGCGGTGGCGAGGCCGGAGAGCCAGATGACGATCCTGCTCCAGAGTTGCGGATTTTTTCGCAGCGGCGTGAAGTAAAGCCAATGTGGGATGGGGCCCAGATAGGAGAGGAACCTCGATGCGCGCGTCGTGTATTGCACCACTTCCCCGGTAGCGCGCGGTATGTAGACTTGCTGCCCATCGGGCCACGAATATTTTGTGAGAGGTTCGTAGTTGAAATAGATCCCTCCCACTGTCCACTGATCCTCGGAAGTCACGACTTCGGACGTGGCGCCCGCGGCGGGCTGCCCGGTCCACGCGGCCGCGGTCCGAAGATTCATGTCGGGCGGGAATTGGGTCTGCACCTGGCCATTGTCGGCGTAGACGTATGCGCGCGCTTTGCCGAGGCGGAACCAGTACGCGGGGCGCGAATCGAACATCCGCAGGCGCACCTCATCGGGTTCGCCTTTCGTCTTAAGACTTTCCCACGCCTGCGCAGCCGTCAGTTGAACCCGCGGCGCATCGAGGGGCTGGGTGCGGGCGAGACGATCCGCATCTTTCACTTCGGGATAGTCGACGTACATCATGAAGATGCCGGAAATGAACCACCAGGCGAAGAGGACGCAGAATGCCGTGCCGGTCCAGCGATGGCAGAGGATGGCGAACTTCTTCATAAGCGCCGGGCAGAAGCCCGGCGGCAGCGCGGAAGCGCCGCCCCACGTGGGGCTGGTGGGAAAATAGACATGCTACTCACTATGCCACTACAGCTTTCTCTCCTGCTTCGAGAAACCATTGAGCGGGAAGTTCTCAATCTTCGACAGCTCACCGATGAAGCGGCGGCGCGGACAGATGGACGGCCGGGAACCTGGACGCGCAAGCAGGAGTTGGGTCATCTGATCGATTCGGCGACCAACAATCACGTCCGATTCGTGCTGGCCACGATCGACGGAGAATTCCGCGGCCAGGGTTACGCACAGGACAAATGGGTCGAGGCGCATGGATACCGGGACATCGAGTGGCGAACTCTGGTCGATCTCTGGTATCAATACAATGCCCTGCTCGCGCAGGTCGTCGAACGCATTCCGGAGGAGCATATGGAGAATCGCTGCGTGATCGGATGGGGCGTCGCGACGCTGCGGTTCGTTATCGAGGATTACGTTCTCCACATGCAGCACCACCTCGATCATGTGCTCGCGCGGGAGCGGATTACACCATATCCATCGGGAGTTGGCGCCAACCCGGACGCCGCGGCAGCCGTTTAGACGACACATCGAGCAGCGATTGTTTCCGTGCAAAATAAGATAAATTTCAATTGGATTTAACGCCCCGGTTCTGTGTTAGACTCGTCCTGTTCACAGGGTAGTGGCAACCGGAAAATCCGGCTCCCTGTAGTCAAAATCCCGGGACAATCAGGCTGAGGCGCGGGTCTCGAAAATTGGAGTTATGTGCTCCCGGAGGGGAAGTGTTGTCGTCGTGACTAAGGATCATCGAAGTCCGTGGGATTTGATCAAAGAACAGCTCCAACAGAAGCTGAGCGCCGAGAGTTTCGAAAACTGGATAGCACGCACGAGGTTCGCCGGCATCGAGGGCAAGACCATGCTCGCCACTGCGCCGGACCGCCAGACCGCGGATTTCCTGGTAGAGGAATATGGCCGGCAGATCGACGCTCTGGCGGCAACTCTGGGGCTGGGGCTGGAGCGCGTTGAATTCAGCGCGGAATCCGCGGGCCGCGCTCCGGGAATGCCGGCATCCGCAACCAGTCTCCAGAATGGTGACGGCCACAACGAAATTGAATCGCCTGTTACTCTGAATCCGAAATTCACGTTCGAGTCGTTTGTCGTCGGGGCCTGCAATCAATTTGCTCACGCCGCCGCGCAATCGGTGGCGATGAACCCGTCCCGCAGCTACAATCCGCTCTTCATCTATGGCGGAGTGGGTATGGGCAAGACACATCTTATGCATGCCATCGGGCGGGCGCTGATGGCTCGCGGGCGCATGCGGATCATCTACACGACGAGCGAAAGATTCACCAACGAGGTGATCAGCGGAATCAAGCATGAGCGCATGCCGCAGCTGCGGGCCCGCTACAGAACAGCCGATGTACTGTTGATCGACGACATTCAATCGCTCGGTTCCAAGGAACGAACACAGGAAGAATTCTTCCATACGTTCAACGAGCTGCACGATGCACAGAAGCAGATCGTCATATCGAGCGACTGCCCGCCGAGGGAGATCACAGGCCTCGTGGAACGGTTGCGGTCGCGCTTTGAGTGGGGTTTGATGGCCGATATTCAACCGCCCGATCTTGAAACCAAAGTGGCTATTCTGGAAAAGAAGGCGGAGGTCATCGGAGTCAGTTTGCCGCAGGATGTCTCCACGTTTATAGCCAACAAGACCAAGTCGAACGTGAGAGAGCTCGAAGGCGCGCTGGTCAAGCTGACGGCTTACTCGTCGCTGACCGAAACCCCCATAACGATCGCGATGGCGCAACAGGTTTTGAAAGACTTGCTGCAAAAGCAGGACCGGCGGATCACGATCGATTCCATCCAAAAGGCGGTTGCCGAGAGATTCTCAATCAAACCCGCTCAACTCAAGGAAAAGAGTAATCGCAAGGAAATCGTCCTGCCCCGGCAAGTGGCGATGTTCCTGGTTAAAGAGCTGACACAGGCGTCGCTTCCCGAGATCGGCAGGGCGTTTGGCGGGAAGCATCACACCACGGTCATCCATTCCATCAACAAAATCGACTCTCAACGCGTTGGCAACCCGGATCTGAACAAGATGATCAACAGCCTGATCGACTCATTCCAATGACTTTAACGCGATGTTCACAGCCACCCTCCGGAAACGCCTGTGAGCTTCTGTGCATAAAGCGTGACAGGCTGTTTTGTTCGACTTTTCCGCGCGCTGTTTTCACAGTGGCGAATGGCGCAAAGTTCTAAATTTTTGTATAATTTAGAGAGTCTTCCACTTTTCGACAGACCCCATGAATACGGTTATATAAACGTATTTATCTATACCGTCATAAGAGAGGAACTGGAACCACAAAATGGAGTTCACTGTCAGTAAGGCGGATCTGGTCCGCGAACTGAGTTTGTCTCAGGGCGTCGTCGAGAAAAAGACTACGATCCCGATCCTCTCGAACGTTCTGCTGGAAGCCCGCGGCGACAGGCTTTTTCTAACGGCGACCGATCTTGAACTGGGCTTGCGCACCTCATGCCCCGCCAGGGTGAAGAAGGAAGGATCGGGGACGATTCCGGCGCGGAAACTGCTCGATTACGTTCGATTGCTCCCGGACGCCGATATCACGGTCAAATTCGCCGAAAATAATTGGGCGAACTTCACGTGCGGAAGATCGCGAACCCGGATCGCCGGCATGAGCCGGGAGAGCTTTCCCGAGCTGCCGGCCATGCCGGAGACGATTGCGGAGATTCCGGCCAGGCAACTTTCGGCCATGATCTCGCGGACGATGTTCGCGATCTCGATGGAAGAGAGCCGCTTCACATTGAACGGCGCGCTGCTGTTGTTGGGCGACAAGACATTGACGATGGTGGCTACCGACGGACACCGTCTGGCATACGTTCAGAGGCCTTCGGAAAGTTCCAACGGGGCCGGGATGGCTTACCGGGCTCTGGTGCCGCGCAAAGCGATGGCGGAAATAACCAAACTGTGCGACGATGCCGGCGCGGACGCGAAAGTACGGTTCGGAGGCGACGACAATCACCTGTTCTTCGAGTTTGGCCTGCGGTTGCTGATCACGCGCAAACTGACGGGCAATTTTCCCGATTACGAACGTGTTCTGCCTCAGGACAACACCCACATCGCGAAGCTGGTGAAGGACGAAATCAAGGGTGCTATCGAACGCGTGGCGCAGTTTGCCGACGAACGATCGCGCGCGA
>Ga0181521_10000885_pt1 | contig 37283 bp, 35 predicted proteins | sample PEATcosm2014_Bin_32_FD_119764 | JGI IMG/M metagenome (GOLD analysis project Ga0181521, IMG submission 119764) | Peatland microbial communities from MTU Mesocosm Facility, Houghton, MI, USA - PEATcosm2014_Bin02_60_metaG | ecosystem: Environmental > Terrestrial > Soil > Wetlands > Peat | place...
GTCCGAGCCCGATGAAACACTCCAAACGCTCCTGACCAGAGCACCACTCATTCACGAACGGCCGCGCCCTCAACAAGCGCGGCCGTTCGTCATCTCAAAGAGTTTTTCCGCGGCAAGTAGCTAAATCACGGCACGACACCAGAGGCCTCCGCACAGCCCGAGGAACAGGACGAAGCCGAAGGCGCGTCCGTAGTCGATGGCGGTGCCGAGCGCCATGGTGATGATGCCGGTGTAGATGGGGTGGCGCGCGAGCGCGTACGGGCCGGACTCGATCAGCTCGTGGTCCTGCTTGAACGTGACCTCGGCGCTCCAGTTGCGCCCGAGCGTGATCCGCGCCCAGACGGTGAAGGCGGCGCCGGCGAGGACGATGAGGTCGCTGACGATGCCGAGCGCGAGCGTGGTGTGCCAGATCTCGGACTTCGTCGACAGGTGCGCGAGCCGCTGTGCGGCGATCAGCCCGATGACGACGGCGGTCGTCACCACGCGGTAGCCGAAGAAGCCCGCGCGTTCGACGGTGCGCTTGTTCGCGAAGGCCATCGCCAGCCAGTAGAGCAGCCATGCGATCCAGCAGACCTGGATGAATGTCGATGTGGCGGAGCCGGTCATCTCTCAGTAGCGGCGCCGGCTGACCCCTGAGCCGCTGCAAAGCGGCGTGTCGATGGACACGCCACCACGCAGATCGTCTCGTCGCGCTACGCCTTCTGGACGCTGATGATCTCCGCCGTGCGCTCCTCGGGGTGGCCTTCGACGCCTCCCTCGATGGGCATGCTCGCCATCAGCTTGTCTGCGATGAAGCGGTCCTGCTGCTCCTTGGAGTCCCACACCGCCGTGATCAGGACGCCGCCGTCGGTGAGCCCGGCGACGTGGTAGGTCTGCCCCTCGGGCAGCCCGCCCGGGGGGTGCACGACGGCGACCGTCGCCTTGTACTGATCCTCCGTCGCGCCGGGCCAGAAGTGCGTGGTCATGTATGCCATCGATGATTCCTCTCAGTTGGGTCAGCCGACCCTACTCTGTCCTTGCTCTGAGCGGCGCGGCGTCGGGAGCCAGAGGCGAGCTCAGCTGGACGCGGCCGGTCCGCTACAGCGGCCTGACGTAGTCGCTTGGAATCCAGATGGGAGACGGGAGTTCTTGGGAGAAGAATGGTCCAGGTAGCGTGTGCTGCCCGAAGGCGCTCAGTACCTCACGCGCGTCGTGCTCGTAAGCGCGGACCTCTGCGGGGCTGAAACGGTCGCCTTCTGACGGTGCCGGTGAGTACTTACACTCGGTCGAGGCGTCTTTCAGCGTCGGTTCGCACCAGCGCCCTCGGATGGACCAGCGGCCAGAGCTTGCGCGTTCCGCTTCGTAGCCGAAGTCAACCAGGGGGCTGGCTTCGGGGAAAGCGACTGAGTGCCCTGGTGCAGCATCGTCGTCTATCTCGATGGAGCGCAACCGCATCTCTGGCACCGTCGCGTAGGTCAACTCAAACGCGATATGGCCGAGATCCTCGCCATCGTTAGAGGCGACGCGGTATTCGATGAGCTTCTTGTAGAGATGTGTCCCTATCAAGTGGTAAGCGCTCTTGTCGCGGTGGTTCGCGCTGCCGAAGTCGGCGTTGATCGTCGAGGCGAAGTAGCGCTGGGTTAGTGCCACGGCGCGTTCCAGCGCGCGCGCTTCGCGCCTTTCTCGCGCGAGATCATCCGGTTCGGTGACGAAGCTCACCTCGGCACTCGTCACTTCGCTCTTGACCACCGGAGGGAAGCAGGGATCTCCACACGGGGAGGATCTGGGGAGCTGACGAATGATCACCGTGACTGAGACGGAGAAGGATTGGCTCGTGTTGGCTGGCAGACCGACGATTTCCGAGCGCACCTGCTGTGCGGCGCCTCCCGGCGTGAGCCAGCCGCTGCCAGCTTCGGCTTCGCCGACCACGGCGCACGTTGGACACGGGGAGTAGCGGAGCGAGAAGTTGTACCGCGCTTCTATCCCCCCTCGGGACTGATCTCGGCTTCGAGAACAGCGCTATGCGAGCTAACGTGGCTTGCCGAGACGCGCAGGATGGGCGACGCTTCCCCGGAAGCCTCGGCGGAAGGCACGCCGACTACCAGCGCTACGAGAGCTACTGCTGATGTCATCGCCGCCCGCCGCACCGTCCTCACCCTCGGAACCGTAGCGTGCCAACATCGCCGGCCAGCCAGCGCGTCGAGCCGGCGGCCGATCGCCGGGCGGGCGCCTTGAAGCTCGCGCGGGCGTTTGCCACGATGGGCGCACGCCTTGTGGCGCGCGTGGCGCGAACACCGAAATGTGAGGAGCGGGCATGAGGATCGGCATCGTCGGAGCGGGAAACATCGGGGGCACGCTCACGCGTCGCCTGACGGCGCTGGGGCACGAGGTCTCCGTCGCGAACTCGCGCGACCCGGAGACGCTCGCGGACCTGGCCGCGGAGACGGGCGCACGCGCGGTGTGGATGTCCGACGCGCCGCGCGACGCGGAGCTGGTGATCGTGACGATCCCGGAGAAGCGGATCGTGGACCTGCCGGCGGACCTGCTCGCCCCGGCGGCCGCCGGGTTCGTGCTGGTGGACACGGGCAACTACTACCCGCGGCAGCGTGACGGTGAGATCGCGGCGATCGAGCAGGGGACACCTGAGAGCCGCTGGGTCGAAGGGCAGCTCGGGCATCCGGTTATGAAGGCCTTCAACAACATCTACGCCCAGCATCTGCTCGAGCGCGGTCTGCCGGCGGGCGCGGAGGGACGGATCGCGCTGCCGGTCGCGGGGGACGACGAGGCGGCGAAGGCGGTGGTGCTGGCGCTGGTCGACGAGCTGGGGTTCGACCCGGTCGACGCGGGCGGGCTGGGCGAGTCGTGGCGCCAGCAGCCGGGCACGCCGGTGTACGGCACCGATCTGGACGCCGACGGCGTCAGACGGGCGCTGGCTGAGGCGAGCCCCGAGCGTCCGCCGGAGTTTCGCGCGGACGGCGCCGGCGGGTGAGCGCGACCCACCGCTACGTCGTCCTGGACGTGTTCACGGACACGCCGCTGCAGGGCAACCAGCTGGCGGTGTTCCCGGACGCGCACGGCATCCCCGCGGAGACGCTGCAGCCGCTTGCGCGCGAGCTCAACCTGTCGGAGACGGTATTCGTGCTCGCGCCCGAGCAGGGCGCCGACGCGCGCATCCGCATCTTCACCCCCACGTCGGAGCTGCCGTTCGCGGGGCACCCGGTGCTCGGCACGGCGATCGCGATCGGCGTCGAGCGCGGCCTGGGGCAGGTGACGCTGGAGACCGGCGCGGGCGTCGTGCCGGTGACTCTGCGGGGTGGCGGAGGGGGAGAGGATGGGCGCTCGGCGTCGCGCACGGAAGCGCCCGCTGGAGCGCGAATCGCGTACGGGTCGATGCGACAGCCGATCCCGTCGTGGCGGCCGTACGAGCGCGAGGCGGAGCTGCTGGCGGCGCTCGGCGTGGAGCGCTCGGGGCTTCCGGTGGAGGTTTACGTGAACGGCCCGCGCCACGTGTACGTGGAGCTCGACGGCGAGGACGCGGTGGCGGCGCTCTCCCCGGACATGCGCGCGCTGGCGGAGCTTGGACCGCTGGGCGCGAACTGCTTCGCGGGCTCTGGCGCGCGCTGGAAGACGCGCAACTTCGCGCCGGGGCTGGGCATCGCGGAGGACCCGGCGACGGGCTCCGCGGCGGGGCCGCTGGCGGTGCACCTTGCGCGCCACGGGCGGATCGCGTTCGGCGAGGAGATCGAGATCCGCCAGGGCGCGGAGACGGGGCGCCCGTCGCTGCTGCGCGCGCGGGCGGTCGGCTCGGCGGACGCGATCGAGCGCGTGGAGGTGAGCGGCGCGGCGGTGATCGTCGCGCGCGGCGAGCTCTCGCTCGGCGCCGGCGACTGACGGCTTAGGGTGTGCCGATGGCTGACCAGCGGTTCGGCGTGCGCGAGGTGCGCATCAGGGGGTTTCGCTCGGCGCGGTCGGTGACGTTCGCGCCGAGCCCGGTGTTCGCGCTGGTGGGCGGCCCGAGCGTGGGCAAGTCGAACGTGCTGGCCGCCGTGTGGACGCTGCTCCAGCGCGGCCAGCCGGCGCCGGCGGTCGCGGACGTGAGCGCGGGCAGCGCGCAGTCGATCCACCTGAGCGCGACGCTCGGCGACGGCGACGAGATCTCGCTGGAGACGAGCCCGCCGGGCGCGTCGACGGGACGCGGACGCGAGGTGCCGGTGCTGTTCCTGCCGGCGTCGCTGCGCTCGGGGCGGCTGGTGGCCGAGCCGGCGCTCGCGCCGAGCGCGGCGCGCGTGGCGAGCGAGTACCTGGCGCCCGGCGAGAGCGCGTCGTCGGCGGCTCCGGCGGCGGCGCTGGTGGCGGCGCTCGATCGGCTGTGCGCCGCGGGCGAGCGCGGGCTGGTGCTGCTGATCGAGGAGCCGGAGCTGTTCCTGCGCCCGCAGGCGCAGCGCTACCTGTACCGGCTGCTGCGGAGGTTCGCGGAGAGCGGCAACCAGGTGCTGTACTCGACGCACGAGCCGGTGTTCCTGAACGTCGGGCGCCTGGACGAGCTGGCGCTGGTGGAGCACAGCGAGCGCACGGGCACGACGGTCTTCCAGCCGCAGCCGCTGGGCGCGGACGAGAGCTTTCGCGCGATCAGCGAGATCGACGCCGAGCGCGGCGAGCTGCTGCTGGCGCGCGCGGTGCTGCTGGTGGAGGGACGCACGGAGAAGCTGACGTTCCCGTTCGTGTTCAACGCGCTCGGCTACGACGTCGACCGCGAGTCGATCACGATCGTCGACTGCGGCGGCAAGCCGAACATGCGGCTGTTCATCCGCATCTGCCACGCCGCCCGCGTGCCGTGCGTCGCCGTGCACGACCGCGACGCGCCGCCCGGCAGGCGCCCGAGCCAGGCGCAGCGGACGGTCAACGAGGAGATCTCCCAGCTCGCGGGATCGGCGCGGACGGTCGTGCTGGCGCCCGACTTCGAGGGTGTCGCCGGCCTGCGCGGGCACCGCCACAAGCCCGCGCACGCATGGCGGCGCTTCTCCGAGTTGGAGCGCGGCAGCGTCCCGCGCGCGCTCACCGAAGCGGTCGAGAAGGTGGTGGCGCTGGCGCGGGCGTGAGCGCCGACCGACGTCGTCGCTCGCGACGCCTACGCCGACGCGCGCGGCGCCGGATCGTGCCGCTGCGCCCAATCGGTGAGCAGTTTGACGAGGGCGAGCAGCGCGAGCGCGAGCGCGGCGGTGGAGACGATGTACCACGGCCACGGCCCCAGCACGTCGAGCAGCGAGCTGTATTCGGGCTTTTCGCTGAGGAACATGTAGTTGCCGCCGGTGATGACGTCGCTGAGCGCGGCGACCACGGTGAACGCGAACGTCGCCGCGTACACCCTCCAGATGGCGCCCGGGCGAGGGTACATTCGGCAGCCGAGCACCAGGAAGCACCCGCCGGCGATCGCGCCTATGTGGTAGGCGAAGTAGGTGAAGTAGTAGACGCTCGGGAAGTTCTGCGCGAGGTCGGGTGTCACCGTCGCCTGCAGCGTCGCCGTGAGCGACCAGAAGTACACGAGCTCGACGAACAGCATCCGGCGTGTCAACAGCGCGAGGATTCCCGTCATCGATATCGCGTCGGTGAGCTGCAGCGGCAGGTCGTAGCGGATGCTCCAGGTGCCGAGCAGGACGTCGGCGACGTACTCGCCGGCCCAGCCGGCGAAGATCAGGAACGCCAGTGCGCGCGCGGCGGGGACGGTCCAGCTGCCCGGATGCCGGCGCGGCGCCCACACCGCCAGGCCGACGCTCAGCACGAGCACCGCCAGGGCCGCGAGGTGCGGGTCCGAGAACTGCGGCAAGGCCGGCGCATGTTACGCGAGCAACTGGAGCCTCGCGCGCGCGGCACGTTGTAGCCTTCGCGCGTGCGCTTCAGGATCACACGCCACTCGGGTTTCTCGCCGCCGGACGACGCGCTCGATCAGCTGCTGGCGCGGCTGGGTCCGCGGCGCGACGGCGCGTCGTTCGTGAAGGTTGGCGCGGAGATCTGGGCGACGGTGGACGCCGACGCGCCGGTGTCGATGACGCACGACGAACGTGTGGACAGCGGCCGGCGCGCGGTGCTGGACATCATGCGCGAGGCGTGCGAAGGCGCGCCGGGCCTCAACTCCGATTGGTTCGCGGTCGGCTCTGAGCGGTAGGCGCACGCACCTGGCCGCGGGCGCGACGCTCGCGCTCGTGCTGGCGCTGGCGCTGGCGCCGGCGGCGGTCGCGGCGACGCACGGCGGCCAGCCGCCGAAGCACGAGCGGATTCCGCTGAAGGACAGGCCGATCGCGGTGTCGGTGTCGGTGTCGGCGGAAGGCGGCGAAGCGGTGCCGCCGGTGCCGCAGAACTTCCTGGGGATGTCGTTCGAGGTGGGGAGCCTGGGGCAGATGGGGGCGTACGCGGGCGAGGGCGACCTGGTGACGATGCTGCGCTCGCTGGGCGCGGGCGTGCTGCGCTTCGGCGGGGTGACGGCGGACGAACAGATCGCGTGGCGGGAAGGGGCGGCGCCGCGGCCGTCGTGGGCGCTGGGCGCGCTGGAAGCGGGCAACCTGGCGGAGCTCGGCAGCGTGGCGGCGCAGAGCGGCTGGCACATCCTGCTGACGCTGGGGCTCGGCCACTTCGAACCGGAAGCGGCGGCGCGCGAGGCGGCGGCGGCGAAGGCGACGTTGGGGGCGTCGCTGGAAGCGATCGAGATCGGCAACGAGCCGGACTCGTACGGCAGGCACCGCCTGCGCCCGGAACCGTGGACGCCGCTGCAGTACGAGCCGCAGGTGACGGCGTATCGCGAGGCGATCGAAGCGCTGGCGCCGGGCATCCCGCTGGCGGGCCCTGACACGTCGGGGTCGAGCGCGTACGAAAAGTGGGGGCTGAGCGAGGCGATCTACCAGCGCCCGGCGCTGCTGACGGGACACCACTACCCGCTGGGCTGCGCGGAACAGCCGCCGCCGAGCATCGCGCGGCTGCTGAGCCAGCGGACGCGCGTGCTGGAGGAACGCTCGCTGCGCCGCTACACGTTCATCGCGCAGGAGACGGAAGTGCCGTTCCGCCTGGACGAGACGAACACGGTGTCGTGCGGCGGCGTGCCGGGCATCAGCGACACGTTCGCGTCGGCGCTGTGGGCGGTGAGCTACCTGACGCAGGCGATGGACCTGGGGGTGGCGGGCATCAACCTGGAGGGCAACCCGGCGAACTGCGAAGGCTATACGCCGGTGTGCGCGCCGAGCGCGCAGGCGCTGGCGACGGGCGCGCTGCGCGCGCAGCCGGAGTGGTACGCGCTGCTGCTGGCGCGGGCGCTCGAGGGCGAGCGCCCCCTGCACACGATCGTCAGCCCCGGCCCGACGGTGCGCCCGAACGTGGAAGCGACGTCGTTCGCGGCGGCGGACGGGACGCTGCAGTTCGTGCTCGTCGACGACGACGCGCCGGGCGAGCGCCCGGTGGCGATGCGCGTGCACGTCGGCGGCGGCTACCACGGCGCGACGATCCTGCGGCTGACGGCGCCGTCGCCGGAAGCGCTGTCGGGCGTGTCGCTGGGCGGCGAGACGGTGGCGGCGAACGGCTCGTGGAGCGAGCCGGCGGTGCTGCCGCACGTGACGAACGTGGGCGGGGTGATCACGGTGAACATGAAGCCGAGCAGCGCGGCGCTGGTGACGGTTGCGCCGATGGGCACGGGGGCGGCGGGCGATGTCCGGCGATGACGACACCGGCGGCGACGCTGTGGCGGATGTCACGATGGTCGACGCGGCGGAGGCCGAGCTGATCGATCTGCGCCACCTGGGCCGGGCGCGGGTGATCGGCGCGTGGCGGGTGGGCGACGTGATCGTGGACCCGGGGCCGAGCAGCTGCGTGGGCGAGCTGCTGCCGGCGCTGGAACGCAACCCGCCGCGGGTGCTGGCGCTGACGCACATCCACCTCGACCACGCGGGCGCGACGGGCTCGCTGCTGCGGCGCTTCCCGCAGGCGGAGGTGTGGGTGCACGAGCGCGGCGCGCGGCATGTGATCGACCCGACGAAGCTGCTGGCGAGCGCGACGCGGCTGTACGGAGCGGACATGGAGCGCCTGTGGGGCGAGGTGCTGCCGGTGCCGGAGGAGCGCGTGCGGGTGCTGCGCGGCGGCGAGCGGCTGGGGCCGTTCCGCGTGGCGTACACGCCGGGCCACGCCTCCCACCACGTGTCCTACCTGCACGAGCCGAGCGGGCGGGCGTTCACGGGCGACGTGACGGGCGTGCGCATCGACGGCGCGTGCGTGCTCGCGCCGACGCCGCCGCCGGACATCGACGTGCGCGCGTGGCGCGCGTCGCTGGAGCTGATCGAAGCGTGGCGCCCGCGCAGCCTGGCGGTGACGCACTTCGGCTCATACGGCGACGTGCCCGGCCACCTGGCGGAGCTGCGCGAGCAGCTCGAGCGGGCGGAGCAGCTGGCGGCGGCGGGCGACGAGGCGGCGTTCGCGTCGGCGATCCGCGCGAGCGTGGCGGCGTCGAGCACGGCGGAGACGGCGGCGGCGTACGAGCAGGCGATGCGCCCGGAGCAGAGCTTCGACGGGCTGGCGCGGTATCTGGAACGGGGCTAGCGTGCCGGATCTCGCCCACCAGATCGCGGGCTTCGCGCGCTTTGCGGCCAATCGCGGCGGGCGCGAGCGCGATGACGCGGACGCGATGCGCGAGCTGGCGGACAGGCCGCTGGAGCTGGCGCGGGGGCTGGAGCTGGAATGGCTGGGCGTGGCGGGCTATCGCCTGACCTACGAGGGCGAGACGATCTTTATAGATCCGTACGTGTCGCGGGTCCCGTTGTCGAGCGTGCTGCGGAGGGCGCCGGCGCTGGCGGACGCGGCGATGCACGAGCGCTTCATACGGCCGCGGGGCAGCGTGCTTGGCGTGCTGGTCGGCCACACGCACTTCGACCACGCGGTGGACGTGCCGGCGATCGCGCGCCGGTATGACTGCCCGGCGTTCGGCTCGAGCTCGCTGGTGAACCTGATGCGCCTGCACGGCCTGGGCGAGCGCGCGGTGGCCGTTGAGCCGAACCGTCGCTACGAGCTGGGGCCGTTCACGGTGAGGTTCGTGCCGAGCGTGCACTCGAAGCTGCTGCTGGGCCTGGCGGTGCCGTTCGACGGCGAGCTGACGTGCGAGCACCTGGACGGGCTGTCGCCTTCGGCGTACAGGTGCGGCCAGGTGTGGGGCATCCACATCGAGGTGGCGGGAATGACGTTCTACCACCAGGGCAGCGCGAACCTGATCGACGAGGCGGTGCCCCACAGCGGCGTGGACGTGTTCCTGGCGGGCATCGCGGGACGCGGCTTCACGCGCGACTACTGGGCGCGGATCCTGCCGCGCCTGCAGCCGCGCACGATCGTGGCGAGCCACTTCGACGACTTCTTCCGCCCGATGGACGCGCCGATGGGCTATTCGACGAACGTCAACCTGGCGGCGTTCCCGGAGGAGGTGGCGGCGGTGAGCAGCGACTTCGCGGTGGCGACGCTTGAGCCGATGCGGGCGGTTGAGGGCGGGGCGGCCACAGAATGATCGAATGATAGATTCTATCTATCATGGCCGCTTCGGTCTTCCAGACGCCGACATCCGACGCCGTCGAACACCGCGTTCTCGAGCTGATCGATGACGCGCGCCGCCAGCTTCGCTTTCGGGTCGCCGAGCCACGTCGATGGATCGGCAGCCTGAGGCGGATGGCGTTCGCGCGCGCAGTACAGGGCTCCAACAGCATCGAGGGGTACAACGCGAGTCTCGACGACGTGCTCGCTGCCGTCGAGGGTGAGCCGACGCTCGATGCCGACGCCGAGACCGAGCTCGCGCTCGCCGGTTACCGCGACGCGATGACCTACGTGTTGCAGGTCGCGCAGGACCCCGCCCCGCCAAGTGTCGACGAGGGTCTGCTGAAGGCGCTGCACTTCATGATGATCAAGCACGACCTTCAAAAGAATCCCGGGCGCTGGCGTCCGGGAGCGGTCTACGTGCGCGACGATGCGACCGGCGAGATCGTCTACGAGGGTCCCGACTTCGAGCAGGTCCCGGGCTTGATCGAAGCGACGATCGGCGAGCTCGAAGACAGCGACGCACCGGTCCTCGTGCGCGCTGCGATGGCCCATCTGAATCTCGTCATGGTCCATCCCTTCAGCGACGGCAACGGGCGCATCGCGCGCGCTCTGCAGACGCTGGTGCTCGCACGCGAGCAGATCGTCGCGCCCGTCTTCTCGAGCATCGAGGAGTACCTCGGACGCAACACGCAGGCCTACTACGACGTGCTGGCCGAGGTCGGCCAGGGCTCGTGGAACCCCCAGCGCGACGCGCGCCCGTGGCTCCGTTTCTGCCTGACCGCGCACTATCGCCAGGCGATGACCCACCTGCGTCGCATCGAGGAGGCCGAGCAGCTGTGGGCTGCATGCGCCGAGCTCGCCGCCGGCCACCGGCTCCCCGAACGCGCCGCGAGCGGCCTGTACGACGCCGCGCACGGCGTGCGGCTTCGCAACGCGTTCTACCGCAAGCTCGTGCGGGAAACGCTCGACGAGGAGATCTCCGAGCTGACCGCGAGTCGCGACCTCAAGGCGATCGTCGATGCCGGGCTGCTCGAGCCCGTCGGTGAGCGCCGGGCGCGCTACTACGTCGCGCACGACCCCGTCACCGGACTCAGACGCAGAATCCGCCAGAGTCGTCCCGGGCGCGACACCACCGACCCATTCGGCCTCGCGAGCCAGCAGATGCAGCTCGACCTCGGCTGAGCGGCGGCAGCGCTTCCGCGGTCAGGGCGCCCTCAGCCGAGATGCTCGCCGAAGAACTCGAGGATCCGCCGCCAAGCGTCCTCCGCTGAAGGGTGGTGGTAGCCCATCCCGGCGACGTGCAGCAGCGGCGTGAGCGCGGGCCCGGCGTTGAAGCGGTTGAGGAAGCTGTGGCCGGCGTCGGGGTACTCCTTGACGTCGTGCTCGACGCCGGCGGCGCTCAGCGCCCGCTCGAGGCGCTCGGCGCGGCCGCGCAGGCCGCGGTCGCGCGCGCCGAAGCTCGCGACGACCGGGCACGCGCCCTGCAGCCGCTCGGCGGCGTCCGCGGGAACCTCGCCGTAGTTGACCGACGCCGCGCCGTAGCCGCCGCTGGGCGCGCACAGCAGCGCGAAGCCGCCGCCCATGCAGAAGCCGATGATGCCGATCCGCCCGGTGCAGTCGTCGCGCGCGAGCAGCAGCGCGCGCGCCGCCTCGATGTCCGCGTACGCCGGTCCGGTGCCAGAGCGCGACGCGCGCATCGTCGCCACCACGCAGCGGATGCCGCGACCGGAGTACAGGTCGGGGGCGAACGCGAGGTATCCGGCCGCCGCCAGCCGGTCGGCCTGCTCGCGGATGTCGTCGGACAGCCCCAGCGCGTCCTGGATCACGACCACGCCCGGATGCGGGCCGTCGCCCAGCGGCAGCGCGAGGTAGCCGCCGAGCTCTCCTGACGGTGCGGCGAAGCGCAGGTCGGGCATCGCGGGTAAATGTACGCCAACTTCGAGGCTACGACGCGTCGAGTTGCGCGTTCGACGCCTCGGCCGCGCAGCTGACCCGGCGCTTGCCTTTCGTCTTCGCGTCCATCAGCGCCGAGTCGGCCGCGTCGAGCAGCATGTCGAGCGACGTGCCGTGGAAGGGAAACAGGGCGTAGCCGACGGTCGCGGAGACGCCGCAGTCCGCGTAGCCCGCGCGCCGGACGGCGGCCTCGACGGCGCGCACGCAGCGAACGCCGAGCGCGTGGCTGGCGGATGCGTCGACGCCGCGCGCGAGCAGCGCGAACTCGTCGCCGCCGATCCGCGCCACCATGTCGCCCGGCCGCGTGGCGACGTTCAGCGCGCGAGCGATCGCCAGCAGCACGAGGTCTCCGGCGGCATGGCCGAAGGTGTCGTTGACGCGCTTGAAGTTGTCCAGGTCGATCATCGCGACCGACAGCGACAGCGGCGTCGCCCGCCTGCGCGCGAGCTCGAGCGCGCGGCCGACGCCGTCGTGGAACGCGCGCCGGTTCGGCAGGCCCGTCAGTGGATCGTGCGCCGCCATTTCGCGCGCCACGTGCGCTGCCTGCGCGAGCTCGCGCTTGTTGTACAGGATGATGCACGCGAGCACGCCGGCGGTGGTGCCGAGCGCGACGAACGGCACGATGAACTGCAGCCGCGCGTCGCTGGTCGCGTACAGGAACGGGCTCGCGCACACGGCCACCGCCCCCGCCAGCCTCAGCATGGCGGCGCGAGGCGTGTAGAAGAACGCGGCGAACGCGACCGCGACGAACACCAGCGGGAGCAGCGGGCTCGTCGTGGCGCCCGTGAGATACACGCCCACGGCGATCGCGAGGACCGCCAGCGCGTCGGAGGCCACGTACGCGATCTCGCCGAGCAGCAGTCCGAGCACCGGCACCAGCATGCCCACCGCCGCCGCGCATGCGAGCAGCACCAGCGCGAGCGACAGATGCGCCCGGTCGGCGCCCGGCAGGAGCATCACGATCAGGGTCAGCGCGGCGCCACCCACCCACGACACGGCCGCGACCGTCGCCTGCAGCGGAAGCGAGCGCAACCGCGCGGCTACGAGGTCAAAACGCTCGAGGACGTCGAGAGGCGTCTGGCGCACGCCCGGCGCCTCATGCGCTCCGTGCGCCTCGCCCGCTCGGGACGCCTCGCGCACCGCGCTCGGGGCGCTCGCCACCAGCTTCAGTCGCGGTCCCGCGACGACGGGCGCGTTGGGCGCCTCGCGATCTTGGTCCGTCGCCGCCGTCGCGGTCTTCGCCCTCGGGACCGGAGCATCGGCGGCTTTGCGCTTGCCCGCCTTCGCGCTGAACATGTCCCTGTCGGCGACCGTCAGCAGCTCCGAGAGGGTCAGCCCGTCCTCGGGCCACATCGCGTGGCCGACGCTGCCCGAGACGACGCGCTCGGCGGGACCCGTGCGCGCGGCGGCTCTCTGGATCGCCTCGCCGCACCCGGCGGCCAGCGCTTCGACGTCGGCCCTGCTGCTTCTGGACACGAGCACCGCGAACTCGTCGCCGCCGATGCGCGCGACGCAGTCGCCCGCGGCGGACAGCTCGAGCAGCTCGACGGCGACCACTCGCAGCAGCTCGTCGGCGCCGGTGTGGCCGCAGGCGGTGTTGACCGACTTGAAGTCGTCGATGTCGATGACCAGCACCGCGGTGCCCTGCGCGGGCGGATGGGCGCTCGCGTGCTCGCGCAGGCTGCGCAGGTTGTGAAGCCCGGTGAGCGGGTCCGACAGCGCCTGCTCGCGCGAGCGCAGCTCGGCGAGCAGCAGCCGGCGCTTGCGCAGGCCGACCACCACCGCCATCCCCCACAGCGCCGCCAGCAGCACGAGCAGGTGGCCCGGGAACTGCGTTCCCCGCAGCGAGGCGTCGTAGAGCTCGGGAGAGGCCGCCAGCGCCGTCACCAGCACGAGCTGGCAGATCGCCTGCCTGCCGCGAAAGAAGTAGGCGGCGTACAGCACCGGGAAGAAGTACATCTCGATGAAGCCGCTGCTAGCTCCGCCCGACCACAGGCACGCCAGCCATACGGAGATCGACCCGAGCGCCGTGAAGATGTTCGTGAGCACGTACAGCGCGCGATTGGACACGCGCCGGAAGACCACGAACGTGAAGATCGCCGCGCACAAGCCGACGCCGGCCAGCCCGCGCAGCTGCGCGACGTGCAGCGAGCCGTCGCCCGGGAGCACCGTCGCCACCGCGATCGTGGCGCTGCCCGCGAGCCACATCGCGATCGGCGTCCACACCCTGAGCTCGTGCTCGTCGCGCGGCTCGATCCCCGCCATCGCCCGCGCCGGCTGTTCGCTCGCGCTGCGCATACGAAAGGGTCGGCAGACGCCGGCGGTGGCGTGACCTCACGAAACAGGCGTGGACACATCGCCGGCGGGCTGCGGAAGCCCAGCCAGGCGTCGGTTGGCGACGATCGTCAGGAAGTCGCGGCTGTACGGCTCGAGCAGCTCGCCGGCGATCCCGAGCTGGCCGAGGGTGTCCGAACGCCGCGCTCAGGCCGACGGCGTCAGGAAGTAGACCCGGGCCGGCGGCGACGGTTCCCACGAGAAGACCGACCACGGACGCCCGCGGAATCGCACGGTCCCGCTGCGGGGGATCCGCGCCGGCCCGGCGCCCCCCGCGATTCGCCTGGAGCCGGAGATCACGTACGCAAGGCCGCCGCTGACGTCGTGCAGGACGCGCACGAGCGTCCCGTAATGCGCCGACAGCGGCTGCAGGCGAGCCGCGATGTGCATCGCGACGCTGCCCCACGCTCCGAGCGTCACGGATGCGCAGCTCGTGGCGGAGACCGCGCTCGAGGGAGTGGGGACGAACAGCGCGACGCCGAGGGTGCCGCTGGGGAAGGCCCCGGCGGTGAGCGGCGCGACCCGATAGCTGGCGCCGTGCACCATGACCGGCGAGCCGGCGCTCACCTTCGAAGGCGCCGGCGCGAGCGTTCCCATCAGGTAGGCGCCGTTCCTGTATAGGTCGATCGGCACGCCGATGAAGCGGCTCACGAGCTTCACATAGCCGGCGTCGTCCTGCACCGACATCACGTACGTGCCGAGCGTCCTGCCGTGCGATCGCAGCGTGCCGGAGATCGGCGCGATGACGTCCGGCCCGCCGACGTCGGCCAGCACGCGCCCTCCCTCGAGGACCCGCAGCCGCACGATGTGCCAGTGCGGGGTGTAGACGATCGTATGCACCGCGGCGTACACCGCGGCCGCGTCGTTGCCGGCCAACGCGCTCAGGAGCGCCTGCGAGCCGGTGACGTGCGCGACGTCCGCGCTGACCTCGCTGCCGCGTATCTCGTCCGCATAGATTCCCCGCGCCACGATTTCATAGACGCTCGCAGTCGTGGCCGCGCTCGCCGACCCGCACGCCGAGGACGCCGGGCCGGGTTCGACGTTGGACGCGCCGCTGTCCGCAGCGGGAGCGCTCGCGGCGGTCAGCCGGGCGGGCGCTCGCCGTGGCGAACCGGCATCGGCGTCGAGCGTGGCGCCTGTGACAGCGCCGAGGACGCTGACGACAAGGACGCCCCACACGAGCCGGCGGGCGATCGGGCGCTTTCCTGACCCGGGCATCAGTCGAGCATCCTCCTCCGCAATAAGCGGGACATCAATGCGGCGTGAGAGCTGTCACATGTGCGCCCCGACGCCACGTGCGTGCGTACTCGACGATGACTCGCTCGATCAATTGGCCGGGAGGGCGCGCGTCTGCGGAATCCTGCGGGCGGCGGGGGTCCCGCGACGGCGACGCCTCGGTGCGCTGGTCCTGCTTGCTCGTGGCGGTGATTCGGGTCATGAGATCGACCTCCGTTGCTCGATGTTTGCGGTGGTGTGCGATCCCCCGAGACGCATGCTCCCGCGTCGGTCTGATGGCGTCGTAAAGTCGCCCTGACGGCGGCGTAAAGAGTGCGTGAGGCGATCCTCACGTTGGCCTGCCCGACGTGCTGCCCGAGGCTGCTCAGGCTCTGCGACGCGCGGAGGCGCCGGCGCTGCGCCGAGGCGCGGTCACCGAGATGGCAGCGCGGCGGCGGCGGCGTCGTCGTCGTCGCTGCACGAGCGCTGAGATGACGCACGCCGCGAGCACGAGCGCGGCGATCAACCCGGCGATGGCGAGGCCCGGGCTGGCGATCAACAGCACCAGCGCAGCGGCCACGCCGAGACCGACGTCGACCCGAGCCAGCCTCTGCGTGCGCCGCGCGTGGCGGCGTCGGCTGCGCAGCTCGGCGATGTCAGCCGGCGGCGCGGACAGCTCTGTCGACTCATGTCGCGATGAGCGCGCAGCGCTCATCGTTCGATCCTTCTGAAGAGAGGACGGGGCACGAGCTTCATCATCAGCGTCACCCACCGTAGGGCAGGAGGCGCCCACACGGTGTGGGCGCCGCGGTCGAGCCCGGCGACCGTGACAGCGGCGACAGCCTGCGGCGTGGTCGCCAGGGGCGCGGCCTGCAGGCCGCGCGTCATCTTCGTCCTGACGAACCCCGGACGGACCACCAGCACGCGCACGTCATCCTCGTGCAGGTCGTCCGCGAGCCCTTGCGCGAGCGAGTCGAGCCCGGCCTTGGACGCCCCGTAGACGACGTTCGCGCGCCGCGGACGCTCGGCCGCGACCGACGACAGCACCACGATCGCTCCCCCGGCGCCGTCGCGCAGGCGCCTGGCCGCGTGCATCAACAGCGAGCCGGCCGCGACGAGGTTGACCTGCAGCACCCTCGCCGCCGCGGCGATGTCGTCCGGCAGGCCGCCGCGCTCGCCCAGCACGCCGACGGCGAGGATCACGATGTCGGCCCCGCCGAGCTCCACGAACGCCTGCGCCAGCACCTGCTCGTGACGGGGCAGGTCCAGTGCGTCGAGCTCGAACGTGAGCACCCGGGTGCACCCGGCTGCGCCCAGCTCCGCGGCGGCGGCGTCGAGCGCCGTCGTGTCGCGCCCCACCAGGGCCACCTCCCGCGGGTTGCGCGACTGCAGCTCGCGAACGATCGCCAGCGCGATCTCGGAGCTGCCGCCGAGAACAAGCACGCGGCGCCCGCCGGAGCCCGTGGCCGCGCTCATCCGCTCGCTCCGCACAGGCCAAGGCGCGAGGCGAGGTCCGAGCGCATGATGCCTTGTGGATCCACGCGCGCCCGCTGCGCATGGAAGCGGTCGAGCTGCGGGTACATCGCGTCCAGCGCCTCGCGGCTCAGGCAGGAGTCCTTGGCCAGGTAGACCCGACCGCCGGCGCCCGCGACCAGCTCGTCCAGCTCGCGCAGCGCCTGGCGCAGGCCCGGCGCGGCGGCGGGCATGTCCAGCGCGAGCGTCCAGCCCTCCAGCGGGAACGACAGCGGCCCGCCGAATGCCGCGCCCAGCCGCTTGAACACCGCCAGGTAGACGGGCAGGCGACGTGTGCGGATGAGCGCGAAGCAGCGCTCGAGCGCGCCCTCGGCCCCGGTCGGGATCACGAACTGGTACTGGATCAAGCCAGCCGACCCGTACAGCCTGTTCCATCTGCCGACGACATCCAACGGGAAGAAGTACGGAGCGAGCGCCAGCGGGCGGTCGCGCTCGCGATGCGGCGCCGCCGACCAGTGCAGCGCGTTGAACGCGCGCACGCTCGACGGGCGCAGCAGGGCGCCGGGAAAGCCGCGGGGAATCTCCAGCACCGGGCGCCGCGCGAGCGCGCTGGGATAGGCCGAGCCGGCGCCGCGCCAGGCACGGCTCGGGGGCGTGCGCGCGTCCGCCGGCAGCGGGTCGGCGCGGCTGACGATCGCGCGTCCCATCTTCGCTCCGTCGGCCAGCAGGTCGAGCCACGCCACCGAGTAGCGATGGCGCTCCTCGCCGCCCATCAGCTGCAGCGTCTGCTCGAGGCCGTCCGTGCGGTCGGTGTCCGCTGCCACCCACGGCGAGGGCAGCGGCTCGGCGCGGACGCGCGCCTCGACGATCACGCCCGTAAGGCCCATGCCGCCGAGCGTCGCGTAGAACAGGTCGGGGTCGCTCTCGGGCGCGAGCTCCCTGATCTCGCCTGCGGGCGTGCACAGCGACAGCGACGCCACGTGCCGCGCGAAGCCGCCGTCGCGGTGATGGTTCTTGCCGTGGACGTCGCTCGCGATCGCGCCCGCGAGCGTCACGTGGCGCGTGCCGGGGACGACCGGGAGCGTCAGGCCGTGGGCGCCCAGGCGCGCCATCAGCTGGGCGATCGTCGCACCGGCCTGCGCGGTTACCAGGTGCCGCTCCGCGTCGATCGACACGACCCGATCGAGCGCGGTCATGTCGAGCACCGTGCCGCCGCCGTTCTGGGCGGCGTCCCCGTAGCTGCGCCCGGCGCCGCGCGCGATCACGCCGCCGCCCCGGTGGGAGGCGAGCGCGTCGAGCACCTCGGCAGTTCCCCGCGGCGCGAGCACGCGACAGCTGCTGTGCGTCGTGCGACCCCATCCGCTCAACGAGCGCACCGCGGGCGCAGGCTGCCTGTGCGCGCCCAGCTCAGCTACCGACATACACGCCGCCGAGGAAGAGCACGCCCCACGCCACGCCGAGGGCGAGCAGCGCGCGATCGCGCAGGATCAGCTCCTCCGGCGCCTGGCCGGCGCCGTAGCCGATCAGCGTCGAGTAGCGGCCCAGCCACAGCACGAGCGGGACGATCGAGACGCCGTACCAGACGAGATGGTCCGGTCGTGTGAACGCCCACGACGCGTAGGCGACCGCGGCGGCCGTCGCGGACAGCGCGAGCGCCAGCCGCAGGCGCCCGAGCGAATAGCGGCGCAGCGTCGCGCGCGCGGGGCCGGATCCGGAATGCGCGCGCAGCTCGGCATAGCGCTTGGCGGCCACGAGGAAGATCGCACAGCACGCCGTCACGATCACAAACCAGCGCGACAGATAGATGTCGGTCGCCACGCCGCCGGCCAGCGCGCGGATCACGAACCCGGCGGCGACGACCAGGATGTCGAGCACGGCCACTCGCCGCAGCCACAGGGAGTAGCCGGCGGTCAACGCCAGATAGCCGCACGCGAGCGCTCCCAGCCCGGGCGCGATCGCGCTCGCCAGCGCGATTCCACCGACCGCCAATGCCGCGGCCGCCCACAGCGCCGCGCGTGGCGAGAGCTCGCCGGCCGCCACCGGCCGCAGACGCTTGCGCGGATGCTCGCGGTCCTGCTCGCGGTCGCGCACGTCGTTGACCAGGTAGGTGGCGCTGGAGATCATGCACAGCACCACGAGCGCGCCGGCGGCCTCGGCGGCGATTTCCGGGCGATCGATCCAGCCGGCCGCCGCGGGAGCGGCGAACACGAGCAGGTTCTTGCTCCACTGGCGCGGCCGGCATGCACGCAGCAGCACGCGAGCCGTGCCTGCGAGCGAGCGACCGGCGCTCGCCGGCAGCTGCACCAGAGTTGGCGCCGCCGCCTTGCGCAGAGCCCTCCCGGGGGCCGGTCTGTCCTCGGTGAATGCCTCGAGTGGAACGATTGCCGAACCTCCGGCGATTTGAGTTAAAAAGGCAACAGGCGCCCCGTTGCGCAAGCGACGCAAGGATTCCACACGACATTCCTTTTACCCCCATAAAGCGCGCGGTTAATTGTGTGAGAGTTATCTCAGTGAGAATCCGCTTACCATTGGTGAGAGCTCGGCTCACGGGCATCGCGTTTCACTACAGTCTGCGCATGGCAGCGAACAGCCGACTCGCGCCCGCCGGCCCACGCTCGGAGCGCCGGCATCGGCCGTCGCTGCCGATGCGGCTGCGGCGGATCGCGCTCGTCGCGGCGCTCGTCGCGCTGATCCCCGTGGTGCTCTCCTACTGGGGCGCGATGAGCGAACCGTCGAACTCGAGCCTCGGCATCCGCAGCGTCGAGTGGCTGCGCGACAACGGCGCCGCGGGACTGGTGGCGCGCGTGGAGTCGATCTACTACACGCTGACGGCGCCCAGCAAGGGCGGACCGGCGCTGCGCGCGCTGCCGAAGGTCGGCTACGGCGCGAGCGTGCCCCGCGTGGCGGTCAACCCGGGAGGTCGCCCAGCCCGCGTCGAATCGCTGATCCACCCCGCGCTCCCCGGAGAGGGCGTGTGGCACCCCACGCGCCCGAGCTTCGCGGCAGAACCGCCGGTCCTCGTGACGACGCTGCGCGACCAGCCGGAATACCCACGGGTGGTGGCGGGCCTCGCGTGGATCGACGCCAAACGCACCACGCTGACGCTCAACCCGGGACGGCTCGAGCCGTCGGTGCCGATACCGCGTGGTTCGATGGACGTCCCCACCGCCGAGCGCCCGCGGCTGCTCGCCACCTTCAACAGCGGCTTCAAGCTCAGCGACTCACACGGCGGCTTCGCCGTCAGCGGGCACACCTACGCGCCGCTCCGCGACGGGCAGGGCACCCTCGTCGGCTACGAGGACGGGCGCGTCGACGTGATCGACTGGCGCTACGGGGCGAGGATCCCGGCGGGCGTCGCGTTCGCGCGCCAGAACCTGCCGCTGATCGTGGATGAAGGCAGGCCGAGCCCGAACATCGCCAACGACGCCGAATGGGGCGCCACGGTCGGCAACGCGATCCTCGTGTGGCGCTCGGCGATCGGGGTCGACAGGCACGGCAACCTCATCTACGCCGCCGGCGAAGACCAGACGGTCGCGAGCCTCGCGCGGGCGCTGATCCGCGCCGGAGCGGTCCGCGCGATGGAGCTCGACATCAACTCCTACTGGGTCACGTTCATCACCTACGGCGCCCCCGGCGCGCTGGATCCCAACAAGCTGCTGGAAGGCATGGAACGCCCTGCGACCCGCTACCTGGAACCTGACGACCGCGACTTCTTCGCGCTGTACTCGCGCTGAGGCGCGCGGCTCCGGCGCATCGATAGAGCGCGACCCTGATCGGGTCTCGGGGCGAGGGGCCGCCGACACGCTGGCAGCTGGAGAGGATCCACAGGATGCGAGGGTCGCTGCTGGCGGGCGAGAGCGGGATCAGAAACGAGCGCACCCGGCCGGCGGCTACATCGTGCTGCAGCTGCGCGAGCGTGGGCGCGGGGATGCTGCCGCGGAACCCGCCGATCGGCAGGATCTCCCGGCCGCTGGCGAGTATGTAGGGGGCGGCGAGCATCGAGGAGTACGTGCCGAGGACGATCGGCGCCGGCGCTTCGCGCGACAGGCGCGCCAGCGCCGCGCGCGCTCGCGCGTACTGCAGCTGCGGCGCCTGGGCAGCGTGCGTTGGTTCGTACGGCGCGTTGAACGGCCCGAGGCCGTCTTTGACGACGAGCGCGGAGGCGACCGCCGGCAGCAGCAGCGCGCAGGCGATCGCCGCCGGTAGCGATGACACGCCGTGCGGCAGCGTGCGTCTGAGCGCCAGCAGCGAGCCGGCGACGGCGAGGCAGGCAGCCAGTGCGATCAGCCACGCCGGCACTCCGCTGGCGCCCCTCAGCAGATAGATCCCGTAGGCGACCGACGTGAGGACGGCGACGGCCACCCACGCACGCGTGCGGCGGTCCTGCCAACGCCTGGCGGCGAGCGCCACGCCGGTGCCGCAGAGCGCCGCGATCGCCGGAGAGATGGCGGCGACATAGTAGGAGTTGAGGTACACGCCCTTGCTGAAGAACACGAACAGCACGAGCAGCCACAGCCCCCACAGCACGACGCACGCCCGCTCCGGCGCACGACGGCCGGCTCCGCGTAGGGTTGCCAGCACGCCGATCAGGCTGATCAACGCCGCCGGATAGAGCCAGCCGACGTCGCGGCCGAACAGGCCGGCCAGCAGCCTGTGCCAGCTCGGGCGGATGCGCGCCGCGCCGGCGTCCGGCAGTTCGTCGACGCTGAGCCTGACGATGAAGCCGGCGGCCTGGATCGGCGCTTCCAGCCCGACGTTTCCGAGGCGAGATACGCCGTTGTAGGAGAAGACCTGGCTGAACAGCGAGTCGTTGCGCGTCCCGTCCACGAACGGGCGATCGTGCGCCGGCACCAGCGACACGGCGGACATCCAGCTCAGCGACACGACCAGCGTCAGCAGCCCCGCGAGCGACAGGTGGGCGAGGCGCCGGCGCAGAGGGCCCGCGCCCGCCAGCAGATACGCCCCGGCCAGGCCCGGCAGCACGAGCCAGGCCTGCAGCATCTTCGCCTGAAACGCGAGGCCGACCCACGCGCCCGCCAGCAGCAGCCAGCGCAGGCGCCCCTTGAGCAGCGCCGCCGACACGGCATCGGCCGCGAGCACGGTGAGCAGGATCAGCAGCGAGTCCGACACGTTGCCCCGGTTCAGGGCGACGGTGACCGGCGTGAGCGCGAGCACGACCGCGGCGGTGATCCCCGCCACCGGACCGGCCAGCCGGCGCACGGCGCGGTAGAGCACGAGGATCGTGACCAGCCCCTCGAGCACCTGCGGCAGGACGACCGCCCAGACGTGAAAGCCGAACGCCCGCAGCGACAGCGCCTGCAGCCAGAGCGCGCCGGGCAGCTTGTCGACCGTGACCGTGCCGGCGGGATCGAACGCGCCGAAGACGAAGTCGCGCCAGCTGGAGGACATGCTGCGCGCGGCGGCGCCGTAGAACGGCTCGACGTACGCGCTGTTGGAGTGCCACGCGTAGGCGATCCCCGCCACGAGCGCGACGATCAGCAGCGAAGGCCGCGCCCACGCCGGCTGGTCGCCGGGAGAGCGCCACACGCGCGTCAGGCGGGGGCGGGCATCCTCACCCGGGCGCGCATCGCGCGCGTCCGCCGCAGACGCCGGAGCGTCCTGAAGCGCCCTCTCTGAGACAGGCTTGTGGTCGACTGGCGCGTCGAGCGGAAGGATGGGTCAGAGCTCCGGTGCCTCAGGTCGAGAAGACAGAGCCAGGCTGGCAGGCAACCGTGGCATGATCCCGCGCCGGACCTTCCGCCTGGGTAAAGCGCGCCAATAGATGTGAAAACACTCAGTGAGAAGTCGCTCACGATCGGTGCGCAGCGGCAGCTCGGGTGTCGCGCACACTCGGCGCGTATCAAGGCTGCCCTCCGGGTCGCGATCGCGACCCAGGCGACCGACGGGCGTCTCGTCGAGGAGCTGCCGATCGGGATTATGACCTGCGTGTGCGTGCGTGGTCGATCTGCTTGCCGAAGGCCGCTTCGACGGTCTTGGTCATGATGGGCTTGAAGGTGGCGGTGAGGGCCTCGGAGGCCAGTGGCCGTAGCTGGTCGAGGGCCGCTTGCACCTGGGACCATTCGGACTCGGGCCGGCCGGCGTCGTCGAAGGGCTTCCAGATGTACTCCAGGAAGATCCGCACGAACGTCTGCGCGATGCGTTGGGTGTCGCGTCTGAGCTTGTCCATCGTGTCGAGCGCGGCGTCGAAGGGGACGCCGAGAGCGACTAGTCGCTCGCCGGCGGCCAGCAGGGTTGGGCTGGGAACTTCGAAGCTGTCCTCGCCGATCGAGATCACCAGGCCGAGCTTCTCGGCTTTGGCGATGAGCTTCTCCTCGATGCTGCCGCCGAGGCGCTCCAGCAGGTCGGCGCGTCTGACGATCTCGGGGGTCTCGGTCTCAAAGGGAGTCATCAGGGAGCGGGTGAAGCCAAGGACCTGCTCGCTGGCGCCGGCGGCCTGCTCCAGCAGGTGGGCGATCGCGGCGAGGTTGAACCCCTGGGCCTGCATCTCGCGGATCAGCGCCAGGCGCGCCGTGTGCTCGGCGCCGTAGTAGCCGACCCTGCCCTGCACCTCCGGTGGCGGGATCAGCCCGCGCGACTGGTAGCTGCGCACGTTGCGCACGGTCAGCCCGGCCGTCTGTGCGAGCTGGTCGATCGTCAGCCGCTGCTCTGCCTGCGCCCTCGCCATGACCTGAGCATATCGGGAATCAACGGTACACAGATCAATGTAACATGAATCTATGCTACAGTCCGGGGCGACACGATTGCGAAGTCGCTTCCGGCGATCACCACGCAGGAGGTAGCCATGAGCAGGCGAGACAGGCCGGCGAGGAGGGTGCCGAGGCGGCGATCGTGGTCGACCTTGATGGCCTGGGGGGTGGCGATCGCCGTGCTCGCGTTCCTCGGCAGGGGCCTGGAAGGCCGGCTTGCGCCGATGTCCCTGGCAGTGCCAGGGACGCCCTCGTCGCGGGCCGAAGCGATGCTGGCCGCCAGGTTCGGCAACACGGTCCCGATCGCCGTGCTGCTGCGTGGCCCGCCCGCGCAGGTCAACCGTCAGGGCCAGCGGCTCGTGGCTGCGCTGCGAGGGATCGCCCAGGTCCAGGTGCTCTCGCCGTGGGATCGGTCGGTCGCGCTGCGCTCGCTGCGGCCCAACCCCGGCAGCGCGTTCGTGCTCGTGAACTACATCCGGCCTGCGAGCCGCGCGATGGCGGTCGTGCCGAGCACCGAAGCCGTGATCGCCCGCACCGTGCAGCGCCCGGTGCGCAGCTACCTGACCGGCGTCGCGGTGATCGGTCGTGCGCTGCAGCAGGCAACGATGGCGGACACCGAGCGGGCCGAGATGATCGCGCTGCCGGTGCTGATCCTCGTGCTGCTGCTCGTGTTCGGCTCGCCGGTGGCTGCCGTCGTGCCGCTCGCGATGGGGGGCGCGACGGTGATGGCCGGCCACGGCCTCTTGTGGCTGGCGAGCTTCCTGACGCCGATCAACTCGCTGGGAGTCGCGATCGCCGCGATGATGAGCCTCGCGCTCGGCGTCGACTACGCGCTGCTGATGGTCTCGCGCGTGCGCCAGGAGCTGGCCGGCGGCTGCGACCATGAGACGGCGGTCGCCATCGCGTCCAAGGCCGCCGGACGCACGATCGCCGCGGCGGGCGGCACGCTGGCGCTGACGATGCTCGCGGCGAGCGGCGTGGCGACGCCGGGGCTGCTCGGCCCGGTCGCGATCGGGGTCGTCATCTCGGGACTGCTGAGCGTCGCGCTGGCGCTCAGCGCGATGCCGGCGCTGCTGCGCCTGCTCGGCCCGCGCCTTGACCGTTGGCAGATCCGGCGCACCGGCTCTCCCGCCGCCGGGCGCCGCAGCCGAGCGGGCGCCTTGGCGGAACGGCTGATCGCGCACCCCGCCATCACGGTCCCGCTGATCCTCGCCGGGATGCTCGCGCTGGCGGCCCCCGCCGGCGCGCTGCGCATGGGCCCGCCCGACGCCTCGGAGCTTCCCACGTCCAGCCCGGCACGCGTCGCCGTGCGTATGGTGGAACGCACGATCGGACCTGGATGGTCGGCGCCGTTCGTGATCGTGACGAGCGCCGACAGTGGCGCGATCACCACGCCACAGCGCCTGCGGGCGCTGATGCGCTGGCAGGAAGAGATCGCCCGCGAGCCGGACGTCGCCGCGGTGCTCGGCCCGGCATCGGTGGCGGGGGCGGAACGCGAGCTGACGGAAACCCATGCGGCGCTCGCCTCGGCGCCCAAGCGCCTGGAAGGCGCACAGCAGGGCATCAACGGCCTGCGCTCGGGACTGGGCCACGCAAGCGACGGTGTGGCGGCGCTGCGCAGCGGCCTCGCCTCGGCCGCAAGCGGCGCGAGATCGCTCGGCAACGGTACCCGACGCGCGGAGAACGGTGGCGAACGCCTGGCGAGCGAAACGGGCCGCGCGGGCGCAGGCGCGAGACGAGTGGCAGCCGAAACCGCTCGCGCGCACGCCGGCGCCGAGCGACTGGCAGCCGAAACCGGTCGCGCACACGCGGGCGCCAAGCTACTGGCAACCGAAGCCGGCCGTGCCGACACCGGCGCGAATCAGCTGCAGACGGGCATCGCCCAGACAGCGACGGGATCGGCCGCGCTCGCGGGCGGGCTCGACGAAGCGGCCGCCGGCGCCGAACGCCTGGCCACCTCCGACGGCCAGCTGACGACCGGTGCGGCACAGCTGGCGCAGGGCATGGACACGCTCGACGACACCGTGCACGTGATCCTGGCACCGATCGAGGAGCTCGCCGAAAAGCTCCACGCGTGGGCCGTCTGGATCCTCGCGCTGCGAGCCTCCGACGAGCAGCTGCGCACCCGGCTGAGCGAAGCCACGCACGAGCTCGACGCGATGACCGTCGCACGCGGCGACCCACGCTATCCGGCGCTCGCACAGGACCTCGCAGCGGTCACACAGCTGAGCGAACAGAACAGCCTCTCGCAGCTTGCCGCCATCCAGCAGCAGTTGATCGGGTGCCTCGAACAGCTCGCAGACCTGCCGGCGGAGCTCTCAGCGCTGACCGCCAGCCTGGACCAGCTGCGCTCGGGCGCCGACCGGCTCGCCGCCGGCACGAGGGAATCCGAAGAAGGCGCGCTCAGACTCGACTCCGCCCTGCACGCTCTCGCCGCAGACGGACACACCCTCAGCGACGGGCTCACAGGGCTGAGCGGCGGCGCAAGCCAGCTCGCGGGCGGGCTCGGCAAGCTCACCGACGGCAACACCCAGCTCGCGGGCGGGCTCGGCAAGCTCACCGACGGCAACACCCAGCTCGCGGGCGGGCTCGGCAAGCTCACCAACGCCAACGAGCAGCTCGCCGGCGGGCTCGGCAGACTCGCAACCGGCAACGCGCAGCTGTCCGGCGGTCTCGGCAAGCTCGCTGCCGGCAACGCACAGCTGGCCGGCGGGCTCTCCGCGGCGGACAGCCGCACCGGAACGCTCGCCGCCGGCCTGCACGGGACGCAGCGCCCGCTTGAGAGCTACGCGAGCATGCTGCACGGCTACCAGCGGGACTACCGGCTGCTGCACGTCGACTCGCCGAACGCGCTCGACTCCGGCTACCTCGTGCTCACCGCGCTCGACGGCACCGTCTCACCGATGCGCGAACAGGTCGCCCAGCTGGTCAACGTCGACGAGGGCGGTCAGGCCGCACGCATGATGGTGATCGCCTCCAGCCCCCCCGACGCGCCCGCGACCGCGGCCCTCAGCAGGAGACTGCAAGACAGCCTGCCCGCGCTGGCTGCCGCGACCGGCGGCAAGGTCGAGATCGGCCAGGGAGCGCAGTACCTGCTCGACTACACAAACGCCAACACCGCCCGCTTCCCATGGCTGATCCTCGCGCTGGCGATCGTCGCGGTGCTCACGCTGATCGTCGTCCTTCGGGCGCTGCTATTGCCGCTGATCGCCGTCGCGCTGAACCTCGCCACGATCGCCGTCGCGCTCGGGGCGCTGGAGCTGCTCACCGAGGAGCATGTGCTCGGAGGCCCCGGCTACATCGACGCGGCCTCCGGCGCCGGCATCATCTCGATCATGTTCGTCCTGTCGATCGACTACGAGGTCTTCCTCCTGACACGAATGCGCGAGCAATGGATCGCACAGGGCGACGCCGAGAACGCGATCCGCTATGGCCTGCGACACACCGCGCGTGTGATCACGGGCTCCGCCGCGATCATGACCGCCGTCTTCCTGGCATTCGCCGCGGCCGACGTCATCCCACTGCGCCAGTTCGGCGTCGGACTGACGATCGCCGTCATACTCGACGCGACGATCGTCAGGCTCGTGCTGCTGCCAGCGGTCATGCGCCTCGCGGGACCACGCATATGGTGGATGCCACGCTGGCTCGAGCACAGGCTGCCGGCCCTCGAGTAAACGCAAGGCCCTTCTACGGACGCCTCTTCCGTAGCTGCTACCGCGAGAACGACCCGCGCGGGCACAAGACGCTCGAATTCGGGGCGTCGGTGCCTCGTCGCTCGGGGCGGTCCCAGCTTCGCGGCGGTAGGATGCGAGGCGCCGGGCCGACGTAGCTCAGCTGGTAGAGCACCTCCATGGCAGATCTGCCCTCCGAGTAACGGCGAGCGGCGCCGAGGCGCTCAGTGGAGCATGGCCGCAAGGTAGCGTTCGTGCCCGATGACGATTACGCCAGTGCGACGAACGCGGGTGACCCTTCGCTGCCTGCGCGACGATCTGCAGCTCGAGCTTCCGCCCGTTGAGGTCGATCTCGGTGGGCTCGACCACGTGCTCGTCGGTGAGGCGCGGCGTCTCGCGCCGACGGCGCCGCGTGGGCAGAAGCGAATCCTCTCGATCGAGCATCCCCTCGTTTATCGCGTGCGCCACGGGCGGTGGCGTGGCGCGACGTGGCTGGAGTCCGAGGCGGCTCGGTTCTGGTTGTGCGCCGGCGCGCAGCGCGAGGAGGGCTCGGGCGAGGACGCCTACGAACAGTTCGCCGCTCTGCATCGAGCCCAGCGGCTGTTGCCCGATGCGGACGACCGGCTCCGCGATGCGCTCGAGCGCAACGCGCGCATCATCGACGCGGCCAGAGACTCGATCGACGCGGCGCTCCCTGAAGCCTTCGACCGTCGAGGCCACGACATAGCAGTCTCATTTGCCGGCTTGGTCGACGCGCGGCTTCACGTTGCCGCGTCGGATGAGGAGGTGTGGGTCGCGATCGCGACTCAGGCGACCGACGGGCGTTTCGTCGAGGAGCGCCTGCGCGACGTGCTGTTCGGCTTGGTCTTGACTGCGGCGGAGGCCGCCCTGTGGGAGCCTCGCGCGGACTGGCCGTCGGGCGAGCTCGCCTGGTTCGAGGTCGCGCGCCTCGGCTTGCGCGAGTCACCGAGCTGAGCCGAGGACACACCGCCAACACGCTGAACGTCGACCTCCTCGACTCCCAGCGAGTACGCAAGGGCCGAGGCCTTGCCGCCCAGCAGCGCCTGCTGCGCCCGCTCCATGCGCTGTGCGAACTGGTCGCGGTGGCGGTCCACGTACTCGTCGACCGCGCGCTCGACCAGCTCCGCCTGCTTCAGGCCCGACATCAGCGCGGCGTAGCGAACCTTCTCCTTGGTGGCCTCATGGACCTTGATCGGGGATTGCGCTCGCGACATAGGGATATTTCGGTACTTCGGTACCAAACGATAGCACGCGCTGAGCCGCGCATATGCCGCGTTGGCCACCGGGGTGCCTGGAACTCTGTATGGGCGTGCGCGTAACACCCTTCCCGCGCTGTCTCTGACTTGCCCCGATAACGCCCCCAGAGCACCACGAGTCTCCAGGGCAGCAAGAAAACCGCTTGCCTATGCGGTTTTTGGCCAAGCCGACGAGGGGACTCGAACCCCTGACCCCCTCCTTACCATGGAGGTGCTCTACCAGCTGAGCTACGTCGGCGCGAAGCCCGAATCCTAGCGCGGTCGCCGCCGACCGCGATATCATCGGCGCTCCAAATGACCAGAAGTGCCCGGTTGTTCCTGGGGCGTTTTTTTGGGGCTTTTTGGGGCGTTATTGGGGGAAAAGTGTTCCCTCGCCCGTCCCACACAGTCTCTACGGGACCTAAAAGCCCAGCAACGACGGGACTCAACCGACAAGGAGACCACCTATGCCAGCCATGGTAAGGAGGGGGTCTCGGGTTCGAGTCCCGACGTCGGCTCTTGTCGCGCCCCGGCGATTCCTCCTGCCGGGAGCTCCTGTAGTTAGCGGATGCCCTCGAGCAGCTCGCCCGGTGAATCCAGCTCGAGGCCGCGGGAGAGGATCACGATCGTCTCCAGGCGCGGCGAGCGCTTGCAGCGCTCCAGCAGGCTGATCTCCGTGCGGTGCAGGTCGCAGATGTCCGCCAGCGCCTCCTGCGAGAGGCCCGCCCGATCACGGTGGAGCCGCAGGTTCTCGGCAAATCGCTTACGGACAGTTTCCACCGTTCCAACTCTCGCGCTACGCAGACGAAAGTTCCACAGACAGTTGTCATAGATAGTTGGCTATCCAATGCGGGTATGTCCGAGATAGAAACGGCAACCTACCATGTAGACAAGCGTCTGCATGCGTGTACCTGGCCATACGCGGCGAGTCGCGCATGGTTGGCCGCGTGTGCGCCGAGCGCGGCCACAGGTGAGCGCGCGACGGTGGGGGCGAGCGGAGCGTGCTCGCGGGCGGCGCTACGTCGAGCCTGCGTCAGTCAGTCGGCGTGACCGTCGTCACCGGCAGGCCCATGCCCGAGACCTTGCTCGGCAGGTCCAGGTTGTCTCGTGCGCCACCACCAGCACCCTCGCGGAGACCTCCGAGGACTCCATGACTTCCGCTATAGGCTGTCGCCCATGCGCATCAACGTCACCGACGAGTACGTCGAAGTGCGGCTCTCGCTGTGGCAGAAGGCGCTCGGGCTGATGCGCAACATCCGCGTCGCGCGCACCGACATCAGCGACGTGCGCGTCGTCGCCGACCCCGTCCACGAGGCCATGCACTCCGGCATCAAAGTCGGCCTGCGGCTGCCGTGGGTCTGCTACATCGCGCGCACGATCCGCCTCGACGAAGCGTTCGTCGTGCGCCGCAACGTTCCCGGCCTGTCGTTTGCCGTCGAGGGCCGCGCGCCGCTACGCCGCGTGCTGCTCAGCACGCGCCAGGCCGACGAGCTCGCGCAGCAGCTGCAGCGGCCCTGAGCGTCCGCCCGCGCCGGGGCGCCGCGCAATAAAGCGGTCGAGCGGCCGACGAACAAGTCAAGCTCCGCACCGCCTGCGGTCGAAGCTGACCTGGATGGCGATGGGCGCGATCGGCGTCGTGCTGATAGTCGCCCAGCCGCAGCTGCTGCCGCACCCCACGCTCGGGATCCTCGGCTTCGTCACCATCGAGCTGACCGCCATCCTGCAGCTCGCCGTGCTGCGGCCGTCGTGGCTGAAAATCGAGGAGTCCGCTGCGGGCGCCGTGGCGATCCTGATCATCGGCTTCGGCGATCAGCACGTGAGCGTGCTCAGCATCCTGTGGCTGGTCGCCATCGCCAGCGGCGTGATGGCGCGCGGCGGGCGCGCCCACTGGCTCGGCAGCGCCATCGTGCTCGGCGCGCTCGCCCTGCCGGTGATCCGCGCGGATCACGTCAGCGGCGATTACGCGGCCATGTGCGTGGCCGCCCTCGGCCTGCTGCTCACCTGCGGCAGGCTCACGCGCGAGCTCAACCAGATGCTGCGCCAGGCGCGCCAGCAGGCGGAGAGCGCCGAGACGCTGCTGCTCGCTGGCGACATCGCAGCCCGCATGAGCGACCGCAGCGAGCGTCACACCGGCGATGCGCGCTCCAGCCAGCCCCGCGAGGACGACGCGCTCAGCGCCCATGAGATCGCAGGCGCCCGCAACGCGCTTGCGCGCCTGATCGCCGGCGACGGTCTGACGATGGTCGTGCAGCCGATCGTCGACGTGCGTACGGGTACGGTGCATGCGTACGAGGCGCTCGCGCGCTTCGGCCAGCCACGCGCCGACGGCAGCCCGCTGCACTGGTTCTCGCTCGCGCACGAGCTCGGCGAGCGCCCAGCGCTCGAGCGCGCGTGCCTGCGCGGCGCCCTCGAGCTGTTCGCACGCCGCCCGCCCGGCACGAGCCTGTCCGTCAACCCGTCCGCGCCCGTGCTGCTCGAGGCCGCGACCATGGCCATGCTCGAAGCCGCCGGCGACGGCCAGCCCGGCGACCTCGCCGGCTACTCCGGCCTGCGCCAGATCACCTCCGTGCTCCCCAGCTACCTCAAGCTCGACCGCTCGCTCGTCAGCGGCATCGAGCGCGACGGCGAGCGCGCCGCGCTCGTCGGCGCGCTCGCCGGCTACTCCAAGCAGGTCGGCAGCCTGCTCGTCGCCGAGGGCGTCGAGACCCAAGCCGAGCTCGATGCGATTCGCCGGCTCGGCGTGCCGCTCGTGCAGGGGTTCTACTTCAGCCGGCCCGGGGCGCCTTGGCCGGAGGTGCGGGGCGCCGGTGTTGGGGCTGGGCCGGGCGGCGGGTCGGGCGCTGGACCCGGCAGTGGGCCGGGCGGCGTGCCCGAGGCTTTCGCGGCGGGTGCTGGGACTGGCGCGGAGAATGACCGGCGCGGGGTTCTGCAGCCGGTGGGGTGAGTCGAGAGGTAGGTCGATCGCGCGATCCACAACGCCGACGCATGAGTGCGTACTGGTGGCAAAGCTGGCCGTCGAGGTTGTAGGGTGCCGCGAACACGTCTCCGAGAAGAGGAAGTGATCGAATGGCTGGAAAGGCTCGCTACGTAAAGATCAAGATCGATGGGACGGACATCGCTATCTATGCGAGTCCCAAGCATCAGGAGGCGATAAAGATCCTCCGAGAAAGCCACGATGTTTACGGTGGAGTCCGCGTGTTCCAGCTCTTTGAGGAGGCGTATAGGCAGGGAAGGAAGGACGGTGCGAAAGAGGCATTTGCCAACATTGATAAGCAGGTCGCAGGTGCACTAGCGGCGTCGAAGAAGGCGGTCCCCCACAAAAACCCTGGTCAGCCAAGAAAGAAATGAGTTCGGGCGGTGCATACTGGCCGCAGTGCAAACCACCTATGTTCCGTCGGTCGGCCCGGTTCGGTCCACTTTCCACGTCCTCTGCGGGGCCGCCTACACCACCCCCGCAGACGACGTGGCGGGGGATGCGTTGTCCTCGTGCGCACCCCTAGCTGATCGAGGACTGCGCGGCGGCAGCCTGACGGACTTCGGCCGCCGTCGTCACCTTCGGGCGCTGGTCGGCACTGGCCGTGCAACGCGGGTAGAGACACTTGGCGCGGATCTAGGCCGGATAGCGCGCGACGAAGTTCCGCACCCCTTGGAGCATCAAGTCCACATGTGCAAGATCGTAGTCGCCATAGTGGCCGTGAGCTGCCTTGTTACGCAAATCAAGCCACGTAGTAACGCCCTTCTGCTCTAGGACGTTGTAGACCTCCTTCTTGACGAGTTCAGCATTGAGTTGGTCGGCTTTTACCGGCTTGTCATTGGACAAGATTGGAACGTTTGCGCGAGCCGCCAGCTTGCGAAGATGCTCCTCAAGTACGGAGCCTCCAATCACGGCAGCCGGGTCCTTATAGCCCTTGGATAGCAACTCGCCAGCCATCTCCAAGAAGTCGTCGAAGACGCCGGCGTGGACCAGCTCCTCCACCTGTCGCATGAAGCCGCCTACGTAGTCTTCGCGGAGTGCCCGAACAACGCCGATGAGTTGTTCGAGGTACCAGACGTTCGCGGGCTCCTGTTCCTGTTCCTCGGCGAGTGCGTCGGCCATCCGCGTATAGGCACTTCCCACGGGCGCGACGCGCTCAATCACGGCTATGCAGCGCGTGGTGAGGGCGCGCACGTCCTCCGCTTCGTCCGTGTCGAAGCCAGGCCTGTTGTACTGCGTAAGGACGGAATCAAGATGCGCAATTATTGATCGGAGGTCTGGATTTGCCACGCTGCCATCTTGACCGAAGCCGCAACTTCGTGTCACCTGGCTGCACCGAGCCCGGTCACCCGCAGCCCGAACTCGCGCACGAGCGATCTGACCGACCGTTTAGCGCGTTAGCGTAGGAACGCTTGGTCGGATCCTTCGCCGTCGTGCGTTCGTCGGCCGTCCCACGTTTCAAGGCCGGCCTCCAGCGCTTCGGTGGCCGTGTGTGGCTTGGTCAGTCTCTAGCTCATGTGGCGGTGGCTTCCTCTCTGGATCACCGCGGCGGTGGCCGAGTCCGTGGCCGACGGGCTAGGCGGCGCGTCGGGCCTATCGTTGGCAGTTGCATAGACGCACACGGTGGGGGCCGACCCGTTCCCTAATGCAGACCAGGATGGTCGAGGACTTCGTCTTGTAGCTCCGGGGCGCCGCGGGTACCTGAAGCAGCAAGGGCGGTTGAAACGGCCCTTGCGATCCCGGCGAGCACGTGTCGGCCCAGGGCATGACTGCCGCTCGCCCGGCTGGGGCATCGAATGCCGAAGAACGTTTCCGGGCCTCGACGCTACGGTTAGGTCATGACTCGTGTCAAGCTGCATCGCCTTGTGGACGAGCTTCCAGAGGAGAGCATGGATGCGGCTGGCATCCTGCTGGCGCGAGCGAAGGACCCGGTGGTCGCGACCCTTGAGGTTGCGCCGTCTGACCACGAGCCCTACACCGGAGAGGACGGAGAGGCGTCCGACGAGGGTTGGGCGGCCTACCGTCGGGGGGAGGCGATCAACGTAGCCGAGTTGCGCGCGGAGTCTGAACCTGGCGCCTGAACTGCCCTCGTGGAACCCGGTCCGACTCATCCCGCCGGAGACTGACGGCAGGCAAGGAGAGTGGGCGTCTACGCATCGGTGGCTGGCGAGCCATCATTACGCGGCCGTGAGCGACGCTATCGCCGACGCGCGGGTGGGCATCCGGGAGCTGTCGACCGTCTTTTGCAACGGACGGATATGGCGGGGGGAGGATTCGAACCTCCGAAGGCAGAGCCAACGCGTTTACAGCGCGTCCCCTTTGACCGCTCGGGAACCCCGCCAGGGGTCCGTCAGTTTAGGGAAGAGGATGTGCTCGTGGCTGACGGGTGGCCGGACGTCGAGTGTCCACCCCGCGGGGCGCGCACGCCGGCACGCCCCGCCCCACACACCCGACGCCGCCCGGCGCTACGACGCCTCGCGCAGCTGCTGCGCTTCTGGCAGCGTCTGCAGCTTTTTCAACGTGCGGTTCTCGATCTGGCGGACGCGCTCGCGGGTGATGTTGAACGCGCGGCCGACCTCCTCGAGCGTGCGCGAGCGCCCGCCGACGATGCCGTAGCGCATCTCGATGACCTCGCGCTCGCGCCGCGGCAGCGAGGCGAGCACGCGCGTGACGTTCTCGCGGCGCAGCGCCTCGGATGCGATCTCGAACGGCGATTCGGCGGAGACGTCCTCGACGAAGTCGGCGAGCGCGGAGTCGTCCTCCTCGCCGACGGGCTTCTCGAGCGAGATGGGCTGCTGGGTGATGCGCATGATGTCGCGCACTTCGCGGACGTTGCAGTCGAGCTCGGCGGCGAGCTCCGCGGGGCTGGGCTCGCGCCCGAGCTGCTGGATCAGCCGCCGTTCGGCGTGGATGAGCTTGTTCAGCCGCTCGACCATGTGCACGGGGATGCGGATCGTGCGGCCCTTGTCGGCGAGCGAGCGGGTGACCGCCTGGCGGATCCACCAGGTGGCGTACGTGGAGAACTTGTAGCCGCGGCGGTAGTCGAACTTCTCGACCGCGCGGATCAGCCCGAGCGAGCCCTCCTGGATGAGGTCGAGCAGCGTCAGCCCGCGGCCGACGTAGCCCTTGGCGATCGACACGACGAGGCGCAGGTTGGCCTCGACCATGTGCTGCTTGGCGACGACGTCGCCACGCTCGATGCGCTTGGCGAGCGCGACCTCCTCGTCGGCGCTGAGCAGCGGCACGCGCCCGATCGAGCGCAGGTACAGCCGCAGCGAGTCGAGGCTGGGCTCGACGGCGAGGTCGACTTCGGGCCGCTTGAGCTCCTCCAGACGCGCGTGCAGCTCGGGTCCACGTTCGCCGCCGTCGTCGTCGGGCTCGCCGGCGCCGCCCAGCACGTGCTCGGGCGTCCGCTCGACCAGTGGATCCTCGCCGGCGTCGTCGTGTGCGACGGTCGCCACGGGCCCGTGCGGGTGCAGCTCGGGCGCGGACTCGCCGGCGGCGAGCACCTCGATCCCGTGCTCCTCCAGATAGCTGAGCAGATCCTGCGTCTGCGAGCTCGAGAGCTCAGCCTCCTCGAGCGCGCCAGCCAGTGCGTCCGCCGTCAGAAATCCCCTCTCCTGGGACTCGGCGATTATCCCGTGCAGCTCCTCCAACTCGACCACGGCTGTGTCCGTGGCACTCAACAGACCCTCAAGCCTTGCGCTCAACTGGCCTCCCATCGACTCATCCGATTCATCGAAGCATGTGGTTCAGCTCCGACCTCCCCAGCCCCTCCGCTAAGCCCTCCCGTGCGTTGCGTTTGCTCGATGAGTTGAGTGGCGATTGATACCAGAAATCCATGACGAGGGGGTCCGCTTGGAGCTGGTCGCCGGCGGCGGGCCGCACGCGCGCTAGGCTTGGCCACGGTGCGGGCGACACGGCCGACCTCCACGCTGTCTCCCACCAGGGGCGCGGGCGACGACGTCCAGGCGCGCGAGCCGGGCATCCAGGTGGGGCTCTCGCGCGTGGGCGTGACCGGCGTGGAGAAGGTGGTGCGGATCCACGACGAGTTGTTTCTGGCGCGGCTGGACTGCTACGTGGATCTCAGCCGCAACCAGAAGGGCGCACACATGTCGCGCTTCGACGAGGTCGTCAACGAGGCGATCGGCGAGGTCGTGCTGAGCGAGTCCTCGTTCCGGGCGGAGACGCTCGCGCGCCACATCGCGGAGCTCGTGCGCGCGCGCCAGGGGGCGGAGCGCGCGGAGGTGACGATCGCGGCGCGCTACCCGGAGCACAAGCCGGCGCCGGTGTCGGGCATCCAGACGCAGGAGATCTACACGCTGCACGGCCGCGCGGTGGCGTTCGAGCACGGCACGCGCGGGACGGTGGGCGTGTCGGCGACGGGCATGACGGCGTGTCCGTGCGCGCAGGAGCTGGTGGCGGCGCGCGCACGCGAGCGCCTGTCCGCGCAGGACTTCTCGGCGGAGCAGATCGACGCGATCCTGGAGAGCGTGCCGGTGGCGACGCACAACCAGCGCGGGCTGGCGACGCTGCAGATCGGCTGCACGGAGGAGTGCGCGGCGGAGATCGACGCGGCGACGCTGCTCGAGATCGCGGAGTCGAGCATGTCGTCTGAGATCTACGAGCTGATGAAGCGCTCCGACGAGGTGGAGGTGGTGGAAAAGGCCCACCGGCGCCCGCGCTTCGTGGAGGACTGCGTGCGCGAGATGATCGCCGGCGTGGTGCGCACGTTCGCGGACCTGGACGGCGACAGCTTCGTGTCGGCGCGCCAGGAGAACCTGGAGACGATCCACCAGCACAACGTCGTCGCCGAGCGCCACGGGCTGCTGTCGGAGCTGCGCGGGGAGATCGACTCGGGCGCGCCGAGCGCGCGCCAGACGACGCTGGAGGAGTGGCTCAACTCGGGGGCGCGCGCGTAGGGGCGACGGCGCGCGGGTCACGCCGGCGCGCGGCGCCCGGCGTGTGGCGACCGCGCGTCAGCTGTCGACGCGCGTGTGGACCTGCTGCAGCTGCCGGCGCAGGCCGAAGAAGTAGTCGAGGCCGGAGAGCACGGTGACGAGCACGGTCACGTACAGCAGCGCGCTGACCCACGTCGGCTGCCCGTGGACGGCGATGACGGCGAGGATGGCGGCGATCTGCAGGCAGGTCTTGATCTTGCCGAACATGCTGGCGGCGATGACCACGCCGGCCTGGGTGGCGCCGAGGCGCAGGACGGTGACGGCGAGCTCGCGCGTGATGATGACCATGGCGATCCACGCGGCGAGGCGGTGCAGGGACACGAGCGAGATGAGCGCGGCGACGATCAGCAGCTTGTCGGCGAGCGGGTCCATGAGCTTGCCGAAGGTGGTGACGGAGTCGCGCGCGCGTGCGAGGTAGCCGTCGATGAAGTCGGTGAGCGAGGCGAGCGCGAAGACGACGGCGGCGATGACGTCGCCGTCGGGCGTGTTGCCGAGCAGCGCGACGACGAGCGCGGGCACGAGCATGATCCGCAGCACGGTGAGCACGTTGGGCAGGTTCAGCGGAAACACGGGTGTCCAGCTTACCCGCGCGAGCGCGCCGGGCGGGAGACGCGGAGCTTGCTATACCGGAGGCGCTGGCGACTGAAACCGACCGAAGGGGGAAGCGCCATGATCACTCGCACGCTCGGACCGGACGGCCCCGAGGTCTCCGCGATCGGCCTCGGCTGCATGGGCATGTCGGCGTTCTACGGAACGTCCGACGAAGGGGAGTCGCTGCGCACGATCGAGCGCGCGCTCGACCTCGGCTGCAACTTCCTGGACACGTCGGACATGTACGGGCCGCACACGAACGAGCGGCTGGTCGGTCGCGCGATCAAAGACCGCCGCGAGGACGTGTTCCTGGCGACGAAGTTCGGGATCAGGATCGAGCCGGGGCCGGACGGGACGCCGATCCGCTCGATCGACGGGCGCCCGGAGTACGTGCGCGCGGCGTGCGACGCGTCGCTGCAGCGCCTGGGCGTGGAGCACATCGACCTGTACTACCAGCACCGCGTCGACCCGAGCACGCCGATCGAGGAGACCGTGGGCGCGATGGCGGGGCTGGTGGCCGCCGGCAAGGTCCGCCATCTTGGACTATCGGAGGCGAGCGCGCAGACGATCCGCCGCGCGCATGAGGTGCACCCGATCGCGGCCGTGCAGAGCGAGTA
>Ga0181521_10000886_pt1 | contig 37279 bp, 35 predicted proteins | sample PEATcosm2014_Bin_32_FD_119764 | JGI IMG/M metagenome (GOLD analysis project Ga0181521, IMG submission 119764) | Peatland microbial communities from MTU Mesocosm Facility, Houghton, MI, USA - PEATcosm2014_Bin02_60_metaG | ecosystem: Environmental > Terrestrial > Soil > Wetlands > Peat | place...
ATCAGCAAGAGGGCCACCGCACCTACTGCCAGCCGGCCGAAGGCAACGTCCACCGGCGAGAACGACCGCAGACCGAGCTTGATCCACCAGAACGAGCAGCCCCAGATCGCCGCCAGCATCATGAACGACACCGGCCATGGGACGGCTCCGGCGCGAGCCGAAGCTAGCGTTTGCGGCCCGGCAGCGGAACCTGTCATCTGGCCGACTGTTCCGCGCCAGCGGACAGGAGAGCCGTCTTCACAGGAATGACCGCCCGGTGCCTGTCGCGCGAAGCCTTGGCGCGAAATCCCGGTTGGTCTGACAAGGCTCCTGCTACAGGTCCAGTTGCGCCCGCCCTCGCAGTGGCGCCGCCCGAGAAGGCGAAGCCGATCGGAGGACGCACGGTCCAAGTCTACGAACAGCGACCGTGCCCAAGTCCGTGGGAAGCGTGCCTCCGTGCGATGGGCGCGGCGTTGGTGTCGGCCGGGCCCGACAGGCGGGGATGGCGCCACGGCACCGATGGGTTCGCCAGGCAGCTGAGTGCGCTTGTCGACGAGCCGCCCAGGCTCCACGAGCTCGATGGGCCACAGGAGTACCGCGAGCAGCCTGCGGACGCCGCATCCGACTCTCGGGCGCGACCGCCGGCGCGGTCGTATCGCGCAGCGAGCGCGCCCGGCAGCCGGGGACGGCGCCGATCGAGCATCGGAGCGGCTCACCCGGGAAAGTGACGGTGCGAGCCATCGCCGGTCCTGCCCTTATCGTGACCCGAACCTGCCTCACCCAAGCGGATTCCGAGACGGGACGCCCTCCGCAAGTGGGACCGGTAGCGTTGCCCTGCGTGGAAACCTGGGATGCCATTCGAGCTCGCCGTAACGTTCGCGCCTATGAGGACCGGGAAATAGCTCCGGGTCACCTCGATCGGATCCTCGAGGCCGGGTGGCGGTCACCCTCGGCGTCGAACCGTCAGCATTGGGCCTTTGTCCTGGTGACCAACCCCGGTCAGCTGCTGGAGCTGTCGACGGTGTGGACCGCGGCTGGTCATCTCGCGAAGGCGAAAGCGGCGATCGTCCTCGTTCTCCCGGAACCTGAGGACGAGCGTTATCGGACCATAGATCAATACGACCTGGGCCAGGCGACCATGGCCATGATGTTGGCTGCCGCGGACCTGGGAATCGGCAGCGGCCATTCCGCGATCGGGAACCAGGAAGCCTGCCGGCGGATCCTCGGCATCCCGGCAGGCCATGTCTGTGCCTACATGCTTGCTCTCGGGTATCCGGAAGGTCGACCGCTAAAGCCGATAGCCAAGCCCAAACGGCGCCCATTCGACGAAGTGGTGCACAGGGGTCACTGGTAGGCGACCACGTCAGTTCCGCCAGACCGTGTTCACGCCCGCAGGTCGCGTCGCCCCGGTTCCTATCGTCCCAGGGCGATAACAGGGGTGATGGCGTCGGCGAAGGGTGGCTCTTGCGTGCCCACCCAGGGTTGGGCGGGCTGAAAGTCAAGGGTGTCGTTGGCAAACGCCGTGCAGGCGAGGATGCGAGTTTGGGCCTGCGAACCCTGACCGACCTCCAGGGTGAGGCGGAACCGGCTCGCCTCTTCCACGGCGATGGACCGAGCGTCGGCGGTGAACACTCCCAGGCCGACGGGCCGGGGTGGCACCCAGAAGTTGAACCCGGCCGCGGGGACAGCGGCCGGGATGCTCGCTACGAAAGACTCCGCCACGTCCCGAGTCGTGGGGGAGGCCCCGACCAGACGCACCGTGCCCCTGACGTTGCCTGTGATCGGGCTCATCTGAGCGAGGGCGGAGGCAACGCCCTGGGGGAAAGTGACCTCGGTCTGAAAGCCCGCCACCTCGAAGCGGTGGCCGGGTGCCGGGGCGTCCGGGGAGATCGTGGCCCACGCCCTCACGTGCAGGACGATCGGTGTCTCGACCGGGTCGGGACAGTAGAGCTGGTAGGCACCGGTGAGAACCCTGGGGGCCGACTTCGGAGAGGTTGCGCCGGAGCCGGCCACCGCCAGAGCCCCTACCACCAAGAGCGTCCCGGGGACAAAGGCCCCGGCGAGGACACCGGCCCGGCGGCGTCTGGGCATGGAACGACACTACCCGACCTGGGCGGGCCTTCCCTGCAAGGTCGGCGCGTCGCCGGCAAACCCGGAGGTGAGTATGCCGCCGGGCCTACGGCCCAGGTCGCCGCGCCCAGAACAGGATGCGCTTGAAGGTGTAGAAGTACGGAGCCTGCCAGCCCAGCACCTCGGCGAGCCGTAGCCTGTAACGCTCCACGAACTGGTCGAACACCTCAGGCGGGAGCAAGCTCTTGAACCGCAAGAGGGTGGTGCCCTTCGTCCACTCGAGGACCGCCGCGGTCGAGTCAAGGTGGTGACCGTAGACCTGCAGGCGCACATGCTGTTGCGAGAAACCGAGCTCGTCGAGGATCTCGGCGTAGCGCTCGGGGGCGCACACAGGGTGTATGCCAGGTGCCGGATCGGCACCCAGGTGGTCGAGGAACGGCGCTTCTCGCGCCACCTCGATGGCCACGCCATGGGAGGGGTGATCGGCGTTGGCAGGGACCTGAACGGCCAACTGACCTCCGGGGCGCAGCGCGCCGGTCAGTTGCCGCAGCAGCCGGGGATGGTCGGGAACCCACTGCAAACTGGCGTTGGCGAAGACGACGTCGAAGCCGGCCTCGGTGTCGAAGCGGCCGATATCGCCCAACTCGAAACGAAGGCCGTTGTCCGCGAGGGGGCGGGCCTTGGTGAGCATCGCCTCCGAGGCGTCGATCCCGAGGGTTGCGGCGGCCCTGGTCCGCGCGTGCAACAGGGCGGTGAGCTCTCCGGTTCCGCAGCCCAGGTCGATCACGTCACCGCCCGGGACCGGATGCACCATCGCGAGGAGGTCGAAGAACGGCTTGGCGCGTTCGGCGGCGAACTTCGCGTACTGGTCGGGATCCCAACCATGGCGGACCTCCGTCTCCTCCGGCATCGACGTACCTCCCGGCATCGTGGGCAGCGCTCGTCTGGCTGAAGCGAGAATATGGGCATGCAGCACCCGTCCGCCGCTCCACCCGGCGAGGTCGTTCTCGAAGGCTTCGCATTGCGGCGGTACCAACGCGGCGACGCGCCGGCTCTGGCGGTGGCAATAGCCGAGAGCCTGGAACATCTCCGCCCTTTCCTGCCCTGGATCGCGGGCGAGCCGCTGAGCTTGCAGGACCGCGAGGCGCTGATTGCCCGGTGGGACCGGGCCTGGGCCGAAGGAAGCGAATACTGCTATGGGATGTTCCGAGGCGCTCATGTCGTCGGCGGGGCAGGCCTCATGCGGCGGATCGCGGCCGACGGCCTCGAGATCGGCTACTGGGTGCACCCGGCCTTTGTCGGCCGCGGTTTCGCGACCCGTGCGGCCCAAGCCCTCACGACGATCGGACTTGGACTGCGCGGCGTGACCCACATAGAGATCCATCACGACAAGGCGAACATCGCCAGCAGTCGTGTTCCCCTGAAGCTGGGCTTCGAGATGGTGGGCGAGGTCCACGTCGAGATCGCGGCGCCTGGCCATACGGGTCGGAACTGTGTCTGGAGAGTAGACCGCGTCGGCTGGGCTGCCAGAACAAGCAAGATCGCGCCAGAGCCTGGAACCGCCACCTCAACCAGCGGGGGAGAGGGTCATCTCGAGTGAACCGGCACGGTCAGTCCCCTTGCGCCAGCCATTGTTCCAGCCGGCCGGGAAGATCGGCTAGGGAGAAGTGCGCTCTTGCGACGGCTTGGTTGCGGTCGAGCAGGTCCGCGTTGGGCTGCGCCAACCACGCGGCCAAGGGCGCGGGGTCCTCGATCTCGAACCATTGAAAGCCGAAAGTCCTGATCTCCTTGCCGACCGGGTACGGTCCGATCGCGAGCGGACGGCGGTAGAGCGCCGACTCGACGCTCGGATTGCCGAATCCCTCCCAGGTGGAAGGCAGTGTCACGACCTCGCACGCCGCATAGGCATCTGCCAGCGTCGCTTCGGGCCACGCCGGTCCCCGAAGCACACGGATCTTGGGGCGGGCCGCCTCGACCAGGCGTTCGAGCTCTTGGTCGTAGTCGTCCTCGGGCGGTCCGAGCAGCCAGTACACCGCGTCGAGGTCGATCGCGAGGCGCAGGCCCCCGGCGACGTTCTTGCGGGCGATGGCACGCGTCGGTTGGAGGACGACAAGCTCTCCGTCGCCTGCTTTGAGAGCCGCCCGAACCGCGTCGCGGTCACCTGGCGGGGGGCTCGGGTCGAAACAGTTGTAGAAGACCTCGGCCTCGATGTCCCTCGCCGCCAGCTCCCGCTTGGACCGGGCGTTGATGCACACGTGCCGCCAGGCGGGGTCGGTCGGAGGCGGGCCGAGATGTGCAAGACGCGGCCGCTGCCAGGAGAGATCGTGATGGCGCAGGATTGCGGGCCTGCCTGTGATCGCGGCGGCAACGATTTCGCCGGCCACGGGATTCAGGGGTAGCGAGCAGAGGTTCTCCACGAGCACCAGGTCCGCTCCTGAGAGCGCATCCGCGACCTGTGACCGCAATGCCGGGACGTCGCCGATCACGGCGTCGATCGCGAGGCCCGGCACGAGCAAATCGGCCTGCCCGGCGCCGGCGACAGTCTTCACATCGAACCCGAGCTGACGAAAGGCCCCCGCCCACTTGGCGGCTTCCACCGAGACGCCGTCGGGGCCTCCGAGGCGGTAGGAGACGACAGCGAGGGTGCCGGAGGCTGGCAGGCGCACTCCCGCACCGTAGTCGCCGCCGGCCGCGGTGGGAACGTGTCCACGGTCCTCGGGCCGCTCCGCCTTCCTTGCGACGGCGGGCGCCAGGCTCTAGAACGTGGTGGTGCAAAAGCGGGCGTTGATCACCGGCATCACCGGACAAGATGGTTCCTACCTCGCGGAATGGCTGCTGTCGGAGGGCTATGAAGTGGTCGGCATGGTCCGGCGTTCCAGCACTCTCAACTTCGAGCGGATTGCCCACATCCAGGACCGACTGACCCTGGCCTCAGCCGACCTCCTCGACGAGGTCTCGATGATCGAGGTCCTGCGCGAGCAACGCCCGAGCGAGGTCTACAACCTTGCCGCCCAGTCGTTCGTCCAGACGTCTTGGGGCCAGCCCGTGCTCACCGGCGAGGTCACCGCCCTGGGCGTGACCCGCATGCTCGACGCCATCCGCCTGACCAATCCCGAGATCCGCTTCTACCAGGCGAGTTCCTCGGAGATGTTCGGCAAGGTACGAGAGGTCCCCCAGAGCGAGACGACGCCGTTTTACCCGCGCAGTCCCTACGGAGTGGCGAAGGTCTACGGGCACTGGATCACCGTCAACTACCGCGAGAGCTACGGGTTACATGCTTCCTCGGGGATCCTGTTCAACCACGAGAGCCCCCGTCGTGGCCTCGAGTTCGTCACCCGCAAGGTCACCAACGGCGTCGCGCGGATCAAGCTCGGCCTCGATCGTGAGATCAGGCTCGGCAACCTGGAAGCCAAGCGCGACTGGGGCTTCGCCGGAGACTACGTCCAGGCGATGTGGGAGATGGTGCGGCAGGACGAGCCGGACGATTACGTCATCGCCACCGGCGAGACCCACTCGGTGAGAGAGCTGTGCGAGGTGGCCTTCACGAGAGTGGGGCTCAACTACGAGGATCATGTCCGGATCGACGAGCGCTTCAAGCGGCCTGCCGAGGTCGACTTCCTCGTCGGCGACGCAGCCAAGGCGCACGAGAAGCTCGGTTGGAAGACCCACGTCGACTTCGTAGGGCTCGTCGAGATGATGGTCGACGCCGACATCGAGCTGTTGCGCCGCCAGGTTTCCTGACCGGCGGAGCGGGCCTTCGGCCCGGGGCGGCGACGGAATGGCCCGAGCCGTGGTGAGCTGAGGGGGCGCAGCCGGACTGAGCGTCGGCCGCGCGCGTGACCAGGGTGCCAGCAGCCCCGTAACATGGGCGTTCTTCATGCCGCCTGCTGTTCGTCTCCACGAGGCCGTAGCGCTCGCCGGCCGGTTCCCCCTCCTCGCAGGAGCCTGCTTGGAAGTTGGCGAAGGCGAGGTCGTGCATCTGCGCGGCCCGAATGGGGCCGGCAAGACGAGTCTGCTCAAGGTCCTCGCGGGTTTGTTGGCGGTGCACTCGGGTGAGGCGACCGTGCTCGGCCGGGACCTCGTCGCCGACCGGCGCGCCGTGCGCCGCGAGGTCGGCATGCTCGGCCACCAGTCGTTCTTGTACGAGGAGTTGACGGTGGAGGAGAACCTTAGGTTTGCGGTGCGAGCGGCCAGGGGTACTTCATCTTCGCTCCGCCCGGCGCTCGAGCAGTTCGGCTTTGCAGGTCGTCTCGCGTCCGTCCCCGTCGCCAGGTGCTCAGCCGGTCAGCGCCGCCGCGCCTCGCTCGCGGTGCTCGTCGCGCGCGAGGCGCGGTTGTGGCTGCTGGACGAGCCGCATGCGGGACTCGACCAGGATGGCCGTGACCTTCTCGACGAGCTCCTCGCCGGGTCCCGGGCGGCCGGTCGCACCGTCTTGTTCGCCTCCCACGAGCTCGAGCGCGCGAGCGCCATCGCGGAGCGGACAGTTCATCTCGCGGGTGGCCGGGTCGTAGAGCCGCCCGAGGCCGCCGCGACGCCCGAGCCGGTCAAGGAAGCGCCCTCTCATGTTGCGTGACGCCGCCCTCGTCGCCGGCAAGGATCTCCGCATCGAGATCCGTTCCAGGGTCGGCCTCAACCAGATCGGCCCCTTCGCGATCGCGGTCCTGCTCCTGTTCGGCCTGGCGCTGGGCCCGGACCGGCAGGTCCTCGCCCCGGCCTCTGCCGGTCTTTTCTGGGTCGCGGTGCTGCTTTCGACAGTGCTCGCCGTCCAGCGCAGCTACGCCATCGAGTCGACCGACGGCGCGCGGGACGGGCTGCGCCTGTCCGGCCTCGACCCCGCCGGGATCTTCCTCGGCAAGACCGGCGCCGTCGCCGCCCAGCTCCTTGTTCTCGAGGCCGCGCTCAGCCTCGGGGTCGCGCTGTTGTACGGGGCGCACTTGTCGGGCGCTCTGGTCCTCGCCGGCGCGTGCGTGGCCGGGACCCTCGGGCTCGCGGCCGTCGGCACGCTCTACGGGGTCGCGGCATCGGGGCTGCGGATCCGAGAGACGCTCCTACCCCTGCTGTTCCTCCCCGTGGTCGCCCCCGTCCTTCTCGCCGCGACCAAAGCTTGGGACGAAGCCCTCGCGGGAACGCCCGGCCGTGCGGGAGGATGGCTGGACGTGCTCGTGGTCTTCGCCGTGCTCTATGTCGCGATCGGCATCGTGGCGTTCGGGTCGCTCCTGGAGGATGGATGAGCAAGCCGGCGCGTGCCGTGCCGCCGGATCAGGCGGCCGTCGTACTGCGGGTGCTGGGTGCGACCGCACTCGTCGGCGTCGTGGCGACGGTGTGGTTGGGTCTTTTCGTCACGCCGCCGGACGAGTTCATGGGCAATCTCGTGCGCCTGCTGTACGTACACCCACCGATGGCCTGGGTCGCGTTCCTCGCCTACGGGGTCGCCAGCCTTGCGAGTCTGCTTTACCTCTGGCCGAGGACGAGAGAAGCGCACTTCGACCGCCTTGCGGGCGCGTCGGCGGAGGTCGGTGTCGTGTTCACGGGCCTCACCCTCGCCTCCGGGTCCATCTGGGGTCGCCCCACCTGGGGCGCGTGGTGGGTCTGGGACCCTCTGCTCACGACCACGGCCTTGCTGTTCGTTCTCTATCTGGGCTATCTCGCCCTGCGGCGGGTGCCGGGCGAGTTCCACGTCCGCGCCCGGCGCTCGGCGATCGGGGCCCTGATCGCCTTCATCGATGTCCCGATCGTCTATTTCTCGGTGGAATGGTGGCGAAGCTTGCACCAGGCACCCACCGTCCTCAACCCGACGACGCACAAGACCTACGTGCACGGATCGATGGCCTGGACGTTGCTGCTCGGCTTCGTGTCGTTCACGCTCGTTTACGTCTGGCTGATGGCGCACCGTTACCGCCTCGCGAAACTGCAGGACCTGGAGGACAGCGAAGGGCTCGAAGCCGCCCTCGCGGAGCGTCGGGCAGAGGCGGTGGCCGGATGAACGGCTACGTGGAGGCCGGTTACGTGGTGGTCCTCGGCCCGCTCTCGCTCTACGGGGTGACACTCGTCGCCCGTGAGCGGGCGGCCCGGCGACGTGTCGGCGCGGCTCCGAGTGGCGTCCGGACGGGCGTCCCCACCGCGCCTCAGGGGGCGCACGGAGATGCCTCATTGGTCAACCGCGGCGGGGCCGAGAATGAAGAGCGGGGATCAGGTTCATGACCGGCGTCGGCACGAGGACCGGCGACAGCCTCTCGCCCGGCGACGCTTTCGAGGACGAGCCCAGCTCCGGGGACGCGGGGACCGCCCTGGCCATCCCGCCGCGCCAACGAAAAGCCCTCAGCCCCGAGCAGCGACGTCAGCGCCGGCGGCTCGGAGTGGTCGGGCTCGTGATCGTCGCGGCCATCGGGTTCCTGGTTTTCAAGGGGATCACCTCGGCGATCGTGTTCTTCAAGACGGCGAACGAGGCGATCGCCCAGAGAGCTGCCCTCGCCAACAGCACGTTCCAGCTCGAGGGCATGGTCATGCCGGGGACGGTTCACACGCTGCGGGGCAGGTCGGGGACGACGGTTGCCTTCGTCGTGGAATCGAGCGGCGTCAAGGTCTCCGTGACCAACAGCGGGTCGGCTCCCCAGCTCTTCCAGCCCGGGATCCCTGTCGTCGTGGTCGGTCACTTCGTCGGCACGACCGACCGGTTCGCCTCGGACCAGATCCTTGTCAAGCATTCCAACGTCTACATCGCGGCCCACCCGAATCGGGTGAAAGCACTGAACGGGACCACGAGATGAACGCCGCCCTGGGACTGATCGGGGTTGCCCTCGGCCTGCTGTCGGCGGTGTCAGGAGTTGTCACGATCGGCGTCGGCCTCTTGACGGGACGCCAATCGCTTTTCCGCCACGCCCGCACGTTCGCGTTCTGGGTGCTCGCGGGGGCGGTGCTGGCAACCGTTGCCATGGAACGGGCGCTCGTCGTCCACGACTTCTCGATCGCGTTCGTGGCGGCGAACAACAGCCGCGAAACGCCGCTGTTGTACTCCATCACCGGTATGTGGTCGGCTCTCCAGGGCTCGATCCTGCTCTGGGCGCTGATCCTCGCCGGTTACCTGGCCGCCATGACCCACGCTTTCCGCAAGCGCGCCTGCGATCCCCTCGTCGCCTGGTCGAGCCTGACAGGGCTCTGCGTAGCCGTGTTCTTCTTCGCCCTCATGGCCGGTCCCGCGAATCCCTTTGCCCACGTCGTCGGCCAGGTCCCGGCGGATGGCTCCGGCCCGAACCCGCTCCTGCAGGACAACCCTCTCATCGCCTTCCATCCCGTGTTCTTGTACCTGGGCTTCGTCGGGTTCACGGTGCCGTTCTGTTTCGCCATCGCCACGCTCGTGACAGGGCGCCTCAACGAGGGGTGGCTCGGGGCGACCCGCCGCTGGACCTTGTTCGCATGGGGCTTCCTCACGATCGGCGTCGTGCTCGGGGCGTGGTGGTCCTACCAGGTCCTCGGGTGGGGGGGCTTTTGGGGATGGGACCCGGTCGAGAACGCGGCTCTGCTTCCGTGGCTCTGCGGCACCGCCTACCTGCATTCGGTGATGGTCCAGGAGCGCAGGGGCCTGCTGCGGGTGTGGAACCTGTCCCTTCTGATCGCGGCTTTCTCTCTCACGATCCTCGGGACGTTCCTTACCCGCTCGGGCGTGCTCGTGTCGGTGCACTCCTTCTCCAACTCGACGGTGGGTCCCGTCCTGCTGGGGTTTTTCGGCTTCATCGTGGCGGTCAGCGTCGGGCTGATCGCCTGGCGGGGCGACCGCCTGCGCTCGCCCGGGACGATCGACGCCGCCGTCTCCAGAGAAGGGGCCTTCCTCGTCAACAACCTGCTTTTCGCCGGGTTCGCGCTCGTCGTGCTCCTCGGGACCGTCTTCCCGCTCTTTGTCGAGGCGCTCAACGGCCAGCAGGTCACCGTCGGGCGGCCCTACTTCGACACGATGACGCTTCCGATCGGTCTTGCGCTCCTGTTCTTCATGGCCGTGGCGCCGGCGCTCCCGTGGCGCAAGGCGGCACCGGGGGTGCTCCGCCGCCGGCTCGCGATCCCGGCGTGGGTCGGTGTCGGGGTCGTCGTGGTCTGCGTCCTTGCGGGCGTGCGCGGTCTTACGCCTCTGCTGGCGTTCGGCCTCGGCGGTTTCGCGGGAGCGAGCGCCCTGCGTCAGCTGGGGCTTGCGGCCCTCGGCTCGCAGCGCGCGGGCGAGGGGGCGTGGCGGGCGCTGTTCGGCAGGGCCAACGGTGGGATGATCGTGCATCTTGGCGTCGTCGTGGTGGCGATTGCCCTCGCGGCAGCCAGCTCCTATGGGCAGAGGACCCAGCTCGTCCTGAAGCCGGGCCAGTCGGTCGGCTTCGACGGTCACAGCTTCACCTACGTGGGCTGGAGGGAGTTCAGCCTCCCGAACAAGAGCGGCGAGATCGCAACCGTGCTAGTGGACGGGGCGCCTTTTCACCCGGCCATCAGCGTGTTCCCCGGAAGTGAGGGGATCGGCACCCCGGCGGTGGATTCCTCGGTTCGCGAGGACACCTATCTCACCCTCGCCGACATCGACGCCTCGCCTCATGGCCCGGCGACCATCGACGTCGTCATCCAGCCCATGGTGCTGTGGCTCTGGGTCGGGGGGGCCCTCACCGCCTTTGGCGCCGTGCTTGCCGCCGTCCCGGCGAGGCGCCGCCGCAACTCGAGGGACACAGCCGATGGGCGAGCATCCGCTGGGCCGCCCGAGCTGCCCGGGCTGGCCGAGCCGCCCGGCCCGCGGGACGCTCTTGAGGACCCGGCGCCGGCTCGCGTCCGAGCAGGGACGACCTCGTGACAAGGCGGAGTCGTCAGGTGAAGCTCGTGCGCTGGGCCGCGGGCGGGGTCGGTCTCGGCGCGCTGGTGCTCGTCGCCGTACTGGCCGGTCGTCCGGCCGCCACCCAGATCGCTTCGAGCTTCCTCATAGGCAGGCCGGCCCCGCCGGTCGCGGGCCGCAACCTTGCTGGTGGCGACTCGTCCCTGGCCAGCTTGCGGGGCCGTTTCGTGCTTCTCAACTTCTTCGCGAGCTGGTGCCCCCCGTGCCGCAGCGAGTCACCGGAGCTCGTCAAGTTCGCCTACGACCACCCCGCCGGCCAGCGGGTCGCGGTGCTCGGCGTCGTCTTCGGCGACACGGCTCAGAACGCGGCGGCGTTCGAGCGACAGGTCGGAGCCACCTGGCCCTCGGTCGTCGACCCCGGCGAGCGGATCGCGATCAGCTACGGCGTCGACGATCCGCCGCAGTCGTTCCTCGTCGCGCCCGACGGCCGGGTTGTGGACCGGATCCTCGGAGGTGTGACTGCAGCCGGCCTGGTCGGTCTCGTGGCGCAGGCTGTGGCGGTGCACGCGTGATCGCCGGAGTTGACCCGTACACCGGGCGCAAGGTCGCGCGCGCCGGACACGCGGCGCTCTCGCTCCTCGCATCCCGGCCGGCGTGGATGGTCGTGGCCGTGGTCGCCTTGACCGCTCTCGGCATCGGCAGCGTGCACCCGCAACAGGTGAGCTCGTCGGCGCGGATCGCCCACCTCGACAGCGTCATCAAGTGCCCAAGCTGTGTCGACCTCTCCATCGCGCAGTCCGACGCGCCCATCGCAGTCGGGTTGCGGTCCGAAGTCGCCGCCTGGGTCCAGGAAGGGCTCAGCGACCGTCGGATCGAGCAGCTCGTCGTCGCCCGTTTCGGTGAGCAGGCGCTGCTCGTCCCCTCCGGGTCGGGAGCCGACGTCCTGTTGTGGGTGGTCCCGGTCGCCGCCGTGAGCACCGCCGCCGTTGTCCTGGCTGGTTACTTGTGGAGGCGACGGCGGCTCGAGGTGCCTCTGTGAGCCTCCGGGGTGCCATGGGCGGGAGCGGCACCGGGATCCGGGCGCGTGGGGCGGGCCAGGAAGCCCTGTCGAACGAGCGGGAGTTCCTGCGGCGTTCCATCGAAGACCTCGAGGGCCAGCGCGCGGCGGGCGAAGTCGACGAACAGGACTTCGCACTGCTGGATAACCGCTACCGCCGGCGCCTGGCCGAGGTCGAGGCGCGCCTGGCCGCCCCGGGCGCCGGAGCCGCCGGCGGCTCCGCGCTCTTTGACGGGCGAGCGTTCCCACGACCCCGGCGCGGCGGCGCTTCGCGGACCACGGCTGTTGGCCGGCTGCGCCGTTGGCTTGGGGGCGGGCGGGTGCGGCTTGTCGTCGCGATCGCGGCGACGGCCTGCTTTGTCGTCGCGGCGAGCGTGCTCGCGACCTCGCTCGCGCGAGTCCGCCTCCCGGGTGAGTCCGCGACGGGATCGGTGTCCTTGTCGTCCGCCCAACACGAGCGCGAGACACTGGAACGGGCCGCGATCCTGGGCAGCGAAGGGCAGGTGGCGGAGGCGGTCCAGCTCTACAACCAGGTCCTGGCGGTGGACCCGAAACAGCCCGACGCCCTCACCTACGGCGGCTGGCTCGTCCGCCTAGCGGGGCTCTCCTCGAAGAACCGCCTCGTGATTGCTCGCGGTGACGCCTCCGTCGCCCGGGCTGTCAAGGTGGCGCCCGGCTATCCCGACGCGCACGCCCTTTTCGGCGTGATCCTGTACGAGGATTTCGGGAGGCCCGCGGCCGCCTCGGTTCAGTTCCGGGACGCCTTGCGCGCGGGAGCCGCGCAGAGCCTTCTCATGTCGGTCGCCCCGATCGCCGGGCGGGCATTTGCCGCCGCGAAACAGCCCCTGCCACCCAGCTATCGCGCCGCGATGAGCGCCGCCGCGCAAGCGGCGTCTCGCTGACCTGGTCACCTGAGCCGCGGGCGACCTCGCCCGCCGGGCGCCGTTAGCTGGCGCGGGCTCCGAGAGAACGCAGGCGCTCCACGACCGGTCCGAAGGCCGCCGTGAACGCCGCGACATCCGCCCCGGTCGTCGACCAGCCGACCGACAGTCGCAGCGACCGGTCGGGGTCGACGCCCATGGCGGCAAGGACGGGAGAAGGCTCGATGGACTCAGACGAGCACGCAGAGCCCGAGTGCGCGGCGATGCCCGCCTGGTCGAGGCCGAGCAGCACTGCCTCGGCGAGGACCCCTCCGACCGCCACGTTCACGATATGCGGCGCGCGCTGGACGAGGTCACCGAGCACGAGCACGTCCGCGACGGAGGTGGCGGCCTCAACGATCGCACCGGTGAGCTGCCGGGCCGCAGCTTCCTCGTGCAGCAGCCTTCCAGGCTCGCTGAGCGCGGCCGCCGCCGCGCCGAAACCGACTATCCCTATCAGGTTCTCGATGCCGCCCCGTCGGGCCCGTTCCTGCGCGCCACCGACCAGGAGCGGCTCGAGGCGCAGGCCCCGGCGCACGACGAGCGCCCCGATGCCGGCAGGGCCACCGAGCTTGTGAGCGCTGACGGAGACGTAATCCGCACCCAACGAGTCGAGCTCGACAGGGACATGACCCACGGCCGCGGCGGCGTCGATGTGGACGGGTACGCCCGCCGACCGGCAGCACGCCACGACCTCGGCCACGGGCTGCAGCGTCCCCACCTCGTGGTTGCACCATTGGCAGTTGACAAGCGCCGGCCGGCGGGCGGGGTCGGTGGCGAGAAGCGTCTCGAGATGGGAGAGGTCGATCCGGCCTTTCGTGTCCACTTCGAGCACGAGGACCGCGCCGCGCCGGGCCGCAGCTTCGCGCACGCAGGAGTGCTCCACGTCAGCACAGACCATGGGGGCATCGCCGCGGGCCCGTCCGGCGGCGAAGACCGCAGTGTTGGCTGCCTCCGTGCCACCACTCGTGAACACGACCCGGTTCGCCGCCGTTCCGAGCAGCTTGGCCACGGCCTCTCGCGCCTTCTCGACGGCGTCGCGTGTCAGATGGCCCTCGGCGTGGACGCGACCGGGATCGCCGGACCACGGCGCTTCGAGCCACGTCGACATCGCCCGCGCCGCCTCCGGCCGCAGAACCGAGGTCGAGGCGTGGTCGAGGTAGTGGCGGTCCCGCAACGGCGCTCGCACGCGGACCGCTCTAGGGCCAGGGGTCAGCCTGCGACAGTGGCACAGACCTTGTCGCCACGCGCCCGAGACGAGAGCTGAACTGGCACGCCGTCCCGGCACAGACCGTGGAGCAGGCCCTCGACGAGACCCCGGTCGGCCGCGCAGAGCACGGGATGATTGATGGCGGCATCGCCGAAGGGGCAATGGTCCCGGATGATGGCGTTCGGCGATCCGCTCACGCCGCCGTGGGCGGCGAAGCCTTGCGCGGTCAACGCGCCAGCGACCGCCTGCATGGCCGAGCGAAGCGACCTCGGAGCCTCGCCCGGTGCCATCTGTAGGGCGAGCGACCGGCCGCACTCCTCGCCGACTTCGTGGGCGATTCGCTCGGCTTGCTGGGGGTCGACGATCGTCAGCAGGCGGCCGAGCAGCGCCAGCAGAAGGTCGTCTCGCAGTGCCGGCACCGAGACCGTCGTGTCGGCGGCACCCGCGAGGTAGCGCTTCGAGGGCCGCCCCACCCCGGCGTTGCCACGGTCGACGTAAACGTCGAGGTACCCACCCGCGGCCAGCTTGTCGAGATGGTGGCGGGCGACGTTCGGATGCAGGTTGAACTGCTCGGCGACCTCGGTGGCGGTCACACCTTGGCGCTCGCGGGCGAACAAGTAGATCTGTCGGCGGGTATTGTCACCGAACGCAGAGGTGATCGCGGCGACCGTTGCCGAGAACCCCTCGTCGGTGCTCACCGGTCCCTGCGGCTGGCGCGTGCCTTGACCCACACCGTCATCGTACCGGTGGCTTCGGCGCAGGTGAGCAGGAGCCGAGATGCAAGGACTTGAATGACCGGAATTGCGGCAGGCCAATGACCAGTCCCGACCCGTCCCTGGAACAGGCCGTCCGCGCCGTCGTCGACCCGGGCCTGTTCCACAGCCTCGGGGAGCTGGGGCTGCTCCGCTCGGTCAGGACCCGCAGGCGCCGTACCGAGGTGGTCGTCGCCGTTCCGGCCGGCGGGCACCCGGCGCCGCGGGAGCTGACCGACGAGGTCGAAAGGGCGGTGGCCGCCGCCGGCGGGGACCCGGCGGAGCTCGAGTTCGTCAGCATGACCGACTCAGAGGAGGACGAGCTTCACACGAGGCTCCGCGAGCTTGCCAGGCCGACCCGCAACCGCGGTGTCGGCACCGCCGGGCCGGAGGGTCGCGCCGCCGCGGGCCCTGGCGCGGATGGGCACGGCCACGGTGGCGAAGGGCCCGAGGTGCGCCCTAACCCCTTCACCGACAAGGCATCGCACACGCGGGTCATCGCCATCTCCTCGGGCAAGGGTGGGGTGGGCAAGTCGACGGTGACGGTCAATCTCGCGGTCGCTCTGCAGCGCCGGGGCGCGTCAGTGGCGATCCTCGACGCGGACGTCTACGGCTTCTCGGTCCCCTCCATGCTGGGCATCGACCGCCCCCCGGTGCTGGTCGGCGACTTGCTCATCCCGCCGGTGGCCCACGGCGTCCGTTGCATCTCGATGGGCTTTTTCGTGAACGAGGACCAAGCCGTCATGTGGCGCGGCCCCATGCTGCACAAGGCCCTCGAGCAGTTCCTCGTCGACGTGCACTGGGGCCGGCCGGACTTCTTGTTGCTCGACCTTCCGCCGGGCACAGGCGACGTCGCGATGTCCATCGCCCAGTTCGTTCCCCGCGCCGAGGTGCTGGTCGTCACGACACCGCAGGTTGCGGCCGAACGAGTTGCCCAGCGGGCCGCGGTGCTCGCCCGCCAGCTCCACCTGCCCGTCAGGGGAGTGGTCGAGAACGAGTCGTGGTTCACCGGCGACGACGGCAAGCGCTACGAACTGTTCGGCCACGGTGGCGGCGAGACGCTGGCCCAGTCGCTCGGCGTGGCGCTGCTGGGCCAGATCCCCTTCCTGCCCGCGCTGCGCCAGGCCGGCGACGCCGGTGTGCCCATAGCGGCCTTCGCTCCCGAAGGTGAGGCGGGCCGGGCCTTCGCCGCGCTCGCCGAGCGGGTGGTGGCGCTCGGGCCCGGGCGGGTTTACCGATCGGAGCTCTCGATCGGCTGAGGCCGGCCCGGTCTGGGGCGGGTAGGGGCTGCTGTGACATCCAAGGCGTAGCTTCGAGGTCGTGGAAGCGGCATCCTTGTCGGTGATGAGCGAGCAATCCCGCCGTTGGGCCTCGACCATGCGCGGCCACTTGAGCGGCGCGGAAGGCCTTCGCACGGCCCATCATCCGGCCGTGGCTCTCGGGGGCGCGGCAGGCCTGCTCGACCGCGAGGCCCGGGAAGCCGAAGAGGGGTGCTTCCTGGCCCCGGGCGCGAGCCGCTCTGTCGGCGCCGGCAGCCGGGCGCGCGAGGAGCCCGCCGATCCTTGGCGGACTTGCTTCGAGAGGGATCGCGACCGGATCCTGCACTCGGCCGCCTTCCGGCGCCTGGCCGGCAAGACCCAAGTGTTCATCTTCCCGGCCGACCACCAGCGGACCCGGCTCACCCACGCGTTGGAGGTCGTGCAGGTGGCAAACGCCATCTCGCGCGCCTGCCGGTTGAACGTGTCTCTGACCGAGGCCATCGCCCTCGGTCACGACTGCGGCCACGGCCCCGGCGGTCACGCCAGCGAGGAGGCCCTGTCACCGTTCTTGCCGGAGGGCTTCGACCACGCGGTCTGGGGCGCGGACGTCACCGCCGCGCCGCTCAATCTGTGCGCCGAGACCTTGGACGGGATCCGCAACCACTCCTGGTCGCGCCCGTCGCCCGGCACGCCCGAGGGAGAGGTCGTGGCGCTCGCGGACCGGATCGCCTACTGTGCCCACGACCTCGAGGACGCGGTGCACGCGCAGATTGTGACGAGCGCCGAGCTCCCGGCGATCGTCGCCGAGCACTGCGGGACCACGAGGGGCCTCCAGCTCGACGCCTTCGTCACCGACGCCGTCACCACGACGCTGTCCTCGGGCACGGTCGCCATCAGCGAGACGATGGGCGAGGCGCTCGAGGCTCTGCGGCGTTTCAACTACGAGCGCATCTATCTCCGCCAAGCCTCGGTCGACCAGTCCGCGGCGGTCGTCGATCTGTTACGAGCCCTCGTCGACCACTATGTCAGGCACCCGGAGGCGCTCGGTCAGGGCGCCGAGCTCGTTCCGGGTGATCCGGACACTGTCCGGGCCGCCGTCGGCTACGTGAGCGGGATGACCGACCGGTTCGCCTGCACCAAGGCCGGGGAGCTATTCGGTGACCGCGCGGCCGCCCTGGTGAACGCCATGAGGCCCTTGTAGGGCAGGCTTGCCCGGCTCCTCTCGTCTCCCCCAAGCGTTACGGCATCCCTGGGTTCTCGCGGCACGGCCGGCAAGCTCGGCGCTGCCCGCGAGCGCCTCGGTGCATCCGCGGCGGGCTCAGGCGCTGGGCGAACGGCGTCTATGTCACCGATCGCCCCGCGCCGGCTTGTGACGCGCCGCCCGGCCGGTCCCCTACGATGACTCGCGGAAGCGGAAGGAGCACTCGTGGACGTGCGCATCGGGATCATCCATTCAGTGAGAGAGCTCGACATCGACCTCCCCGAGGGGACGGAGAAAGCCGATGTGGTCGCGGACGTGGACAAGGGTCTCGCCCAGCCTGACGGCGTGCTCTGGTTCACCGACAAGCGGGGGCGTCACGTGGCTGTGCCCTCAGCGAAGGTCGCCTACGTCGAGATCGGCGGCGGGGGCGAGGACCGGCGCGTCGGCTTCGGGACCAACTGACGCCCGAGCTCCTTTCTCACCGGCTGCTCTTCGTCACCGGTAAAGGCGGCGTAGGCAAGACCACTGTCGCCGCCGCGATCGCTTTGCTGGCGAGCGAGCAGGGCCGGCGCACCCTTGTCTGCGAGGCCGAGCCGAAGGGCGATCTGGCCCGCGCCTATGAGTGCGGCCCGACCCCGTTCACCGGCCGGCACATCAGCGGCGACCTCGTGGCAATGTCGATGGACACCGAAGCGTCGCTGCGCGAGTACCTGCGTGTCGTGGCGAAGGTGCCCATCATCGGCCACATCAGCCCGGTCGCGAGGGCATTCGACTTCGTGGCGACGGCGGCGCCGGGGATCAGGGAGATCCTGACGGTCGGCAAGTTGTGTTTCGAGATCCGGTCCGGCCACTACGACCTCGTCGTGGTCGACGCCTCCTCGACCGGCAACGTCGTCGGCCAGCTCGCCGCGCCGACCGGCATCAACGAGCTGATCCGCGTGGGCGTGGTTCGCTCCCAGACCGACTGGATCCTGGAGATCCTCGGGGACCCGATCCGAACCGGTGCCGTGCTCGTCACCACGCCGGAGGAGATGCCTGTGACCGAGGCAGTCGACCTGGCCGCGCGGCTGGCGAGCGAGACACCGGTTCATTTGGCCTGTGTGGTGGCGAACCGGGTCCTGCCCGAGCTTTTCGGCAACTCCGAGGAGCTGGTCTTCAACGAGCTCGCCCGCTCCCCAGCGCTCGAGGCTCTGGCTCGCGAGCTCGGTGCTTCCCGCGGACTCGTCGAGGACGTGCTCGCGGCGGCGAGGCTCGCGGTCACCGTCCGGCGCGACGGCGTCGCCCATCTCGAGCGCCTGCGCGCCGAGATCCCTGCTGAGGTGCCCCTCTTGTACCTTCCGTACCTCTTCGCGCGCGCACACGGCCTTCGTGCGGTCCGCCAGGTTGCCCACGCCCTGTCCGAGGAGCTGTTGACTTGAGCCGACCCGAGCGCAGCCTTCGTCCCGGCCCCGAGAGCCGTTCGGCACTTGGGCGCGCCGGGTTCCCTCCTGACCAAGACCGAACGCGTCACCTCGAGCAACTGCTGTCGGCGAAGGAAATCGTCGTGGTCTGCGGACCAGGCGGCGTTGGAAAGACGACGATCTCGGCCGCGCTCGCCGCCACCGCGGCAGCCCGCCTCGGAGGCCGCGTGCTCGTCCTCACCGTCGACCCGGCGCGCCGCCTGGCGGACGCGCTCGGGATCGGGGGGCTCGGGAACCTGGCCCGACGCGTGTCCGACGAGGCGTTCGCCGATGCCGGCGTGCGTCCCAAAGGTGAGCTCCACGCGGCCATGCTCGACACGAGCCAATCGTGGGATGCGCTCGTGCGCAGGCATGCACCTGATGCGGGGACCGCGAACGAGATACTCGCCAACCCGCTTTACCGCAACGTCACCGGGCGCTTTGCACAGGGCCACGACTACATAGCCATGGAGCGGCTCCACGAGCTTCACGAACAAGGCGAGTACGACCTCTTGGTCGTCGACACGCCCCCATCGCTAAACGCGCTCGACCTGCTCGACGCGCCCGGGCGGGTGGCCGAGTTCTTCTCGTCGAGACTGCTCCGCTGGCTCATCGTGCCTTACCGCTCCCGGCTGGTGAACTTCGCTTCCCGGCCCTTCTACCAGGTCGCCGACCGCGTGCTCGGCAGCCAGTTCCTCGAAGACCTGGCCCGGTTCTTCATCCTGCTGCAGACCATGCGGGACGGCTTTGTCGGCCGCGCCGAGGCGGTGAACCGCCTGATCCGGGATGTGCGCACGACCTTCGTGGTCGTGACCACTCTCGAGGCGGTCCCGGCCGTTGATGCCGAGCAGCTCATGGAGAGCCTGCAAGACCGACGGCTGCACCTCGGCCTGCTCGTCTGCAACAAGGTGTTGCCGGCCTCCTTCTCGGACCCGCTCGTTGGCCGGTCCGCCGAGCAGCTGGGACAGCGCGCCGGCGAGCTGGCCCAGTCCCTGGGCGACCGCCTGGGGGCGGACTGGGCGCGAGCGGATCGTCGCACCGACGAGATGGTCGGACGTGTCCTTTCCGAAGTGGCCCGCAGTTTTGCCAACTTCCGGCTCGTGGCGACACGCGAGGCCGAGCTGTTGGGGGAGCTGTCCGCGGCGCACGAGGTGACGGCGATCGTGCCGTACCACCCTGGACATGTCACCGACCTGCGGGGCCTCTTGGACGTGGGCGCGAAGATCTGGGGTGACGAGGTCCCGCCGGCGGCCAACAAGGCCCGTTCCCGCACCGGCCGTCAGAGCCGGGCCAAGCGTGGCTCGCCCTCCGCCACGGCGTCGGCCCCCTCGGAAAGGCGCGGCAGGAACAGTGGGGCGGAGGACGCGCCGCGTCCCCCGGCCGCGCCGGAACCCGGGGCCGGATCTTGACGTCGTCGTGGCGCGCCGCGGGCGGGGCATGATCTTGTTGTCGCAGTTGCCGGACCAGTCGGGTCAGGGCTGCGGGGAAATCGACCAAGGAGGGAGCACGTCTATGCCTGAGACCATGACCGCCTGGTCGGTGCAGCCTGCCGGTGCCTCGCCCCGCCTGCGACACAAGAAGCCTGACCAAGACCTATGAACCGCTCTCTCGTCCCTCTCGGCACCAAGATCGTCCCCGCACCGGACCTGATCCACCGGTACACGTCCTTTGACGGCCCCGAACGCCGCCATCTGGAGAGCCTGATGGCTTTCTGGAGCCTCCTCGCCGACCTGTCGTTCTCGGACCTGTTGCTGTTCGTGCCCGTCACGCGCGACCGGGGCGAAGACGACGAGGGCCACGGGGTCTCCCAAGATCCGGCGGTTGACCACGGCGCCTTCGTGATACTCGGCCAGATACGGCCCACGACGAACCAGACCCTGTACGAGGTTGACCTGGTCGGCCAGGTTCAGTCCGCCGAGAGCCTGACGAACGTGGTCGAGGCCTACGAAGCGGGCGTGATCGTGCGCTCCGAGCAGCCGGGTGAGACGGCCGACGCCCTCGTGCGTGTCACGAGCATCCCGGTTGGTCACCGCCGCAAGGTTCTCGGTGTGCTCTGCAGAGTCTGGTCGCCCCGCACGACGCGGCGGCGGGGCACGCTGGAACGGGTCTACCTCGATCTGTTCGAGCGGCTCTCGGTGATGGTGACAGACGGCCTGTTTCCTTTCGTCGGCGGCCCCGCCGCGGCCGAGGAGGCGCCACGGGTGGGAGACGGAGTGATCGTCGTCGACGCTCGCCAGCGGATCACCTACGCATCACCGAATGCAGTCAACGCCCTGCACCGGGCCTCGATCACTTCCGCCATCGTCGGCTCGAGCCTGGCCCTGCTCGGGCTCGAGACCTCGGTCGTCGACGAAGCTTTCTCGAGCAAGCTCCCCACGCTCGAAGAGGTGGAACGCCCGCCCGACGTCAGATTGATGATCAGGTGCATTCCCCTCATCGCGCGAGGTGAGATTACGGGCGCGGCGCTCCTGCTCAGAGACGTGACAGACCTGCGCCGCAGGGACCGGCTCTTGTTGACCAAGGACGCGACCATTCGCGAGGTCCACCACCGCGTGAAGAACAACCTCCAGACGATCTCGTCCCTCCTCCGGCTCCAGGCGCGGCGCTTGGACGAGGCGGAGGCCGCGGGTCGTATCGCCTTGCTCGAGGCCGAGCGCCGGATCCGGGCGATTGCCCTGGTCCACGACATCCTGGCGCGAGACGCCACCGAACAGGTGCCCTTCGAGCAGATCGTCGCAGCCCTTGTGAACATGATCCGCGAGACGAGCACGATCTCGTTGCCGGTGCGGATCGAGGTCACAGGGAGCCTTGGGGACGTCGCGGCCGAAGTGGCAACCCCACTCGCGGTCGCGATCGCGGAGCTGCTTCAGAACGCTGTCGAGCACGCCTTCCCCGAGCCTTGGTACGGAGAGGGCTCGCTCTGGGCACCCGGGGCGGGACCCGGGCCGGCGCCGGCGCGCGAGTCCGTGGACCCGGGACCGCTGGCCAGGACGCAAGTGCCCGGCCCGGAGCCGGTGTCCCGGAGCGAGGCACGAGTCGATCTCTTGCTCGACGAACAGCCGGACGCTTTGGTGGTAGTCGTACGCGACAACGGCTGTGGGCTGCCCGAGGGATTCGACATCGACCGGACCCGCAGTCTCGGGCTGTCGATCGTCCGGGACCTTGTCCGCAGTCAGCTGGGCGGCACGATCAAGATGGACACCGACGGCGGCACGGTCGTGCGCCTGGAGATACCCGGAGGTAGGCCCTCTGGCTGAGAAGCGGGTGGCTCACCAAGCGCGACGGCGCTGAGCGGCCAGCCACGCCTTGCGGAGCTTGCGGCGCTCGTCCTCCGAGGTGGCACCCCACACACCGGATTCCTGATTTGTGGCGAGCGCGAACTCCAGACAGGCTTCTCGGGCTTCGCACGAGAAACAGACGGCTTTGGCCGCGTCGATCTGCTCAATGGCTTGACCTGTCGTGCCGATGGGGAAGAACAGGTCAGGGTCAGTGTCCCGGCACTCGGCTACCTTGCGCCAATCGTCACTGTCCCACTCGCTCGAGCGGGTCCAGGTCAGAGCCACTCTGCCTCCTTGCGGCTTGGAAAGCGCGGCAAATGTTCATGACCCTCCAAGCGCGTCCGTGAACACGGTCACAAACATTGCAGTCGACAACCAAACCGATAATCGCTGGCTGAACCCGGCGAACAGAGGGCCGATTACCTGACTGCGGTACCTAATCTTAGGAGACGGTTCCGGTCGATGCAAGCATGTGATCACGATCACAATCAGACGAGTCGACTACCTTCCCTACGGCCGAGAGCAGGGAGCAAAGAGCGTGACCGAGGTCTTCGCCCATCGGGGTTCGTCGCATCTGGCCAGGGAGAACACCGTTGCGGCTTTCGTCGCGGCGAGGGAGCTGGGCGCGGACGGGGTCGAGCTCGACGTTCACCTGACTGCGGACGGGGTCGTGGTTGTGCACCACGACGGCCGGCTGCCTGGGCTCGGGCCCTTCGCCAGGCTCCGGTCGGCGGAGCTGCCCCCGTGGCTACCGTCCCTCGCGGAGGCGCTGGAAGCCTGCCGGCCGCTCAGAGTCAACGTCGAGATCAAAGAGGGCGAAACAGACGCGGGACCTGCGCGGGACATAGAACTGGCTGTTGAGGCGGCGACGCTGCTGGCGGAGCGTGACGAGGCGCCTTCGATCCTGGTCTCGTCGTTTTCTCTCCCTGTGCTCGACGCCGTCCGCGCCCTGCGGCCGAACCTCGCGACGGCGTTGCTGGTGGATCTGGACACAGATCCGATGGCGGCGCTCGTGACGGCGCGCGAGCATGGCCATGGTGGCCTCCACCCGTTCTTTGCTTGCGTGAACGCGGCGTTGATGACTGCCGCCAAGGACGGCGGGGTGGCGATCAGGACCTGGACCGTGGACGACCCGGCCCGGATCGCGGCGCTTGCCGGCCTCGGTGTCGACGCGGTCATCACCAACGACGTGGCGGCAGCCCTGCGGGCTCTCGGGCGGTTCCATCCGGCTGCGGAGCCGCCGCCGGCTGGCGTCTGAGCAGCGCCAGATCCGCCGGTTGGCCGGCGAACGACCGGTCGGGGAGAATCGCCCCATGAGAGTCGCAGTCTGTGTGAAGCAGATCCCCGACACGGCGGACCCTCCCGCGCTCGACCCGCAGGATCACACCCTCGTGCGAGCGGGCAAGCTGATCATGGACGAATCGGACAGCTACGGGGTGGAGATGGGCCTCCAGCTCGCGCAAGCCGGCGGGGGCGGCGAGGTCTCACTCATCTCGATGGCCCCGAACCGCGAGACGAACGGGTTGCGGACGGCGCTCGCCATCGGAGCCTCCAGCGCCGTCGTGGTGTCCGATCCCTTGCTGGCCGGCTCGGACGCCCTCGGGACGGCGAAGGTCCTTGCGGCGGTCATCGGTCGGCTCGGCGCGGACCTGGTGATCGCCGGCACCGAGTCCACGGACGGCTACACGGGCACGACACCCGTCCAGGTCGCGGAGCTGCTGGGCTGGCCGTCAGTCAGCTTTGCCGAGCACGTCGAGATCCTGGAGGGCCTCCTCAGGGTCAGGCGCCAGACCGAAGCGGGCTACGACGAGATCACGTGCCCTCTTCCCGCCGTCGTGACGGTCACCTCAGGTGCCGTCGAGCCGCGCTATCCCTCCTTCAAGGGGATCGCGGCCGCGAAGTCCAAACCCGTCGCGCAGGTGACGCTGGCAGACCTCGGTTTGGACCCTTCCCAGGTCGGCTTCAGCGGTGCCCGCCAGCGGGTGATCTCCGTCGAGGCTGCCGAAACACGTAGGGCCGGCGAGATCGTCGTCGACCAGGGTGACGCCCATGAGCGCTTGCTCAGCTTCCTCGAGCAGCTAAAGGTCTTGTAGAGGGTGAGACCGCCGATGGACGAGGTCTGGGTTCTCGCAGAGCAGCAGGGCGGGGAGCCGGCCGGCATCGTGCTCGAGCTGTTGACGGCCGCCCGCCGCTTCGCCGTCGCGGTCGAGGCCGTCACGTGGGGCCCCGCGGCGGTAGCGGCGGCCGGCGTCCTTGGTCGCTACGGGGCAGGCAAGGTTTACGCCCTGGGCGACATAGGCGAGTCGTTGCCGGGGCCCAAGGTTGCGGCCGCCCTGGCGGCCCTGGTTTCAGGCGGGGACCGCCCCGACGCGATCCTCATAGGCGCGACCCGCGACGGCCGTGACGTCGCGGCGCGGCTGTCGGCGCGCCTTGATCTGCCGGTTTTGGCCAACGTCGTGGGCATCGACACCTCGGGACCGAGGCCCGCCTCCGTGCACACGATCTTCGGCGGCTCGGTCGTGGTGCGGGCCGAGTTCACCGGCCCCGTCCCAGGCATCTTCTTGGTCCAGGCGAAGTCATTCGTCCCCGAGCCGGCCGAGCCGGCCGGGCAGCGGTCCCCGGACATCGTCGCCATAGGGGTTCCCGAGACGGGGAGGGGCGACGGGGCAAGGGTCGTCGGCCGCCACGTTGCGGAGCACGGCGGCCCGAAGCTCGACGAAGCCGCCGTCGTGGTGGCCGGGGGCAGGGGTCTCGGCTCGCCCGCCAACTACGCCCTCGTCACAGAGCTCGCGCAGTTGTTGCACGGAGCCGCGGGTGCGACCCGCGCCGTCGTCGACTCCGGCTGGGTGCCGTACGCATCGCAGATCGGCCAGACGGGCAAGACCGTGAAGCCCAAGGTCTACGTGGCATGCGGGATCTCCGGGGCCACCCAGCACCTGGTCGGCATGAAGGACGCCGAGCACATCATCGCCATCAACAAGGACAGGCAAGCCCCGGTCTTCGCGATCGCCGACCTCGGCGTCGTCGGAGACGTCACAACGGTGCTCCCCAAGCTCATAGAGGCGATCAAGGCCCGTCGCTGAGTTCGGTTCCGGATCAACCCGCACCCTCCGGCGCACCGGTGCGGGGCGATCCGACGCAGGTTTTCGACCCGTGCCGGCGCGCCCGGCACCGGAACCGGCATTCTCAGCTCGCTACAAGCGGCGCGCCCGCCCCACAATCACCAGGATTTGAAAGGGCTCTGGAAGGCTCCACACATTGCGGTCAAAGGATCTGTATCGTCGGGCGGCTGAGGGCATACGCGACCCGCGTTGCCCGAGCGCGGATGAAGGACTCACCGGTTGCTTTTCCCGACAACTGATTTCGCAATCTTCTTCGGGATCGTCTTCATAGGTAACTGGCTGCTCGCGCCGTTCCCAAAGCGTTGGCGCGTTTTCATCCTCATCGCGAGCTACGTGTTCTACGGATGGTGGGACTGGCGCTTCGTCTTCCTCCTCGCGGTCTCCACGGTCTGCACTGTTGCCGGGGGCCGTCTGGTCCACAAGGCCCGCGACGCATCGGTCCGGAAGGCCTGGATGATGGCGACAGTCGCCGCCGAGTTGGGCTTGCTGGGTTGGTTCAAGTACGCGGGCTGGTTGAGCGTCAACGTCGACAACGTGCTCCACCACCTCGGGATGGGCGATCCCATCCCGTTGGTACAAGTCACGCTCCCGGTCGGGATCTCCTTTTTCACCTTCATGGGCCTGTCGTACGTGATCGACATCTACAGGGGGAGCCTCGAGCCCTCCCCGTGGTTGGACGTGGCGGTCTTCGTGGCCTTCTTCCCGCACCTGGTGGCCGGACCGATCGTGCGCGGCTCGGACCTGCTGCCCCAGATCCGCAGGGCGCACCGACGCGACCCGCGCCGGATCGCCTTTCCGAAGGCCGCTTACCTCATATTCGGCGGCCTGTTCAAAAAGGTGGTGCTCTCAAGCTACGTCTCGTCCCAGATCGTGGACCCGGTGTTCGCCAACCCTCACACGCACTCTTCGCTCGAGGTCCTGTTGGCGATCTACGGCTACGCCGTGCAGATCTACTGCGACTTCAGCGGTTACACCGACATTGCCATCGGTTGCGCCCTCCTGCTCGGGTTCCGCTTCCCGGAGAACTTCAACGCCCCCTACACCGCTCGCTCCCTGCAGGACTTCTGGCGCCGGTGGCACATGACCTTGTCGCTGTGGCTGCGTGACTACCTGTACATCCCCCTCGGAGGCAACCAGGGGTCGCGGCGCCATATGTATCGCAACATCATGATCACGATGGTCCTCGGCGGCTTATGGCATGGTGCCGCGTGGACCTTTGTCGCCTGGGGTGCCCTGCACGGCATCGGGCAGTGCACCGGTCACTTCCGCCGCGCCAAACGCGTCGCAAGGGGCCTCTCGCCGCAGCGAGAGGGACGGGGGTGGGTCGCCTGGGAGCGGTTCGCCACCTTCCAGCTCGTCTGCGTCGGATGGGTGTTCTTCCGGGCCACATCTTTCGCCAACGCCTTCGCGATGTTCGGCCGGTTGTTCACCGGTTGGGCCCAGCCGTCCCCGCTCGTGAACTTCGCTGTGCTGCTCGTCATAGTCGTCGGCATCGGATCCCAGTACGTGCCGAAGACCTGGCCCCTGCGCGCGCAAGAGGTGTTCTCGCGACTTAGCGTGTTGGCCCAGGGCGCCGTGCTCGCGGTAGTGCTGCTCGTCATCACGACCCTGGGCCCGCCGGGCGTCGCGCCTTTCATCTACTTCCGCTTTTGAGAGTGGGATCATCTTGTCGAAGGTGGCACGAACTACTTGACGATCTTCCGAAAGGCACCGAGGCCTGCTGGCCGCCCGCGCGACCGCAAAGGCGACCAGACCCGGGACGGGCGTAGGGCGCGCCCGGCCCCGGCCAGGTCTGGCAGCGCCTCGAGGCGCCGGTCGAGCACTTCGGCACGACCTCGTTCGGCGCGGCCGGCTCCGACCACGGCGGCCCGTGCTCGCGCTCCGAAAGCCAAACCGCGCCAGGTCGGCGAAGGCGAGCCGACAGACCAGAGGCGGCGGGCGTCTGCGGGCCGCATCATCGGCGTCGGCCTGATCTGTTTCGGGATCTGGCTCGCATTCGACGCCAATCAGCTCTACCACGCCGCGGAAGCGGGCCAGATCGGCGTCCGCCGCACCGTCGCGATGACGATCTTGCGGCCGATAGCCGCCGTCACCGGCGCGTTGCGCATCTCCGGACCGGTCAACAACGCTGACTCGGCTCTGGGGAGATGCGGGATCGGTGGGGCGCCGGCGTGCAGCAGCGGCCCGGCGCCCCCGATTCCTCCCGTGACCGGGCCGGCGCACAGGTCATGGGGCTACCTCGGCCTCGGTGGCGCGCCCCATCTCGGTCCCGGGACCCATTACATCCCGCCGCCTCCTCCGCCGGTGGTGACGGCCGGACCCCCGCCCCTTCAGTCCCCGACGGTTTCCCACCCGTTGACGCTGCTCTCGATCGGGGACTCCATCGGCGAGGACCTCGGTTTCGGCCTGGGGGACGTGTTCTCGACCGATCCCGACGTCCGCGTCGTGCAAGAGGCTCTCGAGGACACGGGCCTCGCGAGGAGCGACTACTACAGCTGGCCGGCGGCACTCGAGGCCGACCTCAGGCAGTACCACCCGGAGATCGTGGTGGTCATGCTGGGCGCGAACGACATGCAGTCGTTCTCGATCGGGAACGGCCGCTACATCTCGTTCTCCCTGACCGCGAGTCAGTGGTGGCAGGCGTACGCGCACCGGGTCGCGCTCGTCATGGAAGAGGCGACCGCGGCGGGCGCGCATGTGATGTGGGTCGGCTTACCTCCCATGGGAGCCGGCTCGACCGTTCCGGCAGGCTTTCCGCAGAAGCTGAACGGCGTTTTCTACGCCGAGGCGCATGCGCACCCGGGCGTGGCGTACTTCCCCGCGGCGACGGTTCTGGCCAACAGGAGGGGAGGCTTCGCCCTGTACATGACGATCAACGGATCGATCGAGCAGATCCGTTCCAGCGACGGCGTGCACCTGCTTCCGGCCGGCTACGACATGCTGGCCCAGGCGCTCGTGCGGCCGATGGAGCGGGCCTGGAACGTCGAGCTGCACGTCGGTTAGCACGGCCGGAGAGCCCGCGCCCGCCGCCGGCGGATCAGGGCAGGCTCTTGGCGCGCTCTCTGGACCGCTCGATCTCCGTCTCGGCCGCCTCACGGCCGGCCCAGGTGGCTCCCTCGACGGACTTGCCGGGCTCGAGGTCCTTGTAGACCTCGAAGAAATGCTGGATCTCCAGGCGATCGAACTCCGGAAGATGGCGAAGATCCTGCAGGTGTGCAAGGCGAGGATCGTGGGCCGGCACTGCGATGATCTTGTCGTCGGGTCCCTTCTCGTCGGTCATGCGGAACATGCCGATCGCGCGTGACCGGACGACGCAGCCAGGGAAGGTCGGCTCTTCGACGAGCACCAGGGCATCGAGCGGGTCGCCGTCCTGGCCGAGCGTCCCGTCGATGAAGCCGTAGTCTGCTGGATAGCGGGTCGAGGTGAACAGCATGCGGTCGAGGTAGATCCGACCTGTGGCGTGGTCCATCTCGTACTTGTTGCGCTGGCCCTTGGGGATCTCCACTACGACTTCGAACTCCATCGGGAAGCCTCATCTGTGGTGCGGTCGTGCGAACGTTGGATCGGGACGCTAACAGTCCGCTGAGCTACGGCGCGCAGGCCGCCACGGGAACGGGCCGGCGACGATGGTGTCCGGCCGAGGCGGACCGCTCAGCTCGGGATCGCGCTCTTGAGCAGCTCGACGAGTGGGCCCTCCAGGCCCGGAGCCGCGACGACGAATGTCGCGGACCCGTCGGCCAGCCCTTCGACGTCGGTGACAGTCGCCCCGGCTTCGCGCACGATGACCTCGCCCGCGGCGCGGTCCCAGGGCCGCAGCCACGCCTCGTAGAAGGCGTCGAAGCGTCCGGCAGCCACTCCACAGATGTCGATCGCCGCCGAGCCGCGGCGGCGGATGTCACGCACGGCGGGCAGGACAACCGGGAGCATGCGTGCCTGATCGGCCCGGTCCTTGGCCACGTAGGTGAAGCCGGTGGCGACGAGTGCCTCGGCGAGGGTCCGTCCCGACGGCCGCAGCCGCAGCTCGTGACCGTTGAGCGACGCCCCCTCCCCCTCACCGGCGGCGAACATCTCGCCGTTCATCGGATTGTGCACGGCACCCACGATGCTCCGTCCCTCGAGCGTGGCCCCGATCGAGACGGCGAACTCCTCGATGCCGTAGAGGTAGTTGATGGTGCCGTCCAGCGGGTCGATGACCCAGGTGACTCCCGTCGAGCCTCTCCGGGAGCTGCCTTCCTCGCCCAGCACGCCGTCATCCGGCCGGGCGCGCAGCAAGGAGCTGACGATCAGAGCCTCGCTGGCCTTGTCGACCTCGGTGACGAGATCGGTCGGGCTCGACTTCGACGAGGTGCCGGTGGAGAGCAGGACTCCCCCCGCCACGCTTTCGAGCCGCGAGCGCAGGAGCTTGCCGGCCGCTTCGGCAATCTCTTGCGCGAGCTCGAGGAGATCGGACTGACGGTAACCACTCAAGTTCGGCGCTGTCATGACGTGCGGGTCGGGCGGCGCATGCCGGCCGGTGCAGCCAAGCGGGTATGGGCGAGCTGGGCCAGGCGCGCCACGAGAACCTCGATCACGAGCTCGTCCGGCCAATCCACCACGCCGCGAAGGTCGAGATCGGCATCGGCGACCAGGCTAACCGCGCGGGCGATGCGGTCCGTGCCGAGCCTCCTTGCCTGGACGAGGACTTTGCGGGCCGGGTACGGCGACATGCCGAGCAGCGATGCCGCCTCGCCCGGGTCGGTTACGCCGCGCCCGTCGAGACGAAGCATCGCCCCGAAATGCTTGTGCAACATCGCCAGCAGCTGGAAGGGGTGCCGGCCTCCGGGACCGAGCAGCCGGCGGGCGGCTCGGACGGCTGTGGCGACATCGCCGTTGTCGAGCGCGTCGGTGAGCTCCCAGGGCGGTGCGCCGCCCTCCTCCCCCAAGAACGGCTCGAGCTCCGCCGGGCTCACCCTGGCGCCCTCGCCGTAGGCGGAGGTGAGGACGTCCAAGAGGGCGTGCAGGCGCGAGACGTCCTCCCCGAGATGGCCTTCGAGGAGATGCCTGGCGGCCGGGTCGAGGTGTACGGGCGCGGCCTGGAGCTGCTCGCTCAGCCATTGCGCGCGGGCCTTGCCGGAGGCGCCGGGTGACGTGTCGATCTCCTGGCCCCGTGCCTTGACAACCTTGGCGAGGACCGCCGGTAGCGCCTTTCCGACCACGGCCAGCACGAGCACGTTCGGCGCGAACTGCTCGCCGAGGCGCGAAGCGAGCTCGGCGGCCTGGGACGCGTCAAGACGCTCTGCGTCGCGGAGCACGACGATGCGACGCTCAGCCAGGAACGCGGGCGTGAACAGCGCGTCGAGCACCGGCCCGATGTTCAGTTCGTCCTCGGCGCCGGGAGCGCGGTGCTCCTCGATCGCCACCGATGAACCTCGGTTGGCGGAATTCGGGTCCTCCGCGACGCCGAGTGGCCGCTCGGGTGAAGTCAGCTCGGCGAGCAGCTGCTCGAGGCCCCGATCCACGAGCGTCGGATCGCCACCCTTTACGACAAAGACGGAGGCAGACTCGCCGCCTTGGGCACTCGCGGCCGTCAAAGCGGCGTCCCCGCAGGAAGGATCGTCCCCGAGCCGGCGTCCTCCTGGGCTTGGTCCGGGTCGGGACCGGCTCCTCCGGCCGATTCGGCGATCGCGGCCAGGAGGTCGCGCACCTTACAAGTGCCGGCGACGTCGTGGACCCTGACCAGGCGGCACCCGCCGGCGATACCCATCGCCGCTGAGGCCAACGACGCCTGGCGGCGTTCGCCGATCCCGAGGTCCAGCAGGACCCCCAGGAAGGTCTTGTTCGACGAGGAGAGGAGCAACGGGTGGCCGAGCGAGGCGAGGCGCGCGGAGCTCTGCAGGAGCAGGCGTGACTGTTCAGCCGTCTTGCCGAGGTCGAGACCGGCATCGAGGACTATGCGATCGGCCGGGATCCCGAACGACCGGGCGCGCTCGGCGCGGGCGAGCAGGAAGCGCTCGACTTCGGCCACGACGTCGTCGTAGTGCGGGTCGGGGTCGGGCACACGTGGTGCGAGACGTATGTGGGTGGCAACGACACCCGCTCCGGCCGCGGCGGCGGCTGGGAGGTAGGCAGGGTCCGCGAACCCGCTGATGTCGTTGCCGAGGACAGCTCCGGCGCCGAACGCGGCGGCGGCGACCGACGCCCGCCAGGTGTCGACCGAAAGGGGGACGTCGAAGCGTTCGCGAAGGGAGGCGATCACAGGAACGACCCGGTCGAGCTCCTCTTCCTCGGTCACCTGTGGACCCGGGCCGGCTTTGACCCCCCCGACGTCGAGCACGTCGGCGCCTTGTTCCACCAACTGTTGCGCGTGTTCGAAGAAACGGTCCAGCTCGAAGTAGGAACCGTGATCGTAGAAGGAATCCGTCGTGCGGTTGAGTATGCCCACGACGAGTGCCCTCGTCGTCAGATCGTAACGGCGCCCGCCCAGCTCCAGGAAGACGGGACGGCGGGGCCAGAAGACCGCGCTGGGTGTCGGCGACACTTTAGGCTCCCGCGCGCCAGGATCAGAACAGTCGGGATGTGAGGGCGCGCCTGTACTGTGCCCGTCTCGGGTCCGAGGCGTCCATCGTCTCGAGGATGTCGACGAGCTCCTGACGGGCCTCGTTGTCGGTCTTCACCCGGTCGAGCAAGGTGCTGATGCGCTCTTCCAGTTCTGCGCCGTTGTCGCCCGCGCCCTCGCGAGGAACGGCGACGCCCGCGATGGCCAAGCGGGCAAGGGCGGCGACACGACGGGCCTCGCCGGTGTCGGGGATCTTGGAGAGCAGGCTGAGGGCGCTCTCCGGCTCACCGCGCCCGACGAGGATCTCCGCGAGACCCGTGACGGCCTCGGGCCGGTCGGGCTCGAGCTCGAGCGCCCGGCGAAGAGAGGCCTCGTCACCGAGGGCGACCAGCTGGTCGGTTTCGCTCGCGGCCGGCAGGAGCCGGCTCACGAACTCGCGCACGGCGGCCTCGGGAACAGCGCCGAGGAACTGGTCGACGACGCGGCGCTCTCTGATCGCGAACACGGCCGGGATCGACTGGACCTGGAAGCTCTGCGAGATCATCGGGTTCTCGTCGACGTTCACCTTGACGAGCTCGACTGCTCCGCCGGTTGCCTCGACCACGCGCTCGATGATCGGGCTGAGCGTCTTGCAGGGGCCGCACCAGGGCGCCCACAGGTCGACGATGACCGGGACCGCGTCGGAGCGGGCGAGTACGTCGTTCTCAAACGAAGCGTCAGTGGCATCCAATGTCATCGAGCAAAACCCTAACGGCTTGCCGGCGACTACCCGCGATCGCCGGGCGACCGCGGGTAGGAAGCGACAGGCGCGCTGACGCGGCGGGTGCCGTTACGGGATCGTCGTAGGTGTTGCCGGCAGGGTGAACTCGCCGGACGGCACGGTCGTCGAGAAGCTCGTGATCTCGAAGCTGCCGGCGCTCGCGGCCGTGGCGCCCGTCCACGAGACGTAACCGAGGACGCCTTGGTCAGTCACGCAGAAGGTCCCCGTCCCCTTCTCGTTCGTCGCACCGGCCACAGCAACGCAGGAGAGCGAAAAGCCGTTGACCGACTTCGACGAGTAGCTGACTTGCGCGCCCGCGGCCTTGGCCGCCGCCTGGAAGTAGGGGAGGTAGTAGTTCGGCTCGTAGAGCGCGAACACATCCGCCAAAGAGGCCTCCGCCCCCGCGCTGAAGCACGTCGCCCCGGTGCCGCCGGCGCCGCCACTGCAGATGTAGCTCTTGGTCCCGAGCGTTATGAGCTTGAAGGAACCCGAGGCGGTGGTCCCCCCGAAGAGCGAGTCCGGTGGTTCTTCCGCGATCGTGAGGCTCGTCAGCGACTTCGAGCCGCCCGAGGTGATCTTGTACGTTGCGATGAAGGTGGCGTGCTCGCCCGACTTGAACTTCGAGAGCAGGTTCGAGCCCGACAGCCGGGTCGAAAGTGTCGTGGTGGTCGAGCTCGAAGGAGCGGCCGTCGTCGCCGTGGTCGAGCTCGAAGGAGCGGCTGTTGTGACCGTCGTCTGGCTGGCGGCAGTTGTCGTCGTGGTGCTCGTGCTCGAGTTCGAGCACCCCGCCGCCACGATCGCCACGACCCCCGCCAACGCGAAGCCGGCAACGACGCGACGCGGATTGAAATACCTCGCAAGGCTGATCATATGGGTCCTCCACCCTCTGGTCACCCCTTCGCCGGAGGCTCAATGCCGCAAGAACGGCCACTGGGGACGACACTGAAATGTCGCGTGAGGTTAGCTCACGCGCGACTCTCCGCGTCGCTCTCGTCCCGAGTGGTCTTCTGACCTCAGACTCAGACGACGAAGTACTTGGCCATCGGGTGATGGCAGATGATGGCGAGCGTCGTCTGCTCGGGATGGAGCTGGAAGCCCTCGCTCACGCTGACCCCGATCCGGCCGGCTTCGAGGAGCTCGACCACTTTCGCGTTGTCCTCCAGATCCGGGCAGGCCGGATAACCGAACGAGTAACGGCCACCACGGTGCTGCTGGCGGAAGAGACCTGTCAGGGTTGGGGCGTCGTCGCCGGCGAAACCCCACTCTTCGCGGACGCGCCTGTGCCACAGCTCGGCGAGCGCCTCGGTCATCTCCACCGACAACCCATGTATAGCGACGTAGTCCCTGTAGCGGTCCGCCGCGAACAGCTCAGCCGTGCGGGCCGAAGCGCGCGCCCCCACCGTCACGATCTGGAAAGCGGCGTAGTCGCCTTGCCCCGACTCCGCCGGCCGGAAGAAATCCGCGATGCACAGGTAGGGTTCGGTGGCCTGGCGCGGGAAGGCGAACCGTTCGCGCTCGACTGTGCGCCGGTCGTCTTCGTAGACGACGAGATCGTTTCCGTCGGAGTTCACCGGGAAGTAGCCCCAGACGACCTGAGGGACGAGCAGCCCTTCGGCTTTCACCTCGTCTAGACGCGCCCTGAGCTCGGCCCGGACCCGTTCCTTGAAGTCCGCGTCGGCCTCACCGGGCTCCGGTCGGTAGCCCCATTGGTTGCGGAACAGCGCCGTCTCGTTTAGGTAGGAGGCGATGTCGTCGAGGGGGATGCCTTTGGCGACCCGGGTGCCGAGGAACGGGGGCTCGAAGAGCGCGTTGTCCATGCCGACCTCGGCAGAGCGCGCGGGAAGCGTCGCCCGGTCGATCCTGTCCATCTGCACGCTCCGCCTCGGGGGGAGCGTGCGGCCCGACGGCTCGGTCCCGAAGCTCGGGTCGTCGATGCCGCTGCGTTTGATCCCCATGAGCCGGTCGAGCAGGTGCAGGCCCTCGAAGGCGTCCTTGCCGTAGAACACGCGGCCTTTGTAGAGCGCGCGCAGGTCTTTTTCGACGTACGTGCGCGTGAGCGCCGCCCCACCCAGGATTATCGGGTAGCCGGACTTTTCGAGCCGGTTCAGCTCCTCCAGGTTGTCGCGCATGATGAGCGTCGACTTCACGAGCAGGCCGCTCATGCCGATGGCGTCGGCCCCGACCTCGTCGGCCTTCGCGATCATCTCGGAGACCGGCACCTTGATGCCGAGGTTGTGGACCTCGTAGCCGTTGTTGGTGAGGATGATGTCGACCAGGTTCTTGCCGATGTCGTGCACGTCGCCCTTCACGGTCCCGAGGACGATACGCCCCCGCCCACCTGACTCGGAGCGTTCCATGTGCGGTTCCAAGTAGGCGACTGCCGCTTTCATCGTCTCGGCCGAGGCGAGCACGAAAGGCAGCTGCATCTGGCCCGAGCCGAACAGCTCACCAACGGTGCGCATGCCGGCCAGCAGCATGTCGTTGATGATCTCGAGCGGCGCGTTGCCGGCGTCGAGCGCCTCGTCGAGCTCCGACTCGAGCCCGTTGCGGTCACCGTCCACGATGCGCTGCTCCAGGCGCCGGTCGACGGTCCATCCCGAGCGGTCTTCGGTCGCGCAGTGCGCCGCCGCGCTCTCACCCTCGAAGGCGGTGATCAGCGCGGAGAGCGGGTCGTAGCCCTCGCGGCGGCGGTCGTAGATGAGGTCGAGGCAGATGTCGAGGTCGGACGCCGCGATCTTGTGCAGCGGCTGGATCTTGCCGGCGTGCACAATCGCCGCGTCGAGCCCCGCTTGGACGCATTCGTGGAGGAAGACGGAGTTCAGCAGTTGGCGTGCGGCAGGGGCGAGCCCGAAGGACACGTTCGAGAGGCCGATCACGGTGTGCACGCCTGGCAGTTCGGTCTTGATCCGCGGGATGGCCGCGATCGTCTCGATCCCGTCCCGGCGGCTTTCTTCCATGCCCGTCGAGAGCGGGAGCGCGAGCGGATCGAAAAGGAGGTCTTCTGGCTCGAGGCCGTAGCGGCCGACGGCGAGATCGTGGATCGCCTTTGCGGCGCGCAGCTTCCAGTCGGCTGTGCGCGCCTGGCCGTCGGTGTCGATGCAGGTGCAGATCACCGCCGCGCCGTAGTCGCGCGCGAGCGTCAGGAACCGGTCGAGCCGGGTGCCCGGGGCGTCCCCGTCTTCCAGGTTCACCGAGTTGAGGACCGGTCGCCCTCCGATCCATTGCAGGGCCGCTTCGGCGACCGGGGCCTCGGTGGTGTCGATGACGAGCGGGATCGAGGACTGGGTCGCAAAGCGCCGGGCCACCTCTGTCATGTCCCGTACGCCGTCGGCACCGGTGTAATCGACGCACACGTCGAGCAGGTGAGCACCCTCGCGGGCTTGGTCACGAGCCATGGTGACCGTGGTCTCGAAGTCGCCGGCGAGCATGGCTTCGCGAAAGCGCTTCGAACCGTTGGCGTTCGTGCGCTCTCCGATGACAAGGAACGACGCCTCCTGTTCGAACGGCGTTGCCGCGTACAGCGAGGCGGCGGACGGCTCGTGCACAGGCGAGCGGCGAGCGGGCTCGAGACTCGCGCAGGCCGCCACGACCCGGGAAAGGTGCTCGGGGGTGGTGCCGCAACAACCGCCGATGACGGAGACACCGAGCTCGCGGACGAACACCGACAGGTGCGCAGCGAGCGCGTCGGGTGTCAGGTCGTAGTGCATCTTCCCGTCGACGACCGAGGGCAAGCCGGCATTCGGCAGGGCCGAGAGCGGGGTGCGCGCCTGGGCGGACAGCAAGCGGAGGGCCTCGTACATCTCGACGGGGCCTGTGGCGCAGTTCATGCCGATGACGTCCGGCCTCATGGCCTCGAGGGTGCACAACGCGGCGCCGACCTCGGTCCCGAGCAGCATGCGGCCCGTGAGCTCGATGGTCACCTGCACCTGGATCGCTACCTCACGCCCCGCGTAGTGCATCGCGCGACGGCACGCCTGGATGGCGGCCTTGGCCTGGAGCACGTCGTAACACGTCTCGATCAAGAGCAGGTCGGCGCCACCGTCGAGCAGGCCCCGCGCGACCACCTCATAGGCGTCCCGAAGCTCTTTGAAGCTGACCTGCCCGAGCGTCGGCAGTTTCGTGCCCGGCCCCAAGCTCCCCGCCACATAGCGTTGCCGATCCGGCGTCGAATAATCGCTCGCGACCTCTTTCGCCAACCTGGCCGAGGCGCGGGCGAGCTCTTCGGCCCGGTCCGCGATCTGGTACTCGGCGAGCACGATGGGAAGCGAACCGAACGAGTTCGTTTCGACGACGTCGACGCCAACCTCGAGGAACGATCGGTGCAGCTCTTGGACGACGGCCGGACGCGTGACGCACAGCATCTCGTTGCAGCCCTCGAGCGCCTCGCCGCCGAAGTCGTGCGCACTGAGCTCGCGAAGCTGCAGATTTGTCCCGGTGGCGCCGTCGTATATGACGACTCGCTCGCGGACACACTCGAGATAGCCTTTCGCGGCGTTCACTGGGGGTAGAGACTACCCGGCCACCGTGATCGGACTGGCGAAGTGGTCGTGGCTAAGAACTTGTTGGCAGCCGGGCGACAGCCCGCCGTGCTTGTTCCTCAACGGCCCAGGCGGCGCACTCGGTGGCGAGCGCCGGGTGGAATCTCAAGCGCCGCAGTTGTTGCTCGGTCGTGTGTTGGTCTTCCCCGAGATCGACGAGGCTGAGTGCCAGCTGATAGCCGTGCCGGCGGAGGCTGTCGGCGGGCGGCATCGGCCGGCGCTCGTGTTGCGCGGCCTCGTGCCTAGCCTGAAGCGACTCCGGCAGTCGCCGAAGATGGCGCCGGGCGAGGGGCGGGAGCACACGCCGGACTGCGAGCAGTCCTGGTCCTCGCCATTCGGCCATGTCGAAGTCGACGCAACGCTTC
>Ga0181521_10000887_pt1 | contig 37255 bp, 28 predicted proteins | sample PEATcosm2014_Bin_32_FD_119764 | JGI IMG/M metagenome (GOLD analysis project Ga0181521, IMG submission 119764) | Peatland microbial communities from MTU Mesocosm Facility, Houghton, MI, USA - PEATcosm2014_Bin02_60_metaG | ecosystem: Environmental > Terrestrial > Soil > Wetlands > Peat | place...
ATTGCCCGTCTCCGCTTCACCGGCACTGTCAGAATAACTCTGGACAGAAGGGCGGCAAAGGAATTACCATCGAACGGTAACAGCGTCTTTTCCTTCGTGTCTCACCGAAGGGGTTCACCCCAGCTTTCTGTGTTTATCTGTGTTCATCGGCGGCTGATATTCTTTCTTATTCTTTCTCGATGCGCATTCCGTAGAAGCTTCGATACACGAAGACGAGCGCGACCAGGAAAAAGAGAACCGCCAGGATGGTGGTCAGGTTATTGCCCTGCTTGGCGCTCAGGTCGACGGCGAGGGAAACCGCCAGCAGCCCGAACAACGTGGTGAATTTGATAATGGGGTTGAGGGCCACCGAGATGGTGTCCTTGAACGGATCACCCACCGTATCGCCGATCACGCAGGCGTCGTGCAGCGGCGTGCCCTTGGCGTGCAGTTCCGTCTCCACCACTTTCTTGGCGTTGTCCCACGCCCCGCCGGCATTGGCCATGAAAATGGCCTGATACAACCCGAACAGCGCGATCGAAATCAGGTAGCCCACGAAGAAGAACGGTTCCAGGAAGGCGAACGCCAGGGTCGCGAAGAACACCACCAGGAAAATGTTCAGCATGCCCTTTTGGGCGTACTTGGTGCAGATCTCCACCACGCGCTTGGAATCGGCCACGGACGCTTTTTCGGTGCCTTCCAGATGGATGTGCTTCTTGATAAACTCCACCGCGCGGTAAGCGCCGGTGGTGACCGCCTGGGCGCTGGCGCCGGTGAACCAGTAAATCACCCCGCCGCCGGCGATCAGCCCCAGCAGAAACGGCGCGTGCATGAGCGAGATCAGCTTCATGTACTGGTCTTGCAAACCATGCGTCAGCGCCACGATGGTGGCAAAGATCATGGTGGTGGCGCCCACCACGGCGGTGCCGATCAGCACCGGCTTGGAGGTGGCCTTGAAGGTGTTGCCCGCCCCATCGTTCTCTTCCAGGTTTTCCTTGGCCTTTTCGAAGTCGGGAGTGAAACCGTACTGTTTCCGGATGTCCTCGGAAATGCCGGGCAGCGTTTCGATCATGGAGAGTTCGTAAACGGACTGGGCATTATCGGTCACCGGCCCATAGCTGTCCACCGCGATGGTCACCGGGCCCATGCCCAGGAACCCGAAGGCCACCAACCCGAAGGCGAACACCGCCGGCGCCAGCATCAGGCCCCCAAACCCCATGGTGCTCACGTAATAGCCGATGCTCATCAGGAAGAGCATAACGAAGCCCAGCCAGAAGGCGCTGAAGTTGCCCGCCACGAATCCCGACAGGATATTGAGCGATGCGCCGCCTTCGCGCGAGCTGGTGACGATCTCCCGCACGTGGCGGGAATTGGTGGAGGTGAAAACCTTGACGAACTCGGGAATGAGCGCGCCCGCCAATGTGCCGCAACTGATCACCGTGGCCAGTTTCCACCAGAGCGTGGTGTCGTGCGCGGGGCCGAGCTGCGGAATCATCAGCACGCTGACGACGTAAGTGAGCCCGATCGAGAGAATCGAAGTGAGCCACACCAGCGAGGTAAGCGGCGCTTCGAAGTTCATTTTGTCGGCATCCCCGTAGCGCGCCTTGGCAACGATGCCGTTGACGAAGTAGCCGAGGGCCGAAGAGAGGATCATCATGACGCGCATGGTGAAAATCCAGACCAGCAACTGGACTTGCACGACGGGGTCCGGGACGGCCAGCAGAATAAAGGTGATGAGGGCGACGCCCGTGACGCCATAGGTTTCGAAACCGTCGGCGCTCGGCCCCACCGAATCGCCCGCGTTGTCGCCGGTGCAATCGGCGATCACGCCGGGGTTGCGCGCATCGTCTTCCTTGATCTTGAACACGATCTTCATCAGGTCGCTGCCGATGTCGGCGATCTTGGTGAAAATGCCGCCCGCCACGCGCAATGCCGCCGCGCCCAGCGATTCGCCGATGGCAAAGCCGATGAAGCACGAACCCGCCAGATCGCCCGGAACGAACAGCAGGATGCACAGCATGATAAACAGTTCCACGGACACCAGCAGCATCCCGATGCTCATTCCCGCTTGCAGCGGAATGTTATAGCACTGGAACGCCTTGCCGCGCAGCGCCGCGAAAGAGGTCCGGGAATTGGCAAACGTGTTTACCCGCATGCCGAACGCCGCGACGCTGAAACTGCCGCAGATGCCCAGCACGCTGAAGGCCAGAATGATGGCAACCTTATATGCCGCCATTCCCTCCAACAACCCAAAGTACAACAGAATAACAATGCCAATGAAGCACTCCAGCAGCACCAGGAACTTAGCCTGGGTCCCCAGGTACGTCTTGCAGGTTTCGTAAATCAATTCGGAAACTTCCAGCATCGAAGCGTGCACCGCCATTTTGCGCAGGCGGGTATAAATGATCAATCCGAACACCATGCCCAGGGCGCTGACGACGAGCCCCGCCATCAGCAGCGAACGGCCGCCGATGTTCCCGAGAAAAGCGGGGGCCAGGTTGAGATCCGGAAGTTTGAGGTTGGCTTCGCCCCCGCCCTGTTCCTGGGCGAGCAGCGGCAGGCCCAAAACAAGAAGAGCGAAAAGAACGCGCAGAATGCGCATGCAGCGCGCGGGCGTGCTCGGGACGGAGAGCATCGGAATAAAATCCTCCAAGTTCGTCGGAATTTGCCGGGGTCTGGACAGTGTGCTCGAAACCAACCGACCACACAGTATAAGAGATATACAGATCGGAATTCAACGCGAGGGAAAACACGAAAAAGGGGACCGCCCCCAAGCACCGGTCCCCTTGTCGTGGGGCGGGATGTTATCCCGCGGACGGATTGCGGGCGCCCTCCGGGCGCGGTCCAGGCGGGTTGACAACCCGCCGCAGGTTGGCAACCCGCCCCACAGCGTCAGAAGTTCAGCTTCATGCTCAACTGAATCAACCGGGGCGATCCAAAGCTGGTGATCTGCCCGAAGGTCGCACTGCTCACGGCGGCCGACGGACTGTTCCAGTTGGCGTGATTCATGATGTTGAAGAACTCGCCGCGGGCTTCCAGCTTCCAGCGCTCCTTAAACTGGAATATACGGCTAGCCGACATATCCCACTGGATGGAGCCCGGACTGTGGAAAACATCGCGGCCGGCGTCTCCAAAGGTTCCCGGCGTCTCGCAAACGGGGTTGCCGGCATACTGTGACAGGGCGCAACTGCCGGCGAAGGCCGCCGGACTGAACCAGTCGTCCAGGGTATGCGGCAGCGAAGCTACCCCGGCTATTACGTTGGGCCGGTCGTCCCCCTCACCGGTCAGCGACACGTCCGTTCCATCGGTGATGGAGAAGGGCTGGCCGGATTGGAAGCTGATGATGGGCGCAAGCTGCCAACCCTTGGTCAGACCTCTGGCGAAGCCTTGACCGAGTCCGCCGCTGAGGACCACCAAAGAGCTGTTGAAGACGTGCCGGCGGTCGAAGTTGCAATCGCCCTTTTCGGCATCGCGGTTATTGGGATTCTGATAGTCGTTGCCGGATAACTCGTTGCCGAAGTCCCAGGTGCTGATGCAGTGCGACCACGTGAAGTTGGTCAACCAGGTGACATTGTGGGAGAAGCGGTGCTCCAACTTCAGCAGTAGGGCGTGGTAGCTGGAGGTAGCCCCGGCATCGGTTTGGTCGATGGCGGCGTAGTAAGCGCCTTGCGTGGCGTTGATCAGGGTCAGGAAACGCCGTTGCGGTTCGTTCGACGTGGTGGCCGTCGGGCTGGGTTGCGGCATGTTGATGTCGTTCGAACCCATGATGTTGTTGGTGCGGTTCCCAATGTAAGTGACGGTCGCCAGCCAGTCTTTGGCGATTTGCCTCTGGTAGCTGAGATTCCACTGCATGGTATATTCGACCGGTACGTTCGGCGGAATGGTCACATAAGTACCTTGCGAGGGGAAGATCGCGGCGCCCGGGAAGGGATCGCCGGCGGCGCCCGTGGGCGATACGTAACCCAGGTAGGGATTGGAGAACGGCCCGGCGTTGGTGCCCAGCGCGATCGAGGAAGCGTAGGGCGGATTGGTGGTCCAGCGTTCCGGATAGAACAGCTCGGGGTTATCGTGCAACAGGCCGAACGCGGCGCGAATGGTCTGCTTTCCATCGCCGGTCGGATCCCACACCAGGCCCAGGCGCGGGGAAACATCCGACCAGTGGCTGTTGGCGAACCGGCAGCCGTTGGCATTGGGCCCGTCCTTGCCGAACAACAGTCCCGCGGGAGCGGCGGGATACTCGCTGCTGTGATAGCCGGCTATATACTCGGACAGGGAGAACTGGTTGCCGCGGCATTGCTTGTCATCCGTGGGCGAGTACGGCTCCCAGCGAACGCCGATGTTGATGGTCAGGTGCGAAGTGGCGCGGTAGGTGTCTTGCGCGTAGGCGGCGAAGACCGTCTGCCGCATGTAATCGGAGAGCGCGTTTCCATCCGTCAGGCTGGCCAGTTTTCCGAGTTCCAGGTCGGCCAGAGAATCGCCGGTATTCACGGTGCTGCTGCCGGTGAAGACCCACTGTCCGTTGGACTGCTGGTTGTTGAGGGAGTTGAACTGCAGCTTGCGGCCGTCGATGCCGAAACCGAGCTGGTTCTTGCCGATGGTCTTCTGGTAATCGTCGGAAAGCTGGTAAGTGTTGACGTCGAAGTATCCCGGAGCGCAGGTCCCGCAAGCCACGTTGAAGTAGTTGCTGACGGTGATCTGCATGTAAGTATCGGGCATGTTATCGGCAATGTTGATTCCGAGCGATTGCGGGCCGAACAGGTTGGGGGCCGACCCGCGATTGTCGGCGCGCCGGTCGAACGTGGCATGGAACGAATTCACGCTGCTGGGGCTGAAGGTGTAGGTGTCGCCCCAAGTCGTGGTCACCGTGTTGTCGCGATTGCCGGGATTGGGTCCCGTGGTCAGGGCGTTGGTCCCATTGAAGAAGGCCTGGGCGGTGTAGTTGTAATTGTAATACCGGCCGTACATGGTGTGCTTGTCGCTGACGATGTAGTCGACGCGGCCGATCACCTGCCAGTCCGGATTGTTGGCCGGCTGCCCATAGAGCAGCAGCCCGCAGGGATCGGTGGAGGTCGGAATATACTTGCTGAGCAGTTTTTCAGACGCCGCATCGAAGCGGCTTACCGGGATAATGTTGCCGGGGAAGGGATTGCCCGTCGTGGGATCCTTCAGCGTGATGGCCTTGGACTGGCAGCCGCCCGCCGAAGTCGCCGCGTCTTCCACGGAAAAATTTCCCTGCGACGTCAAGGCCGTGGGGACGTGCGCCGTGTTGAGGCCCGGGTTGCTGCGCTGCGCCGTTTGTTGATATCCGCCGAAGAAGAACACCTTGTCTTTCTTGATCCGGCCGCCGGCCACGCCGCCGAATTGATTACGTTTCAGGGAGTCCCGCACCGGCTGTGCCACCGAGCCGCTTACCTCCACCAGGCCCTTGGTGCGCGCGTTGAGCTCGTAATTACGGAGAAACTCGAACAGGTCGCCGTGGAAGGCGTTGGTGCCGGATTTGGTCACCACGTTGACCACGCCGCCGGGATGGAGCCCGAACTGGGCCTGCATGGCATTGGTCTGCACGCTGAATTCCTGCACCGCATCGGGGAACGGAATGGGCAGATTGACGTTGCTGAATGCGTCGTTGTTATCGCCGCCGTCCAGCAGGTAATTGACGCCATTGGCTTGGCCGCCGGCCACCGAGAACGTGCCGGAACCGTTGGACCCCTGGATGTTCTTACTGCCGGTCAAATCGCCGCCCGGCGCCGAACCGCTTCCGCCGACCAGGGTCAACAACTGGGTCAGGTTGCGGCCGTTGAGAGGCAGGTCCTCGATCTTGCGTTGCTCCATGACCTGCGCGATGGCGCTATCCTTGGTCTCCACCATGGAAGCGTCCGAGACGACGTCCACGGTTTCCGTCAGGGCGCCGATCTGCATGACCACATTCTGCTCGACGTTGGAGGCGACTTGCAGAACGATACCGCTCTGATGGTAGGCTTTGAAACCCTGCGCCGTCACTTCCAAAACGTAAGGACCGACGGGCAGATTCGGAAAGCGAAAGACCCCCGACGCATCGGTGGTGAAAGTATGGACAACCTGCTTGTCCGCTTCCGTCATTTTTACGGTGGCGCCGCCGATGGAAGCTCCGCTGGGATCGGTTACGTGGCCGTCCACTTCGGCTACCGCAACTTCCTGCGCCCTGGCGCCAGGCGTTGCGGAAAAAATTAGTAGTGCAGCGAGCGAAAGCCCGGCCGCGAATTTCATGTAAGACGCGTATTTGGCAACGATTTTCATCGTTAATCCCCCTTGTCCAACTTGGACCTGCCCAGCTACTCCGTCAGTGGGTATCGGCTTCCATACGGCGGAGGCCTGTTTGTTTCGCTAGAAACCTCTAAACGCACATCAAAATACGAAATTGACCCTTGGCTGAAGTCTACGTACGATTCGCGCCGTTGTCAAACAAAAAAAACACCAGACGAAAAACTCTGGACCGCATCGCGAGACGAACTGGCGGGTCGAGTGCCGCGGGCAGAGATCCTGCCGCGGTATCGTGCCAAGAGGTCCGTTTCCCCGATGGCGCGGCCTTTGCACTCCCATCGGCCACGGCGGGCCTTTTGTAATCCCCGTGGAAAGTCACGAACGACATAGTCTCGCCGACGATCGCGATAACTCGATCCCGCTAAACAACTACCCCGCTGTGGCCGAATTATAGCGGCATACGTAACTTTTCTGAAGCCATTTATACTAAACCAATCGTTTAGAATTGCTAAACGATCAGAAACGGATCTGAAACCTCTTTGGCCCGACTATCTGGCTCATCGCCAACAATGTCAAGCTGTCAACCGGTGTAATCGGATGCGGTTAACGGTAATTACGGGGACTAATTCGATTTACTGGAAAGGCGGAAAACGCGCCGGCTGGGGGACAGTGGAAGAGGCCGGTCCCGCCCGCCCTCGATTTCAGAAATACAGCTTCATCGCGATTGCATAATACGCCGGCCGCGGGCGCCGCCGACCTGGCCGAACGTCGAAGAATTCAGCGCGGTGCTGACCGTACCATAACTTTCCCCCGCGAGTAGTTAACTTATGTAACTCACGCGCTTGGAACCTTAGTACAGTACGCCGTTGCAAAAGTTCGTCTGGTATTCCGGCCAGGCCGCTCCCTCACGGCCGCCGCCCGGGAGAGCGGCTGCCAAGTACGCGGTTTCGCAGATACGTTCGCGTATCCTTACCGGAACTCCTCCAAATACTCCCGCAAGCGTGGAAACTCCGGCACCGGCGCAATCGCCTGGCGATTTCCTTTCCACACGATCACCAGGGTGGGCGTGCGGGTCAACCGGTCGCGGCGCCCCATGGCTATGTCCGCCGCCACGGTCTGGTCCAATGCCGCGTCGTTGCGCGCCAGTTCCTGAACGCGCCGCATCACCGCCGCGGGGAGCGCCGGCGCCAGTTGCGCGGCCACATCGCCGGTCCTGCTCCAGATCTCCTGCGTCTGGAAAATCCGTTCCACGGCTTGCTCGTAATACCCGGCCTCGCCGGCCGCATTGGCATAGCGGGCCGCCAGCCGCGCATAGCGATGTTGCGCCAAAGGATAATCGCGGTGCACCAGTTTCACCTGGCCGGTGCGCACGAACTGCCGGATCAGCAGCGGCACGGTTTCGCGGTACAGACGGGCGCACGCCGGGCATTCGTAATCGGTGTAAATCTCGCAGGTCAGCGGGGCGTTCGGCGAACCCATCTGTTTGTAGGGCGCGAGCGCGGCGTCCATGCCCGCCGGTCCTCCCGTCGCGCTCGGGAAAACCGCGTTCCACCAGTGGGCCGCGCAGGCGCGCGGGGTGGCGCAGGCGCGCGGGTTTTGCAGCACCAGAAGAGCCACGCAGGCCGCGGCCACGGAAAGAATCGACCACACCGCCCCGCGCCGGAAGCGCGCCCTTCGCCGGCGCGCGCGAAAACGCGCCAGCGCCGCCGCGGCATCCGGGTTCCAGCCCGCTGCCGGCTCCAGCAGGTCCATCCGCTCTTTCACCCAACTTTCCAGACTGTTTTCGCCGTTCTCCATCATGCTCGATTCCGGGGGACAGGCGGGCCCAGGGGCGCCCGGCCTGTCCTACTCCCGCTCCCCATAATGCTTGCGATACTCCTCGCGGAAGGCCCGCTGCGCGCGGCTGAGCAGCGTCCCGACCGATGCCGGATTCAGATCCAGGGCCGCCGCGATCCGGGCATAGCTCAGGCCGCCGCCGCGCAGCAGAAGCAGTTCCGCGCCGCGCGCATCCAGCGCCGCCAGCACCCGCCGGACCTGTTCCCGCTCTTCGGCGGCGGCGCGCTCCTGTTCGGGCGTCGGTTCGGCGGGCCGCCGTTGGACCAATTGTTCGTAGCGCGTCCGCCGTTCCCGGCCGCGCAGTTCGTTGAGTCCCAGCCGTACGGCGGTGCGGTAAAGCCAGCCGCCGGCTTTTTCGCCCTGCGCGCGCGGGGTGCGCCACAGTTTCCAGAAGGCTTCCGCCGCCAGGTCCTCGGCCCGCGCCGGATCGCCCGTGATGCGCGCAATGGCGCGCGCGATGCGGGGATAATGGGCGCGAAAGAACGTGTCGAAATCGAAGCGGGTTTCGGTGGTCTCCATGACGGCCAGTAGTTTGCGCCCGTTCACAATACCTCAACCCCGGCCGCGCCGGCTTTGTGACAAGCCCGCGCTACTTCCGCCAACCCATCGGCCGGCTGAAGAAAACCAGGCTGGGGGCGCCGCTGCGCGCGGCCACGATGTCCGGCCAGCCGTCGCCGTCCAGGTCCGCCGCGGCCAGCCCATAGATGGCCCCCTGGGCGTCTCCAAACGTCCGCCGCTCGTATTTATGGCCGGCGCCATCGTTGAAATAGATCGCCCCGGGCGCGCCCACGTAGCCCACCACGATGTCCGGCTTCCCATCGCGGTTCAGGTCCGCCGCCAGCATGGAGTAGGGCAGGGCCTCGCGGCCGGCGATCTTCAGCCCCGCGCCGAATTTGCCATTCCCCTGGTTGAAATAAACATACAGCCCTTGCCCTTCGTGGCAGGCGGCAATATCCAGCCGCCCATCGCCGTCAAAATCCGCGATGGCCATGGCGCGCGTGGAGGAGCGCGCCGGTCCGAAGGGTTGCTTGCGCGAAAAATTTCCATGCCCGTCATTGAAGTACACCACGCTCTGGCAATCGTCGCGGCAGGCCACCACCACGTCCGTCGAGCCGTCGCCGTTCATATCGCCGGTCAAAATCGTGGACGACGTTTCCGGCCCCAGGGCTCTGCAGGCGAAGTGCGCCTGGCCGTCGTTGAAGCAGACGTAGCTGGGGCCGGGCCGATTCGCCACCGCGATATCGGGAGCCCCGTCGCCGTTCAGATCGGCCAATGCCACGTTGCGCGTCGGCCAGTTCGGGTCGCCGAAAGTTCCCGCCAGGCGGAATCGCGCCTTGCCATCGTTCAGCAGGATCACTTTCGGATCGGGACGGTCGTTGCTGATCACCATGTCCAGGCTGCCGTCGCCGTTCAGGTCCGCCAGCGGAGCCGAGTAGCTGCGGTCGGGCGCGTTCGGCAGCGGCGGCCCGGGGTGGAAATGCCCCTTGCCGTCGCCCAACAACACCACGTCGGCCAGAGGCCAGTGGCGTCCTTTGGCCAGCACGATATCCGGGAAACCGTCGCCGTTGAGGTCCCCGATGCTGGCATTGGCGGTGGTTTCGGAAACGCTCTCCAGCGGCACGGAATCGTCGAAGGAGCGGATCGCGGCGGCCCACAGGCACGCCGCCGCCAACAGGATTCCCAAAGTTTTCGCGGTTCCCACGGATGCCCTCCTTGTGGTCCCATGGTAGCAACGCATGAATGCCAGCGAACTGGTGGAGGCGGGTTTGGAAGCGCATCGCGGCGGCGATTTGCAGGCAGCCGCGGGCTTTTACCGGCAGGCCTTGACGGCCGAACCCAAGCATCTCGACGCGCTTTATTTTCTGGGCGTGGCGGTGCACCAGGCCGGCAATCCCGCGGCCGCCGCCGAACTGGCCGCGCGCGCCCTGGCGCTCGCGCCCCACCGCTCCCAGTTGCACAACCTGCGCGGGATGGCCCTCGGTTCTCTGGGAAACGACGCCGCCGCGGAAGCTTCCTTTCGCCGGGCCATCGCCGCGGATGACAACCCCGAAGCCTATAACAATCTCGGAATTCTGCTCAAAAAACAGGGGCGGCTGGAGGATGCCATCGCCGCGTACCAGGCGGCCATCGAGCGCCACCCGGATTATGCCGACGCTCTCTACAACCTGGGCAACGCGCAGCGTGCCCAAGGCGACCTGGCGCAAGCCGCGGAGTGCCTGCGCCGCGCCCTCGAAGCCCAGCCCGAGCACGCCAACGCTTTGGCCGCGCTGGGCCAGGTGCTGCACCAAGCGCGGCGCAGCCGCGACGCGCTGGCGTTTTTCGAACGCGCCCTGGCGCTCCTGCCGGGGGATGCCGCCCTGCACTGCGACCTGGGCGATGCCTGGCAGGCGCTGGGCAGCCTGGAAGAGGCCGCCGCCCAATACCGCGAGGCTGTGGCGCTGGATCCGCATCTGGCGCGCGCCTGGTATGCGGCCGGCTGCGCCGCAAGCTCGCGCGGAGACAACGCGGCCGCCGCCGCCTGCCTGCGGAAAGCCGTGGAGATCAATCCCGCCTGGCCGGAAGCGCTGCACAACCTGGGGCAAAACCTGTTCGAGCTCGGCCAGGCCGACGAAGCCCTGGAGCTATTCCGCGCCGCCGCCGCCAACACTCCGCTCGAGCTGCCGCGCGCTTCCATCGCGGTCATGATTCCGGGTTGTCCCAGCGCCGGCAACCGCGAAATTCTGGAAGCGCGCCAATCCTGGGCCGGCGCGTTTCTTCCCGCGCCGCGTACGCGGCAGGCCGCACCCCGCGCTGCTTCCCCGCCGCGCATTGGGTTCGTTTCCGCATTCTTCGATCAGGCGAATTGGATGAAGCCGGTAGGGGCTCTGCTCCGCGAGCTCGACCGGCGCGAATTCGAAATCCACCTTTTTTCCGACACGCCCCAAGCCGCCGGGCTGGAACACCTCTGCCGGTTCCACTACATCGGCGACCTTTCCAATGAAGCCGCCGCGGATCTGATCGAGCGCACGGCCATCGATCTGTTGATCGACCTCAACGGGTACAGCGCCGCGCGCCGCCTGGCGCTCATCGCCTTGCGCCCCGCGCCCGCCATCGCCGGCTGGTTCAACCTGTATGCCACTTCCGGAATGCGGGCGTACGACTACCTGGTGGGCGACCGGCACGTGATCCCGCCCGAAGAAGAGCCCTTCTACCGCGAGAAAATCGTCCGCATGCCGGAGAGCTATCTGACCTTCTCGGTGGACTATCCGGTGCCCGATCCCTCCCCTCCGCCGTGTCTCGCCAAAGGCGCGATCACCTTCGGCTGCCTGGCGCCGCAATACAAAATCACCCCGCCGGCCATCGCCGCGTGGAGCGCCATCCTGCGCCAGGCGCCCGGCAGCACGCTGGTTTTGCGCAACTTGGCCCTTGCCGGCGAGGGTAATCGGCGCTTTGTCCACGCGCTCTTCGAGGGGCAAGCCATCGACCCCGGCCGCATTCGCCTGCTGGGCCCGCTGCCGCATTACGAATTCCTGAAAACCTACGCGGAAATCGATCTGGCGCTGGACACGTTCCCTTACAACGGCGGCACCACCACCACGGAAGCCATCTGGCAGGGCGTGGCGGTGGTGGCATTCTGGGGAGACCGTTGGGTTTCGCGCACCAGCGCATCCATCCTGCGGGCCGGGGGGCTGGGGCAGTTTGTGGCCGCGGATGCGGACGCATACATCCGCCTGGCGGTGCGGCTGGCAACCGATCCGGGAACACCCTCGATGCTCGCCGATTTGCGCCGCTCGATGCGCGACCGCCTGCGCCCATCGGCGATCTGCGGCACGGCCGCCTTCGCCCGCGCCATGGAGCGCTTCTATCGCTCCGCCATTGTATCCTGAGGACATGGCGCGACTCCTGGTTTGGGGAATTCTACTGGCCGGCAGCGCGGCTGCCAACGACATCGTTTACCTGAACGGCAAGGTCACGCTGGAGAACGGCGCCGCGCCCGGCAAATCGGTTCTCATCGAATTGAGTTGCCAAGGCTCGGATCCCGTCCGCCAAACCAACTCGAGCAAGAAGGGAACCTATTATTTGAAAGTGGAGCGCGACGAGTTCAATCACATCGCCCGCGCGCTGCCCGCCGCCGCCACCGATATGAACGGCGCCGGCTCCGTCTCCGGCCCCTGCGCCCTCATCGGCGACCTGAAAGGCTACGACTCTTCGCGCATCGACCTTTCCAATTTCACGATCGGGAAAGATTTGAAGCTGCCGGATATGGTGCTGAAGGCCAAAAGCAAATGAGCGGCGCGCGGATGGCCCGGAGCGCGGCGGTCACTTCGCCGGAACAAAACCGAGGTGTGGAACGTATGACTTCAACTGAGGAATATCCGATCTCATGAAAGCCTCTACGAACAGCACTCTAGCGGCAACTTTGATTGCCACTGCCGCCGGTGTCGGCGCATGGCTTTTTGGCTTGGCTAACGCAATCTGGCCGGCCCATCCGCAAATTGCCGCCTTCGTGATTACTGTTGTGGTCGGCGTAGTGATCAAACAAATCTGGCCCGTCAATGCCGGCCGGAAGAGAATATAATCCTCGCCTCATTTTCCGCGGACCGATTGCGGGTGTCCCTTGGGCGCGGCCGGCCGCCCGCGCGTTTACCGGCGGCGCCTTACTTCTTTCCCAGAGCCGCCATCACCTGGTCCGTAATCGCCTGAATTAGCGTTTCCCGGTCCTCCGGGCCGCAGCTTCTCTGCGAAATCGCAATCCCCCCCGCTTGGTCCGGCAAATCGCAAATCGCGCAATCCGGGTTATCGTGGCGCGGGTCCGGCAGCCCCAGCTTCTTCTTGATCGCCAGCAGATCCGCCGCCTTGGTTTCGCTGATGTGCGACAGCGGCGACCCCAGTTGCGCCGCCAGCATCAGCGTCCAGCAATACGTGTCCACCACTTCCACGTACCACTCCGCGTGCGTCACCGTATCGCCCCAGCAGACGATTCCATGATTCGCCAGCAGCACCGTGTTGTGCGTCTTCACGTACGGAATCACCGTGCGCGCGAACGAGCCCGAGCCCGGCGTCTCGTAGGGTGAAATCGCCACCTTCCCGATGAACACTTCGTACTCCGGAATCACGCACGTGGGCGGCACCTTGCCGGTGATCGCGTAAGCCGTGGCGTGCGGCGGATGGCAATGCACCACCGATTTCGCCTCCGGCACTTCCTTATAAATCTCCAGGTGCAGCAGAATCTCGCTGGTGCGCGGCCGGCCGCCCGCCAGTTGCTTGCCCTCCAGGTCCACCAGGCACATATCCTCGGGCTTGAGGTCGCTCTTGCTCACCAGCGTCGGCGTGCAGATCACTTCGTTCGGCCCCACGCGGTAGGAAATGTTGCCGCCGTTGCCATCCACATACTGCCGCATCCACAGCTTGCGGCCCACCGCGCAAATTTCTTCCTTCACCTTCTGCGCTTCCGGCGACGTAAACAGGGCCAGCCGCGCCGGGTCCACGCCGGCCACAGCCGCGCCGGCGCTGCCGTACGCTCCCGCCGAACCGGATGCGCCGGCCGCCGCCGCGCCGCCCGTGCGGACCAGGATGCCGCGCGCCGCCAGCGCCTCTTTGGCCGAAGGCGTCAAAATGACCCGCTCGGCCAGCACCACCTCCGTGGCCGATTCTTTCGCGGCCCCGTCGATATCGCTCTCCGTGATGACTTGCAAATACGTCAGGTCGATCGTTTTCATGCTTTCATCCGCTTTAGATCACCCGCATCGATCCGGCGCCCGATACGATCCGCCGCTCCCGGGTGAACGTCAGCGGCGTGGTGACGCCTTCCCCGGTGGGTGTCGCGATGCTATGGCTCAAATAACTGGGGCCGCCGATTCCGAGCGAAGCATAACACGGCGCATTGTGCACGAACAGCGTGCAGTTCATCGCGCGCCCCATCCTGGTTACGTTTTCGAAATTGCGCGAGTGGATCATGGCCGTGTGCCGGTACCCGTGCTCGGCTTTCACCGACGCCGCAATGGCCGCATCCACATTGGGCATCCGCACCACCGGCACGAATGGCATCATCTGCTCTTCCCGCACGAAGGGGTGGTCCTCGGCGGTTTCGCCGAACAGCAGGTCCGTCCCCGCCGGAATCGCCGCTCCCGCCGCCCGCGCCAGCACGGCGGTATCTTTTCCGATGAAATCTTTGCTCGCGTGCGGCGTGCCATCGGCGTCAAAGCGGAACGCCGCTTTGGTCAGCCGGTCGATGGCCGCGCCGTCAAGCTGGTAAGCTCCCGCCCGCCGCATCGCTTCCACGAAGCGGTCCGCCACTTCCGCCAGCACGAAAATCTCTTTTTCGGCGATGCACAGAATGTTGTTGTCGAAGCCCGCGCCGTCGATGATCGAGCGCGCCGCCAGGTCCAGGTCGGCCGTCTCGTCCACCACCACCGGCGGATTTCCCGGCCCCGCCGCGATCGTCCGTTTGCCGGATTTCCCCGCCGCTTTGACCACCCCCGGACCGCCGGTCACGCACAGCAGGGGCACGCCGGGATGACCGAAAATCTCCTCCGCCGCCTGGATCGTCGGCTCCGCCACCGTCGTCAAAACGTTGGCCACGCCCAGTTCCCGCTGAATTTCCCGATTGAAAATCTGCAAACCCAGCGCCGTCACTTTCGCGCCCGCCGGATGCGGGCTGAAAATCGCCGTGTTGCCCGACGCCAGAATATTGATCGCGTTGCTCGCCAGCGTGGGCACGCAGTGCGTCGCCGGCAGCACCATCCCGATCACCCCCCACGGCGCGTGTTCGATCAGGCACACACCCGATGCGTCCGTCATCGCCTGCGTCGCCATGGCTTCCGGCCCCAGCACGTAGCGGATGTTTTTCAGCTTCTGGATCTTGTGATCCACTCGCCCCAGCCCGGTTTCCGCCAGCTCGATGCGCGCCAACTCCTCCGCCCGCTCCGCGCAGATGCGCTTGACGATGCCGCACATGCGCCCGCGCTCGCCCAGGCTCATGGCCGCCACGCGCTTCTGCGCCATACCCGCCGCCCGAACCGCTTCGTCCACCGTGCGAAATACTCCGTCGGCGGCGCGAGTTGCAGTCCCATTCACCGGCGCGTCGCCCAGCTTTTGCAGCCGTGCGAGCACTTCGCGGGTTATTTCGGCAATCAACTCCTGGTTAGCGGGCATCGCGGGAAACGTTCATGGTAGCAAATGGAGAAATCATAAATCATTCCCGCTTCTCTCCCGTCCCAGGCCCCAGCGCCCGGTGGTATTCTGTTGGGCGCCGCGGAGTAAATTATGAAGGCCGCAACACCCATCGCCCTCCTGGCCGTTATCCTCTGCCTCTTTCTTCCCTCCACCACGCCCGCCGCCAACAACGGCCTCGGACAGAAGCCCTACATGGGCTGGAGTAGCTGGAGCCTGTGCGCCGGCGTCATCCCCGGCTACGGGCGCACCTGGCTCGATGAGAAAAACGTCAAAACCATGTCCGACGCCATGGCGCAGAAGCTCCAGAAGTATGGCTATACCTATGTCAATGTCGATGGCGGCTGGACCCGCGCTTTCGATTCTTATGGGCGCCCCGTCGCCGATCCCCAACGCTTCCCCAGCGGCATCCGGAGCCTGGCCGATTACGTTCACGCCAAGGGGCAGAAGCTGGGCCTGCATTACGTCGCCGGTCTTTATCCGGCCGTCTATGACAGCAACCCTCCCGTTTATGGAACCACCTACCACGCCCGCGATATCGCCTACCAGCCCCTCACCAGGACCACCGGATGGAAACGCAACTATGCCATCGATTGGTCGCACCCCGCCGCCCAGGCTTACATCGATTCCATCGCCCGGCAATTCGCCGCCTGGGGAATCGATTTTCTGAAATTGGATGGCGTCACCCCCGATATTCCCCAGGCTCCCGCCGAGTCGCCAACCGATAACCGCGGCGACGTGGCCGCCTGGTCCGCCGCGCTGATCAAAACCGGCAGGCCCATCTGGTTTACCCTGTCCTGGTACGTCAATCCCGCCTACGGTTCCTACTGGCGCCAGTATGCCAACGGCTTCCGCGCCAACGGCGATGTGGAGTGGAGCAACCACGACAAGCTGGTGAGTTGGACCGAGCCCTACTTCGGCCTCTGCGCCCGCTGGCTCGATACCACCCAAACCCGCCCCCAATGGAACAACGGTCCCAATAAAACCATGGAGCAATGGCTCCCCTATATCGGCAACGGCTCCTGGGCGGATATGGATTCCCTCGATGTCGGAGCCGGCAGCATGGATGGTCTTACCGAAGACGAGCGCCAAAGCTACATGACCCTGTGGGTCATCTGCTCCTCCCCGCTCTACACCGGCGACGACCTCACCAAGCTCGACGACTTCGGCCTCTCCCTGCTCACCAACACCGAAGTCATTGCCGTCAACCAGGCCGGTCTCGTTCCCCAAGCCAAAGACGCCGCCACCAGGAATCCCGTCTGGTGGTCGAAGAACCCCGATGGCTCCTATAACGTGGCCCTCTTCAACCTGAATGACTCGTCCGCCACCACCAGTGTGACCTTCGCCGGCCTCGGTTTCAGCGGCTCCGCCACCCTCCGCAATCTCTGGGCCAAGGCCAATATCGGATCGCGCGCCAACAGCTATTCCGCCACGCTCGCGCCCCACGCTTGCCAGTTCCTCCGCGTGGTTCCAGCCGCCCGGCGAAATCAATAGCCGCGGCGGCGCGCCAACTCAACCGGACGGCGCACTGCTCAAACCGAGCGATCCGGGAGGCACAAGCTGCCCGAAGACAGCACGACGAGCCGGTCGACGGAGAGCGTGCCATGGAGCACGATCTCAGCAGGCTGCAGGGTGTAGCGGTCTACACGGGAGCCAACGGCAAATGACTCTGCGTGAGTGGTGTTTTCAATCCAAGGCCGCGCGCAGCCACATCAAGGTAGCTCTTTTCGCATCGAGCTAGCAGCGCCTGAAGGTCGTCTCCGTTTGCTAAAACGTAAAACTCCTTCCTCGGTGAAAAGTACACCAGCGTCCTTTTTTCGGCCCCGATGAGATTCAGAATGTTGTTGAGCGTCCCTTTGCTCCCGCCATCCCAGAGCATCACACCGCACTTGGCCTCGTTGGCCATCACGGAATCTTTCGCCGCGTAGTACGCAAAACCTTTCCGATCCGATGGCGGCTCGATATTTCGAGTTACCCAGGCGCCAACATTGTTCCGGGGCTTCTCCATGCAGAAGACAGCTACACTCGGATATTGCCGTTCAGCCAAGTATTGTTGAACCGCCTTGTCGGCGCCATTCGCATCGCCGATCAGAATCAGCCTCGAAACAGCCCTTGATCCCCCGATGAAAACGTTCATGCCATGCGCCTCGTTTCCGTCAGCGTGAGCAAATAAACGGCTTTGGCCTTGCCCTCGTTCTTGAGAAGCTCCGTAATCACGGCGACAGTGGCGGCCGCCAACCTGGCCCGCCCCGCCTTCATCGGGCGGCGCGTTCCCCGGCTTCGGCCTCGCCTGCCGGTGAACCTACTGAATCTGCACCAGCCCGTGCGGTTCTTCCCGCACCGCCTCCGGCGCCAGATCCTGCTTCCCCCTCCAGAAATCGATATACGAAATCTGGTGCACGCAGGCCACCGTGCAGCGCGGCGCGCAGCTCTTGGCCGTGCGGTATTCCCGCCGGATGTCCTCCACCGTATATTCCATCAGCGGTTTCCCCGGATACCCCCGCTGCTGCGAGCAGTAATGCACCAGCCCGTCTTCGCAGATATACAGGTAGCGCGACCCCGCCCGGCAGCGCCAGTCGTTCTCTTTGCCGTGCGCGATATTGTCCTGGAAATAGTTGATGCGCGCGTAGCTGCTCTTTTCCATGGCGCGCATGGCGGTGTAGACTTCCCGCTCCCGCCCGCCCAGCGGCTGCAACTGCCCGCCGCCGTCGTGAATAATTCCCACCGTGGAGGTGAACCCCAGTTCCACCGCCCGCCGCCCCACCACCAGCGCATCCTGCGGGGTGCGAATCCCCCCGCCCACCACCGAGTTGATGTTCACGTGAAATTCGGCGTGCTCCGCCAGAAGCTGCAGCTTCTTGTCCAGCACCTTCAGGCTCTTTTTCGAGACCTCGTCCGGCATTACGTTGTCGATGGAAATCTGCAGATGGTCCAGCCCCGCGCGGTTCAGCCGCTTGACCCTCTCCGCCGTCAGCAGGTACCCGTTGGTGATCATTCCCGCGATCATGCCGCGCCGCCGCACGCGCGCAATCAACAGGTCCAGGTCCGGATGCAGCAGCGGCTCGCCGCCCGAAATGGTGATGATACTGGCGCCCAGCTTCGCCAGCCGGTCCAGCCGCTGGTACATGGTCTCCAACGGAACCGGTTTGGAGACGTCGTCATATTCGTTGCAATAAGCGCACGAAAGATTGCAGCGCCGCATGGGGATGACGTGCGCCAGAACCGGATGGTCCGTCGAAGCCAGCCCCTTCAAGATCATGCGGATCTCGCGAATCCGCCGATGCATCCCCCTCCATGAATTCCGCATACCTGGCAAAGTGCTTATATTACAGCACAATCCGGCCCGTAAGCCGAACAGTTAGAGGTAATTGGAAATTTCCGGGGGTTGAACGGTAGGACAGGACTCCTGGCCTGTCAGGCTCCTTTAGCCGGCGCTGCTCGCGCCCACCCCGTCGAGAGCTTCCCGCACCTTGCTCGCCAGCACTTCCGGGTGCAAGGGTTTCCGCAGGAAAGACATCCCCGGGCTCAGCGCACCGGTCCGCGCCAGCACGTCGGCGGTGTACCCGGACATGTAAATCACTTTCGTCGCGGGACGCAATCGCCGCAGGTGTTCGGCCAGCTCCCGGCCGCTCATTTTCGGCATCACCATGTCGGTGAGCACCAGGTGAATCTCCGCCCCGCGCTTTTCGAACAACCGCAGCGCCTCCTCCCCGCTGGCCGCTTCCATCACTTTGTAACCGCGCCCGTGCAGCACGTGCGTCAGGAGGCGCCGCACGCCGTCTTCGTCTTCCACCACCAGCACCGTCTCGCTGCCCGCCGGAACCTGCCGCGGCGCCGCCGCCGCTTCCCGCCATTCGCCGCTGGGCTGCCCGCGCGGCAGGCAGATGGTGAACGTGGCTCCCGCTCCCGGCGCGCTGCTGGCCCAGACATCGCCGCCGTTCTGCTTCACGATGCTCCGCACCGTGCTCAGCCCCAGGCCCGTCCCTTTGCCCTTTTCCTTGGTGGTGAAGAATGGCTCGAACACGCGCTCCAGCGCCGCGCTGTCGATCCCGTGTCCCGTGTCGCCGATCGCCAGCATCACCGCCGGCCCCTGCGCCATGCCGTGCTCGCGCGCCGCCTCTTCATCCAGTTCGCGGTTGAACGTCTCGATCCGGATGTGCCCGCCCGCGGGCATGGCGTCGCGCGCATTCAGCACCAGGTTCATAATCGCCTGTTCCATCCGCCCCCCGTCCGCCACCACTTTCCCCAGGTTCGCGCTCAGCCGCGTCTGCACCTCCACATGCTCGCCGATGATGGGCCGCAGCATGCGCTGCACGTCCGTGACGAGCGCGTTCAAATCCAGCGCCGCCGGTGGCGCCGTCTGGCTGCGCGTGAACCCCAGCAACTGCGCCGTCAGCCGCGAACCGCGGTTGGCTGCCTTGCGGATTTCGTCCAGTTCCGGCCGCAGCGGATCCCGCTCCCCGGTCCGGTTCAGCAGGAAGTCGCAGTAGCCCGCGATCGACGTCAGCAGGTTGGCGAAATCGTGCGCCACTCCGCCCACCAGCCGCCCCAGGGTTTCCATCTTGCGCGCCTGCGCCCGGCGCTCGTCTTCCGCTCCGTCCGGCGCCGGCCGCAGTTTCTCGTGCAGCGCCAGCGCGCCGCTCCCGCAGGGCGTCACCGAAATCCGGCAGCGGTCCTCCTCGGGCCCATAGTCTTGCACGAACCGGTCCGGCGCACCATCCACAATCGCCCGCGCCGCCGAAAGCAGCGCCGCGCCCAACTCCGGCCTCTCCGCATGTACCGCTTCGCACCAGCCCTGGAATCCCGTGCCCGGTCCGCAGGCGGGATGCGCCGCTTGCCACTCGAAATTGATCCGGACAATCGTGCCGCCGCGATTCACGATAGCGGCGGGGAACGGCAGCGCGTCAATCGGAATATCGGGTAGCGAAAGCATTCCCGCGCGTCCCTGGCAAACTACCTCGATATTCGAAACGATCGCCACTTTCCCCCTTCCATCCCGGCTAGGAGCAATCGCAGGACCGAAACGTGGCTCAATCGCTAACCTGTTGGCCCTCAGGAGCTAAGGGGAATACCGTCGAATTTGTGAACACCATTACCGCCCGTGGAGAAATGGCGGATTACACGGCAATTGTTACGCGTGGTCCCCGCGGCGCACCCTTGCGGTATCGCCCGGTTCTGTACACTATCCCTATGCGCTTTCTAGCCGCCGTCCTGCTGTTCTCCGCAACCCTCCCCGCCCAACCAGCCTTCCAGATCTCCTGGCCGCAACCCGCCGATGGCCGCCTCATCCTGATCCTTGCCAAAAGCAACACCCGCGAGCCGCGTTTCGAAGTCAGCGAAGGCCTCGAAACGCAACAGATGTTTGGCGTAGATGTCGACAACGCCCGCACTGCGGCCATCGATAACGCGGCCCCCGGCTACCCCCTGGCCAACCTCGCCCAGGTTCCCGCCGGCGAATACTACGTCCAGGCCGTGCTGAATCGCTACGAAACGTTCCATCGCTCCGATGGCCGCACCCTCAAGCTCCCTATGGATCAGGGCGAAGGCCAGCACTGGAACTCCAAGCCCGGCAATCTCTACAGCGACGCCGTCAAGGTCAAAATCGATCCCCATGCTACCGCCCCCATTCGTATCGAGCTGGGCAAAACCATCCCTCCCATCGACCCTGCCGCCGATACTCCCTTCATCAAGCACGTCAAGATTCAAAGCCAACTGCTGAGCCGGTTCTGGGGCCGCCCCATGTATCTCGGCGCCATCGTGCTACTGCCCGATGGGTTCGATTCGCACCCCAACGCTCACTATCCCGTGCTCTACTCCCAAGGGCATTTCGAGCGCACCTACTCGCGCTTCCGCACCGAACCGCCCCTCCGCGGCGCCAGTGGCCGCGGCGGCCGCGGCGGCAACGCCTCCCAGGAGTACGGCTACAAGCTCTACCAGGATTGGACCAGCGGCCGCCTTCCCCACATGCTGATCGTCCTCACCCAGGACGCCAATCCCTTCTATGACGATTCCTACGCGGTCAACTCCGCCAACGTCGGCCCCTACGGCGACGCTCTCACCCGGGAGCTTTATCCGTACGTGGAAAAGCAATTCCGCGGCATAGGCCAGCCCTGGGCGCGCGCCGTTTACGGCGGTTCCACGGGCGGCTGGCGCGCTCTCGCGCTACAGGTCTTCAATCCCGATTTCTTCAACGGCGCCTGGGTGTTCTGCCCCGACCCCATCGACTTCCGCGCCTACGCCATGATCGACCTGTACCAGGACAAAAACGCCTTCTTCTCGCAAGGTCCCTGGAAGCAGGTCCCCATCCCCATGATGCGCAATGGCGACGGCGTCATCACCTCCGACATGGACGACGCCATCCGCTTCGAAGCCGTCCTGGGCTCGCGCGGCCGCTCCGCCGAGCAGTTCGATATCTGGCAGGCGGTCTACAGCCCGGCCGGCGAAGACGGCTACCCCGCCTTCATTCTCGACCCCCTCACCGGCGCCATCGATCACAAGGTCGCGGACTACTGGAAGGAGCACTACGACCTGGTCCATATCATGCAGCGCGATTGGCCGGCGCTGGGCCCCAAGCTGGTCGGCAAACTCCACTTTGCCGTCGGGGAAGCCGACACGTATTACCTCGAACGCGCCGTCCATCTGGCCCAGAAGTTTCTGGAATCCACCAAGGACCCGGGCAAGGGCCCCTACGCCGCCGCGGCTTTCGATTTCGGTCCCGGCATGCCCCACGGCTATACCGGCGGCTACCCCGAACCCATGGCCGCCGCCAACGGCACCCTGAACCAGCGCCTGATGCCCGTCATGCAGGAATGGATGCTCAAAACCGCTCCCGCCGGCGCCGACACCAGGAGTTGGCGGTATTAATCCGCCCGCGGCCGGGCGGCGCCCGGCTGGACCGATTGACAATCGGTCCGCAGGTTGGCAACCTGCCCCACCCAGCTTGGCCGAGGCGGCCTTTCCTTTCAAACTGGTACTTGCGAAGCATCCAGGCCGCATAAGTGCCTGTATATCGGCACTCGCGGGGGGCTTGGGCCTGCCGGCGGCGGCTATCTCGTTGACTCTTCTGGCCGCCGGCTTCGGCTATCCTCGTGCCCTACTCTGAACCGGATGCTCAAGATCACGCTCCACGACAGCGCCAGCGAGCTCCGCTTCCGGCTGGAAGGCCGCCTGTGCGGCCTCTGGGCCGGGGAGTTGCGCCAGTGCTGGCGCACCGCCGCCTCCGCCAGCGGCGCCCGCCGCACCGTGGTGGATCTCTCGGAAGTCGATTTCGTGGATTCCGCCGGCCGCGAACTGCTGCAGGAAATGCACCGCCAGGGCGTGCGTTTCCGCGCCGTCACCCCCATCATCACCGCCCTGCTCGACGAAGTAACCCGCGCGCCCGGCTGTGGTACGGTTGAAGGAACGCCACCAGAACGCTCCAATGCCTTCGCCAGCTCCCATCCGCCCGGACGCAATTCGCGCGCGGTATGAAACGCTTCTCGGCGTGGCCGAAACCATTGCCACGCAGCGCCAGCTTTCCACGCTCTTCGCCGCCCTCAGCCGCTGCCTCAAACCGCTCGTCTCTTTCGATTTCATCGCGCTCACGCTGGTCGATTTGGAAAACCGCGTGGTGCGCCTGCACGTCCTCGAAACCGACCGGAACATCGATCTTCCCCCCACCGTCGGCACGCCCTTCGAAGACACCCCCACCACCCACGCCCTGAAAACCCGCGAGCCCTTCTATACCCCCGACCTGGCTGTGGACGATCGCTACCCCGTCATCCGCAACCTGGTCGGCAGGTATGGCGTTCATTCCTTCTGCGTTCTCCCGCTGTTCACCGCGCAGCGCGACCTCGGCGGCCTGCACTTCGGCTCCCTGCAGACCGGCGCGTACTCGCCCGGCGACATCGAATTCATGCGGCACGTGGCGCGCCAGGTGGCCGTCGCCGTGGATAACGCCCTCAACTCGGAAGCCGCCCAGGCTTACGAGCTGCAGCTCGCCCGCGAGCGCGACCGCCTCCGCACCCTGCTGGACATCAACAACGCCGTGGTGGGTTGCCTGGCCAGCAAGAAGCTTTTTCAAGCCATCTCCGCTTCCCTGCGGCGCACCTTCGGGCTGGATTACATCAGCCTGCTCATTCACGATCCGGAAACCCGCACCATGCGTCTCCACATGCTGGATTTTCCCGACGGCTCCGGGATTATCCAGGAAGACGCCGTCCTGCCGGTCGAGGATACGCTCGCCGGCTTCGTCCTCGGGCTGCGCGAAGGCCGCCTCTTCAGCATGCCGGAGATCCGCGAAATCTCCCCCGGCACGGCCGATCTCATGGAACGCGAAGGGCTGCGCTCGCTCTGCTGCATGCCGCTGCTGGCTCCCGCCGGCCCGCTGGGCTCTCTCAACCTGGGTTCCCGCCGCGAAAGTTTCTTCGCTCCCGACGACCCTCCCTTCTTCACCCAGGTCGCCGGACAGGTTTCCATCGCGCTGCAGAACGCCCTCTCCTACAAACGCGTCGAGGAGCTCAACGCGCGCCTCGCCGAAGAGAAAATTTACCTGGAAGACGAGATTCGCACCGACAACCGCTTCGAGGAGGTCGTGGGTGAAAGCCGTGTCCTGAAGGCCATCCTGAAGCAGGTCGAGACCGTCGCGCCCACCGATTCCACGGTCCTGATTTACGGCGAAACCGGAACCGGCAAAGAGCTGATCGCGCGCGCCATTCACGACCTCAGCTCGCGCCGCGCGGGCACCTTCGTCAAGCTCAACTGCGCGGCCATCCCCACCGGCCTTTTGGAAAGCGAGATGTTCGGCCACGAAAAGGGCGCTTTCACCGGCGCCATCGCGCAGCGCATCGGCCGTTTCGAGCTGGCCCATCGCGGCAGCATCTTCCTCGACGAAGTGGGCGAAATTCCCCTCGAGCTGCAAACCAAGCTGCTGCGCGTGCTGCAGGAGCGCGAATTCGAACGCCTGGGCAGTTCCCGCACCATCCGCACCGACGCGCGCCTCATCGCCGCCACCAACCGCGATCTCGCCCTCATGGTGGAAGAGCGCCAGTTCCGCGCCGACCTGTACTACCGCCTCAACGTCTTTCCCGTCACCGTCCCGCCCTTGCGCGAGCGCCGCGAAGACATTCCCCTGCTGGTGCGCTATTTCGTGCAGCAGAACGCCCGCCGCATGAACAAGCGCATCGTCAACATTCCGTCGGAAGCCATGCAGGCCCTGGTGCGCTACGATTGGCCGGGCAATATCCGCGAGCTGCAGAACTTCGTCGAGCGCGCCGTCATCCTCACTCCGGGCTCGTCGCTGCAGGCGCCCATCCGCGAGCTGAAGCGCCGCGGCCTGTCCGCCTCCTCGGGCGCCGTCACCCTGGAAGCCGCCGAGCGCGATGCCATTCTGAAAGCGCTGCGCGACGCCGGAGGCAAAGTGGGCGGCGAGCGCGGCGCCGCGGCCCTCCTCGGCATGAAGCGCACCACCCTGCAAGCCAAAATGCGCAAGCTGGGGATCGAACGGTAGGACAGGCCTCCCGGCCAATCCGGGCAGACCGGGAGGCCTGTCCTACTCCTCTTCCGGCGGCTCAAATCCGTCCAATAACTCCGGATCCCTGGCGAAGCGCTTGAGCGTGCGCAGGATCTCCTCGGAGCGAAACCCCGCCCGCAGCAACCGCCCGTACGCCGCCGCCAGGTCTTTCCTGTCCTGAAACAGGCCTTCGCGCGGCGCCGCGCGGTATTTGCGCCGGATCCATTCTTCGATCAGCGCCTGCTCGTCCACGTCCCCGTACACTTGGCGCACGGTGGTTTCGGCCAGCGCCGGCGCGATGCGCCGCTGCCTGAGGTCGCGAATCACGCGCGTCTTCCCGAATTTATCGTTGGAGAGCCGCGCGCTGGCGAATCCTTCGGCGTACTGCCGGTCGTTGAGATAGCCGTGGTCTTTGAGGCGGCTCAGGATATCGTCCACGTCGCCCGCCCGTTCGGCGCGGCGCTGCAGTTTTTCGCGCAACTCCCCGGTGGAATGCGCACGTCCGCCCAGGACTCTTAGTGCGTACGACCACAGCCTTTCCAGGTCCAGGGTGCGGGCTTTTCGTTCGGTCATGATCCTATGGGGAGTATACTGTAAATGGCGAGAGCCGACGGCTTTTCCGTTGATGTACGACTTACGATTTTAAGGAGGTAGTGGAATGGACAAGAACGGGCTTTCCAGCTTTTTGTTGGGGCTGGGCGTGGGCGTGGGCATCGGCATGTTGTTCGCGCCGAAATCCGGATCGGAAACCCGCGAACTGATTAAGAATAAAGCGGGCGAGGGCACCGACTTCATCAAACAGCGCGGCACCGATTTCAAGCAGACCGCTTCCGAGTGGGTGGATAAGGGCCGCGAAGCCGTGGGCCGCCAAAAGGATAATCTGTCCGACGCCATGGAAGCCGGCAAGCAGGCCTATCGGGATACCGTGGGCCAGCCCCCAGCGCCTTCCGAAGGAAGGTAAAAGGGTATCCGGATTCCCCCCGGGGAGGATTCGCTCGCATGCCTGACGATGTCTTTCGCATCATTGTAGGAGTCGCGGTAGGCCTGGCTTCGGTCTCGTTCGTCGCGCTGGCAGTCCTCATGTTCGCCATCTACCGCATCTCTCGAAAGATGCAGGAGAAGGCTACCTCGTTCATCGATCGGGCGGATCCTGTCATCGGGAAAATTGAGAGTCTTCACGCCAAGCTCGAACCCATCCTGGACAGCGCCGAACTCATGATGCAAAAGGCCATGCCCGCCATCGACAAGGCCGGCCCGCTGATGGATCGCGCGGGGACGGTTCTGGCCAGCGCCAATCGCCTTTTGGAAGAGAACCGTCCCGTGCTGAATCATATCCTGGCGAATACCGACGCTCTCATCGCCGAGACTCGTTCCAAGGTTGCCGAGGTATCGGACCAGGTGGTCGAGATTTCCAAAAGCGGCCGCGAGCAGGTGCAACGCCTGGGGGATCTGCTGACGGATGCGAGCGACCGCGCGCGCCAGCGGCTCGAGCAGATCGATCGCTCCGTGGAGAACACCGTCGAGCAGATCGAGCAGGTCGGCGAATCCGTCAAGCGCGCCGTCCTCAAGCCCGTTCGCGAAGCGAACGGCCTGGCGGCCGGCTTTTCCGCCGCGGTTGCGGCTTTCGTGAAAGGCCCGCGCAAATCTCCCGTCAACACCGCCACGCAAGACGAAGAAATGTTCATCTGACGGTGAGGCGGGATGTCATCCTGCGCGCCGGTTGTGAACCGGCGCCCCGCCAACCCGCCCTACAGGCCCCTGTCCCGATAATTTAGTTTGATTTCACAATAATTTGTCTTACAATGTATTTTCCCTTATGAAACGAGCGATCCTTCTGCTGTTGATTGTAGCCGTCGCCGCGGGGGTCTGGTGGTGGGCGGAGCGCCCGCGTCCCCAGACGCTGGTGCTGACCGGCACCGTGGATGGCAACGAAGTGGTGGTGGGCAGCAAGATCACCGGCCGCATCGTGACCCTGGCGGTGGACGACGGCCAATGGGTGAAAGCCGGCGACCTGATCGCGGTGCTCGATCAGGAAGAGCTGCGCGCCGACCAGGGCGCCGCCGGCCACGCCATCGCGCAAGCGCGCGCCACCGCGCGGCAGTCGGTGGCCCAGACCGCGCTGCTGGAACATACCCTGCCCACCAAGGTCCGCCAGGCGGAGGCGCAGTTGGCGCAGACCCAGGCGCAATTGCAGCAGGCGCAGGCGCAGGTGGCGCAATCCCAGGCGCAATTGCAGCAGGCGCAGGCGCAGGTGAGGCAAACCCAGGCGGCGGTGGCCAAGGCCCAGGACAATTACAACCGCATCCGGCCGCTGGTGGAGCGCGATATCAACCCGCCGCAGGACCTGGTTACGGCCAAAACCGATCTGGATTCCGCCAGTGCCAACGAACAGGCGGCGCAAGCCGGAGTGGAGGCTACGCGGCGCGCCATGGCCGCGGCGCAAGCCGGGGCCGAAGCCTTGCAGCGCTCCGTGCTGGCGGCCCAGTCCGCGTTGGCGGATGCCCAGCAGGAGGAACGGCAAGTCCCCGTGCAACAGCAACAGGCCGACGCCATGCGCGCCGCTCAAGCGGAAGCCGAGTCCAATGCCGCCGCCGCCGCGGCGCGCTTCGACCAAACGCGAATTTTCGCTCCAGCCAGCGGCATCGTGACGCTGCGCGCGGCGCGCCAGGGCGAAGTCGTGAACCCCGGCAGTCCCATCGTCACGCTCTTCGACTTGAGCTCCACCTGGGTGGATGCCGACGTCGAGGAAACCTATGCCGACCTGATCGCCATGGGACAGACGCTACGCGTGCGCCTGCCCTCCGGCGCCGAGACCTCCGGTCCGGTGATCTACAAAGCGGTGGAAGCCGATTTCGCCACGCAGCGCGACGTCAGCCGCATCAAGCGCGATATCAAGACCGTAGCCATCCGGGTGAGCGTGTCCAATCCCCAAGGCAAGCTCCCGCTGGGCATGACCGCCTGGGTGATGCTGCCGGTTCCGGTCCTGCCGCCTGCGCCGGTCAATCGCGTGAAGGACTAGCCGCGATGGAAGGGCCAAGCCAATCGCAGAACGTCGCCGCCATCGAGGTGAAAGGCATCAGCAAGCGCTTTGGCGCGCTGCTGGCGGTGGATAACGTCAGCTTCACGGTGACGGCGGGCGAGATCTTCGGCCTGCTGGGACCCAACGGCGCGGGCAAAAGCACGCTCATCCGCATGTTGACCACGCTGGTGCCGCCCACCAGCGGCACGGCCATCGTGGCCGGGCACGATATCATTCACGACGCCACCGCGGTGCGCGAAAGCATCGGGGTGATTCCGCAGAACATGACCAGCGACCCCGAGCTCACCTGCGCCGAGAATATAGGGATTCACGCCCGCCTGTACGGCATCACCGGCGAGCGGCGCCGCCGACGCACCGCGGAGTTGCTCGAAGCCGTCAACCTCTCCGACCGCGCCGATGCCCTGGCCTCCACGCTTTCCGGGGGCATGCGGCGGCGCCTGGAGATTGCCCGCGGCCTGGTGCACGATCCGCAAATCCTGTTCCTGGACGAACCCACCACCGGGCTGGACCCGGTCTCGCGCATTTCCGTGTGGGAGATGATCACGCATCTGCGCGCGCAGCAGGGCCGCACTCTCTTTCTCACCACCCATTACATGGACGAAGCCGACCGCCTCTGCGACCGGGTGGCGATTGTGGACAGCGGCCGCATCGTGGCGCTGGACACGCCGGTGGCGCTGAAAGCCTCGGTGCCCGGCGCCAGCCGCATCGAGCTGCAGTTCGAGCCCGATCTGCCGCACGGCGCAGCCGACCTGGAGGCGCTGCCGGCCATTAACAGCGTGCGCGCCCTGGGGTCGGCCACCTATCGCATCTCGAGCGATCGCGGCCCGGCGTCGGCCCAGGAGCTGATCGAGCTGGCGCGCCGGCAGAAACTCGAGCTGAAAGCTTTATCGGTGGAATCCACCAGCCTGGACGACGTATTTCTGCATTACACCGGCCACGGTCTGGCGGAGGCCGAAGCCGCCTCCTCCGCGGCCGGTCCGAAGAAGAAAGGGGGTCCGCAATGAAGCGGGCTTTGGGCCTGGTCGAGCGCGATATGCGCAAGTTCCGCCGCAGCCCGGCGTTGCTGGTCTCCTCTCTGGCGCTGCCGCTGCTGCAGTTGATCATCCTGGGCAACGCCTTCGGCGGCAATATCAAAAACGTCATCCTGGGGGTGGTCAACCTGGACCGGGGACCGCAATCGGTGGATGTGCTGGAGCGCGTGCGCGCGGTGGGCGCTGGCGCCCGCACTTTCCTGCCCACCGATTACGATGACGAGGGCGCCGCCGTCAAGGATCTGCGCAAAGGCGTGCTGGGCGGGGTTCTGATCATTCCGCAGCATTATTCCCGCGATCTGCTGGAACAGCACCAGCCGCACCTGGCGCTGATTACCGACAACACCGACCGCTCGGTGGCGGGCGCGGTGGGCGACCAGATGTCCACTCTGGTGGCCTCCATCAACGCTCCCCAGGTGCCGCCCCGCGAACCGCCGCAGGCGGCGCTGGACGTGGTGGAAGTCTATCCCTATGTCGACTACATCAAGTATCTGCTGCCCGGTTCGGTGTCGCTGGCCATCTTCGTCACCGCCATGATCGGCGGCGGCCTGCTGTTTATCGACGACAAGTCCCGCGGCCTGCACGAAGGCTACATGGTCACCCCCATCACCAAATGGGAGCTGATTCTCGGTTTCAACCTGTCCGGCGTGATCAAGGCGGTTATGGCGGGAGAGACGGTTCTGGTGCTGGGGGCCGTCGTGGCGGGCGTCCCCAATTTCTTCCAACCGGTGCGCGTGCTGGAACTGACCCTCATGGTCGTGCTCACTTCCATCGCGCTGATCGGCATGATGTTCTTCATCATGGCGCGGATTAACGACCCGCTGGTGCCGCGCGCCATTTTCGGCGTGCTCAACACGCTGCTGTTTTTTCCCAGCGGCGCCATCTATCCCATCGCCGGCTTCCCCAAATGGCTGCGCTGGCTGTCGGCCGGCGATCCATTCACCTACGCCGTCCACGGCTTCCGCACGCTGCTGCTCAAAGACGTGGGCATCGGCGCCATCACCGGCGATGTCTTCGCGCTGGTGTTGACCTCGGCGGTGGTATTGACGGGCTCAACGCTGCTGTTCCGGCGGACCTTGTAGCCATGCCGCGCGCTGCTTCCAAGACGGACGCTACGAAGGTAATGGCCGCATGGGACCCGGCCGCGCCCGGATTGTGGTTTTGCAACTGGAAGATCTGGCTGGAGGCGCGCCACCGTCTGGAGCGCGCGCTGGCGCCCTTGCAACTGCGCCCCAGGGAGTTCTGGCTGCTGGCCATCGCCGGCCCCGGCAATGTATCGCAGCACGAGATTGCCGGCCTGTGCGGACTCGACCCCAGCTCGCTGGTGGCCGTGCTGGACGGCCTGGAGAAGCGCGGCTGGCTGCGCCGCCAGCGCAACCCGCGCGACCGCCGCATGCAATGGGTGCAGCGCACCGAGGCCGGCGACCGCTTGTTCGCCCGCGCCCTGCCCCGCGCCCAACGCGCCGAGGCGCAGCAGTTGGCGGAGCTTTCCGCGGCGCAACAGCGCCAACTGGTCGCCGCCATGCGCAAATTGGTGACGATTTCGAAATGACGAGAGATGCCATGAAACCATTCGGCAGCACTGTGCTCTTGACCCTGCTGGCGGGCGCGGGCGGCGCCTTCGCGCAGTCCCCACCGGCCGCGGGATCGCCCGGCGGACCGGCCGCGGTAGTCTTGCCGGCGTCGGGCCGCAACAACCAGGGCGGCTCGGTGGGCGCAACCGAGCAACCCGTGGCGGGCACCACCGCCAGCATCAACACCCTGAACCCCAGCGTGCAGATTTCCGGACCCTATAGCGGCAGCGCGCGCAGCACCACGGCCATGCCTTTTTCCGGCAAGCTGTCGCTGCGGGAGGCGCTCGAGCGCGGCCTGGCTTACAATTTGGGCGCGGTCGGGCTGGCGCAAAGCGTTCGCCAGACCGGCGCGCAGGTGAGGGTGGCGCGCAGCGCTTTGCTGCCCAACATCAACGGCAATCTGGGCGAAACCGTGGAGCAAACCGACCTGGCCGCGCTGGGACTGCGCATCAGCGTGCCCCTGCCCGGCTTTCGCATTCCCACCATCGCCGGCCCGTTTAACTATTTCGCCCTTCAGGCCACCCTCAGCCAGAGCCTGGCCAACCTCACCCAGGTCGATAACTACCGCTCCGCCCAAGCCACCGAGCGCGCCAGCCGGTCCAACCTGGAAGACGCGCGCGACCTGGTCACCCTGGCGGTGGGCGGCGCTTATTTGCAGGTGCTGGCCGCGCAAGCCCGCGTGGATGCCGCGCAAGCGCAACTCGATACCGCCAACGCCGTTTTCCATCAATCCAGCGAACAACACGGGGAAGGCATCCTGGGAAAGCTGAACGTCGATCAAAGCCAGGTCCGCGCCCTCACCCAGCAACAGCAGATCATTACGCTGCGCAACGATCTGGCCAAACAGAAGATCAACCTGGCGCGGCTCACCGGGCTCGCGCCCAATCCCGCGTATCAGCTCACGGACCGCTTCCCCTTCAGCCCGGCGCCGGTCGAGAACGTGGATGCCGCGGTGGCGCGGGCCGAACAACAGCGCGCCGACCTCAAAGCCGCGCAACTGCAGGTGGAGGCGGCCGCGAAGGCCCTGTCGGCGGCGCGCGCCGAGCGCCTGCCGTCGGCCGCGGTCAACGGCGACTACGAACTGATCGGCACCAACCCGGCCCACTCGCATGGAGCCTTCAGCGTGACCGGCACGCTCACGATTCCACTGTGGCAAGGCGGGCGGACCGCCGGCGATATCGCCCAGGCCGAAGCGGTGCTGGCGCAGCGCAAAGCCGAACTGGAGGACACCCGCGGACAGATCGAAGCCCAGGTCCGCCAGGCTTATCTCGATCTGGAAGCCGCCGCCGGGCAAGTCGAAGTGGCGCGCCAAAATGTGCAGGTTGCCCAGGAATCCCTGGAGATGACGCGCGCGCGCATGGAAGCCGGCGTGATCAACACGGTAGAGGTCGTGCAAGCGCAACAGACCGTCGCCAGCGCGCAATTGGACCTGATCGACAGCGTGTTCGCGCACAATCTGGCGAAACTGAGCCTGGCCCGTGCGCTGGGCCATGCGGCCGATCGGATCCCCAACTTGCTCAAACCGCAAGCCGCTCCGCTGCCATGACGCTCGGGGAGTAGGGCGGCGGCTTGCGATCGCACGCTTCCCACTAGTTCGCGGCCCAGAACGCTCCATCTGCAATCCCCCTGTCACCCACTTCCGGTGCGACGACCAGGGCCATCAGGGGCTTTGTCAGTACCAAAGCGGCATCCAATCCCCGTAGCCAGGGTCCGCCGCAAACGCCAGCGTCCCCTCGGACCGCAAATCGCTCTCTGCCGCAATTCGCCGAGTGCTTACGTCTGAGAGGGCGTTGAGCCACTCCAGGAGAACGGCCTCGGTTGTCATGATCGCGCTCCTGATCCGGATCACGAACTGGTGCCATGCGACCGCACGGTGATGATGCTGGTCCCACCGCATTGGCGGCGATCCAAGCCAACGCCGACTCTTCTGTCTCGCCTTCAAGCGGCTCGATCTGAACGATCAGGGCTTGAATGTCGAGCGGCGGGACGAGCTTGGGTCCCGGCGGCCGGTCAGCGTTGACTTCGGGTTTGGCCCAGCTCGCCATGACCGCAATGTACACGGTCGCGGCTCATTCGGCAAATTTGATCTGGGTGGGTAGATGGGTGGGCTGTTTTTACGCCGCCACCCTGTAGACCATTGATTCTTATGGTGCGCCCGGGGTGACTCGAACACCCGACCTTCTGGTTCGTAGCCAGACGCTCTATCCAACTGAGCTACGGGCGCGCACTTTGGAACAACAACTTGCGGAGAATGGCGAAGGCGAAGTTTCCGGCGTGTGCTAGATTTGTGCTAGACACCCCTTGACCCTGCCCATTCGTCTTCTACTGTACACACATCTTAGCATCGCGACCCCTGGTTTTGCATCTGCCACGTCATGATTGTCCTGCCGGTCTCGGGGGCGCGGAACGGTCCCAGAAGCGGCGACCGAGACGTTGTCTCACGCTCACGCCCGCCCGATAAGACGGTCGCATTACTCGGCGCTCTGAAAAGCGACGAAGCCGTCCAGCGTCGTTTCGGTTATCCAGCAGGAGGACTTGGGAGCGGACCGGGAGAATGCCGGTGGCGCGATCCATCTCTATCAATGGAAAGCGGCTCGTAAGTGCCGGTGACTACGATGGTTTCGTGCTGGGGCGCGTGCGCAAAAGTCAGGATACCAGAGCTTGCGTAACGCGCGAGGCTAACTGATCGAAAGTGATGATCTCGTAAAGCGAAGGGTCGCTCATGATGGTCTTGACCAGGGCGGCGTGCATGGCATGGCCGGCGCGTTCGGCGATGACGTGGCCGAGCAGCGGGCGGCCGAGGAGCGCCAGATCGCCGATCAGATCGAGGGCTTTGTGGCGGCAGCATTCGTCGGGTGCGCGCAGACCTTCGGGGTTGAGTGCGCCGGCATCGGTGAAGCACACGGCATTTTCGAGCGAGGCGCCGCGGATCAGGCCCATATTGCGCATCTGGTCGAGATCGCCCTGCCAGCCGAAGGTGCGGGCGAAGGCGATTTCCCCGGCATAGCGCTCCGGCGTGACTTCCATCTCGAGGGACTGGCGGCCGACCGGGGCGGGGTAATCGGTGTCGCAGGTGAGGCGGAAACTTTCGGCGGGCAGAATGCTGATGCGCTTGCCCTTGTCTTCCACGGAAACGGGGCGGCGGATGCGCAGGTAGCGGCGCTTGCGGCGGTATTGGCGGATGCCGGCCTGTTGGATGAGGCGGACGAAGGGAAGGCCGCTGCCATCCAGGATGGGCACTTCCAGGTTATCGATTTCGATGATGGCGTTATCGATCCCCATGGAGTACAGCACGCTGAGGAGATGCTCGGTGGTGGAGATCAGCACGCCCTGGCGCATGAGGCTGGTGGCGTAGCTGACGCGCGCCACGTGGCGCCAACTGGCGGGGATGGGGAAGTGATCCAGATCGCTGCGCTCGAAAACGATCCCGGTGGCGACCGGCGCGGGAAGGATGGCTATCGTCACCGGGACGCCCGAGTGAAGGCCGATGCCGCTGGCTTCGACGCGGCGCTGCAACGTGGTTTCGAACCTCAAGCGGCTGCTCCAAGCATACCTTTTCATCTTAGTGCGGTATTCGACTGCTGGTATAAGTTTTTGATTCCAAAAGCAATCTGAGCTACAGGGTGTGGCTGAAACGCGACACATTCGCGGTCCGGTGTGGCGCGATTGCAGCGCTTCGGGCAACGGGATAGTATGATGAGCGCAGTGCCCCATAAAAAACTATTCCTGATTGACGCGTTCGGGTTCATTTTTCGCGCTTACCATGCGCGGGCGCGCTCGAGCGCGCAGCCCATGCGCACCAGCACGGGCCTCTCGACGGAAGCCGTTTACATCTTCAATAACATGCTGCGCAAGCTGAGCAAGCAGTTCGCGCCGGAGTACATTGCCGCGGTATTCGAGAGCGGGGAGCCGACGCATCGCGTGCGGGAGTTCGCCGAATACAAAGCCAACCGCGCGGAGATGCCGCCGGATCTGGGAGAGCAGATTCCCTACGTGCGGCGGGTGCTGGAGGCCATGCGGATTCCCATTCTGGAGTATCCCGGGTTCGAGGCGGACGATGTGATCGGCACCATCGCGCGGCGCGCCGAGCAGGCGGGTGTCGAGGTGGCGATCGTCTCCAGCGATAAGGACATGCTGCAGCTCGTGACGGACCGCGTTTCCATGCTCAACCCGGCCAAGGACGATACCTGGTACGACCCGGCCAAGGTGAAGGAGTTCATGGGAGTGCGGCCGGAGCAGGTGGTGGATCTGCTGGCGCTGATGGGGGACGCCGTCGACAACATTCCGGGTGCGCCGGGGATTGGGGAAAAGGGGGCGCAGGCGCTGCTGGAACGGTTCGACACACTGGAGGCGCTGCTCGATCGCGCGGCGGAGGTCGAGCGGAAAGCGTATCGCGAGAGTTTGCAAAACAACGTCGAGCGCATCCGCATGAGCCGGCGCCTGGCGGAGATTGCGACCGATGTGCCGGTGCCGTTCGAACTGCAGGCGGTTAAGGCTGCGCCGTTCGACCCGGCGCTGCTGAAGAGTGTTTACAAGGAGCTGGAGTTTTACAGCCTGCTGAAGGAGCTGGGTCCGGGCGAGGACGCGCGGCCGCGGGATTATGGCGTGATCGCGGGGCCCGAGGAATTGAAACAGTGGATGGATGCGATACCGCAAGGGGCGCCGATTGCGGTGGCGATTTCGAAGTCCGGCGAGGGCGAATTCGCGCTCGATACGGTGGGCCTCGCGTGGCGCATGGGCGAAGCGCGGGCGGTGACGGCGGAAAACCTGGCTTACCTGAAGCCCTACCTGGAATGCGCCGCGGCGCCCAAAATCGCCTGCGATATCAAAACCGCGCTGCTCTTGCTGGACCGCATGGGAATCGAGGCGCGCGGTTTCGAGCACGACGTGATGCTGTATGCGTTTCTGCTGGACGCGGACCCATCGGGGTGCCCGCTGGACGAGCAGGCGCGGCGGCGGCTGGATCTGAAACTGGGGCCGGCGCCCGAACAGCACGCCGATATCACCCTCGAGATCTATGGGCAACTGGCTCCGGCGGTGGAAAGCCGCGGGCTGCGGGAGTTGTACGAAACCATCGAGCTGCCGCTGGCGCGCGTGCTGGCGCGCATGGAGCGGAGCGGCGTGCGCATCGATCCGGTGGAGTTAAAGCGGCTGTCGGACCTGATGGAAGGCGAAATCGCCCGGCTGACGGCGGAGATTCACGCGCTGGCGGGAAAGCCTTTCAACATCAGCTCGCCGCAGCAGGTGGGGCGCGTGCTGTTCGAAGACCTGAAGCTGCCGGCGCCGGTGAAATATGGGAAAGGCAAAACCACGTCGACGGCGGCCGATGTGCTGGAGGAGCTGGCTCCCGGCTACGAGATCGCCCGCAAGATCCTGGAGTACCGCCAGCTCACCAAGCTGAAGGGTACTTACGTGGATGCGCTGCCGGCGCTCATCGACCCGCGCACGGGCCGCTTGCACACCAGCTTCAACCAGACGGGCGCGGCTACCGGGCGCCTTTCGTCGTCCAATCCGAATTTGCAAAACATCCCCATCCGCACCGAGCTGGGGCGGGAGATCCGCGCGGCTTTCGTGCCCCGGGACGGTTGGAAGCTGCTGGTGGCGGACTATTCGCAGATCGAGCTGCGCCTGCTGGCGCACATGTCGGGGGACGAACGGCTGGTGGAAGCGTTTCGCGAGGGGGAAGACATTCACACGCGCACCGCGTCGGAGGTGCTGGGCGTGCCGCCGATGATGATTACGGCGGAGGCGCGGCGCAGCGCCAAGGCCGTGAATTTCGGGATCGTATACGGGATCAGCGGATTCGGGCTGGCGGCGCAGTTGGGGATTCCGCGGGTGGAGGCGGAAAAATATATCAAGAATTATTTCGAGCGCTACGCGGGAGTCAAGCGCTTCATCGAAGCCACCATTGCGGAGGTGCGGCAGACCGGCGTGACGAAAACGCTGTTCGGCAGGGAGCGGCCCATTCCGGATATCAACAGCCGCAACGCCAACGCGCGCGGATTCGCCGAGCGGACGGCGGTAAATTCGCCGCTGCAGGGCACGGCGGCGGATTTGATCAAGCTGGCGATGGTGCGGATCGAGGCGGCGCTGCGCAGCGCGGGATTCGCGACGGAAATGCTGCTCCAGGTGCATGACGAACTGGTGTTCGAGTGCCCGCCGGGAGAAGTGGACGAGGTTGGGAAGCTGGTGCGGCGCGAGATGGAAGGGGTGCGCGAGCTGCGCGTGCCGCTGGTGGTGGACATCGGGGTGGGGGACAACTGGCGCGACGCGAAGTAGGCGGTGTGGGGCAGGCGGGCCCGGTGGCGGGCCCGGAGGGCGCCCCGCCTGGCAACCGGAGTCGGCCAAGCGGAGTCGCATCGCCCAGTCGAGCGGCCGCAAAAGCGCGCGCTGGAAAAAAAACAAAGAGCGCCGCTAGCGCCGCAAATAGGCGTCGTCGCCGCTTTGCCAGTCCTCGCGGGCAGGGGAGAAAACGTCGACCACAATGGTGTCTTCGACGGCTTCCACGCCATGCGGGACCTGCGATGGGATGGCCAGCGATTCGCCGGCGTGGAGCACCGTCTCGCGGCCTTCGATGAAGAACTTGAGGGCGCCGCGCTCGACGGTGGCAACCTGTTCGTGGATGTGGCTGTGCTCGGGCACCACGGCATTCTTCCGCAGGTGCAGGCGGGCGATGGTCAGGCCTTTCATGTGGATTGCCTTGCGCGACACCATGGGGTTCAACTGCTCTTCCGGAAGGAGGTTCCAATTGTACAGCGGCATGGGCGTATTTTAGCAGGCCGGAAGACCTCCGGGTGCGCGACATGGAGGGGGCAATAGTCAACGACGGTTTTCCCAGTAGTCTTCAAACCGGCGGCTGTGGCGGCAGCAGCGGAGCGCAATGACGGCGTTCGCTCCTCGAACCGTCCAGAAC
>Ga0181521_10000888_pt1 | contig 37188 bp, 31 predicted proteins | sample PEATcosm2014_Bin_32_FD_119764 | JGI IMG/M metagenome (GOLD analysis project Ga0181521, IMG submission 119764) | Peatland microbial communities from MTU Mesocosm Facility, Houghton, MI, USA - PEATcosm2014_Bin02_60_metaG | ecosystem: Environmental > Terrestrial > Soil > Wetlands > Peat | place...
AACGTCGGGAAAAGCGACGCTCAACTCTCTGCGAAGGGTTTTGACGATGTCGGCGGTGCGCTCATGCCCTTCGGCGAGTTCGATCTGGATCACGCCATCGTTGACCCCGATCGCACTGCCGTCCGTGAAGGCGAGGTTGTAGAGCCTTTGCGGCAGGCCGATATTGTCGAGAACGAGTTTCAGATCCTTTGCCGGGACGACCGCCCGGATCTTGTCCTCGACGTCCTGAAAGATCTGTTCGGTGCGCTCGATGCGGGTGCGCGCCGGCGCCCTGACGTGCAGCTGGATCAGCCCGGCGTCGACCGCCGGAAAGAAATCCGAGCCGACGTTGAACGCCAGCACGCCCGCGCCGGCGACGACGGCGAGCGCGACCGCAGGCGTCAGGAATTTCCGCCGCAGGATGCCGGCGAGAAGCCAGGCGTAAAAGCTGCGGAAGCGATCGAACCGCGCATTGAATCCATTATGAAAGCGCGCCATCCAGTCGGTCGCGTCACCGTGCCGCTCATGCTCCTTGCGGATCAGGAGCCCGATCATGATCGGCGTCAGGGTGCGCGAGATGCAATAGGACGCGATCATGGCGAACACGACCGCCATGGCGAGAGGCGTGAACAGATAGCGCGCCGCGCCCTGCAGGAAGAACACGGAGACGAAGACACAGCATATGGCGAGCGTCGAGATGAGGGTCGGCACGGCGATTCCGGCGGCGCCCTCCAGCACGGCCTGGTCGAAGTCGACGCCCTCTTCGAGCAACCGGTGCGTGTTCTCGATGGTGACCGTCGAGTCGTCGACGAGAATGCCGACCGCCAGAGCGAGGCCGCCGAGAGTCATGGTGTTGATGGTCTGGCCGAGCGCGGAAAGCACCGCGATCGACGTCAGGATCGAGAGCGGAATCGACACCATGACGACGATCGTCGAGCGCCAGGAGCCAAGAAAGATCAGGATCATCAAGGCGGTCAAGGCGGCCGCGATCGCTCCTTCGTGCAGCACGCTGTCGATGGCGTTCTGCACGAACACCGACTGATCGAACAGCAGCTTGATATTCATTCCTGGCGGAGCGGCCTTCTCGATTTCAGGCAGCGCCGCCTTGACGCGATTGACGACGTCGAGCGTCGAGGCGTTGCCGTTCTTGATGATAGTCAAAAGGACCGAGCGTTTGCCTTCGGCGCGCACGATGTTCTGCTGCACCGCCCAGCCGTCGCGAACATGGGCGACATCGGACAGAAAGACGGTGGCGCCGCCGGCCTGCCTGACCGGAATCCGGTTCAGCGCGTCGATAGAGGGCGCGGTCGCGTTGACCTTCACGATGAATTGCTGGTCGCCGAGCTTTGCGTCGCCCGATGGCAGCGTCAGGCTCTGCGCGTTGACCGCGTTGAGGACGTCGCTCGGCGTGATGCCGCGCGCGCGCAGCGCATCGGGATCGAGATCGACCATGATCTGCCGATACTTGCCGCCATAGGGCGTCGGCAGGGTGATGCCGGGAATGGGCGCCAGCGCCTGGCGCATCTGATAGATGCCGTAGTCGTAAAGCTGCTGCTCATTCAGCTGGTCCGAGCTCAGGCTCAACTGGAGCACGGGAACCGAAGACGCGTTGAACTGCACCACGGTCGGCGGCTGAATGCCCGGAGGCATGATGGCGCGGATCGAATTGGTGGCGGCGACGATCTGGGCGATAGCGAGGTCGATGTTCACGCCAGGCTGGAAAAACACCTTCTGAACCGAGATGCCCGACAGCGTCTGGCTTTCGATATTGCGCACGTCGCTGACGTTGGAGCTGATCGTATATTCGCTATAGGTGGTGACGCGCGCTTCCATTTCTTCGGGCGTCAGTCCGGTGTATTGCCAGATGACGGTGGCGACCGGAATGTTGATATTCGGAAAAATATCCTTGGGCGTCGTGAAGATCGCCGTTCCGCCAAGAAACAGCATCATCAGGGCCAACACGTAAAACGTGTGACGATACCGCAGCGCGAAACCGACTATGCCCATCATCAACTCCGGGGGTTCGGTCTTGACGTACTGTACCATACAGTACATATCAAGAGCATTATGAAAGTCTCACTTGCTTTTGAATGAAAACCCAGGCTTCCAACGCTGACTTCGCAGTAACCAGCCCGGCGAGCCCGCGCCTCGCCGCGCGTCGCGCCGCGTTCCTGTCCGCCGCGCTGGAGGTCTTTCAGCAAAAGGGCTTCGCCGAAGCGACGCTCGACGACATCATCGCGCTCTCAGGCGGCTCGCGGCAGACGCTCTACGCGCTGTTTGGCGGCAAGCAGGGGCTGTTCGAGGCTCTCGTCACGGAGACGTGCTGGAGCATCTTCGGCAAGCTTACGCCAGAGCGGCTCGCCTCGCAGTCTCCCGATCTGGTGCTGACCGAGGTCGGCGTGCGCTACCTCGAAGTTGTCCTTTCCCCGTCGGTTTTGAACCTGACGCGCCTCGTCGTCGCCGAGGCGTCGCGCATACCTGAAATCGCCGAGACCTACTGGCGATTGGGCCCTGGCCGCAGCCGCGCGTTTCTGACCGAATTTTTCGACCGCCAGATCGAGCGGGGCCTGTTCCAGATGGCCGACAGCCGCAAGGGGGCGGACCACTTCCTCGAAATGTTGTCGGGGACGATCCGGTTCCAGTGTCTGACCGGCGTGCGCCAGCCGCCGGATGGGGCTGAAATCAGAGAGATCGTCGCATCCGCCGTCGCGCAGTTCCTCAATGGTTGCGCCAAAGCATGAAGGGCGCCTCGGCCGCCTGCTGCGAAGCGCGCCGCTTGTGGAAATGGCGGGCGGCGCGCTAAAAGCGGACCAAAGCTGAGCCGCGGGGCTTAAAATCCAGCGTCGGCGGATCCGACATGCGAAGGAACGCTAATGTACGATAAAAAGGGCCTCACCCTCGCCGACGCCAAGGCGATCGCCGCGGCGGCCGAAGCGGAAGCGCTGAAAAACGGCTGGCGCGTGACGATCTCCGTCCTCGACGATGGCGGCAACCTGCTCTATCTCCAGCGTCTCGACGATGCGCCGGTCGGCTCCGTCGCCGTGTCGCAGGAAAAGGCGCGCACCGCCTTTCTGTTCAAGCGAACGACGAAAAGCATTGAGGAGGCTATTGTCGGCGGCCGCACGGTGATGCTGACGCTTCCGGGGGCGACGCCGATCGAAGGCGGCCTGCCTTTGCTGCACGAGGGGCGCGTCGTCGGCGCCATCGGGGTGTCTGGCGTGCAGTCGTCGCAGGATGCGCAAATCGCGCAGGCAGGCGTTGAAGTCGCGGCCAAATTGTAATCCGCGGCGCCGGGCGGGGTTTTGAACAAAAGGGAACGCCGCAAGACTGAATGATGCGCCAGCTTTATCGCGCGATCGGAAAAACCGGCATCGCGCCCGCCAAAGGACAAGAGACACGTGCCGCCTTGGCCTGCGCTGATCGTCGACCATCCGCAAACCGCCGTCGCCATCGCGGCGCTTGTCGTTGCGGCCGGCTCCCTTTTTGTGCTGGCGCTGCGGCGGGGCCCGATGTGGCGGCTTGCCGGACGGATTGGCCTCCTCGTCGCGCTGAGCGCCATGCTCCTCAGCCATGGAATCGAACCCTATCGGCAGCGCCTGCCCGACGAGAACATCGCGCGCCAGCTGGGGATCCTCCTCGTCGAAATTCTATGGTGGGTGGCGCTCGCCCGGGTCCTTGTCAGCGTCGTCGACGCGTTTGTCATCTTTGAGCGAAGGCCAAATGAAAGCCGCCTGTTCCAGCAGCTGATCGCCGGCCTCATCTACCTCGGCGTCGCTCTCGCGATCATCGGCGACGAGTTCAATGTCCCGATCGGCGCGCTGTTCGCGACCTCCGGCGCCGTCGCCATCATCGCCGGCCTCGCGCTGCAGAGTACGCTGGCGGATGTGTTCTCCGGCATCGCCATCAGTCTCGGTCGATCATACCACATCGGCGACTGGATCATCATCGATGGCGGCGTCGAGGGTCGCATCATCGAGACGAACTGGCAGGCGGTGCATCTCCTGACGGCGAGCCATGACGTCGCCATCATACCCAACAGCGTGCTGGCCAAGGCCAAGCTCGTCAACGTCACCACCCCCGAAGAGATGCAGGTGGCGACGACGCTGATCCGGCTCGAGCCTTCGATGTCGCCCGCGAGTTTCGTCGACATGTCGCTGCAGGCGCTGGCGAGCTGCAACTGCATCCTGCACCAGCCGCCGCCGACGGTCGCCGTGAAGTCGCTGAGCGCGTCGGCGATCGAATTGGCGGTGAGCTACCGGATCCCGAACCGGTCGGTTGGAGACGACGCCCGCAATGAAGTCTTTGACCGCGTTTACCGGCACGCCGTCGCCGCCGGATTGAAGTTCGCCCAAACGCCCGGCGTCGCCGGCCTGTTCCCGCCGATGCCCACCGGCGATGGCGGCGCCGTGCCGGCGCAAAGCGCGCCCGAGCGGATTCTCGAAAAGCTGCCGCTATTCGCTTCGCTCACCGAGGAGCACAAGACCGTCCTCGCCGCCAAGATGAAGCGCAGGACGTTTGAGCCCGGCGAACTCGTGATCGAGCGCGGCGTGGTGGCGCAAACGCTCGCGATCGTGCAATCGGGCGCGCTCGCCCTCTATCAGGTCAGGGACGGGCGCGAGCACGAGCTTGTGCGGCTGGGTCCCGGCGATTATTTCGGCGAAGGCGGCCTGCTGCTGGGGGAGCCGCAGCGCGGCACCATCCGGGCGCTGACGCACGCGTCCATTTACGAGATCGTCGCCGACGATCTCCGCCCGATCCTGGTCGAGCGGCCGGGCCTGTCGGACGCGCTTGGACATGCGCTCGCCGCGCGCCGGGCGATGCAGGCGGCCGATGATGCGGTCGCGTCGAACCATGCCGATCATTCCGCAAGGCGTCTAACTGACCGCATCAGACAATTGTTTCAGGTCGACGCCTGATCGTCGCGCGGCGCCGTCAGGATTTGCCGCGCGGCTCCCTGAACCTCACGATCTGATGGTTGTTGTCGCCATCGACGATTTCGACATTGACAAGCTTTCCGGCTTCCTCCTCGAGATAGACCTCGCGCGGCTTCTGGATGAGGTGGTCGAGGCCCTTGAGGGCGATCTCGAAAATATCGTCTTTCGGATCGTAGACGACGCCATAAAGCGGCAGCCAGGTCGCCTCGATCTGGTCGCCGAGCTTTAAAGATGCGATTTCGATTTCCGCCTGCGCGTCCTTGAGGCCTTTCGACACGTCATTGAAGAACGCGCTCCATTCGGACTTTTCCAGTTTTCTCGTGGTCATGACGGTCTTCCCCGTTGCGGTGAATGTTGCAATCGTTGTTTCTGGCGCGCTTTGCGGCGGCCGGATGCGAATTGTCGGCGCGCGTCGCCTCAACCGTTAAATCCGCTCAAAGGCGCAAGAGTTTCGCTTTCGACCGGGGTCTCCCGGCCAACGCCCCCGCAGCATGATGACTTCAAAATTTAAATCAACCGGCGCTTCGTCCGTTTGTCCTGACGCAAGGTCTTGTCCAGAAACCCTGCAATTTTTGCGATCGTGCGATATGGTTCGCGCTGTCTGATCCAGGATCCGGCCGATGCAAGCCATGGTTTTTGAAGGTTTGGGCAAGCCGCTCGTCCTCAAGGAGGTCGCGACGCCCCGCCCCGACGCCCATCAGTTGCTGATCGAGGTCCGCGCCTGCGCGGTGTGCCGCACCGACCTGCATATCATCGATGGTGAACTGCCGCGGCCAAAGCTGCCGCTGATCCTTGGCCATGAGATCGTCGGCGTGGTGGCCGGTCTCGGCGAGAAGGTCGCGCGCATCAAGTTGGGCGATCGCGTCGGCGTGCCGTGGCTTGGGTGGACCTGCGGGGTCTGCGAATTCTGCCGTACGGGGCGGGAGAACCTTTGCGACAAGGCGCGCTTCACCGGCTACGACATCGACGGCGGATTCGCCCAGTTCACCGTCGCCGATGAGCGCTTCTGCTTCCCGCTTCCGGCGCTTTACGCCGACGTCGAGGCGGCGCCGCTGCTTTGCGCCGGCCTCATCGGCTATCGATCGCTGCGCCTTGCCGGGGAAGGGCGCCGCCTCGGCATCTACGGCTTCGGCGCCGCGGCGCATATCGTCGCGCAGGTCGCCCGGCATCTTGGCTGGGAGATCTACGCCTTCACCCGGCCGGGCGACGTCGCGGCCGAAGCATTCGCGCGCGAATGCGGGGCCGCATGGACAGGCGGCTCCCTGACGCCGCCGCCCGAGCCGCTCGATGCGGCGCTAATCTTCGCCCCTGTCGGCGCTCTCGTCCCCGCAGCCCTGCATGCGCTGGCGAAAGGCGGAACCGTGGTTTGCGGCGGCATCCACATGAGCGACATCCCGGCTTTTCCCTATGCCGACCTCTGGGAGGAGCGAATGATCCGCTCCGTCGCCAATCTGACGCGGCGGGACGCGGAGGAGTTTCTGGCGCTCGCGCCCCAAATTCCGGTGCGGACGCGGGCGATCGCCTCTCCGCTCGAACGCGCCAACGAGGCGTTGGAGGATTTGCGCCACGGCCGCATTTCCGGCGCCGCCGTGCTGGTCCCGCCAGCCATTTCGGCTTGAGCGAAATCATGAATCATTCCGCCATCGGCAGCCTCATTCATTTCGTCCTGTCCAATTTCACGGCGGTTTTGTTCATCGCGGCGCTGCTCCGCGCCGCATTGGAGAGGCCGCGGCCCTCGGCTGATCGCACGCTCTCCTGGCTCCTGCTTTTGCCGATTGGCGTCGGCGGCCTGTGGAGCGCTTTTTTCCATCTCGCCTATCCCGAGATGGCGGCGCGGTTCATCGGCTGGGCGGACAGCCCCTTCCAGTTCGAGGTCGGCATGGCCGATCTCGCTTTTGGCGTCGCCGGCTGCGCGGCTTTTCGCGCCAGTTTCGGGTTCAGGGCAGCCGTCGTGCTGGTCAATGCGATCTTTCTTTTAGGCGACGCCGTCGGTCACGTGCGCCAGATGATCACGGCGGCAAATTTCGCGCCCGGCAACGCCGGGCCGGTGTTCTATCTCGACATTGTCCTGCCGGTTTTGACGATTGCGCTGCTTTTGATGTCGCGGCGGAGCCGCGACGAAGCTCCGCCCGGCTAAGTCAGCTTTTGGGGGCGCTTGCCTCTGCGCGGTCGAAAACCTCATCCCGCGCGCGATCGAGATGGTCAATCTCCGCCCAGCTCAGCAATACCCATCGCCCGTCCCGGCGCTCGATCCAGTTGAGCGCGCCGTTGAGCAGCGGGAAATCGCGCTTCGCCGCTAGGCTTTGGCCGGTCGCGAGGCGGTGCGCGATGTCGAGCGCGCCGCCATGCGTCACGATGAGCAGCGTCTCGCCGCGGTGCTTCTCGGCAAGGCTCGCCAGGGTGGTCTCGACGCGCGCTGAAAAAGCGCCGAGGCTCTCGCCGCCGCCCGGCGGCGGAAGACCCGTATCCCGCGCGCGAAAGCTGGCGTAATCGGCCGGATAACGCGCCCCAGCCTCGGCGTGCGTCAGGCCTTGAAATTCGCCGAGGCAGCGCTCGCGAAGGCTTTGCGTCCGCCGCACCTCAAGACCGATCAGCGCCGCCGCGACGGCCGCGGTCTCGAGGGTGCGCGCAAGGTCGCTGCTGTATAGAGCGTCGAAGCTATGCGTCGCGAGCCTCAAAGCCGCCGCCTGCGCCTGCGCCCGTCCCGCCTCGTTCAGCGGAATATCGATATGGCCCTGCAGGCGCCCTTCTGCGTTCCAGGCCGTTTCGCCATGGCGGACGAGGCAAAATCTGGTCGGCTTCGATACTCCGTCCGACGGCTGGAGCTGAAGCTTCTCATCGCTAACAGGCGTCCGGCCCAATGCTGCCTCACTCCAGCGACAGCGCCGCGGCGACTGGTTGCGGCGGCTCATTCGGGAAGGTCTGCTCCCAGCCGCCGCCAAGCGCCTTGTAGAGCTGGATGAGATCGGTCGAGACGCTGGTCGTGCTTTGCGCGAGCTGTTGCTGCGACGCCAGCAGGGTCCGCTGCGCATCGAGCACGGTGATGAAATCCGCGACGCCGTTGGTGTAGCGCACGCGCGAAAGGGACAGCGCCTCGCGCGAATGCTCGACCGCGGCCTTGAGGCTGTCGCGCCGGCGTTGTTCGGAGGAAAAGGCGTTGAGCGCGTTGACGACGTCGTGCCAGGCCTGAAGCACGGTCTTGTGGTAATTGATCGCAGCTTCTTGCTGCTGGTTCGCGCGCAGGTCCAGCGTCGATTTCAGCCGGCCGCCCTCGAAAATCGGCAGCTCGACGCTGGGTCCGAACTGATATTGCAGCGAGCTGCCCTTCCACAGATTCTTGAGGTCAAGCGCGTTGAGTTCGATGTTGCCGTTCAATTTCACGCTGGGATAGAAGTCGGCGACCGCGACGCCGACATCGGCGGTCGCCGCATGCAGCTGCGCCTCCGCCGCGCGTATGTCGGGGCGCCGTCGCGCAAGCTCGGAGGGCACGCCGAGCGGCGCGCGGGGCGGGGTCGGCGGGATGGGCTTCGCCCGCGTGAGCTCGCTCTTCAACGCGCCCGGACCTTCGTCGAGAATCAGGCTGATGGCGTTGATGTCGACCTCGACCTGGTTCTCGAGGCTCGGCAGCTCCGCGCGGATGCTTTCGACCAACGCCGCGGCGTTTTCGACGTCAAGACCGCTCGTCAGCCCCTTGGCGGCGCGGGTCCGCGTCAGCTCCAGAATTTCGCTGGCGCTCTTTAAATTGTCATTGACGATGGCGATTTGCGCCTGCGCGCCGCGCAAATCGACATAATCGCGCGCGAGCTCCGCCAACGCTGTCACCAACAGATCGCGGCGCTGATATTCGGAGGCCTCGATCTGGGCGTCCGCGGATTCGACCTGACGCCTGACGTGGCCCCAGATATCGAGCTCCCATGACGCATCGAAGCCGGTCTGCCATACGCTGATCGGCGGCACGTTCAGATTGGGTCCGGCGAGACTGAGGATGCCGTTCTTGCTGTAGAGTTCGCGTTGGTACGAGGCGTTGCCATTGACGCTCGGCAGCGCCGCCGAGGCGGTGACGCCGCGCTGCGCGCGGCTCTCGCCGAGGCGCACCGTCGCCGTCAGCACGTCGAGATTTGCATCGGCGACGCGTCCGGCGAGCGAGGTCAGGGTCGGGTCGCGGAAGGTTTTCCACCAGGCGGCCTCGCCGGGCGCGCTTTCGAAATAAGCGCGCTCCGGGGCGGCCGCACGCTCCTCGGCGCTTTGCGGCTGCGCCCTGCCGAAAAAGGACGCGCGCGGCAGCAAAGGATCTGGCGGCGTGAAATCGGGGCCGACCGAATAGCAGCCGCTGGTCAGCAGGGCGCAGAAGGTCGCCGCCAATCCTATGCCGCATCTCTCAATCATGGCGGTCCTGCATCATGGGGCCTCGCGCTGTCTCAAGGCGCCGCGATTATCTACAGTGCGATCAAGGCGGAAATTATGACCGAGGCCTGCGCGCGCTCCCCCCGATATGTCATACGTCATATCAATGGGCTCCGCCCGGGCCGCCGGCCGCCTTCCTGTTGGTCAGGAAGAAGCAGAAGGGCACGACGCAGAAGGCGACGATGCCGGTATAAAAAAAGACGTCTGAATACGCGAGGATCTGCGCCTGCGCGCGGAAAGCGAGATACACCTTGCCGACCGCGACGTCATGCGCGGCGCCCGCCGCGTGCCCCATTGCGACCAGCGCTCTTTGCGTGCTCGCGATCAGTTCGTTGAAGGGTTGATGGAAGGGCGACGCCCATTTCGAAAGCTGCGCCTGGCGCGTCTGCGTCCGCTCGGTGATCATCGCGGTCGCGAGGGAGATGCCGATCGAGCCGAAGACGTTGCGGAACATGGTGAACAGCGCCGTCCCGTCGCCGTTGAGGCGGCGCGGCAGGGTGATGTAGGCGATCGTCGAGATCGGGACGAAGAGGAATGCGAGGCCCGCGGTTTGCGCCGAACGCATTGCGACCAGCGTGCCGAAATCGATCGTCGGCGAAAGGCGGCTCGAATAGAAGAAGGCCAGGCCCATGACGAAAAAGCCGGCGGCGATGATGAGGCGGGTCTGAATGAAACGCATCAGCACGCCGACGATCGGAATGAGGGCGATGATGGCGAGGCCCCCCGGCGACAGGATCAGGCCGGCCCATGTCGCCGTGTAGCCGATCACCGTTTGCGCGAACTGCGGGATCACCACCGCGCCGGCGTAAAGGACGCCGCCGACGGCGGAGATGCAGACGCATCCCATAGTGAAATTGCGGTCCTTGAAGACATCGAGATTGACGATCGGATGCTTCGCGGTCTTGAGCCAGATGATCCCGCCGACGATGCCGAAGGCGGCGAGAGCCGCCATCACCCGGATGAAGGGCGAGCCGAACCAGTCTTCGTCCTCGCCGCGGTCGAGCATGACCTGAAGGCAGCCGAGGCCGAGCGTGATGAAGCCGAGGCCGATGAAGTCGATGTGTTTCCGCGACGCTTTTTGCAGCCAGGGCGGATCCTCGACCAGAACGAAGACGAGGAAGGTCGCGATGATGCCGACCGGAATATTGGCGAAGAAGATCCAGCGCCAGTTGTAGGTGTCGGTAATCATTCCGCCGAGAGTCGGGCCGATGACCGGCGCGACGATCGTCGCGATCGCCGTGACGCCGAACGCCGCGCCGCGCTTTTCCGGCGGAAAGGTGTCGAGGATGATCGCTTGCTGGTTCGGCTGCAGGCCGCCGCCGAAAAAGCCCTGCAGCAGCCGGAAAAGAACCAGTTGTGGGAGGCTGTTTGCGATGCCGCAGAGAAACGAGCACACCGTGAACATCGCAAGGCAGATCATGAAATAGCGCTTGCGGCCGATCACCGCGCTGAGCCAGCCGGAGATGGTGAGGACGATGGCGTTGGCGACGAGATAGGAGGTCAGCGCCCAGGTCGCCTCGTCATTGCTGGCCGACAGGCTGCCGGCGATGTGCGGCAGTGCGACGTTGACGATCGTCGTGTCGAGGATCTCCATGAAGGCCGCGAGCGTGACGACGACGGCGATGGCCCAGGGGTTGCTCGAAGGGCGCCAATGCGCGTGCGCATCCGGCTGCGTCATTTCAGCTTCACCGTCGGCACCGCCGAAATGCCGAGCGGCAGCGGCAGAGCGGGATCGAGGCCGCTGTCGATGTCGATCTTGACCGGGACGCGCTGCACGATCTTGATGAAATTGCCCGTAGCGTTCTCCGGCGGAAAGGCGGTGAATTTCGAGCCGGAACCCAGCTGCACGCTGTCGACGTGGCCCTTCAGCTTGAGGTGCGGATAGGCGTCGATCTCGATATCGACCGGCTGCCCCGGGCGGATGCGGTCGAGCTGGCTCTCCTTGAAATTGGCCGTGACCCAGACCTCAGGCGAAACGATCGAGAATATCTGCTGGCCGGGCGTCACGTAATTGCCGACTTCGACATTGCGTTTGGTGATCCAGCCGTCTTGCGGCGCCCTGACGACGGTCCATTCGAGGTTCAAATTCGCCTGATCCAGCTTCGCCTGGGCCTGCTCGACCTGGCCGGTCAGCTGGCCGACGTCCGCGTCGGCCTGACCGATGCGCTGCGGCACGGGTTCCGCCACCGCCACTTGCGCCTCGGCGAGCGCCACTTGGGCCTGCGCCTGGCGCAGCGCAGCGGTCGCCGCGTCGACCTCCTGCTGGGTCGTCGCCTGTTTGGGAAGGCTGCGCTGACGCTGATAGTCGGCCTCGGCCCTGACTTCAGCCGCCTGCGCCGAGGCGAGCTGCGCCCTGGTCTGCTCCAGCTGGGCTGGAAAATTCTTCCGCGCGATTTCGGCGCCGAGCTTCAGGCCGGCGAGCTGAGCCTTGGCGACCTGAAGGGCGCCTTCGGCGGAATCGCGGTCCTGAATATATTGTCGCGGATCGATGTGGATCAGCGGTTCGCCCTTACGCACGAACTGATTGTCGTTGACGTCGAGCGAGACGACGAGTCCCGAGACCTGCGGCGCGATCGTCACCGCGCGCCCGTCCGTGTAGGCGTCGTCCGTGGACTCGATGTTGAGGGTGGAGAAATAGAGATAGGCGCCGCCGGCGATGGCGCCCGCCGCGATGAGAAGGCCGACGAACAGAAGCGAGCGCTTCTTTTTCGGCGCCGGCGCTTCGTCCTCCGGCGCGGCCTTGTCCTCTTCCGGTTCGGCGCGATCCTCGGCCGGGGCCTCGGCGACCCCGGGTTCCGGCGCCCTTTCGTCCCGCTCGCGCAGTTCGGCTTCGGACATTTCGGTCTCGGATTGCTGATCCATCCTGTGATCCGCTCGACTTGCCTTTGACGCCCGTGACGAACCGACGCAGCCGGGGCTTGCGCGCCGACCCCTTTTCGGTGCATAGCTATTAACCGAACTCGCCGGTACGGTTACACGAGATTTCGCGCGCGTCAACGATGAAGTGTCAGGCAAGCCCAGTGCCGCGCGGCGAAAAGCGCCGCGACCAGATCTCCGCCGTCGCGGAAGGCGTGTTTCTTGAGCGCGGCTACGCCGAAACGACGATGCAGGTCATCGCCGAGCGCGCCGGCGCCTCGAAAGAAACGCTTTACCGCCATTTTGGCTGCAAGGAGGCGCTGTTTTCCGAGGTCGTGCGCCGCCGCTCCGCGCTCATGATGGGCGGCGAGGAGGGCGAATTGTCAGGATCGCCGAAGCAGGTCCTGCTCGACCTCGCGCTCAACCTTCTCAATTTTCTGGGAGGCGCCGATTCAATTTGCCTCTATCGGGTGGTCGTGGCCGAGTCGCCGCGCGAGCCCGAGCTCGGCCGCATCTTTTATGCGCAGGGCCCCGGCCGGGTCATCGCCCGGCTGTCGGGCTATCTAAGTCAGGCCGCGGAGCGCGGTGAACTGCGGGTGGGCGATCCCGATCTCGCGGCGAGACTCTTTATCGGAGCCGTCATCGCGCATCACCAGATTTTGCGCCTCGTCGTCAAGGCCGCATTCACCGAGGCGGAGTTGCTCGCCCACGCAACAGAGGCCGTCAGCCTTTTCATGGCGCGCTATGGCCCGTGATGCGGCCAGATCTAGCCGACGATGATCGCATGGAGGAAGGCCGGCCCGTGCGCGCCGCGCACAAGCGCGCCCTCGATATCGGCGGTGCCGCTGGCCCCTGTGATGAGATTGACGTTGCGCGGGGCCGGCGCGCTCCGTTCGGCGTTGGCGTAATCTTCAAGATGCGCCAGGATTTTCGCGCGATCGATGATGCAGATGTGGTGCAAAGGCAAAAACGAGAGCAGGGTCGGCGACTCCGGGCTTGAGTGAAATACGAGCGTCCCGGTCTCGGCGATGGCCCAGCGCGCCCTGGCGACCGCCAGCGTCTCGTCGCCGCCGATCGACGCGCTGATCGTGAAGCCGCTCCAGTTGAGCTTTTGCAGGTCGGGATCAGGCTGCAGGACGAGAGTGGGATCGAGACCGTGGACGGCGCAATAGCGGCGCACGGCGGCAGGCGCGTCCTCAAGTCGCGCGACGCGATCGACGCTGGCGCCGACGACCTTGTCCGAGACGAGACGCGCGGCAAAGGCTTCCGCGAGATCGCTGTTTGGAAGCCGCGGCCTGCTCTCGATCGATTCGAGCGCCAAAGCCTCCGCGGTGGCGGCGATGTCCTGAGGGTCCCGCTCGCGGGGCAAAGCGCGCCGGATCGCGGCCAGCATGTCCTCGCGAGCGCTCACGCGTTGGGTCTCCGCTTTTGAGCCTGATACTGTTCAAAGAAGGTGCGCGCCGCGGGTTTGGGAAAGTCGCGATAGCGCGTCCAGCCGGCGGCCAGCGGCAGCTTCTCGATCCAGCCGCCATTGGCGAAGAGGCGGACCGCCCGCATCGCGAGGCGCGTCCCGAAGCGGTAGAGGTCGGGGCGTGCGGCGGCGAAGGCCCAGAGCCCGATCATGCCGCGCTGCGTATTCGGCTCAAGCCCCTGCGCCCAGCTTTTGTCGCGCCAGCCGCGCAGCATGGCCGGCAGCGGAATATCGACCGGGCAGACCTCCTGGCAGCGCCCGTTCAGCGTGCAGGCGTGGGCGAGGTCGCGGGATTTTTCAAGGCCGTCCAGAACCGGCGTCAGCACCGCGCCCATCGGACCCGGATAGACCCCGCCATAGGCGTGGCCGCCGATTTCATTGTAGACGACGCAATGATTCATGCAGGCGCCGCAGCGCAGACAGCGCAGCATCTCGCCAAGGCCCTCGGCCAGCATCCGCGTGCGGCCATTGTCGACCAGCACGATATGGAAGGCCTCCGGCCCGTCGCGATCGCCGGTGCGTTTCGGGCCGCAGTGGAAAGTTGTGTATTGGGTGATGTCGGCCCCGGTCGCCGAGCGCACCAGCAGCCGCAGCAGGATGAAGGCGTGCGTGAGGCTCGGCACGAGCTTCTCGATGCCCGCGGTGACGATGTGGACGCGCGGGATCGTCGTCGTCAGCTCGGCGTTGCCCTCGTTGGTCACCGTGCAGATGGCGCCGCTGTCGGCGATGAGAAAATTCGCGCCGCTTATTCCGACGTCGGCGCCGAGGAAGCCGGCGCGCAACTGCCGCCGCGCGCTCGCCACCATGCCGGCGACGTCATCGCTGTTCTGCGGCGTATGATGATGCTCGCGAAACAGCGCCGCGATATCCTCGCGCGTATGGTGCAGCGCCGGCCAGATGATATGCGAGGGCCGGTCGTTCGAGAGTTGCACGATGTGCTCGGCGAGATCGGTTTCGATGCGGGTGAGGCCCGCCGCGTCAAGCGCATGGGGCAGGCCGATCTCTTCGCCCAGCATCGATTTCGAGCGGGTGATCGTCTGCGCGTCCGCTTCGCGGCAGATGCGGATGACGATCTCGCAGGCCTCGCCGGCGCTCGCCGCATAATGCACGATGGCGCCGGAGGCGACGGCATTGCGCTCAAATTCGACGAGATAATGATCGAGGTTTTCGATCACATGATCCTTGATGCGGCGCCCGAGATCGCGCGCTTTTGAAAAACCCGGCCAGTCGGCGACGGCGGCCTCGCGCTTGGCGCGCGCGGTGCGCGTCGTGCGGTCGATCGCAAGTTTGAGATTTGCGTCGGCCAGCGCGGCGGCGGCGCGGCTCTTGAACCTATCGGCGCCCACAAGCGACATGGGTTCAGGGCTCCTCGCCGATCGCGGGGCCATCGCCCATGCCGGCGATGATTTCGGCGACGTGGAAGGCGCGGATGCGCGCGCCGCGCCGATGCAGCTTGCCCGCCATGTTCATCAGGCAGCCGAGATCGCCGCCAAGCAGCAGATCGGCTTTCGTCGCTTCGATATGGCCGGCTTTCTCGTCGACGATGGCGTTGGAGATCGCAGGATATTTGACGCAGAAAGTTCCGCCGAAGCCGCAACAGGCCTCGCCGTCCGGCAGCGGCGTCAGCTCGAGGCCCTTGACGTCGGCGAGCAGCGCGCGAGGCTGGCGCAAGACGCCGAGTTCGCGCAGCCCTGAGCAGGTGTCGTGGTAGGTTGCGCGCGCCGCAAGCGCGATTCCCTGCGGACGATAGCGAAGGACATCGACGAGGAAGCTGGTCAGCTCAAAGCCCTTCGCGGCGAGGGCTTCCGCGCGGCCCCGCCAGGCGGGATCATCCGCGAAAAGCTCCGGATAATGCAGCTTGATCATGCCCATGCAGGAGCCGGACGGCGCCACGACATAGTCATAGCCTTCGAACGTCCTGATGACGTTCCGTGCAATCCTCTCCGCGTCGCCGCGATCGCCCGAATTATAGGCCGGCTGGCCGCAGCAGGTTTGTTGCGCCGGGGCCTCGACCTCGCATCCGGCGCGCCGCAGCAAGGTCAGGGCGGCGAAGGCCGTGCGCGGCCGAATGAGATCGGCGAGACAGGTGACGAAGAGCCCGACCTTGGGTGGTGCGTTGGCCATTTCGGGAAATACACCGTGTTGACGGATTTACGGATGTGGAATCATCCATGGCGCGACATATTGCTGGAACAGGACAAGGAGGCCGAGCACCAGCGTCAGCGCAATGCTGTGCTTGAAGGTGCGCGCGAACACCAGGCCCTCCTGCCCTTTGAGATCAGTCACCGCCGCGCCGGTCGAGATGTTTTGGGGCGAGATCATCTTGCCCATCACGCCGCCGGAGGAGTTGGTCGCCGCGAAGAGCACGGGATTGAGGCCGAGCTGATTGGCCGCCACCACCTGCAGATTGCCGAACAATGCGTTGCCAGAAGTGTCGCTGCCCGAGAGGAACACCGCGATCCAACCGAGGAACGGCGAAACCAGCGGAAAAAGAAGCCCCGTCGAGGCGACGCCAAGGCCAAGCGTGTAGTTCATCCCCGAGTAGTTCATCAGATAGGCGAGGCCGACAATGAAACACACGGTCAGGATCGCCAGTCGACTCTGCCGCCAGGTGGCCCCGATGCATTTAATGAACTGGCGGGGCCCAACGCCGACGAGCGCGGAAGTGATGATCGTGGAGAGCAGGATCGCGGTGCCCGTCGCCAACGGCTGGAACACCCAGTTCGCAGCATATGGCTTATCCTTATAAAGGGTGATCGCAATCTCGTTGTGGAGACCGGGCCAGGGGATCGTCTGCTGGCCGATTGTGAACACTTTGAAGTGGGTCCACAGAATCACGACCGCCGAGACGACGAGCCAGGGCAGCCATCCCTGCCAGGGGGACATCTGACTCCCATGCGCTTTCGGGGCGAGATCGGCGCCGCCCGCCTGAACCGTCCGCAGAGAGACACAAAACTCCGGGTCGGGCGCAGGCTTCCAGACGCGCAGGAATGCGAGCGTCGAAATCAACGCGGTGAGCGACGAGAGCACGTCGGTCAGCGCATAGTCGAGAAAGTTAGAGGACACGAATTGGCCGAGCGCGAAGCTGCCGCCGGCGACCGCCAGCACGGGCCACAAGGCGCGGAGCGAGCGCGTCCCGCCATAGATCGTCATGACGTAGAACGGCAGCAACATGGCGATAAACGGCAATTGGCGCCCGACCATGGCGCCGAGCGTCACGGGAGACAGGCCGGTGACCTGACCGAGCACCGTGATCGGCACGCCGAGCGCGCCGAACGCGACTGGCGCCGTGTTGAAAATCAGCGTGAAAGTCAGCGCCTCGAGTGCCGGAAAACCGACGAGGATCAGCAAAGCGCTGGTGATCGCGACCGGCGTGCCGAAACCGGAAATGCCTTCCAGCAGGCAGCCGAAACAGAATCCGATCACCACCAGCACGATCCGGCGATCATTCGGCAAATGGTTCAGGACCCAATCGCGGAACGCGTCGAAGCGGCCCGACGCGACCGCGATGTTGTAGAGCAGTAGCGCATTGAAGACGATCCACATCACCGGCCACAGGGCGAACACCACGCCGGCGGCGATGCTGTTGATTGCGAGCGGGACCGGGAATCGCCAAACCAGCACGGCGATCGCGAGGGCGACGATAAGGCCGCCGAGCGAGGCTGCCCATGCGGGGCGGCGCAACACGCCAAGCATCACAAGCACGACCGCGATCGGTGCGGCCGCGACGACGAACGACAAAGCGAGGTTGTCGCCAACCGGCGTCAGCAATTGATGAAACATGTTTCCTCCCGCCCAATTTTTGTCTTTTATTTCTTGTCGATTTTTTGCCTATGCGCGCGGCGTCTTGTTACGAAGCGTCGGGGCTCTGGCTCGCCAGATTCGTCCCTCGCCGGGCTCACGTTGGCGCGCGGCCCTGTGAAAATCCTCCGGTTCGTCGCCGCCTGCTCCACTTCGCGCGCCGGCTCCCGGCGGCGGGGGTCTAAAACGTTGCGCTTCGCTCAAGCGCATCGACGCTGACGCAAAAGCTGCGCGCCGTACCGTCGAACCTCCAAGATGCGCGACAACTATCTGAATCGACTTAATTTGTGGGAAGTTAAAAAACAATTATAACGCAAGTTCCGTTATCGAACAGGAGATTGTTTGCAAGGCGGTCAGGGGAGCGCCCGCTATCGCCCCGACAGGCCCCGCGCTGCGTCCGCCTTGACGCCGCCGCCCGGATGGACCGAAAGCTTCACTTCTACATCGGTCTATATTGATCTTGCTCCGGGATAGGCGCCTCGGATAGAAACTGACAGAACAAATCCGAGATTTATAATTAATAACATGAGCGTCATGTGGAATAAGCATGAGGCCCATGTTAAATCAGGACGTCGAATGTGCAGCGTGTTGACCCTACCGATTTCCCCAGCCCCGGACTGCTGAGCGCCGACCAATGGCGCCAGATCAACGCGCTTGCGGCGACGCTCAGCGCCGGCCAGGCGCTCTGGCTCAGTGGCTATTTCGCCGGCCTCGAAAGCGCGCGCACGGGAGCCGCGGTTGCGCTCGCCAATGCGCCGGGCGCGCCGGCGCCAGCGCCTGTCGCAGCCGCGCGGACCCGCACGCTCACCATTCTTTACGGATCCGAGACGGGAAATAGCGCGGCTCTGGCCCAAACCGCCGCCGTTGAGGCGAAGGCTCTTGGCCTTGACGCCACGGTCTCCGACATGGGCGAGTACAAGTCGCGCCGGCTCAGGGAGGAGCAGGACCTCCTCCTCATCGCCAGCACCTATGGCGAGGGCGACCCGCCGCAGCCGGCTGTGGACTTCTTCGAATTCCTCGAAGGCCGCAAGGCTCCATCCCTTACGGGTCTCCGTTTCGGCGTGCTCGCGCTTGGCGATTCGACCTATGAAAAGTTCTGCGAGGCGGGCAAGCGGCTTGACCGGCGCTTCGAGGAGCTCGGCGCAGCGCGCCTTTTGCCGCGCGTCGATTGCGATGTCGATTACGATGATTCCGCCGCCGCATGGATCGCCGACGCGCTGGCTCTGCTCGCGCGCGATCACGGCAAGCCGGCGCCGCAAACCGGTGACGGCGTTTCGACCATCGCCGAGGCGAAGCCGGCCGCTTTCGACAAAAAGACTCCGTTTCCCGCAACAATCATCGATAATTTCGTCCTCACCGGCCGCGGTTCGAGCAAGGAGACGCGGCACATCGAAATTTCATTGGAAGGCTCCGGTCTGAGTTTCGAGCCGGGCGACGCGCTCGGAGTCACGCCCCGGAACGATCCTGCCCTTGTCGCGAAAATAATTGGCTGTCTTGGCCTTGGCGCCGGCGCGCCGTTGAAGCTGAAAGGGAGCAAGACGCCTTTCGCGCAAGCGCTCGAGGAAAAATTCGACATCACAGCGGCGACCCCGCGCTTTCTTGAGCAATGGGCCAATTTGTCGGCCTCCGGCGCCCTGAAAAAACTGCTCGGCGACGAGCATGCGCGGGAACGCGCCGTCTATGTTCGCGACCATCATATCATCGATGTCATTCGCGAGTTTCCTGTTCCTGGCGTGCTGGCTGAGGCGTTTGTCGCGGGACTGCGGCCGTTGCAGCCGCGCCTTTATTCGATCGCCTCAAGCCTCGCCGCGAACCCCGAGCAGGCGCATCTGACCGTCTCGACCGTTCGCTATGAGCTGCATGGCGAGCCGCGCGCGGGCGTGGCTTCCGGCCATTTCGCCGATCGCGCCGCGCCGGATGCGGTCCTCCCGGTCTTTGTCCAGTCCAATCCGCATTTCCGCCTGCCGGCCGACGACGTCCCGATCATCATGATCGGCGCCGGCACGGGCGTCGCGCCCTACCGCGCCTTCATGCAGGAGCGCGAGGCGCGCGACGCCGCGGGCCGCTCCTGGCTTTTCTTCGGCGAGCGCAATTTCCGCACGGATTTCCTCTATCAGACCGAGTGGCAGGCCTATCTCAAAGACAAGGTCCTGACGAAAATGGACGTCGCCTTCTCGCGCGACGGCGCCAAAAAGGTCTATGTGCAGCACAGGCTCGCCGAGCATGGCCGCGAGGTCTTCGCCTGGCTCGAGGAGGGCGCCCATATCTATGTTTGCGGCGATGCTTCGCAGCTCGCGCCTGATGTGCATGCAGCTCTGATTTCCGTGGTCAAGAAGCATGGAGCCCGCTCACAGGAGGCCGCCGAGGACTATTTGCGCGGCCTGCAGCGCGACCATCGCTATCAGCGCGACGTCTATTGAGGATCATTGGATGACGAAGAGCTTGCAAGGTCCCGACCGCAGCCGCGATCTCTCCCAGCCGCTCGAAAAGCTTGGCCCCGACGAAGCGATGAAGGTGCGCAGCGACTATCTGCGCGGCACCATCAACGAAGGGTTGCTTGACTCCATCACCGGCGCCGTCTCCGGCGACGACAACGCCAAGCTGATGAAGTTTCACGGCATCTATGTGCAGGACGATCGCGATCTGCGCGACGAGCGTCGCCGCCAGAAGCTGGAGCCGGCCTATTCGTTCCTGATCCGGCTGCGTCTGCCGGGCGGCGTCTGTACCGCGCGGCAATGGCTGAAACTCGACGAGCTCGCCCGCGCCTATGGCAATGGATCGCTGCGGGTGACGACGCGCCAGACCTTCCAGTTCCACTGGGTTGTCAAGATCGACCTCAAGGCGACGATCCGGGGCCTGCACGAGACCCTGATCGATACGATCGCGGCCTGCGGCGACGTCGTGCGCGGCGTCATGGCGTCGGTCAATCCGTCCCTCTCCGCGCTCCATGCGGAAGTCTATGACGCGGCGCGGCGCGTCAGCGATCACGCGCTGCCCAACATGCGCGCCTATCACGAGATCTGGTATGGCGAGGAGCGCGTGGCGACCTCCGAGCCTGAGGAGCCGTTCCTCGGCAAGCAGTATCTGCCGCGCAAGTTCAAGATCGGCTTCGTCATTCCGCCCGATAACGACATCGACGTCTACACGCAGGATCTGGGCTTCATCGCCATCACGTCGGGCGGCAAGCTGCAAGGCTACAACATCACGATCGGCGGCGGCATGGGCCGTACCGATTCCGCACCCGAGACCTATCCGCGGCTCGGCGACGTCATCGGCTTCATCCCGAAGGACAAGCTGCTCGCGGCGACCGACGCGGTGATCGGCGTGCAGCGCGATCATGGCGATCGCAAAGTGCGCGCCCATGCGCGCTTCAAATATACGATCGACGATCTCGGGCTCGATTGGGTGAAGGCGGAGATCGAGCGGCGCCTGGGTTTCGCGCTGAAACCCCCGCGCCCCTTTAAGTTCACGACCAATGGCGACGCCTTTGGCTGGGCGACCGGCGAGGACGGCCGCCATCATTTCACGCTGTTCGTCGAGAACGGCCGCATCGTCAACCGCGAGGGGCTTGCGCTGCTCGACGGCCTGCGCGCGATTGCGCAAGCGCATCAGGGGACGTTCCGGCTGACGCCCAACCAGAACGTCGTCATCGCCGACATTCCGGCCAGGGGCAAAGCGAAGATCGCGGCGCTCTTGAAGCAATATGGGCTCGATCATCGCAACGACCAGGGCCTGTTGCGGCTCAACTCCATGGCCTGCGTCGCGCTGCCGACCTGCGGCCTCGCCATGGCGGAGAGCGAACGCTATCTGCCGTCGCTGGTGACCAAGATCGAGACGATCCTAACTGAGAACGGCCTTTCAAAAGAGCCGATCACCATCCGCATGACCGGCTGCCCCAATGGCTGCGCGCGGCCCTATGTCGCCGAGATCGCGCTGACCGGCCGCGCGCCGGGAAAATACAATCTCTATTTCGGCGGCGGTTTTCATGGCCAGCGCCTCAACAAGATGTATCGTGAAAATATAGGCGAAGAGGCGATCCTCTCCGCCATCGGCGAGATCGCCGCGCACTACGCGCGGGACAGAAAACCCGGTGAGCATTTCGGCGATTTCACCATCCGCGCCGGCTATGTGAAAGAGGTGCGCGCGGGCCGCGAGTTTAATGATTGAGGGGCGGTGGCGCATGATGCGAGGCGCCTCATCCTGTTCGCCAAATGGGTGCGGACAGAAGGATTCGAATGGCGAACTGCGTCAGCTTTGAAGCAGTTTCCCGCGCCGATGCGCGCGTGCTTATTCTCGGCACGCTGCCCGGCGCGGAGTCGCTGAAACGCCAGCAATACTACGCAAAAAAGGAGAACAGCTTCTGGCGGATCATGGGCGAATTGATCGGCGCTTCGCCAGAGCTTCCCTATGAAGACCGCCTGAGCCGACTGAAACTGCACGGCGTCGCTCTTTGGGATGTCTGCGCCTCGGCGGAGCGCGTCGGAAGCCTCGACTCCAGCATCCGATCTCCGATAGCGAATGATTTTTGTTCGTTCTTCAAGACGCACAAACGCGTTGAGTTGATGTGCTTCAACGGCCAGCCCGCCGAAAAGCTTTTTCGCCGCAATGCGCCGGCGGGACTGCCCGCCATGCGCCAGATCGTGCTGCCTTCGACGAGCCCAGCTCACGCGCGTATGCGGTTCGATGAAAAATTATCGCGGTGGAGCGAGGCGCTGAAAGAGTTTGTCGATTGAGCCTCCGATAGGCCTCACGCGGCAATCGCCAGGCAGGCGTCAGCGAGGTGCGCCGTTTGACGAGCCGGCGCCCGGAACGATGGCGCCGCGCCGGCGAGCCTCCTCGAACCGGAGGAATGGTCTTTTTACCGTCCAGAAGATCGAGGTCGACTCCGCCGACGGCAAAACCAGTTTCGCCGACGATTGGCTCGCCGGGGCGTAACCCCGCTAGATCCCTGCGCCGTCGTGGAAATCTTCGCTACGCACCTGCGCCTGCGAGATCGTGCTGCTGGGCGGCACGCTGCGCGTCAACCAGACATTGCCGCCGATGGACGAGCCGCGGCCGATCGTGACCCGGCCGAGGATGGTCGCGCCGGCGTAGACGACGACATCGTCCTCGACGACCGGGTGGCGGGCGCCGCCCTTGACGAGCGCGCCGTGCTCGTCGGTCGGAAACCGCTTGGCCCCGAGCGTCACGGCCTGATAGAGGCGCACGTTGCGGCCGATGACCGTGGTTTCGCCGATGACGACGCCGGTGCCATGGTCGATGAAGAACCGCTCGCCGATCTCGGCGCCCGGATGAATGTCGATCCCCGTCGCCGAATGCGCGATCTCGGTAATCATCCGCGCCAGCAGCGGCGCGCCGAGCTTGTAGAGAATATGCGCGAGCCGTTGATGGATGATCGCGGTGACGCCCGGATAGCAGATCAGCACCTCGTCGATGCTGCGCGCCGCCGGATCGCCGTCGAAAGCGGCGCGGATATCGGTGTCGAGCAGGGCGCGCACGTCGGGCAATCGACTGGCGAAAGCGGAGACGAGGCTCGCCGCCCGGTCGGATTCGGGGTCGATGAGGTCGGCGACGCCCGACGTCAGCGCGAACTCGAGGCGCACCTGCTTCAGGAGCTCCGTCAGTGAGACATCCAGCGTGTGGCCGACGAAGAAATCGACCCCTTCCTCGGTGAAATCGACTGGACCCAGACGATGCGGAAACAGCGCGGCGCTGAAACCCTCCATGACCGCGACCAGCGCCTTGCGGGAGGGCAGCTTCACGGGTCCGGCGCGCCTTTCATGGTCCGCGGTGCGCAGATGGCGCAGGTCGGAGACAACGGCTTCGATGTTCCAATGATGCGTCGCCCCCGTGCGGCCGGGCTTCTTGATCCTTTGGTTCATGTGTGCGGCCCTTTCCGATGCGCCGTCCGCCAATTGTCTCGCATTTATTTAGGGGATGCAGCTCACATAGTCGATGGAATAAACAGCGAATGGAGGGGGATGCGCGCTTTTTAGCCGAGCCGCTTGGCGCGGCGCAGTTCCGGAAAACGCCAGGCCCAGATCGCGACGACGATCAAGGTCCCGACCCCGCCGAAGATGGCCGAGCCGACCGCTCCCAGAAAGACGGCGGCGACGCTCGATTCGAAGTCGCCAAGCTGGTTCGAGGCGCCGATGAAGACAGAATTGATCGCGCTGACGCGGCCGCGCGTCGCCTCCGGCGTGCCGAGCTGAACCATGGTCTGGCGCAGCACCATGCTCACCATGTCGAAGCCGCCGAGCGCGATCATCGCCGCGACCGACAGCGGCAAGGACCGCGAGAGCGCGAACACGATCGTCGCCGCGCCATAGGCCGCGACCGTCGAAAGCATGATCGCGCCGACGTTCTCGCGCAGCGGATGGCGGGAGAGAACAAGCCCGACCAGGACAGCGCCGATGGCCGGACCGCTGCGCAGCAGGCCTAATCCCGTCGGTCCCACGGCGAGAATGTCGCGCGCGAAAATCGGCAGCAGGGCCGTGACGCCGCCGAGCAGCACGGCGAAAAGATCGAGTGAGATTGCGCCGAGAACGAGACGGTTGGCGCGCAAATAGGAAAATCCTGCGAGAAGGCCGGCGTCCGCTTCGCCGCTCCCGACGCGCGCCGGTCTCGCCTTGACGCGCATCATCAGGAGGGCCGCGACGCCGTTGAGGGCGGCGGCGAGGCAAAACAGGGCGGGGCCGTTCCAGGCCAGCAGCAGTCCGCCCAAAGCCGGGCCGCCGATCAGGGCGATTTGCAGCGAGGACGTCGAAATCGACACCGCACGCGGGAAATCGTCGAGAGAGACGACGTTGGGCAGAAGCGCCGCGAGCGACGGCTGCGAAAAGGATCGCCCGGCGCCGAGGACGAAGACGATTGCGTAGATCAGCCAGACTTTCGGCGTCGCGCTGAAGATGACCGGCAGAAGGGCGATCGAGACGAGAGCCTGCACGGCGAGGCTCGTGATGACGACGCGGCGGCGGTCGAAGCGGTCGGCGGCGTGGCCGGTCGCGAGGACGAGCAGGACCGCAGGCAGAAATTGCGCAAGCCCGACGAAGCCGAGGCTCAAAGGGCTGCCCGTCAGCACATAGACGTACCAGCCGATGGCGACATTCTGCATCTGCATGGAGAACGCCATCGCCATGCGCGCGGCGACGAAAAGCTGCAGGTTTCGTTGCCGCAGCGGCGGAATTTCGGCTGGCGGCGATTCCGCCAGGGATTTCGTCATTTCGGCTCCGGGCGCGATCTGCGGGTTGGTTCTACCGCATGATCTTGTCCGAAAGCTCTGCAATTTTTTGGGATTGCGTCCTCTTGCGGATCAAAGGGGGCCCAGCAGCAGTCAAAAAAACAGGCATGATCGCCTGCGCTCTGCGATCATGCCCGTCCGGACTTGCCCGAAGCGCCAGTGCGGGCGCCCCGGTCGATCATGGGTCGATCAATTATGCGCGCCGCTGCTCGCGGTGCGGCCCCAATCGAGCAGTTTGCCCGTCGCGCCCGTGATGGAGTTCACCGCGGTATCGACAAAAGCGAGGGGTCCCGCCGTGGCCGGAGCGGGGGGCGCCGACGCGGCCTGCTGGGCCGGCGCCGGCTGCGCGAGCTGCGCATCCTGGCCGGTCGCCGACTTCGGTTTGGCCACGGTCGCGACAGCCGCGGGCTTGGCGTGATTGGTCGCGGCGGCCGTCTTGGCGGCCGCGGAGCCGGGGTGCGGCGTCTTCAGATGCGCGACTTTCGCCGCCTTGACCGACGCGTCCTTGCCGAGCGGCGTCTTGGCCGGGAGCTCTTTGTTGAGCGCTTCTTGCGGCGCCGGCTTGGTGGCTGGCGGCTCGGCGTTCACGAGGCTTCCATCCGGCCGCACGGCCGCGGTCTTCACTTTCTTCGCGTCGCCCATCGCCGCCATGACGGACGGCTCGGCCAGCATTTGCGCTTTGCCGGGCGCCGGGGGCGCCAGAATGCTCGCGGTCGCCAGTTCGCTTGGCGGCGGGGGCACGGCCGGAAGCGCAACGGGGGCGCTGGGCGCGCCGGCCGGCTCGCTGAGCGAGATGACGCGGGGCGCTCCATCCGCCGCTGGCGCCGGCGCGGCCGCCGGATCAACCGGCGGGGCGCTCTCCGCGGCTGACGCCTGCTGCGGGGGGGCCGATTGTGACGGCGCTGTCGCGGCGGATTGCGCGTCGGACCCAACGCTGGCGGTCGACGCCTGCTGCGCAGGGGGCGCCGCGCCCGGCTGCGGGCTGGCTTGCGCTGTTTCGGCGGCGACCGGCGCACTCGCGACGGGTTTTGACGCGTCTTGCGAGATCTCTGCGGAGCCATCTCGCCTGAAGGAGGTCGCGGTCATGCCGGCGATGCCGGCGAGCACGAGCGCCGCCATGATATAGATGGGACGCCGCGATCTTTTATCTTCGTCGGCGATCGCCGCATTGCCGGATACCGTCGCATCGTCGAAAAGGATGAAATTGTCCGCTGGCGCGCCAGCGTCAGGGTAAAACGCGGCGTCGGGGATCTCCGCCAGAAGAGGCGCCGGATCTTGAGGAGCGTCCGGGGCGTTCGGGCCTTCTACCGACAGAGGGGGAAAACGGAACGCCGGCGGTTCGGCGTCCGCGCGCGAGGCGCGCAGATCAAAACGCGCCCACGGCGGCGTCCTCCGCGATTCCGCCGGTTCCGCCGCCGCCGCGCCCGGTCGCGCCGCGCCGAGCAGCGCCGCCTCGATGGCGGCGAAATCGCCCCGGATAACCGGTTCCTGCGCGGGCGAAGGCGCGGCGACCGGCAAATCCAGGGAACCGTCTTCGGCCGCGGCCTCATATCCGGATGCGTTCTCGCTCCGGTCGCCGGCGAAACCAATGATTTCGGCGAAGGCCTCGCCCTCGTCGGGATGCGCTGTTTCGGGTCGGCCAAAGCGCCGTTCACCCTCGTCGAACTCGATCAGCGGCCGCCATGTCGTTACTGGCTCGCTCATGTTCTGACCCCTTACAAGTGCCGCTTGGCGGAACGCCTGGCTCCGCAACAGCTAAAGCTGCGCCATAATGGTTAATGTGTATTAAGAGATTGTAATTGTGGCTGATCTTTGCCGCCCATAAGACCGAAAAAGGCGCAAGGCGCAGCGTCGCCATTTTGCGCCGGCGCACAGGCTAGCCGAGGCGGATAAAAAGATTGGCTAAGGTTTTCGATATCGGCCGGATTTCTTTTGCGATGCTTAATGCAATTTGAAGATGCATTTTGAAGTCGCGGGAAAAGCGCTTTGACCTGACGCATGGCCTTCCGGCGCAATGAGATGTAAGCACGCAAAAGCACGACGCGATGCGGCCGGCGCAGTGGATCAGCGGGTCGCCGGCAAAACATTAAGCGAGGCGTAGCCATGGTGAAACATCTGAAATTATGGATCGTCGTCGCCGATGGCGAGCATGCGCGCATCGTCGCGCCGCGCGAGGACGGCGCGCTGCAGACGCACGACCGCGTCGATTCGAAGAGCGCGCATCTGCGCTCGTCGGACCTTGGCGCCGATCATCCGGGCCGCGTGCAGGAAAGCGCCTCCGCGGCGCGCCATGGCGCCGAGCCTCGCACCGACCCGCACGAAGCCGCCAAAGAACGCTTCGCCAGGGATCTCGGAGCTTGGCTCCTTCAGTCATCGCGACAAGGCGCCTTCGACGAACTTGTGCTCGTCGCGCCGAGCCACATTCTGGCCGATCTGCGCGACAGCCTGGACAAGACGGCATCGGACAAGCTGCGCGGCGTTCTCGCAAGGGATCTGACCAAGATCCCGGATCACGAACTGCAACCGCACCTCAGCGAATGGGTGCATCCTCCCCACCGCATACGATAGGCGCCGCCGGCGCCGGTCGCGCGAAAATTCCATCCGCTGCTGGTCAATACGGTGGTCGGCTTCATCGGGCCGGAATATCTCTACAACGGCAAGCAGATCATTCGCGCCGGACTTGAGGATCATTTCTGCGGCAAGCTGCTCGGGCTGCCGATGGGCTGCGATATCTGCTACACCAACCATGCCGAAGCCGACCAGGACGACATGGACATGCTGCTGACCCTGCTTCCGGCCGCCGGCTGCAATTTCATCATGGGCATTCCAGGATCCGACGACGTCATGCTGAATTACCAGACGACATCCTTCCACGATGCGCTCTACGCGCGGGAGGTCCTTGGCCTCAGCATGGCGCCCGAATTCGAGGCGTGGCTCGTGCGCGCCGGCGTCTTCGAAGGCGCCGACCACATTCGTCCGCGCGAGCAGCTGTCGTCGGTGTTCCGTCCGGCGCTGGCGCGCATCGCGTGAGAGCCTGAGGGGCGCATAATCGCGTGAGAGCCTGAGGGGCGCATATGGGCAAACTCGTCGTCGTCAACCCCTGGGAGAGCCTGCGCCGTTTCACGCAGGCGCGCATCGCGCTCGGCCGCGCCGGCGTCAGCATCCCGACCAAGCCGTTGCTCGATTTCCAGTTCGCGCACGCCCGCGCGCGGGACGCGGTGCATCTTCCGATGGATCGCGCCGGCATTTTCGCGCGGCTCGATGCGGCGGGCTATCCGGTGATCGAACTGCATAGCGCCGCCGCCGACCGGACGACCTATCTGCAGCGTCCCGACCTCGGCCGCAGGCTCGACGAGGCTTCGCGCAAAAAACTCACCGACTTCACGCATCAGGGCGCGCGCGGCTTCGACATCGCCTTCGTGGTCGCCGACGGCCTCTCCGCCTTCGCCGTCAACGAGCATGCGCTGTCGATGCTCGACGCCGTGCGCCCCATGGTCGTCGAGGCCGGTTTGCACATGGCGCCTGTCGCCCTGGTCGAGCAGGGCCGGGTGGCGATCGGCGACGAGATCGGCGCGGCGCTCGGAGCCGAGGTCGTGGTCATCCTGATCGGCGAGCGGCCCGGGCTCAGCGCCCCCGACAGCCTCGGGCTTTATCTCACCTTTGCGCCGCGGGTCGGATTGACCGACGAAGCGCGCAATTGCATCTCGAATGTGCGGCCGGAAGGTCAAAGCTTCACTGCGGCCGCGCACCGGCTGATGTATCTGGTGCGCGAGGCGCGGCGGCGCAAATTGAGCGGCGTCGATCTCAAGGACGAGTCAGAGACGCCCGTCTTGCCGGCGCAGACGCAGATCTCGCAAGGCAATTTCCTTGTGAACGGCGAAGGCGATCGGCCCCGCGCGTGAAGAAGGCGGCGCCGCGCCGGCAATCCCCTGCAAATGTTCGACGCCAATGAACTTTCGCCTCAGTTGATGATTGGGCGATCGTCAGGGCGCTTTCGCGAGGCGAAGTCAGGCAATGGACGAAATGGTTGGGCAAAAGAACGACCGTGGCGAGCTAAAGGCGTCGCGTTTTGGCCTTGCGGGGCGCGTGCTTCGCGCGCTGGGTCCCGGCCTCGTCACCGGCGCCGCCGACGACGACCCGAGCGGAATCGCGACCTACAGCCAGGTCGGCGCCCAATTCGGCTACCAGCTGTCATGGATTCTTCTCTTCAGCTACCCCTTGATGGCGGTGACGCAGGCGATCGCCGCGCGCATCGGCTGCGTCACCGGGCGCGGCATCGCGCAGAATCTGCGCCGCCATTATCCGCGCTGGCTGCTTCGCATCGTGGTGCTGCTCCTCCTCGTCGCCAATGTCGCCAATCTCGGCGCCGACCTCGGCGCCATGGGCTCGGCCGTGCAGCTGCTCGTGGGCGGCCCCGCGCTTGTCTACACGGTAATCCTCGCCGGCTTTTGCGTATTGTTCCAGATCTTCATGAGCTACGCCAGATACGCGTCCGTTCTCAAATGGCTGACCCTGTCGCTGTTTTCCTATGTCGTCGTCGTCATCGCCGTTGACGTTCCCTGGGGCGAGGCGCTGAAGAACATCTTCGTGCCATCCGTCAGTTTCGATTCCGCGCACGCCATGGCGGTTGTCGCGGTGCTCGGCACCACCATCAGTCCCTATCTCTTCTTCTGGCAGGCGGGCCAGGAAGTCGAGGAGCAGGTGCGCCGCGCGACGCTGCCGCTCTATGTCACGCCGGGCAAGGCCGGCGCCGAGATGGAGCGCATGGGCATCGACACCTGGGTCGGCATGGGGCTGTCCAACCTCATCTCGCTGTTCATCGTCCTCGCCACAGCGGCGACGCTGCACGCCCACGGCGTAACCGATATCAACAGCTCCGCGCAGGCGGCCGAGGCGCTGCGTCCGATCGCCGGCGTTTTCACCTTCTTTCTGTTCGCCTTGGGCATCATCGGCACGGGACTTTTGGCCATTCCGGTGCTTGCCGGCTCGGCGGCCTACGCCGTTTGCGAGACTTTTAATTGGGTTGAGGGCCTCGACCACAAGCTCAGGGACGCGCGCGCCTTCTATGGCGTCATTGCCGCGGCGACGTTGATTGGGCTCGCGCTCAACTTCGTCGGCGTCGATCCGATCAAGGCGCTCTATTGGAGCGCGGTCCTCAACGGTGTTCTCGCCGCGCCAATGATGGCCGCGATGCTTCTGATCGCGACCAACCGGAAAATCATGGCGGAGTTCGTGCTGCCGTGGCAGATGACGGCCGGCGGCGTGGTCGCTGCGATCGTCATGGCGGTCGCGAGCGTCGCCTTCATCGTGCTTTCCTTGTGAGGCGATCGGAAGCGCGCCCTACGCTTTTTTTCCATCCGGGTCCTCCGCGCGAAGGTGCAACGCGCGCTCTTTAAGCCAATCATAGACCGGCGCGCCGCCGAGCAGCGTCGCCAGAGTCATCGCCGTGAAGCAGGCGGCGAGCATCGGCAAAAGCTCGATCGAATTTCCCGTCATTTCGGTGACGAGGATCATGCCGGTGAGCGGCGCGCGCACGACGGCCGAGAACAGCGCCGCCATGCCGACGACCGCGAAGAGGATCGCGTGGACATTCGGGGCGGGAAGGTCCGGATAGAAGAGCGCGCCGAAGAAGAAGCCCATCTGCGCCCCAAGCAGAAGCAGCGGCGCGAACAGGCCGCCGGGCGTGCCCGCCGCGTAGGAGGCGCAGCTCAGGAACAGGCGTATCGCGAACAGCAGCGGCAGCAGGGCGAAGGGCGTCGCGCCGTTGAGAAGGTTTTGCGTCATGAGATCGCCGCCGCCGACAAGCCCCGGCGCGAACCACGCCAGCGCCCCGACTGCCGCCCCGACGAGGCCCGCGCGCAGCTCGACGGGAATGCGCTTCAGGACATCGGCGATATCGAGCGCGTCGACCAGCACGCGATTATAGACCGCGCCAAGCACGCCGGCGAAAAGCCCAAGTCCAAGGCAGAGCAGATTGTCGCCGGCGCTGGGGTAAGGCAGCGAAGGAATCGCGAAATCGGGCGCCGCGCCCGTGAACATGCGCGCCACGACGATGGCGCTCATCGAAGCTCCCAGCGCGGCGATGGCGTTGCGCGTTTCGAACCGGCGCAACAGCTCCTCAAGCACGAAGGCGGCGCCGGCGAAGGGCGCGTTGAAGGCGGCCGCGAGTCCCGCGCCCGCGCCCGCCGCGAGCAGCGCCTGCCGGTCCGGCCAGTCGCGCTTGTGGCCCACAAAATAGGCGATGGTCGCGCCCATCTGCACGCAAGGCCCCTCGCGGCCGAGTGCGAGGCCCGAGCCGATCGCCAGTATCCCGCCGAAGAATTTGACCGGCACGAGCGCGAAAGGAGCCGGCGGCGTTTGCGCCGCGATCACCGTTTCGACATGGGGAATGCCGCTGCCGGCCGCGTCCGGCGAGAAACGCCGCACCAGAAAGGCGCTGAGCGCCGTCGCCGCGGCGGCGCAGCCGACCATGAGGAGCAATCCCTTCAATGGGTCGGCGCCCCACATTGCGGGCAGGGCGAGGCGAAGCCGGTCGGCCGCATCGAGCGCGACGCGGAACAGCCCGCAGACGAGCCCGGCGCAGGCGCCGCCGACGATGGAGAGAATCGCCAGCGGGAAAAGGCCGGAACGGTTGGGAAAGATTTGCATGCGCTGGGCTCGCTTAGAAGGCGCCGCAAGCTACACGCTATTCGTCTGCCCTCAAAACCTTGGGCTTGCCGTGTCTCAGATTGAATTTCTGCTCGTGAAACGAAGCGGCAATAGCTTGAGTACGAACGGCTGAATCCGCGGTTGAAACCCTCGCATTGACCTCGGGAGGCGATGCCACGGCAACCGACTGCCTTGAACGCTCGCAACAGTAATTTCGGCCATTTCCCGAACTTGGATCCTTTTCGCAGAGGATGGTTTATGCGATTGTCAGCGAAAAGTAGCCATCAACCGACATAAAAGCGCGCATGTTCTCGCGACAGGATTCGAAATCAGACCGTAACTGCGTACGAACATCACGAGCTGTCCCGCAGCGCCGCTCTTGTGTTTACCAACCCAAATGGCCGCAAAATTGACGGCTGACGCAGAGGTCCCCGTGGAAGTCGAGACACTTTCCCCGTTCGTAATCGCAGGCGCCACGGCCGGACTCATCCTTTGTGCGAGTTTGGTCCTCTGGTTGGGGTTCAAGCTGTTGCTCTTGCCGTTGCGGTTCTCGTGGCGGTTTGGCCGCTCGCTGGCAGGGCAGATCGGGCCCATGGCCCTGATGCTACTCCTCGTCTGGACGATAGCGCTGGAGCCGGGGCCGTTTTTGTATCTTTGGGACTGGTTTCTGCGCTTTGGCAAGGCTTTGCTGATCGATACACCACGGCAATTAGCGTCGGCGACCCCGGGAATCTTGGGTGCCTGCCAAGGACCGAATTTCAGCTACTGCCTTGGAAGTATTGGCTCGGGCGCTCAACAACTGTGGTCGGCAGCGATCGCTCCCGTTGCGACCTTCTACGTGCCGCCGCATCTCGATAAAGCAGTCGTAGTGTTCGCTGTTGGCACGACCATCGCAGCCGTCATAGCCAAGTTACCTGCCGCCGGAGGTGGGCAGGCTGCACGTTACGGCGCGCGCGAAGTCGCCGCACTTACCGCGTCGTTTGTGTTAGCCCTTTACCTTTCGATCATCGCGATCATCGCAATTCCGGTGTTTGGTCAGAAAGTACCGGATATCGCACCATATCGGGTTAGCCTGGCCAGTCAGCTGGAAAAAGCTATTCCTTCGGAGGAGCCATACCCGGCACTCGTCCAGTTGGACAATGAGCGAGCTAGTCTGCCCGACATCGGAAAGCTGCGGCACACGCCGACTACTGTCGATAGCGCCCTTACCCCTGACCCATCCACATCGATCATGGATACAGTCGAAGCTTTCTGGATGTCGCAGCTCGATCTGTGGAAACAGGAAGACGAACGGCTCGGCCGGGCGGCGGCGGCCCTCCCAACGGAAGCACGCAGCTTCGCGCAGACCGCACTATCCTTCTTTCAGGTCAGCAACGAGGGCTACATAGGAGAAATTGCAACGCAACGCCACGTCACTGTCCTCGCAAATTCGTTCAATCTCTGGATTGCAGACTATCGTGCCGCGCTCGACGCCTGCGCGGCGACCCTAAGCGACGGGCTCGGAAAATTCCGCTCATTTTACTTGGCTTTTGTACCAATCAGCAAAGCAGCAACAAATTTAACGATTCCCACCGACGAGTTCAGCAGAGCGTTCCAATTGTTTAGCGTCCCACGCTGCAATGATCTTAAGCCGGTCGCCCGCGACTACCTGCCGCCGCGCTCGGGTCCTGCGGAGACGCTGGGTCCATTTGGGACTGCTGCGGCTTGGCTGTTACGGACGGAGAGCCCGGAACTGGCGCTGATCATCGGATTGCTTGGCTTCGGTTTTTTTGGCGCGCTCGCCACCAGTTTCATCCGTGAATTTGTCGGCACGACCGACAAGGAGTTGCCGTCTGTGGGCTTCATCGTGCCCGCGCTGATTCGCGGTATCGGAGCGGCGATACTCGTGTTCCTTCTGGCTATGGGCGGCACGGCGATTCTTACGCGGGGCGACGCAACGCCAAATGCTTACGCTATCTTCTTTGCTTGCTTCGTCGCGGCCGTCTTCAGCGACGATGTCTGGTTATGGGCGCGCGCACGGCAGCAGAGGCAGTTTGCCGAGGAGGCAAGCAAGGAATCGATTGCCAACGGGCGCAATGGAGGCAGCAACACGCCAGGGGCACCATCACCGCAAAGCCCACCGGCCAAGCCACCGCCTTCCCAAGGCGGTGCATGACCTGCATACGGGATGACCGCATCGACTTAGAGGCCAAAAAGTAGGCGTTTACGCATCGACGCCCTTGGCGTGCTCATTACTGAGGGGGCGAAGTGCGCGCAAAAGGGAATTGAAACTCAGACAATACCGGCAAACAACGCGCCATCACGCCCGCAGCCGGTAGCCGGTGCGGAAAATCCACGTCACGACGCCGAGGCACAAAGCCAGAAAAACGAGCGTCATGCCGAGGCTTACGCCGACCGCGACGTCCGAGTTCCCAAAAAAGCTCCAGCGAAATCCGTTGACGAGATAGACCACGGGATTGACGAGCGTGACGTTGCGCCAGAACGGCGGCAGCATGTCGATCGAATAGAACGTTCCGCCGAGAAAGGTCAGCGGCGTCACGATGAGAAGCGGCACGAGTTGCAGCTTCTCGAACCCGTCGGCCCAGATGCCGATGATGAAGCCGAGCAGGCTGAATGCCACGGCGGTGAGGATTAAAAAGCCCGCCATCCAGAACGGATGGACAATGTCGAAATCGACGAAGAGGCGGGCCGTGATCAAAATGACGAGGCCGATCAGGATCGACTTGCTGGCGGCGGCGCCGACATAGCCGCAGACGATGTCAAACGGCGAGGCGGGCGCCGACAGAATCTCGTAGATCGTGCCGGCAAAGCGCGGGAAATAGATGCCGAAAGAGGCGTTGGCGACGCTGATCGTCAGCAGCGAGAGCATGGTGAGGCCCGGCACAATAAAGGCGCCATAGCTGACGCCGCCGATCGTCGCCATGTGCGACCCGACGGCGCCGCCGAACACGATGAAGTAGAGCGATGTCGAGATCACCGGCGAGGCGACGCTTTGCAGGAGCGTGCGCCACATGCGCCCCATCTCGAAGCGGTAGATCGCGCGGATGGCGTAAACATTCATGGCTGCTTCCTGACGAGGCTGACGAAGATCTCTTCGAGCGAACTTTGCTTGGTGTCGAGATCCTTGATGTCGATTTGAAGTTCGGCGAGCCGGCGCAGCAGGGGCGCGACGCCCGTCTCGTTCGCCTGGCGGTCGAACGTGTAGACAAGTTCGCGGCCATCGGCCGAGAGACCCAGATTGAAGGGCAAGAGTTCGTCGGGGATACGCTCCAGCCAGCCCCGGAGGGCGAGCGTCAGGCGCTTTTCGCCGAGCTTGTGCATCAATGTTTTCTTGTCCTCGACGAGGATCAGCTCGCCCTTGCGGATGACGCCGACGCGGTCGGCCATTTCCTCGGCTTCCTCGATGTAATGGGTGGTGAGGATAATGGTGACGCCGGTCTCGCGCAGCGCGCGCACCATCGCCCACATGTCGCGGCGCAGCTCAACGTCGACGCCGGCGGTCGGCTCGTCGAGGAACAGGATGCGCGGCTCATGCGATAGCGCCTTGGCGATCATCAGGCGCCGCTTCATGCCGCCGGACAGGGTCATGATCCTGCTGTCCTTCTTGTCCCACAGCGAAAGATCGCGCAGCAGCTTTTCGATAAAGGCCGCGTTGGGGGCCTTGCCGAACAGGCCGCGACTGAAGCGGACGCTGTCGAGGACGCTGGTGAAGGCGTCCGTCGCTAGCTCCTGCGGCACGAGGCCGATCTTCTCGCGCGCGGCGCGATAGTCGCTGAGGATGTCATGGCCGTCGGCGAGGACGACGCCGCTTGTCGGGTTGACGATGCCGCAGACGATGCTGATCAGCGTCGTCTTGCCCGCGCCATTTGGGCCGAGGAGGGCGAATATTTCGCCCCGGCGGATATCGAGGTTGATCGTCTTCAGCGCCTCGAAGCCGGAGGCGTAGACTTTGGTCAGGTTGGAGATGGAAATGATCGGAGTCACGAAGCGCCTCGGTTGAAGACATGGGCCGTCTAGGCGAAAGACCGGGTCGTCCGCGTTTCGATGCGGCGTTCGGCGAAGCTTCCGCGCGCGGCCTCGACCGATCCCTCGACGTCGATCGCGCGGCAGGCGTCATCGACCACATTCGTCGTGAAGCCCTGAGCCTGCGCATCCTCGGCCGAATAGCGCACGCAGAAGTCAAGGGCGAGGCCGGCGATGAAGATGCGTTGAAATCCGCGCTCGCGCAAATAGCCGCCAAGGCCCGTCGGCGTCGTCCGGTCGTTCTCGAAAAAGGCTGAATAGGAATCGATTCCCGGGCGGAATCCTTTGCGTAGAATGAGTTGGGCGTGAGGAATGCGCAGGCCGCTGTGCAGAGCCGCGCCGGGCGTTTCCTGAACGCAGTGGTCCGGCCAGAGAATCTGCGGGCCATAGGGGGCCGCGATCGTCTCATAGGGCGAGCGGCCATGAGTCGATGCGAAGGAGCGATGTCCGGGCGGATGCCAGTCCTGCGTCAGGACGACGTGTTCGAACCGCCGCGCCAGCTCGTTGATCGGCGCGACGACCTCATCGCCGCGCGGAACCGCGAGCCGGCCGCCGGGGCAGAAGTCGTTTTGGACGTCGACGACGAGAAGGATGTCGTCCGCGCCGATTTTGATGCCTGTCGTCATGGTTCGCCATCGTCGGCGCCGTTGCGGCTTTTTTCAGGGCGCCCTCGGCCTGTTTCGTCGCCCTTCGCCAAAGGCCGCGCCTCGGCTTGCAGCGCCAACGCGGCCTTCGCATTATTCCCATCAACGTTTGGAACAAAGGAGGCGAAACTTGTATGCTGAAATGAGGCGCCCGCATACGAAGTTGACGCGAGGCTGGCGATAGGATTTTGGAGGTCCGCCATGACCGATGAGAAAAAGGAACGCACCTATTCGGATGAGGAGATTGAAGCCCGGCTGAAGCAGGACCTGCCGCATTGGCATCTGGAAAGCGGCTGGATTCGCCGGAAATTCAGGACGCACAGCTGGAAAGGGACGCTGATGGTGATCAATACGGTCGGCCATCTGGCCGAAGCCGCCTGGCACCATCCGGACATCACGGCCTCTTACGCCTGGGTCGAGGTGCGGCTCAAGAACCACAACGCGCGCGGGATAACCGACAAGGATTTCGAACTCGCGAAGAAGATCGAGGAGGTGGTGTCCTGGCAGCCGGGCAAGGCCGGCGGCGCGCTCGAGGGAACGCCCGAGAAGGACCCGCGCTTCGCCTATGTGCGCTACGACGACTGATCTTACGCGCCACTGAGGGGCGCGTGTGTGATTGGGCGCGAATCAACAGGGGTGTTTCACGTGAAACACCCCCCTTAGGCCGGAAAGAACAGCTCGCCCTTGCCGAGCACAGCCGTGTCGCCGCCGAAACGGCGCAGGCGCTTTTCCAGGAGATCGGCGGCGCCTTTGCTGTCCGGGCGCAACAGGCGGGCGAACACGCTGGCGAAGACGAGATTATGCGCGCCGCAATCGACGAAGGTCGGCGACAGCCCCGCGGCCGAGCCGAGCACGATCGTGCCGCGCCGCATCAGATAGCCGGGCAGGCGCCCCGCGCCGCCAAGCACGATCAGCGTGCCGGCGATGATGCGGCTGCCCGGGTAGTCGCCGGCCGCGCCCTCGACCACGATCGTACCGCGGCGAAGGCGGTCGCCTGTACGATCGCCCGCCGATCCGCGCACGATGATGAGGCCGCCGGTTACGCCCTCCATGTCGCCGTCGAGCGGCGCGCCGAGAAAGTCGCCCGCATTGCCCTTGATCTCGAGACGGCCGCCGGAAAGGCCGGTCCCCGCGAAGGGTCCTGCGTCGCCGTTGATGGTGAGGCGCCCGCCGCTCATATCGTGGCCG
>Ga0181521_10000889_pt1 | contig 37178 bp, 28 predicted proteins | sample PEATcosm2014_Bin_32_FD_119764 | JGI IMG/M metagenome (GOLD analysis project Ga0181521, IMG submission 119764) | Peatland microbial communities from MTU Mesocosm Facility, Houghton, MI, USA - PEATcosm2014_Bin02_60_metaG | ecosystem: Environmental > Terrestrial > Soil > Wetlands > Peat | place...
CGAAGAATGCGAGGAGGCGGCGCCACCGGGAGATCGCGATCGGTCGTCGCCCATCAGCAAGTTATCGAGCTTCACAATCGCCGGCGATCGGGCCGAGTCCGACAGTGCGTTGGCAAGCTGGCGGTCGATTTCGCACTGCGCGGCGTCCGACAGCGTCCAGCCGAGCGGTAGATCGATGCGGGTGGCCAGAAGGCCCATCGACAACGTGGCATCGGCGCCGACGGAGCGTTCAACGGTCGACTCCGCCTCCCAGCCACGTGCATCCCGTGCGTTGAGGAGTGCCGCGACCGGCGCCCGGACCTCCGTCACCCACCGCTCCGGCAGCGGTCGCGGCGGTGGCATCCCGAGTTTCTCCCCGGGCTCGTTGCTGATCAGTAGCACGTGGATGTCGAACGCGGCCGCCGCCGAACGCTTGCGGGCGGCCGCCCGCAGCGCATTGACGAGTCCGGCAGCCGTGTCCGCACCGGAGTTCTCAAAATATCCGCCGTCGACGAGATGTCCGACAAGGTGGCCGTCCCCATCGTAGAGAGTGGCAGCCGGACTGACGTACGTGAACCGTGCGCTCAGGTGCGCTGCGGCACTCAGCGGCAAATCCGCCGGCGTCAGCGTTCGAAGTGCCAGTGCTCCAAAAAATGCCGTGCCCGATGGAAGCTGCACCGGGCTCACGATGACCCGCTCTCCCGATTCGACGTACGTGCTGTTGAGAAAGAGAAGCGGCCTGTGTACGCCGCGGTCCGGGTCGGCCCACAGGCCATAGAACCTCTGCTCCAGCGCGTTTGGGAGCCCCTGCGCTGTCCATGCCCGCTCCCAGGCCATCTCGAGCACTCGACCGCGGTCAAACGCCGGTACGCTCCACGGCCAGAACCGCTGCAGCAGGTCCGGGAACAACATCGACCCGACGACTGGTGCCAGGAAATCCTGACTGAGGACCGCCTGAGCGCAGACGCGCAACGTCGCGGCCGGGTCGTCCTGGCAGCGTGGATTGTGGCCGGAGGCGAGGGATTGATCGAGGAGCGCGACGTAGGTCGCCGCTCCGAGACTGCCCCCGGATACGCCGCTGATGGCAAACGTGTGATCGCTGAAGGCCACGCCGTAGCGATCCTGAAGGGCGGCCAGCAACGATCCCGTCCAGTACGCCGCCCGGATGCCACCACCAGCCGACGCTACGATCAAGACCGGATAACGGCCCGGACCGGTCAGCTGTTCGCGCCTCGCATCGAGCCATGCCCCGGCATACGCCTCGAGGGTCATCGGTGGCGGGGATACTGTGCCCGTTCCGCGGAGGGCGTGGTTGTCATTCCAGAAGCTGAAGACCAGGAACGCAACGACTGCGAGCGGCAGAACAGGCACGCCGTAGCGGCCGTCGACATAGACGGCCATCGATCCGAATGCACACCAGGCGGAGGCCGCGATCAGCAGAATCGGGATCGCCCCGAGCTCCGGTGCAATCGTCAATGGCACCAGGGAAAATCCGACGAAAAATGCGGTGCTGGCGATTGTCGCGACCGTCAGCGCGATTCGCGTGGGTCGAGGGAGATCCCGAATCCGTGTGACCACCGTCACCGGTTCCAAGTGAAAGACCCGGCGCCGAAAATGAACGACCAGGTAAAAGGCAATTGCGAGGCCGAGTGCCGCGAAGGCCAATCGATCGAGATCGTGAACGAGGTGCCCGTTGTCGACCGCCCCATACCCGCGGCCGGCCAACCAGATTGAGAGTGCCAGCACGGCGAGTGCGGCCGTACCGATCAGCCGCGGGAGCAGGTGCTGTTCGAGCTGCAGCGAGCGATCAGTCGCTGGCTGGCGGGGGAACCGGAACGCGAGCAGCTGGCGCGACCAGTACCAGGCGCTGCCGGCCCAATAGATGCCGGCGACGAACAGTGCCGCTTGCTGGATGAGTTCGAGCGAGCGAATCTCCCGGCGCTCGGCGAGGGCGCGGAGGCATTCCTGGACCTGCGGCACCGCCAGCAGCACGACGCCGGGTACGACGACCGCGAGGACGGCAAATCGGCATGGGTATAGGGCAGCAAAAAACGACCGGGACCACCGGCCAGCCGTATACAGTCCGGACCGGCCGGCGTTGGCTAGCCAGGGTTCGTCAGCGCGTAACGCAGGCCGTTCCTTCGCGAATCGCGATTTCGGTTGTGGGCCGTTTTCCATCGTCCCCTCCCCCTTGTTGGACGGCGGACTCCACGTGCCCGATAGAAACGGGCGCGGAACCGTCCCCGAGCCAACGGTAAGCGAGCCACCCAGCAGGCGGAGAGTAACGGGCAGCTCGGCGCGTGCGGTGCAGCGAAAGGTGGCGCGCCACCGGTGGAGGCCGCGGCCGGTTGATGATTCTGTAGTGAATCGCGTCTGGTTGGAAAGCGCGCGAAGAGACAGCTGACTCTATTGTGCACCGCACAGCCCCAACTGTCCTACACTCTCCTCGACCTGCAGGCGCCCTAGTTTGGCTCAACAGGCGGTCGAAGCGCGACATGCCGTCCGAAGGATGCGTCGACGCATGAGCAGCGCATCCAGTGGGCGCTTGTGCACGAATAAGAAGTAGCCCGTGATTACTCCACCCAATTCTGCCCCGGACAACTGATGACCGTGTGCGCATCGACTGCCGCTCTTTGGTTGGCCAGACGTCGCCCGCGTTCGGCGGACGCTTACCCAGACCCCCTGCTGTCCGGGTCACGGTTCTGGAGTAGAGGCGCGCGTTTCGCGCTATCCGGAATCGGCGTTTGGCTCGCCGGCCTCGCTCTCGCCGCAGCAAGCACGACCCTGCCGCTGACGATCGAGTGGACCTCGCGATTTGACTCGGACGTGTTCCGCGAGGCCGCCCGACAGCATCGATTCGTTTTGCTCGACCTCCACGCCGTATGGTGCCACTGGTGCCACGTGATGGACGAGGAGACCTACACCGATCCGAAGGTCCGGGCTCTCATCGCCAAGCGCTACATGCCGGTCAGCGTCGATGCCGACAGCGATCCGGCGCTGACCAGCCGATATGGAGACTGGGGCTGGCCCGCGACAATTGTGCTGGCGCCGGACGGCACTGAGATCGTTAAGCGACGCGGCTACATACCCGCATCGCAAATAGCCTCCTTGCTGCAGGCGATCATCGATGATCCGACACCCGGACCTTCCGTCGATCGGGCGGCGCGCCCAACCCCAACCCCGACGACGCACCTGAATGCAAGACGCCGTGCGCTATTTCTGCAGTCATTTGATGCGCTCTACGACGATGCGCATGGTGGCTGGGGTGAGATTCACAAGTTTGTCGACCCACCTACTATCGAATTCGCGCTCGGGCTCATCGATCGCGGTGATCCAAAAGCCGAGCACCGGGTGCGCCAGACGCTCGATGCAAACCTGAACCTGATCGACCCCGTCTGGAGTGGCGTGTATCAGTACTCGGACGCGGTTGACTGGCTGTCGCCGCATTTCGAGAAGCTGATGTCGTTCCAGGCCGATGATCTGCGAATCTACGCCGATGGCTACGCGCGCTGGCATGACTCCCGGTATCTGCTGGCGGCTCGGGCGCTTCGCGGCTACATGGAGCACTTTCTCAGCGCGCCCGACGGCGCGTTCTATGTGAGCCAGGACGCCGACCTGTCGTTGCAGGTGGCGGGGCATGAATACTACGCATTAAGCGATGACGGGCGACGGCGGCTGGGCCTGCCGCGCGTCGATATCCACGAGCACTCGCGCGAGACCGGCTGGGCCATCCGTGGGCTATGCCGATTCTACGACGTGACAGGAGAGACGGACGCATTGACGCGTGCGGCGCGCGCCGCCGAGTGGGTAACTGCGCATAGGTCCCTCGCGGGCGGCGGATTCCGCCACGATGAGACCGACCGCGGGGGGCCCTTCCTCGATGACTCGGCCTCGATGGGGGAAGCATTCCTCGCTCTTTACCGTTCGACCGGCGACCGGGCTTGGCTTGCAAAGCTGGAGTCGGTCCTGGCCTTTATCCGGAGCCACTTCCGCGACCGAGTGGCCGGGTTCGTCGCGGAGCCGATTTCCGTGACAGCCCGAGGCGTCTTTCGGGAGCCAGTGCGCGCGATCGACCAAAACGTCGCGATCGCGCGCCTCGCGAATCTCGCTTATCGATACACCGGAAACGCCGACTATCGACGACTCGCCGTGCACGCGATGAAATTCTTGACGACCGTGTCGGACGAGGATGGTCAACCGCATGCGGACGTCCTGCTTGCCGATAGTGAACTGGGGGCAGTGCCGACTCATATTACGGTCGTCGGCGCCAAGACCGATCCCGTGGCGCAAGCACTTCATGCCGAGGCACTAAAATTTCCGGCATCGTACCTGCAGGTCGATTGGTGGGATCGCGCAGAAGGGCCGCTGCCGAATCCCGCGGTTCGCTACCCGGTACTACCGGTCGCAGCGGCGTTCGTTTGTTCAGAGAATGCCTGCTCTACGCCAATATACGACGCGGACAAGATAAATGCCGCCGTGCTCTTGTCGCGCGAGCCGAACTGACGCGCCGCGACGCCGCGGCTGCGGCCGAATCCGATCGTGGGGAAAGCGCGAGTCGCAGCGACGTCACTGCAGGATTGGCAGCGCCGCCCGACAGGTGATCGACGCCTGTCGCACGTTCCGCTAACCGGCGAGGTCTGATAACCACTACAGCGGCTGTTTGCAAATCGGGCGCGCTCCGCGGTTCGGGATGCACGGCGGAATCGCGCAGCGGGCCCAGGCGCACGGCGCCGGCGTGAGCTCGCTCGAACGCTGCTAGGGGTGTCGTGCGATGGTCCCGGGCTGATGTTTTGCCACCGGTCGACGCGAACCGTGCCACGGTCGGCGCGATTGCCTGCCTCCGGATGGTCCGACACTTACGTCGCTCGACCGCGCGCCACACCTCGGGACATGCGACGCGCGCGGTAGGGCGACGCTAAGCGGGGCTGACGGCCCGCCCTCCCGGCTATCGTTCCGGCAATCGTGATACAGATAGGTTATTGGTCCGTCGTCGATGAACGCTTGGTTGAACCCGCTTGGGCCGCTGCTGAGCGTGTCGAGGCCAAACGCGCCACCCTGGGGCGGATCTACATCGTACTGCCGCATGAATTGGCCCTACCGCGTGCGCTCCACGATTTCGCTGGAGTACAGGACGTCCGTGTGACCGCATCGCCGTTCGCGGTCAGCAGGTCGATCGCGCTCACAGCAACGGCTGCTCACGTGGATAGCAACCTTGGCACCTCGGCCGCCGTCGATGTAATCGTGATGAACAAAAAAAGGCACTGGTGATGATCATCAGGGGCGGCGATAACACCGACCATCTCGCTGCGGCCGCCGTGACAGTGAAAAGTGCGCGGCGGCCGCTCCACCTGCCCGTTCGTCGAGGCACAGCCGACACGGTCTCGCCGCGCGTTCCGCCGGGCCCTGCGTGGCCGACTCGCGCTCTCGCGACGATCCATCCTGAGGGCATACTTGCTTTGTGCACAGCCGAGGCCCAAGGGAGCCCTCAATCGGCCCCGCGGGGCAGAGGAGTTGCGCACACTCGGCCGCTCGGCTGCCATCTGGCGCTGTCGCCCGGGCCGCGTATAGGGCGCGGGTTGAGGGATGGCCCGGCAGCGTGCGGAACTGCGTCACGAGACAGGCGGCCGCAATCACAGGACGCGCCGGGACCATAGCCCGGCGGCCGCGCCCCGGCAGGGACGCCTATTGCCGAGCGCAAATCGCCACGGCGAGTGGGCCCAATCCAGACACTTAGCTTCCCCCCTCCCGGCGGCAACGAGAACATTGGCCCTCCGGTGAAATCGAAGATCCGGTCCTGTTGCGAGCCCCGAGGCCGAGTCCCCTGATTGCGAAACTGTGATGGATAGCGCAAAGCTCGTCTGTAACGCAAACCGAGTCACAGTCACCATAATCAATATTATGGAGAATCTCGCGTCATAGCCGGCCTCGCGGAGATGTGATCTTGATCAAGACCGTCGAAATCGACGTCGACAGGCTCGCGATCGGCATGTACGTGGCGGAACTGGACCGCCCATGGCTCGAGACACCTTTTCTCTTCCAGGGCTTTCTCGTCACAGAGCAGGCGGAAGTCGACACGCTGAGGCGCCTGTGCAAACGCGTGCGAATCGATACAACGCTCGGCGATGAAGCCGCCGAGCCGCCGCGTCCAGTAGCTCCTGCCAAATCCGCCAACGAGCTCTCGTCATCGGTGGAGATCTTCCGCACCCCGAAGCGTCCGCGCATCGCGCACGTCAGCAGCGTCGAGGAGGAACTCCCGCGCGTCCGCCAAACTCACGCCGAGCTGACCAGAGCGCTGAAGGACACGATGGAAGAGCTACGCTCAGGTCGGGTGCTCTCGGTTGAGCTGCTCCAGGCGACCAGCGCGCCCCTGATCGACAGCATCGGGCGCAACCCGGACGCGCTAACCTGGCTCACCGCCATGCAACGCAAGGACGCCGGCATGTACCGCCACTCCATGGCGGTCGCCGTTCTCGTGTTGACCTTCGGTCGGCACCTGGGACTGCCCCGGCAGGCGCTCGAAAACATGGCGCTCGGGGGCCTGCTTTTCGATGTGGGCAAGATGCGCGTGTCGGATGCGGTCCTGATGAAGCCTGACCGTCTCACCGATGAAGAATTCCATTGTTTCCAACAGCACGTCGAATATGGCGTAGACATTTTGACAGGCTGCGATCATGTCAACGAAGTAGTGCTCGCGATGGTCCGGACACATCACGAGAGACACGACGGCACCGGCTACCCGGGCGGCCTCAAAGGCGAGGCAATTCCGCCCCTCGGCAAGATCGTCGGAATCGCCGATGCATATCAGACGATGCTCGACTCGTCGACTGCCGGCCGGCGCGTTTCGGCGCACGAAGTACTGAGGTATCTCAATGCGCATCGCGGCAAGCTGTTTGATGCCGCGCTGGTTGAGGAGTTCATTGAGGCAATCGGCATCTATCCTACCGGGACGGTGGTGAAACTGAGCGATGCGAGCGTCGGCGTGGTCTACGAGCAGAATCGTCTCCGCCGGCTGCTGCCGCGCGTGCTGGTCGTTCTCGATGGTGACGGACATCGACTGAAGCCATTCCAGCTGGTAGACCTTTTAATGCGACAGTCAGATGAGAATCAATTGCAGATCGTCGAATGCCTCGAGCCTGGCGCCTGCGGGCTGGACCCGGAAGAGCTCTTCCTGTAAGGAGCTGGGCTAGCGTATGGATGCAGAGGTAACCGCCCGGCGGATAGTCTTCGAAAAGCTCGCGGAAGTGCTGGACGCGTCCGCCGCAGAGCATAGCGGCGTTGGCGTGCTCGTGATTCGCGTCTGCGGCCTGCGGCGCGTCATGCTCGGTGGCGGTTACGCGGAGAGCGAACGGCTGCTTGGCGATGTTGGCACCCGGCTTGGATCCGTCGCGCGGCGGGGCGACTGGCTGGCGCGAATCGGAGATCAGGATTTTGTGCTTCTGCTGCCGGGTGTCGTCGATTCCGGGCAGTTGCAGCTTGCTGCCAACAAGGCGCTGCGCGCAGCGGTGCCCACCGGGCAGATACGCGACGGTGCAGTTCCAATTCAGCTCGCGATTGGTCTGGCGTCGTTCCCGGAGCACGGTGCCAACGCAGACCAGCTGCTGTGGGCGGCTGAGCGCGCCTTAGCGCTTGCCGAACAGCGGTCGGTGCCGATCATGATGGCCTGCGCGGAGCCGGCAGAACGCGAAAACGAGAATTGGCGAATGGAGACGCTCTTTGCCACTGCCATCGAGCGCGGCGACCTCGAACTTAATTTCCAACCTAAAATCGACCTCAGGAGCGGCGCGCTTTCCGGAGTGGAAGCGCTGTCGCGGTGGATGAGCCCGGAAATTGGATACGTGAGCCCGGCAATATTCGTGCCGCTGGCGGAGCGCACCGATCGGATCGAGAAGCTCACGTGGTCGAGCATCAACTCTGCGTTGCAGCAACTGGCGGAATGGCGTTGTGCTGGTTTCGATCCATCCGTGGCCGTCAATCTCTCGGCGGTTTGCCTCGCTGCAGCCGATCTCAGCGAACGAGTCCATCATGCTCTCAATCTATGGAACATTCCGGGACCTTCGCTGACGCTCGAGGTGACCGAAAGCGCGGTAATGCCCGATCCCCAGCGCAGCTTCGCGATTCTGCAGGATCTCCGCAACCTCGGGGTCCGGATATCAATTGACGATTTCGGCACTGGTTACTCGTCGTTTGCGTACTTCCGCACGCTACCGGCTGATGAGCTCAAAATAGACCGCAGCTTCGTGGAGAAACTCACATCGAGTACCGCAGACGGACATGTTGTACGCTCAGTCATCGATCTGGCACACAGGTTCGATCTCGCTGTGGTCGCCGAAGGAATCGAAGATGCAGCTACTGCTGGCATTCTCACCGAGATGGGCTGTGACATCGGCCAGGGGTACTACTTCGGACGGCCCGCTCCTGCCCGAGAGGTGCTTGCGAAAGCCGGCGCACTCGCCAGCGGACGTCAACTGGATGCTGCGCTTCGCTGATCGGGACTGGGCGCAGCCGACGAGTGCACCTCGAGAGCGTTCAGGCACCTAAGGACCAGCCGCTTTCGTTTCGGTCCGTTGGTCATTGTGGTCATCAGGCAGTAGCTTCAACCAGTTTGCGGCGTTCAGCGAATCTTACGTTGGCCACCTGTGTCGATTCCGAAGGAGCGCACAGCAGTGGTCTCGTCGCGGTGATGGTCGGCCGACCCGTCCGATAGGTGCGTGGCTTTCGCGAATTGAAAATTGGTTTTCCGATTGATGGGCAACGATTGGTTCCCAAGGCCAATCCACACCGAAGATCAACGGAAGGCGATAAACAAGTTCGCTGCATTTTCACCAGAGCTCGGTCGGAAGGTACTGGATGTGGCGCCAGATGCGATCCTCATCGTGGATGGCGCCGGACATGATATTTTTGCTGATCAGCGTACCGCCGATGTTTCCGGGCGGACCGCCGCCGTCCAACATTCACAAAGGAGACTTCCCATGATCCGCAAGGCGAAGGCCGTTTGGCGTGGCACGGGCCGTGCCGGCAGTGGCGATATCTCGACCGAGTCCGGCGTGCTCGACAAAACCCCCTATTCTTTCAAAACCCGCTTCGAGAGCGAAAAGGGCATAAACCCGGAAGAGCTCATTGCTGCGGCGCACGCCGGCTGTTTCACGATGGCGCTGGCTTTTCAGCTGCAGGGTGCCGGCTACACTCCCACCGAACTCAGCACCGAAGCGGCCGTCACACTCGACCCGGCGGGCCAAGGCTTCCGCATCAGCCGCTCGGCGCTCAAACTGCGCGCGACGGTGCCAGGCCTGGACGAAGCCACCTTCACCAAAATCGCAAGGGACGCCGAAAAGAACTGCCCCGTCTCCAAGGTCCTCAACGCCGAGATCACATTGGATGCCAAGCTGGCGTGAGGTGTCCTGTTAAGCAACGCGCCCCCGTTGGGCGGTCGATCTGCACGCCTGTAGAAGAGGGAGACACGAACCGGACGGACGATCGTCGGGTGGAGTAGAAGTCTGAAACGTCCGGAGAGTGGCGTTTTCCATGTTCGGCCGCAGTGCGAGGGCTTCTCGCTGTTCTGGCCAGTCGCAGTGCGCGCCCCCTCGCAGTAGCTTCGTGCTCCGCGTCGATGGTAATCGCACGCTACGCCGGGTTGGCCAGAACTGTCCGCACCACGCCATCGATTTTGCTGTCGAGCAGCACGCCGATCTCATCGAGCTCCGGGCGGTTCAACGCGGCCAGAAACGACGACGGCCGGTCGAACGACATTACGGCTCCACCAGGCGCGCCGTCGTCGTATAGGCACACCCGGAACGGGACGTAAAGTGCGGCGCGGACATCCACCCTGAGAATTCGTTCGGCAATGATGGGGTTGCCGACCAGGTACAAAGTGCATCGCCTGTTGACGCCCCAAAGCGAAATCAGAGCGCCTTGATTCGCCACAAAAAGGATCATGAGTCCATGCGGACCCGCCTGACGCTGGATTTCCTGTTCAACTTCTCGCCATGGCGCGTTGCGGTGCACGAGCGATCCCATGGCGGCGGGGTCCAATCGCCCTAACTGCCGTTCGAACGCCGCCACCAGGTCCGGGTAACTAAGTCCGGTCGTTATGTTCTCGCGGAGGATGGTTGAGCTGGAACTAGTGTCCTTGATGTCTGTCATGATTATCATCCCCTTCCGCTGGAACCGGGTGAGCGCACTTGGGTCAGCATACCAAGGCTGTAGTCCGGCTACAGGAAACGGCACTCCGCCGAAACACTGGCGTGCCGGCCAGTGAAAAAAAAGAGCAGAGACGTTGTGTCCTGCGCCTTACGCGCGGGTCAGAGCGCTCACAGGATGACAGTCGCCTTCCCGCGGCGAGAGCCGTTCAGCACCTGACGGAAGAAGTACCGAACCTCAGCTGAAGGAGGAAGCATGCCACACGACAGACTCGTGACTTTGTACGACTATTTGGACTCCGGCAATGGCTACAAGATCCGGCTGCTCCTCGCACAGCTCGAACAGCGCTATCGTTAGGTGGAGCTCGATATTATGGCGGGAGCGACACGCACTCCCGAGTTCCTGTCGAAGAACCCTAACGGGCGGATTCCGACTCTTGAGCTCGATGATGGAACGTGTCTCGCCGAGTCGAACGCTATCCTGTGGTACCTCGCGGAGCGATCGCCATTCGTCCCCGATGGGCGCATTGCGCGGGCTCAGGTCCTACAGTGGATGTTTTTCGAACAATATAGCCACGAGCCGTATGTCGCTACCCCGCGTTTTATTCTGAAGCATCTCGCGCCGAACTCACCGCGTCGCGCGGAGCTGCCCGACAGGCTTGCGCGCGGTCGGGCGGCGCTCGCGGTCATGAACTCGCACTTGAGGGCACATCGGTTCTTCGTCAGTGATCGCTACACCATTGCCGATATCGCGCTCTACGCGTACACGCATGTGGCGCACGAGGCGCAGCTCGACTTGGAGCCATACCCGGCCGTAGGCACCTGGCTCAGTCGCGTCGCGTCGCAGCCGAGATACATTCCGATTACCTGGAAACCAACGTGACCCCCAAAATCAGAGAGCGAACGATGCCGGGAGCTAACGGGCATCGCGCGCCGCGAACGCAGCGCCAAGCTGGCCCTATGTCCTTCCCATCTTCACTGCGAGCACGCCATCACCGTTCAGAGCTGTTTCAAAACCGGCACGCCGAAGCCGCGCCGCGACTTCGTTGTGCAGATTTCGTCCGCTCGCGAGCCCGTTTGGGGCCCCGGTGTAGTGAAACAACTTGCCCCGGCGCTTAAGAACCCTAGCCAGCTGGTCATAGAGAGCCTGTGAGTAGAGCTCTCCAGCGATACCGAATCGCGGCGGGTCGTGAAGAATGGCGTCGAGCGATTCGCTTGGCAGCGCAGTGATTCGCTCGGCGATGTCTCCGTTGATCAGCGTTAGAACCCTTCCCCTCTCATGCGACCACGGGCTGTCGGGCGACCACGGATTCAGGCTGCGCAGCCAGATTACATCGGGATTCTTCTCGTAGGAGTCCACGCGCATGGCCTTGCCGCGCACACACCACGCGGCGAAGTAACCAAGGCCGCCGCACGTGTCCAGGATGACCTTGCCACGTGGTTGAATCAGGCTTACCTTGCGTTCCGCATCCTCATAGGGCGACACGCGCGCCGTCGGCAACATCTTGATGCCGTCAATCTCGAACGTCGGTGGCCCCCATTGCGTCGGCACGAGTTTTATCAGCGACGTCGTGAAGCGCATCGCCGGCCGGAAGTCCGCCCCGGCCCAGTAATAGATGGTCCTGGCCTTGCAGCTGTCCAGGAACGGGAATCGACGGCCATCCCAGAGCCACCCCGTAAGGTCCACCTCAACTGTCGTCGTAGACCGGCCGAGGTCGAGCGAGCAGGCGACCGTCGACGTCCCGGCGGCCCGCGCAGCGAGCAGTGCGTCGTGTACTGGTGCAGTCAGCAGCGGACAGACATTCTCGCTCACAACGAGTCAATTTCGCGCGCGGTGAGCATCCGCCACTGGCGCTTGGGCAATTCACCCAGCGACAACGGACCTATCGAGACGCGCACGAGCCGCAGCACCGACGCATCGAGAGCCGCCAGCAGTCGGCGAATGTGCCGGTTGCGGCCCTCGCTCAGCACGATTTCCAGCCAGGCTTGCTTGTGCCCGGTGCGAAGGCAGCGGGCGGACTTGACCGTCAGGTGCTCGCCGCCCGATACCGCACCGCGCTCGAGCGCCGTCATCAGGAATGCGTCCGGCACGCGGTCGATCTGCACGTGGTAGGTCTTGTCCGGACCGTACGTCGGATCAGTGATTCGAGCGGACCACGCGGGGTCGTTGCTGAACAGCAGCAGACCTTCACTGGCCTTGTCGAGCCGCCCGACCGGCGCCAGCCATGGCAGTGCTGCGCCCGCGAAACAGGTGTACACGGTGTCACGGCCCTGCTCGTCCTTCGTGGTCGTGACGAGACCACGGGGCTTATTCAGCATCAGCACGAGTCGCGACGCTGGCGCGCACTCCTGATCATCGACGTCAATTCGGTCAAAGCCCAGCTGGACCGGAAATTCTGCGTCGCGCACCACTAGGCCGTTGACCCGGACCCGCCCCTCTCGCACCCACTGCGCGGCCCGCGTGCGCGAGCAGAGGCCCAGCTTAGACAGTACCCGCGCCACGCCGTGACGTGGCGGCATCGATGGGCGAATCGTGGGCCTTGTCCTCATATATGAAGCTTGTCTCAACGGATTCCTGATGGCTATCCATGAAACCCGGTGCGGGCGGGACCCTCGCAACAGGTAGTCCGGAGTCCATGGCCTGCCACTGCCATTTGGCCCAGTACGTCCGCCGGCCGTCGACCGTCGACCGTTTGGTGGTGTTTTGTGCCACGGCGATGGATCGCCACTCGTGCCTGCAGACCAGGCCATCCGCGGAGCTTCCCCCCTGCCACCTATGCCCGTTGACGAACTCGACGCCAATCTACCCGGCCGCCTTGGCCGGTATCACGAGCCGACCGGTACCTATCGACAGGGCCGCCGTCAGAGCCCACAAAGGTGGCGGGCAGACATTGGACGCGCCTCCTCGGCCTTCCGCGTGGGTACTGGAGAGTCTGACAGCCGCTGGATATCCATGCGCGGGGATGCTACAAGCGTACTATCACTCGATTAGCCGTTTCCCCAATCCTGTAACCGTGGAGAGGGGTGATGCTCCGCCGCGGCAGCGCGCTCCGGACGTCCGCCATTGCTCGCCAACCGGATACCGCGATTATCGAGAGGGTGCGAGGTACCGTCTGAACCAGTCCAGAATGCGCTCGGCGCGATCGTGGAGGAAGCTCGGCCGTGTCAACGTATGGTACTGACCCGGGTAGACCACGAGCTGGGTCGGTACGCCGAGCGTGCGAAGTGCCTGATACATCTGTTCGCCACCGGCAACTGGGACGTTGAAGTCTTTATCGCCGCCGAGGAACAAGGTGGGCGTGTGGATTCGGTCCGCATGAAAGAACGGGTATGACACTTTCATCCACCGTGCCGAAGCGCGCCACGGCGGGCCGAGTTCATTGTTGTACTGGAGCTCATACTCGTCGCTCCCATACATGGCTAGCTGGTTACCGCTGCCGGCACCGCTGACGGCGGCTTTGAAGCGTCGATCCGACGTGATCGCATAGTCGGTGAGGATTCCGCCGTAGCTCCATCCACCTATGCCGAGATGAGCGCCATCGGCGATGCCACGTGCCACTACGTAGTCGATTCCGGCAAACAGGTCCTCGATCTCCCGGTGGCCCCAGTCGCCGAAAATCGCCCGGGAAAAGGCTGCGCCGCGACCGCTGCTGCCGCGGTAATTGATGGCCAACACGACGTAGCCCTGAGCGGCCAGCAGCTGGCGTTGCATTTGCCGCGTGTAGGCGTCAACGGGCAGCCCGTGCTGGTCCTGGAGGTTCGGACCGCCGTGGATCCAGACGATCGTCGGGTATTTCCGCGCCGGGATGTAACCCGGCGGTTTCACGATAAAGCCATGGATTTCGGTCCCATCCCGGCTCCTGAACCTGATGTCCTCGACAGCACCGAGCTCGAGTTCAGCGAACAGCGCATCGTTGTGGCCGGTCAGCTTCCTCAGGCGCCCTTGCTCCAGGGCATAAATCTCAGGAGCGGCCGCATCGGACGAAGCGATTACGGCGGTATGGCCGGCACCGGCGGACATGGCTGTGACGACGTCGGCGCCGGCGAGCAGTCGTTCGCTGGCGCCCGTGGCGAGATCGATCCGGGCGGGGTATCGCAGTCCGTCGTCTTCAACAATGGCTGCTACGGCCTTGCCGTCGCCTGTGAACTCGGGTTCCTCGATGGCGCGGTCCAGGCGATTGGTCGACGCGCGCAGACCGCCGCCGCGCGCCGGAATGACCACGAGCTGATCCTGGATGTACGCGGAATATTTTGGCTCGAGGCCTTGCAGGAACGCGACCAGCGTGCTGTCCGGACTCCACGCCAGATGCTGGTGGTTCGGCGCATACACGCGGATGATTTGCCGCGCGGTGGCTCCGATTCGGGAGTCGATGACGTCCAGGTCGGTCATTCCGTCCGGGTCGGCTTCGCGCTCGTGGCTGCGGACAAATGCGATCTGCGTGCCGTCTGGCGACCACGCCGGTGAGTCGTCGGTGACGCCCACGTCCTGCGTCAGGGCCCCGAGCTTGCCCGTCTCGACGTCGACCAGGTACAGGTGCTGGGCGGAACCCGCTGCGATGTACCCGTCCTCATCCACCTTGAAATGCATCGCATCGATGACGATAGGCTTCGGCACCTTTGCAGCTTCAGCGGACTCTTTCGCCGCTCCCGCGGCTGGCTCCGTGCTATGGCGCACGACGACAAGTAGGCGCTTCCCGTCGGGCGACCACGCGTAATCCATGATTTCCTCGCCGACGGTCGTTAGCTGCCGCGCTTCGCCGCCGCGCCGGTCCAAGAGCATGATCTGTTTGCTGTCGGTCCCGGCCGGAGTGCCAAGAAAGCTCAGGTAGCGGCCATCAGGACTCCAGCGGGGCGCCCGCACCGAGGCGGACGGGTTCGTAAGCCGGACGTGCTGCGAGCCGTCCCAGCTGACTAGCCAGACTGCGCTGCGGGCTTCATCGGCGTCTCGATCGTTGACGGTCACAACATATGCGACCCACGCGCCGTCCGGCGAACACTGCGGTTCCGTGATGTTCTGGGTCCGGTAGTAGTCGTCCGGTTCCAGATGGCGCCGTCCGGCCGGGCTGTCCGCGGCGCGTGCAATCGCGGCACCGCATGACAGTGCGATCCCAGCCAGCACGATGGCGGCGGTAACTGTTCTGATAGCGAGTATCCGTCGGGCAGCCGGTACGTCGGGTGCGGACGCTCAGCCGCCGCTAGGTTTTCTTTCCGAACCGGTACTTGATGCGCAGGCCAAACATCCGGGGGGGATTCGTGGTCTCGCGCTTGTCGAAGTTGCCGGTGTTGATGTAGATAACCGCGTGCGTATTCGCCACGTTGTTCACGTAGCCTTCGAGACCCCAGCTGTCTTCGCCGCCATTGACTCCGAAGCGCAACGCCCCCAGGTTGTACTCGGGCTGCAGGTAACGCTCTTGCAGGCCAATGAGTTCGGCGCCGGCGAGGTTGAGGCTGCTCCACATCGAGCCGGTGTGCGATTCATCGAATTGCGCGAACGCGTTGTAGCCGTCACCGACCGGCCACTCGTACCGCGCGCTCGCGCTCGCCTTAAAGTAAGGCACGTAGGGAAGTCGTTCGCCAACGGCGATGGGGAAAAACGCTTGCTCCGTTGGCTGCAAGAACGGCTTGATCGAAGTGATGCGCGAGTCGTTGTACGCCATCGAAAAGGTCAGCGTTAGGCGCTTCGTCGGGCGCGCCTCGAGGTCGCTCTCCACGCCTTCGACGCGCGCATTGCCGATGTTGGCGTTGAACGACCCGACGGTCGTGATGGCGGCATCGTATAGTGCGGTCTGGTAATTCTTCCACGGCATGTAGTAGACGGCTCCGTTCCAGCGCAACGCGCCCTCGGCCATGATTGTTTTCCAGCCGATCTCGTAGCTGTCCAGCGTATCGGGCTGATAGGCCACTGGGATCGTCGGCGGGAAACCTTGATTGAAGCCACCCTCCCGGAATCCCTGGCCGAACAGGAAATAGTACAGCTGACCTTCTTTCGGCTTGTACTCGAGGCCAGCCTTGAAGGTGTTCTTGCTAAAGCTAGCCTGCCCGAAGCTCGGCTCCTTGGGGTCATAAAAATAACCTGCATACTGGCTGCCGCCCGATACTCGCGACTCGAACCAGCGCGCTCCGAAGGAAAGTTTCCACTTGTCGGTCAGTGCCTGGTCTATATCGCCGAACAGCGCATACTGATGCTCGTCCGAACGCGAGATGTACGAGTACCACTCCTGGGGCAGCGGCTGGACGCCCGCGGGATATACGGGCTGGCCGGCCGAGTTGGTGGGGCAGGTTCCGCCGCAGAGGTAGTACTGCGCCTCGGCACCGGCGACATCGATTCCGGGCATGTAGTAGAAGTCAGAGTACCAATCGGTGGTCCGCTCTGCGTATCCGCCGAGGATCCAGTGTGTCGGCCCCTCGCCCTTCGAGGTCAGGCGCACCTCATTGCTCCAGCGCTTCACGTCCGACTTGTAGTCGGTGTACTGGTACGGGTCGTTGCAGCCCGTGAACGTAGAAGTCGCCGATGGGTAACCGGGCGCAGTGGCACATGCAAAACCCTGGATATACGCGGCGTTCACACCATTCGGTACATTCGCGTACTGCACGTATTCCGAGTACTCGGAGACCGATTCCACGGACTGATCGAAGTAGCCGCTGACGTAGACAAGGTCTGCGATCCCGACGTCGCCCTCGAGCTTGGCCTGCGTATTGAGGTTGTGGTTGGTGCCCCACTCGGGTCCGAAGCGAGCGACATTCTCGATGCCATACCGCTGCACGTCCTGGTCCCAGGCGCCGTCGTGGCGCTGCTCCTGGTCGTCACCTTCGAGCGTCAGCTGCCAGGCGTCGTTAAATTTGTGCAGCAAGGTGAGCCGTCCGCCGTTGACCGTTTGCGTGTTGTAGTCATTCCCCGCCCACGCGGCGTTCGTGCTGACGACTCCGTTGACCCACTCCCGGGTTTTCAGCAAGTTGTTGATGAACCCACCCTGCGCGACGTGAAAGCCGGAGATCCGGACGGCCGTTGTGCCGTCAATTAGCGGGATGTTGAGGAAGCCTTCGGTGACGTCGCTGACCCGGCCATTCTGGAATGTGCCGACGTCCTCGTCGAAGCCGCCGTCGAATCCGGTCGGATCCGGTTTGTTGGTAATGATGCGGACGGCGCCGGACATAGAGCTCGCGCCGTACAACGTACCCTGTGGGCCATTCAGGACTTCGATACGCTCGATGTCATACATGTGCAGATCGGGGATCGATCCGTAGTACCCGACCGAAAGGTCGTCGAGGAACATCCCGGTCGTCGACGTGTTGGAGACATTCGGGTTGCTGCCGTCCGAGACGCCGCGCATGAAGAAATACTGCGTCCCGGGACCGATGCTGATGTAGGAGATGGAGGGCGAGCGGTTCGCATAATCCTCGAATTGCGAGATCCCGAGCTGCTCGATCTGCTGCTTCGAAAATACGTCGATGCTTTGCGGGATCTCCTGGACGTTTTCGGTGCGCTTGCGGGCGGTCACGACGATGTCGGCCAGCACGCTGTCGGAATCCGCGAACGCCGGGGTACTTGTGAGCGCAGTGGCACCGGAGAGTACCGAGGTGATAGCCGCCGCCAGAAGGGATCGGCGCCGCGTATGCGAGGCGTGGGCACCACGCCGGCAGCAGTCGCTGCAATCCAGTCGTGAAACTGCTTTCACAGCACTCCCCCACCCGTAATGACTGCCGCGCCATCACCTGCCGATTGAATAATGGCCCGCCAGCGCAGACTTCGTCAAACCCGGCTCGCGTATCCGTTTGCGCGTTCACCGCCGCACGCCCGCAACCGCCATGCAGCTCCGGTCGCTGCCCGCCTTTCGGTGTTGCTGTCGCCGTCAATCAGTCGTCAGACCGACGAAGCGCTCGAGCGCGCTACCGAGGCTCTGGCGAAGAGGCCCTAGCTGCCCCGTGTAATGGCGCCAGTGGCCGATGCCTGAGTCGTAAATCGGCTGACGCACCTGCTCGGAGCTCGCGGTACGCACGGACCGCCGGGTCTCGTAGAACCGCATGCACGCCGGATCGAATGGCAACCGGCAGTGCTCCAGCAGACGTCGCACCTGCACTTCAGTGTCGCGCACGAGATGTTCGTACTGCACGCAAAGCACCTTGCCCGGCAGCACGGCCTGCCAGTGATCCATTAGCCCGAGGTAGGCCCGATAGTACCGGCCGAGGTCCTCGAGGTCGTACGAGAACGACTGGCCCTCGGCGAAATACTGCTTGAAAGCGCTGAAACACGCATCCAGCGGATGGCGGCGAACGTCGATAATGGTCGCATTCGGAAGGATAAGCTCCAGGAGCCCGACGTGGCTGAAGTTATTAGGCATCTTGTCGATGAACCGTTCACGCCCGCCTCTGAGGTCGCGCGTCTCCGCGATGTACCGCTCGCCAAGCGCCTGCAAGTCGGCAGCAGACAGCGTCGTGACGCTTTCCGGATACGTATCCCGGGCCCCGCCCACTCGGTCCAGCTCACGGACGATCGTGACGAGGTTAGGCAGCTCCATCGTGCCTGCGACGAATGGATGACTCGCGAGTATTTGTTCGACCAGGGTTGACCCCGATCTCGGGACGCCGACTATGAAAATCGGGGCCGAGTCATGGCAGCCGCCCCCGCCGTGCGCGCGAAGAAGCTGAGCGTTGAACACCTCCGCTACGCGCCGAGATTTGTGCTCAAACGCCGCGGCGTCGAACGTGGCAGCGCGCCGGCGCGCAGCGTTGCCTGCGGCGTAGTGGGAAAATGACTCTGCGTAGGCACCTCGCTGCTCGAACGCTCGGCCAAGCGCGAAATGCAGTTGCGCGGACGCGGGATCCGCGGCGCCCTTCGTTACTACGAGCTTCTGCATTGCCGCAATCTCGGCGTCCGAAAAACGGTAGGTCTTAAGGTCTGCCAGGCTGCAGTACGCTTCACCAAAATCAGGTTGCATCTCAAGGCAGGCTCGATAGACCATTTCGCATTCGTGGCGCCGGCCTAATGTCTTCAGGACGTGGCCCTTGGACAGCAGTACACCGACCTGGCGCGGGTTGAGCGCGAGTGCGCGATCGAACGCCTCCAGTGCCGCATCACCGCGCAGGCGGTGCGCGCAGATGGTGCCGAGGATGACCCAGCTCGCGCCAGAGTCTGGCTCAACATCAAGGGCGTGGCGGATCGCGGACTCGGCTTCCGCGTGCCGGCCTGCGTCGAGCAATGCCTGCCCGAGGCCGCGCCAGATGAGGGGCAGGTGCGTCGATTGGGTGAGCGCATGGCGCAACAGCCGCTCGGCGTCGCGCGGGTAGCCTGCACTCAGCGAGATCGCGGCAAGGCCACAGAGTGCCCCGACGTTGTTGGAATCCTCGCGCAACAGGCTGCGGAAGATGCTCTCCGCGCGTCGCGGATTGGCGTGCGCGAGGGCGGCGGCCGCCTGCTCGAACAGCTGACGAGCCGGATCGGTCGTGACCGAACGATCGAAGGCGTCCCGGGAATCAGTGAGGCGTCCGAGCTCGACCAGTGTGTCTCCGAGCCGCCGCCACGCCGCGCACAAGGTGCCGTCGATCGAGAGTGCGCGTCGTAGGGCCTTCTCGGCATCGTCAAAGCGCCGTTCGGCCTGATAGGCCGCGCCAAGATCGGAAAAGGCATGCGAAAAGCCGGGTGCATTCAGGCAGGCGCGCTCGAGCGCCTCAATTGCTTCGTTACGACGCCCTTGGGTGAGCAGTGCGACGCCGAGGACGCGCAGGCTGTTGGCCTCACCGGGGTATCGCGTCTGAATGGCGCGCAGCGGCTGCTCCGCGCCGCGCGCGTCGCCCTGCCGCAGGGCGGCGAGCGCGCGGCCATAGGTATCCCGGAACCATGGGTCGGAGTGGTCGACTGCCATACGTCGCTCGGATCAGCGTGCTGGTGGCCGCTCCCTCTCGATGAATTGTTGAAATGGCAGGAACGCCGCGCGCTGCCAGCGGATACGATGGCGGTCCGAGGCACGCATCAGCCCCGAGCCTAGCACGAGCGCCTAACGCGAGGCGTTCCCAGCGCAACGTCGTGCCAACGTCTATGTCCAAACGACCACATCCTACGCTGCCGCGCTGCTCGGCGTGCGAGTGCCGCCAGCATCCAAGCCTTGTGCCTCTCTTCACCTATTATTCACCGGCGTACCCTGCCCCTCCCACTTGCCCTAGGCTGGGCGGACGCCGACGACCGTCAGGCTATCTAAGAAATGCCTCCAGCAACGCCACTTTGCCTTGCTTGCCCTCGGTGTAGGCGACGTGCACTTTTGTGCCGGCCACTAATTGATTGAGCAGCCAGTCATTTGGGCACCACGCGGTGCCATCGCGGTGTTCACCGGCCGGCGTTTGAAACGAGACAAACACCTCTGCACCACTGCTGCCAGGCCACCCCGGGTATGACGCCGTAACGCGCTTCTTTGCAAATACAACCGTTGCCGTCGCTACCCGGCCCCTGCGAAACAGACGCCTTGCGCGGAGCGCCTCGCGGACCTGCGGCACAAACATCGGCGAAAACATCAGCAATACAAAGAGGGGCATTACCAGCAAGAAGGCGATCGGCGGACCGGAGTTGCGGCTGTCGCCGCGCAGGACGTTAACAGCGGGATCGCTAGGCAAGAACTGCACGTCGACGGCGTCGCCGGGCTGCACAGGGTAATTGACCGACCCCTGGCACACCGTCGCAGCACCGCGGAGCTCTCGACCAGGTTCAGGCGAGAATGCATAGACCACTCGTCGCGCGCCCAAGCCCCTGCACGCGGAGACATCGACCGCTGACAGCACGCGCCCCTGTGACGTTTTTGTTGGGCCGAGTACAAGCCGCATCGCTGGATCCGAGCTCAGAATTGTCACGGGAACGATCGCGAAAAAGGCCGCGAGCACCAGCGGCAAGAACATTACTGACCTCGGTACGATTGCGGAGAGGCGCAATCCCGGAAGAGCCTCCGGCCGGCGGGGTGGTTCAATTGGCACGTGGGAAAGCAAATCGTCAAACATGGAACCGCCCAGTTCGCAAAGCTCGGGCCCGGAATCATAGGCGCCCGAGGCCTCGATCAGCGAATGCTAGTGACGATCATATCCTTGCATGCCGTAGGCAGCGCTGAGATGGCGTTTGCCCACCATGGCGCATCAATCGGCAAACCCGGTCGCTACATCCACCCCGACCGATACGCGAGCCAAATGGCTCCGTGCAATCAGAGACTTACCAACGTGCCTACCGAAGAAATCCTCCACGTGAAATTAGCGGCTTCACCGTCACCCCGTTGAGCCGACTGCTGTCGGGCGTGATTTCACAGACTGCTGTGCACACTCCGGCACGACTCGCCGGCTGCCCTCGCGCATCACTCGCTCACCAGCATAGGCTTCCCGAGATTGTGTCGGATCACGAGGACTGTGAACGCGCGAGTGACAACCCGGCGCCGTCGTACGATTGGATCGCAGACTTACAAGTGGTCATGTCGATTCTTTCCCGCGTACGCTCGCCATCGTGACGCCGTGCTCCCCGAGCGCCTCCGAATAACGGGCCGATCCATTGGCGGAATCCATGAGAACGCAATTCACCGATGGCTTCATGCCGCGAGTCTGATTATCGGCAGCCATCGACAGTGTCGACAGATCATGAACCAATGCCGCGCCGCGATTAAAGCTGTCGCCGTTTCGAGACTCTAGACAAGTCCGGTGTGCGGCGGTACATCTCGCGTCGCATGCCTGTCACCGCGGGGTCGCGAACGTGCCACATCGCAGAACCGCAGGGCACCGAATTCAGCGGAGCGGGCGCGCTTCTCTCTACACGGTTCGGCTGCGTGGGCCGGTGTTTGGTCGAATAATGAGCTTCTTCCTGCCGTTTGATGGCGCCGTTACTGCATTTGGGTCTGCGGCGAACGCGAGCACGCGTGAAAGGCGCCATGCGCCGATAGCGTCGCCGGTATGCGACACGCGGGTGCCGGTAGGAGCTCAGCGGAACTTGCACACCAGCATGCGGTCTCGTGTAAAGAATGCCGCCCACGATTTCGGTCGGCGCAGTTTGCGGATGTTCGCGCGCGGCTGACGTAGTTACAGGCGTAGCTGCAACGATCGATCGATAGAGACGATGTCGCCGTCCTCGCCTTTCGCGAGGGTACCCACGGGGTCGCTGGCGCAGTGCATCGATCCCGGGCTTTACCAACGATGGAGGTCGTCATGTCGCAACAGCATTCCTCGGTGGTAAGGGTGCGCATTACGACTATGGCGCTGCTCGTCAGCGCGCTGGCGTTCGCGGGTACTGCGTCGGCGGATTCGAAAGCTGAAATCGATACGGGTGTGGCCGCCGCGCTGAAGCAGTTCTACGCGCAAAACGATGCACATCGAGAGCTTGGGGCAAAAGCTGCGGGCGTGCTTGTCTTTCCGCGCGTGACCAAGGGAGGAGCCGGCATCGCCGGGACCTATGGCGAAGGCGCGTTAGTGGTTCACGGCCGAACCGTCGCCTACTACAAGCTCACGGCCGCGTCGCTCGGCGCGACCTTGGGTGTGGCACAGCGACGGGAAGTCGTGCTGTTCATGACGGAAGGCGCCCGGGACCGGTTCGTGCTGAGCCACGGCTGGACGATTGGTGCTGACGCCGGCGTCGCCGTCGTATCGATGGGCGCTGGTGGCCAATACGACACCGAAACGCTGCGCAAGTCGATTCTTACATTTGTATTCGGTGAGAAGGGGCTGATCGGCGACGTGTCGCTGGAAGGCACGAAGATCTCCAAGATCACGGCTTGAGGATGGCGCCGTCGGCCGGAGGACGGTTCGTGCGGCCGGCGGCGTGCTGAGCCTAGATCGGGTGACCGACGAACCGGCGTTGGGAGGAGCGCCGTTGCGCGGCCGATCGATCGGGTCGCCGTTATTGCAGCGCGTGATCGCGCGCCTGCGGCGCAACGCGGCCAAGATCGGTGAGTTCAGCGATATCCAGGACGGCGAGCGAATCGGATGACCAGACGTGAAGGAGGCTCAGCGAGTTAGCCGGCGACGACCGAGAGTGTGCGAACGAAGCACAATCCCGCGAACTGGAGGGCTGGAAATGCGCTCGATCATTATCGCAACGGGCATTTGTGTGGTTAGCCTATGTGGACCGGTTGCAGCTCAGGTCCGTCTTGAAATCGGCGTGCCAAGCGTGCGGATCGGAATCGATGTCCCGGTCTATCCAACACTGGCGCCGGTGCCGGGCTATCCGGTTTACTACGCGCCGCAGGCCGACGCTAATCTGTTTTTCTACGACGGCCTGTACTGGGTCTACGCGCAGGACCGTTGGTACTCAAGCGCGTGGTACAACGGCCCGTGGATCACGGCAGCGTCGAACGCGGTGCCGCTGTTCGTCCTGAGAGTGCCGGTAGGCTACTACCGCCGTCCACCTGCGTATTTTGTCGGTTGGAGTCTCAGCGCGCCGCCGCGGTGGGACGAACACTGGGGGCGTAGCTGGGCCGAGCATCACGTCGGCTGGGACCACTGGGATCGCCGCTCCTCGCCGGCGCCGGCCCCGCTGCCGAGTTACCAACGTGCGTACTCGGGGAGTCGATACCCGATGGTTGACCAGCAACAGGTGCTGCGGAACCAGAATTACCATTACCAGCCTCGTGAGGCTCTGGCTCGCCGTCAGTTCGAGCAGTCAGCCGGGCGCGGGGCGGACATCGCGGCCCGTGTGCGCGCCGAGCACGATTCGCACAGCGCGCCGCTGAATGAGCCACAGCGCTCGCGGTCACCGCAGCCCATTCCGGCGAGGAATTCAGTCGCTCGGAATCTAAGCGACGGGCCGGCCTAGCGAGCCGATCTAGGCAGATCCACAGTAGGACCTCCCATGAAGACCATAGTCACAGTCGTCGCGGGCCTAACCGTGGCCGATACAGTGTCCGTCCTTTCGACAGCTGACACTTCAGCCGACGCGCGGACCAGCGATGACTGCAGAGCGATATTTCGACAGCTGAACGCGAACGGCGATGCCAAGCTTGCCTTTCGAGAGCACGACGGGAGCCTGTTGATGACGAACGGTGCTGCTGACCACTTGCTCCGGGAAAAGGGCTACCTGACGGAGGATGACTTCACGCCGACCTGCCTAACCCCGACCCGCGGCACGGCAGCCGCGTCGCAACAGCAGGAGCCCGCCTCCGTCTAAAAGCCAACGCTGCGGGTACCAGCCGATATCGCTGGGTCCTGCGAGCGGAGCTTGGCCGGAACGGGAACCACGTTCATGCATGGGCGAAAACCCCTGGTGTGTCGACTGAAGCGCGACCACGGAGATTCGCAACAGGCTTTCCAATGCCGAGAAACGCGTCACTAGATCTCGGCGTGATCGGGAACTGCCAGGTATCGGCATTAATTGATCGCCGGGCGCACGTTGTTTGGGGGTGTTGGCCGCGCCCAGACGGAGACCCGATTTTTTGTGCGCTCCTGCAGCCGGGCGGTGGCGACAGTGCCGAAGGCGTGCTCGCAACCACGCTGAAAGGGCAGTCCATGTCGACGCAGCGCTACGTAAGAAACACGGCGATTCTGCAGACCGACCTGACGGATGCGGACGGGAGCCTAGTCCGCGTAACGGATTTTAGTCCGCGGTTTCGCTCACGCGGCCGGATTTTTCGCCCTGCTTCACTAGTGCGACTGATCGAGCCACTGCGCGGTCGACCGTCTGTAGTAATTCGCCTGCGTCCCCGGACGAACTATGGCGCGGCGAGTCCGGTTGTTACGACCGGCAGCCATCACCTCCGGTTCGGCGGGGACGGGATGGCCTTCCGCGTGACGACGGACGCGTCGCTCGCGGCACTTCAGGACGAGCGACCCTTCGTACTCGATCGACCTATCACCATGCTGCTCGGGCCTGATGAGGCGATCGACAAGCAGATCGATCTTCTCGCGCGAGCATGGCTCGGGGCGACGCGCCAGTACTGGTGCGACTGGGTGCGCACGTTGGCGATCCCGTTCGACTGGCAGGAAGCGGTCATTCGGGCGGCTATAACGCTCAAGCTCTGCACATACGAGGACACGGGCGCGGTTCTTGCGGCGCTCACGACGTCGATTCCGGAAGCGGCCGACTCGGCCCGCACCTGGGACTACCGCTATTGCTGGCTGCGGGACGCGTTCTTCGTCGTACAGGCACTCAATCGGCTTGGCGCCACCCGCACCATGGAAGGTTTTCTGCGATTCATCGAAAATGTCATGTCAGACGGCGAGTGGGACCGCATTCGGCCCGTGTACCGGATCGCCGGATCGGAGCGGCTATCCGAGCGTATAGCACCTGCGCTCGCAGGCTACCGCGGCCTAGGACCGGTCCGCGTCGGTAACGCCGCGGCGGAGCAACGTCAGCTCGATGTGTATGGTTCTATCGTGCTGGCGGCCGCCCAGCTTTTCTACGACGAACGTCTGAGCACGCCCGGCGATGCAGCTCTGTTCACACGCCTCGAGACCATCGCGTCGCAAGCCGTGCAGGCGTACGGGGAGCCCGACGCCGGCCCTTGGGAGTTTCGCGGGCCTGTACGCGCCCACACGTTCTCGGCGGTGATGTGCTGGGCAGCGTGTGACCGCCTGGCGCGTGTTGCGGCCGCGGTCGGGTTGTCCGATCGCGCCGCTGCGTGGACCGCCCACGCGGTCCGGATGCGCCACGATCTGCTGGCGCGCGCCTGGAGCGAACAGGCCAATTCCTATGTCAGCACGTTGGACGGGCACGGAAACCTCGACGCATCGCTGCTGCTGATGCCGGAGCTCGGCCTGATTGGCGCCTCGGATCCACGCTTCATCTCGACCCTCGCTGCGATCGAGCGTGAGCTTGTCGTCGATGGCTACGTTATGCGCTACCGGCACCCCGACGATTTTGGCGTACCGACCAATGCCTTCAGCGTTTGCACATTCTGGTATGTCAATGCCCTCGCGCTGGTGGGACGCCGGGCGGAGGCTGTGCGCCATTTCGAAGCGCTACTAACGCGTCGGAATCACCTTGGCCTGCTTTCCGAAGACATCGATCCCAGGACCGGCGAGCTGTGGGGCAACTTCCCGCAAACCTACAGTCTCGTCGGCATCATCGCCTCGGCAATTCGGTTGAGCCGCCCCTGGGAGGCGGCACTGTAGGCGGCGGCGGAGAATACGGTGCTACGCGCGTTCCTGGTCCGATTCGTGCTCCCGGTGACGCTGCTCGCATCGGCGGCCACGCTTGTGTCGATGCCGCTGATCGACCGGCTCTTGACCGAGTGGCTCCAGGGCGACATGGAGCTCCGGGCCGAATCCGTGCGCCGGGACATCGAGACGCCGATTGAGCGCCAAGTGGGTAGCGGCGAGCCCAGCGAGCTTGTTCGCTATCTGACGCGGATTGCCGCGGAAGAGCACCTCGTCGCGATCCTCGTCTGCGGGATCGGCGGATCAACCGTCGCGTCGACACCGTTCGCGCCGCCCGATGTCTCATGCAAGGCACGCGCAGCATCAGGGGAAACGGACCCCGCGCAGGTGATCGCCACCGCGCGTGGTTCCATCCAGGTCTCCGCGTTTCGGCTCACCGACAACGCAGCGCCCGGACGTTCGGTGCTGCTCGTTCACGATGCGAGTTTCGTCGATCGGCGACGCGCGACTGCCCGGGACTACATCCTGACCTTCGTTGCGGTGAGCGCCGTCGTGCTTAGCTTGCTATTCGTCAGCGGGGCCTGGTGGGCATTCCGGCGCTGGGCACGCGTGCTTCTCAACGATATCCGGGGCCGGCATTTTCGCGAAGACGCTCGGTCCGCGAGCTTGTCGTTGCCGATCCTTTCTCAACTACGGGAAGTAATGCGGGAACTGGAGGACAGGCCGCGGCTGGAAATCGAATACCAGGAGAACTGGACGCCGTCCGCTCTGCAACACGTTGTGCGCGAGTTCCTGCATTCACCGGAGCTGCTAATCGTGTCGAATCGCGAGCCGTACATTCACAGTTTCGACGGGGCCGGGATACCGCGCGTACAGATTCCCGCGAGCGGTATGGTCACCGCACTCGAGCCAGTCGTCCGGGCGTGCCAAGGCACCTGGATCGCGCACGGGAGCGGTGATGCGGACCGGTCGGTAGTCGACCGCCAGGACTGTATTCGGGTGCCGCCGCAGGCGCCGAGCTACCGACTGCGCCGGGTGTGGCTGACGCCGCAGCAGGAAGAGGGCTACTACTATGGCCTCGCAAACGAGGGCCTCTGGCCGCTGTGCCACCTTGCCTATGTGCGACCAGAGTTCCGCGAAAACGACTGGCGCCAGTACGTGGAGGTGAATGAACGGTTCGCAGCGGTGGTGGCAGAGGAGGCCCGCTCCGAATCGCCCGTGGTGCTGATCCAGGACTATCACTTCGCGCTGCTACCAGCGTTCATCCGGCAGCGCCGTCGCGACGCGACGATCGTGCATTTCTGGCACATCCCATGGCCGAATTCCGAAACCTTCGGGGTCTGCCCATGGAAGAGCGACTTGATTGCGGGACTCCTGCAATCCGACATTCTCGGCTTTCACACGCGGTACCACTGCCAAAACTTTCTTGACGCGGTCGATCGCTACGTCGAGGGCCAGATCGATCATGAACACATGACCGTAACCGTTCGCGACCACACCTGCCAAATCGCCGCGCATCCGATATCTGTCGAGTGGCCGCCGCGGTATGAGTCCAGCACGGCGCCGGCGAAGGCCTGTCGGGAGGCGGTCCGCGCGCGCTTCGGCATACCGCCCGGGGCCGCACTCGGTCTCGGCGTCGAACGCTGGGACTTCACCAAAGGCATTCTCGAACGGTTCGATGCGCTGAAGCACCTTCTCTGCACCAGACCGCAGTTGCGCGGTCGCATCACGTTCCTGCAGGTGGTCGCGCCATCCCGCAGCAGACTTCCAGCCTATCGGGCGCTACAGGAACGGACGCTCGCCAAAGTGGCGGAAGTTAATGAGCAGTTTGGCCAACGCGGCTGGAAGCCGATCGTGCTCGTCGCGGAGCATCAGGAACCCGAGCAGGTATTCGAGCTGTATCGGGCCGCAGATTTCTGCCTGGTAAACAGCCTCCATGACGGCATGAACCTCGTGGCAAAGGAGTTTGTCGCCGCACGGGACGATGAGGATGGCATCCTTATCCTCAGCACCTTTACTGGTGCATCGCGGGAACTCGTTGAGGCTCTGCTCGTCAATCCATTCGACGCCATCGAGACGGCCACTGCAATCGAGGCGGCCGTGCACATGCCCCGGGACGAGCGGCGCGAACGAATGTGCCTGATGCGCCGCACCGTCAAGCACAACAACGTCTTCCGATGGGCGGGCCGGATGCTCGTCGATGCAGTCCAGGTGCGTCAGCGCCAGCGTCTCGCTGCCCGGTCACGCGTTCCCAAAGCGCGAACTCCGCTGATCGGAGGAGTCGGTCTGTGACGCCACCACTTCCGCCACGCCCGGCGCTGTTCCTGGACGTCGACGGCACCCTCGTCCCGATCAGCACCCGCCCTGAGGATACCCGACCCGATCGGGCCCTGATCCGGCAGCTCGATCGCCTGCACTCCGCACTTGGCGGCGCGGTCGCGATTCTGAGTGGCCGTACGCTCGCCACGTTATCGCAGCTGCTCTCGCCACTGGCGCTGCCCGCTGCCGGGGTGCACGGACTTGAGCGGCGACGATCGGACGGCAGTATCGTTCTGACCGGTGCGAATGAGGTCGCGCTCAAGGATGCGCGCACCGCGCTTGTTCAGCTGGCCAGAGCGGAACCCGAGCTGCAGATAGAAGACAAGAATGTTGCGTTTGCGATTCACTACCGGGCGATCCCGCATCGGGAATCGCAAGTGGCCTCCGCGCTCGAAGAGATTGCCCGCCAATTGGGCCCGGCGTATCACGTCCAGGCCGGCCTCTTTGTGCTCGAACTCAAGCCACGCCGGGTCAACAAGGGAACGGCCTTAGCCGAGTTTATGACCGAAAAGGAATTCCGTGGGCGCCAGCCGGTGGCGATCGGTGATGACCTGACAGACCTGCATGCGTTTCGAGTCGCTGAGGAGCTTGGCGGTATGGGCATTGCCGTCGGAGACCGGATCTGCGCACAGTGGCATTTTCCGCATCCATACGCATTGCGCGCCTGGCTTGATGATCTCGTTGCGCGCGTATCCCGCACCCCGTGCGATTAGACCCGTGCGCCTGCCCAACGTCGAGCAGTCTGACCACGTGCGCCACGTTCTGGAGGTAGGGCTTGCGCCGCTAAGTGCCCCTTCGTGCGGTTCGGATGACTCAACGGTGCCTGGAAGTACCCGACAACTATCTCCGCGTGGGCACTTGCCACTGGTGTCGGGTAGAACGTGCGACAGCGTTATTCCAGCAACGTCCGGCGGACGGCCAGGCGCCAGCCTTCGGTAAGCAGCGTTCGAGCAGATTCGGGAATCCTAGGCGTAAATTCCGCGCTCCTGGACCACGTGGCAGAGATGGCTTTCAGGTCCGGCCAAACGCCCGTGGCGAGTCCCGCCAGAAACGCTGCGCCCAGGGCGGTGGTTTCCAATTCCCGCGGCCGTTCGACCGATGCGTTCAGCATGTCGGCCAGAAACTGGCAGAACCAGTTATTAGCCGCCATACCGCCATCCACTCGAATCGCCTGGACTCGGCTTGCGCCATCCCGGGCCATCGCGTCACAAAGATCCAAGGTCTGAAAGGCCACGGACTCGAGCGCAGCGCGCGCAAGTTGCGCACCGGTCACATCAAGCGTCAGGCCGCAGATGAGGCCGCGGGCATTGGGCATCCAATGCGGCGCGCCCAGCCCGACGAAGGCCGGAACCATGTACACCCCCTGGTTGTTAGAAATGCTGGATGCCAGCGCATCGGTCTCGGATGCATGGGTGATGAGTTTCAGCCCGTCGCGCAGCCACTTGATGGCTGCTCCGGCCACGAAGATCGATCCCTCAAGTGCGTACGTGGTCCGCCCGCCCAGTCGGTATGCCACTGTTGTCAGCAACCGATTGCTCGACAGCACGGCCTTTTCGCCCGTATTGAGCAACATGAAGCAGCCCGTTCCATACGTGGACTTCGCGGTACCTGATTCGAAACACGCTTGTCCGAACAGCGCTGCCTGCTGGTCGCCCGCGATGCCGGCGATCGGAATGGGTTTATCGAAGATTCCAGCCGCAGTGGTCCCGTACACTTGACTGCTATCCAGCACTTCCGGTAGCAGCGCGAAAGGAATGCGAAACAGCCGCAGCAACTCCGCGTCCCACTGCTGACGGTGAATGTCGAGCAGCAAAGTTCGGGAAGCATTGGTGACATCGGTGGCATGAACCTTGCCGCTGGTCAGCCGCCAAAGCAGGAAACTGTCGATGGTGCCAAAGGCCAGTTCGCCGCGCTCGGCTCGTCTCCGCGCCCCCGACACATTGTCCAGTATCCACGCCAGTTTTGTAGCGGAGAAATATGGATCGAGCAGCAATCCTGTGCGCGCGCGGATCCGCTCCTCGGCGCCTTCGCGCTTCAGCCGCGCGCAATCGTCAGCGGTGCGCCGGTCTTGCCAGACTATTGCGTTGTGAATCGGGACGCCGGTGGCGCGCTCCCATACGACGGTCGTTTCGCGCTGATTTGTGATTCCGAGTGCCGCGATTGCATCGATGCCAACGCCAGATCGGTCAATGGCGGCGCGGGCCATGGCGAGCGTGTCGCGCCAAATATCCTCGGCATCGTGCTCCACCCAGCCGGAGGCCGGGTAATGCTGCCGAAACTCGCGTTGTGCCGTCGCGACGGGCCGAGCCTGCTCGTCAAACACGATGCACCGCGTCGAAGTCGTACCTTGATCAATCGCAAGAACGTGGCGGGCCATAGTCATGCTTTTCTCCAATGCAATCAGCCTGCGCTTGAATTTGGCGGCCCATCGATTCCGAGATCTTGCGAGGGCTTCCGCACGCCGTGCCAGCAGAAAGGTTCGAATCAGGCACTGATATATGCCGCCGGCTGCCAATCCGCCAGCAGCGGGCCCATTATCGGTACCCCCTTAATCGCGTAGTGCCGGTGGTACGGACGGGCCCCACCTTGTGAACAACAGAACAGGCGCGATCCGAACTCCCTAGCCGCGTAGCCGGCCGACTCATCGATCGTTGCCACACGTGGGCCGCTGATTAAGGCTCCGGAATTAACTGTGGGAGCCACGGCAGTGAATTCCTCTCTGACGGCGAATACGCCAAGCACGAGAAAGCCGGTCAGGACGATCTGGTCGACCAAAGCATGGAGCGGAGTAGAACCGGCTCGTGGGTAGGCGAAAAGCACTCCCGCGGCTCTGCAGTGCTGGCTGCGGCTGAGACGGTGTAGAGCATTGAAGTTGCCGATGACCAGCGAATACAACAGGTAAGCCATTGCCGCGCCAAGAAACGCCCAGAGTACCTGCGCGACCGTGTAGGTCAGGATCTCACGCGCAGCGAGGTCGCGGAACACCCCGAACGACGGCGTCACAGCAGGGTTTGCGTGTGTCCCGGAGACGGCACCCGTTACGTATATTGCGATAGTTACAGCCAGGCCCCAGGCAGCGCAAGCATCCCAGTAGGCGTGCTGGCAGGGGCTTGGGTCACGAAGAGTGTGTGCATCGCTGCGGCCGAATCACCGAACGTCCGATTTATATAAGTTGCCAGGCACCCGGACATCAGCTCGCCGACGTGAAGCGAATGTGTGGTTGCGCTCTTGGAACCCTTCGCCATAGATGCCCCTCATATTCGTCCGAGCGTCGTAGACCGTCAATTGAATGGCCTTGCGCTCGGTGGCCGGGCACTTGCAGGATCGCTCGCTGGCGCACTCGCGCAGCTAGGCACTCGAGCCTATCATTTGCCTCGTGAGAACCGCCAATCTAAGTCCGACATGATGACCAGGAACATCTGCTACCGTGCTCGCCCATCGCGCCCGAATCAAGTCTTCGGTTTCGGTACGCCTCAGGGCAGGGACAAAGCCCTTTCCGGAGTCTTCAGGGACGCAGATAATGACCAAATCCTTGTGGACACATACGCGATAGACATGCGAGTGGCGTGCCCGCCCCGTCGTCGGCGGCGTACGGCGATGGCTCAGGTGGCGGGCGGGGCATTAAGAACCTTATGGCGGGAGTACGGTTCGGCTTGGCTCGGCTCATTCCGGAACAGCCTGCAATGGCCTGTTCCTGCAGGGCAGACCGTAAAGCGCTTTTCAACTCTTTGGGCGCCTTCCACAATTTCAACTCGTGCCGGAGATCCCCGATGAATGAGTGTCCATTGGGTGTTCGCCCGTTGCCCCGAGCAGTTTGCACCATCGGGCCCCGCCGATGAGGATTCTCGTCGTCGGTGCCGGAGCCATCGGTGGCTATTTCGGTGGGCGGCTGCTGGAAGCCGGGCGCGATGTCACGTTTCTGGTGCGCCCGCGGCGTGCGCAGCAGCTTACCAAGAGCGGTTTGGTGATCAGTAGCCCGAAGGGTGATTTCCATCATCCGCAACCGCCGATCGTCCAGGCAGAAGCACTCCGTGAGCCGTTCGACCTCGTATTGCTTAGCTGTAAGGCGTATGACCTTGATGACGCGATTCGTTCCATTGCGCCGGCGGTGGGTCCGAGCACGGCGATCCTGCCCCTGTTGAACGGGATGCATCATCTGGACGCGCTCGAGCGGCGGTTTGGCGCAGCAGCAGTGCTCGGCGGCCAGTGCGTCATTTCCGTCATGCTGGACGCAGCGGGCGACGTCGTTCACTTGAACGACGTCGCCAATCTCACTTTCGGCGAGCGAGATGGAACTCGTTCGGCGAGGGCCAAGGCGATCGGCGCGGCACTTGCCGGAGCGCGGTTCGATTCGCGGCTCAGCGATGCGATCCTCCAGCTAATGTGGGACAAGTGGGTGTTCATCGCAGCCCTCGCAGGAATCACTTGCCTCATGCGCGCAACCATCGGCGATATAGTCGCTGCCAATGGGGCTGAACTTGCCGAAGCCTTACGGGCCGAGTGCGCCGCTATTGCAGCGAGCAACGGCTTTGCATCCGGCGACAAAGCCGTCAAGCGCGATCGAGCCATGCTCACGGCGCCGGAGTCCGCCCTGGCCGCGTCAATGCTCCGTGACATCGAGCGGGGCGGCCTGACGGAGGTTCAACACATCCTAGGCGACCTGATACGCCGCGGAAACGCTCGCGAGAATCCCCAGTCGTTGCTCCATGTAGCACACGTACACCTATTGGCGTATGAGAAGCGCCGCGCGAGGACGACGGAGATTCGGCAAGGACCCTAAACCGCCGTTGCGGGCGGCCACTGCGAGCGCAACATCCGGCTACGCGACAACCTGGAAGGTCAGGCTCCGATTTCGACGCTGTGATGAATGCGTGCGTGGGTCACCTGCAGTGTCACGTCGGCTCCGAGGGTCTCCGGACGGGCCATCGCCGAATGAACCTGAGCGCCCCCATCAGCCTCAACCTGCGGCGCACAGCGTTGCCATGCGCCGTTAGCATCCCGCAGCCACAGGCCGTATCCTTGTAATCGCCCCCTGTCGTCGAAGTAAACGACCCTCAGCGCCGGGTGACCATGCTTTCGGGCCACCTCCATGCACATCTCACTGGTGAAAAGTCGGACTCCGTCGTAGCTCACCCAGGCGCGCCATGCGCCCGAATTCGCTTCGGCCTTGGTCGCGAGCGTCTGCAATCTGCACGGAAGCTCGTTGCGGTCTGTCACGCGGGACGCGTCCGCCGATATCCAGTTCTGGCCCATCACAAGCGAATCCAGCAACCGCGCGAGCATAGACGGCCGCTGGTAGGCGCGAAGCTCCATTGTTTGCATGCACGCGACCGTTCCGTCTGCGGCGCTCGTCGGCGGCTGTCCGGCCCGCGACGTCGATCGAGCGGACTCGCCAGCCTGTGCAATCGCGTTGCTCGGGAGGGTCGGGTCGATCACGGCACTGTGGCCAGACACCCGACCATCGGCCAGTCCGGCACAGCGACGCTGTGCGCCGGCGCCGCCAGAAACAGGAACGCGTCCGCCTCCCCTCTGTCGAAGGTCACGGCCATGCCGGCGTGCCGTGCAAGACGGATGATAGGTAAGTTCTCGGCGAGACAGTGAAGGGTGATGATGCGGGCGTGATGTAACCGCGCATAGTCCGCCGCGTGTTCGACGAGCGCCGAGCCAATGCCCGCGTGGCGATGTTGTTCGAGCACCGACACCCCGAGCTCGGCGACGCCCCCGTTAACAGCAAGTTGTGCCGTCCCGGCCAGCGCCAACGAGCCATCGAACACGCCAAACGACACAGTCCCGTCGCTCAGGATTCGCGCGATATAGCTGTCCAGCACTTCGGGTGCGGCGGAATGGCAGAAGCGCATGCGAAGATCGTCAGGTGTGAGCGCCGCAAAGTGCACTCGCAGCGCAAGATCATCGGCGCGGCGCAACACCCGGACTCGGGCGCCGACGGGCGCTCCTGCCCGGGCGCCGTTGCTTCGGGGATCGCCATGACCACAGGTCGACATCAGCGCGCGTTCGCTCGTCATATTGCGTCGTAGTTCCGGTGCTTCATTCGCCAAAAGTGGAGCGCCGCCAACACCGCCGCGCCAAATGGAAAGACCAACATCCACACCAACGTTGTTGCCATGTAATCAGATTCCAGCCCTCTGCTCGATTGTTCGGAGCGAAATAGTCGATTGCAGCGGCACCCGTTCAGATTCCAACATGAGATCACCGTACAGCTGTCGACGGGCGCGTGTCGGTCGTGGCTTATCACCGGCGCGACGGGCATCACATTGTCCCCGGCGTTCAGGATCCGCAGAGTGGCAGCATTCCGCGGGCATTGGTCAACGTGCAGTGACGCTGCCGGGTGCAGCGCGCGAAGCGTGCGGTGTGTCACACAATAATGGCGTGCGGTCGCTGGTCGCGGAGCGTTGGCAGCATGTGCGAGCGCCCGCAATTGCCGTGCCGGCGCCCGAATTCACCGCCGCGCTCAACGCGCCGCTAGCTGTGTAGCGGTCACAACGTAAGTCGACTGACGGTTGCCAAAGACCTAGCTGTCCCGGATCGGGACCTGATCAGGCGGGCTCGTCACCCGGCGCCTCTCCCACGAGAACAAACCTTGTGGCTTCGTAGGCGATGCCCAGAAAGCATCCTGTGACGCAGCCCGCAGTTCGCAATGGTCGCCAATGCGGTGGCCGACGGTTAGTGGCCTACTGAACATTGTCAAAATGAAAGCGCGACCTATAGAACAGCGGTTAATTTCTGTGGAGCCGGACCCGCGGGTGGCTCCCGTTCTCATTGCAGACGATTGCGCGGATGATCGCGAGCTGCTGCGCGTCGCGCTCGAAGGCATGGGTTGCACGGTCATCGAGGCTGCCAGTGGTCAGCAGGCGCTGGCCCAAGCCCGTATGACCAGACCCGCCATGATCCTGTCCGATATCCAGATGCCAGGGATCGATGGATTCGAACTCTGCCGCCAACTTCAGCAGGACCCGGATCTACGCCACGTGCCGTTCGCCTTTATAACGGCGTACGACGGATCACAATATCACAAACTTGCCCAGGACGTCGGGGCGGTTCGTGTGCTGTCGAAGCCAGTCGAGGCCTGGGAGCTGCGCGCCTTGGTCGAGGAGTCGCTGTCCGTGGGCTTCGTGCCAGACGCGACGCAAAAGCTGCGGCGGCTGGACAATGAGACCTTCCATAGGCGTCACGCGAGCGCGGTCAGCTCGCAGCTTGAGCAGAAGGTGGCTGAGCTGGAGCGGCTGGCGCGCCTTTATAAGGTGCTGTCTCGGACCAACCAGGCAATCGTGCACATCACCAACCGCGAGCAGCTGTTCCCGGACATCTGCCGTATCGCGGTGGAGCACGGCGGCTTGCGCCTCGCGGCAATCGTCCTGATCGACCCGGGGAATCGAAACGCGAAGCTCGCAGCCTGGTACGGCGATGGAGAGGACTCCACAAATGAGCTCGGCGCCGCTCTCGATCAGATTGGTGCCGCAGCGCGAGGCCTCACCAGTGTGGCGCTGAGCTCCGGAACGTCCGTTATCCGCAATGACCTACTTGATGATCCGGCGAGCACACCGTGGCACGAGGCGGCGCGACGCTCGCACATAGGTGCCATGGCGGTCTATCCGCTCAGGGAGGGCAACGCAGTCGTCGGCGCCCTTGAGCTGTACGCACATGAGCCCGGATTCTTCACCGCCGAGATCCTCCCGACGCTGGAAGAAATGGCGGCAGACACATCGTTTGCGCTTGGCAACTACCGGCGCGAGGCTGAGCACAACCGGGCAATGCAGACGGCCTCCGATGCCCTCGCCTACAACCGCTTGCTGATTGCGTCGTGTCCTATCGGGATCGTCACCTACAAAGCGACAGGCGCTGCTGTCTCTGCCAATGATGCCGCCGCTAGGCTTGTTGGCGCGACCGTCGCGCAGCTCGAAGCGCAGAATTTCCGTCAAACGGAAACCTGGAAGACATCTGGGTTGCTGGGCGCGGCAGAACAGGTCCTTGCCACCAATTGCGCGATAGACAAGGATTTTCACTTTGCGTCCACGTTCGGGCGGGAAGGATGGTTCACGGGCCGCCTCGTTCCTTTCGAGTACCAGTCGGAACGGCATTTGCTGGCATTGTTCTGGGATATTACCGACCGCGTACGTGCGACGCAGGCACTGCGCGAGCAGGCGGAGCAGCTTCAGCACCATGCCAAGAAACTCGAAGCCTCGCTCATGCAGACCGTGGAGGTCGCCACAACCCTGAGCGAGATGCGTGACCCGTATACCGCGGGTCACGAACGGCGTGTGGCGGAGATCGCGGTCGCCATCGGCATCGAGCTCGGGTTTGACACGCAGCGGCAGCAGGGATTGCGGATCGCCGGGTACCTGCATGACGTCGGCAAGATCATGATCCCGTCGGAAATCCTTTCCAAACCTGGCAAGTTGAACACGGCCGAGTTTGCGCTCGTCAAAGGACACCCCCAGGCGAGCTTCGACATCCTGAAGAACGTTGAGTGTCCCTGGCCGGTGGCGCAGGTCGCGCTGCAGCACCATGAGCGCGTGGACGGTAGCGGCTACCCGCAAGGGTTGAAAGGCGAGTCGATCCTGCTCGAGGCGCGCATCATGGCGGTTGCGGATGTAATCGAGGCGATGGCTTCGCACCGCCCTTACCGCCCGGGCCTCGGCGTCGACAAGGCGCTCACGGAGATCGAGCGCGGGCGCGGCAGCG